>Ga0075163_10003972_pt1 | contig 19852 bp, 16 predicted proteins | sample JI1023141ADNA_FD_71478 | JGI IMG/M metagenome (GOLD analysis project Ga0075163, IMG submission 71478) | Wastewater effluent complex algal communities from Wisconsin, to seasonally profile nutrient transformation and Carbon sequestration -... | ecosystem: Engineered > WWTP > Effluent > Algae...
GGTCCTGCTGGATGGTGAATTGCTTGAAACGGAACGATGGTTTGGGCATTGGGCTCTCCGGCATATTCCCGTCAACGGTCGACCCGGTGGGTCGACGCTACGGGTGCGGACCTATCCATGTTGGTGGGCTATGCAAGGGATTCTTGACTAACCGCGATACAGGTCCACCAACCCTGGCGGTGTGCGCACCAGCAACGAATTCGTCTCCGGATCGATGCCGAGGATCATCTCCTCGGCCAAGGGCACCATCACCTCTTGCTCGCCGTGCAAGATCACCAGCACCGGGTTCTTCGCTGAGCCTTCGATGCCGGTCACTTCGCCCAGGTCGCCGTGTTCCTCGTCACGTACGATCATGCCGATGAACTCTTCGGGGTCCCAGCTTTCGTCACTGCCATCGGAAAGCAGTCCGGGCGGAGCGTAGAGGTCACGGCCAACGAGAATTCCTGCGCTTTGGGGATCATCAAAGTCATCGAATTTCACCAGCACATCGCGGCCCTTGTCGTGCAACTTGCTGAAGAAGAACGGCACCTTCTGGCCTTCGATATCCACGAACAAGGAACCGGCGTGGACCAGATCGTCCAGGTCGCACTCCTCCAAGTGAACGGTGAGTTCGCCTTGGTGGCCCCACGGCTTGCCGAGCTTGCCGATCCGGTGGAGGCTTTCGAGGTCCATGGGGGGAAATTACATCGGAAAGGCCGTGAACGAAAAAGCCCGCGCTCCTTGCGGAACGCGGGCTTCAATTTCCTCTGGAGAATTACTCGGCTGCTGGGGCGTCGACGGCTGGGGCCTCGGCTTCTGCAGCTGGAGCTTCTTCGGCTGCTGGTGGCGGCACGTAGGTAGCAGCGGCCAGCTTCGCGCTGAGGGCTGCGGCCATATTGGAAGCCACTTTCTTCTCGGCATCGATGCGGGCTTTGGCAGCTGAATCAGCACCTTCGGCCAGTTTGCTCTTCTTGCCTTCGATCTTGGCGTTCTTCTCGTTCTTCCAGATGTCGAAACGACGCTCGGCCTCGGCCTGGTCGAATGCACCTTTCTTCACGCCATTGGCGAGGTGGTTCTTGTACACCACACCGCTATAGCTAAGGATGGCACGGCAGGTATCGCTGGGCTGGGCGCCTTTCTGGAGCCAATCCAACGCCTTATCGGTGTTGACCTCAACGAACGCTGGGTTCTGGTTGGGATCGTAAGCACCGATCCGTTCGATGTATTTCCCGTCGCGTGGTGCACGGGAATCGGCCACTACGACGTGGTAGTAAGGCCGGCCTTTTTTGCCTTTTCTCTGAAGGCGGATGCGAGTTGGCATGTCGCGGTTTGTTTGGTTTCCCCGGAATTGGGGGTGCAAATGTGCGGGTTTCCGGTGAGAAATGCAAAGGTCAGCCACAAGCTGCTAGCCACTGGCCTCTAGCTCGTTATCAAGACCGAAAGGGCGCCGCATTGGGCTATGGGTGGCTGGATGCACCTTTGCGGGGATGCGACTTCTCCTTCCAGCTTTGTTGGTGGCCACGTTGGCTGGCGCCCAGAACCCTGTGGTTCCTTCCCTGATCCCGCTGCCGGCGGAAATGACCTTGACCGGGGGAAGTTGCTCCTTACAGTGTCCGTGGAGCTTTCAGCCTGACCGGTCGGTGACAAGTGATCTTATTAGCCTCTTGGGAAGCGAAGTCCAACTTCTGCATCCGACGACCGGGGTCAAGTGCGATGCGCCTTTGCCGATCGCCCTTCACCTGATCACGCCGGACACCATCCTTGACCCGGAATGGTACTCGCTTTCCGTAAAGATGGATGGTATCAGCATCACCGCGGTAAGCCAAGAAGGCTTGTACCGTGCAAGCCGCACGCTGATCCAACTCCTGGAACAAGGCAAGGAAAGCGCCTCGATCCCTTGTTTGAAGATCACGGACCAACCCCGGTTCGAGTGGCGCGGCATGCACTTGGACCCGTGCCGCCATTTCTGGTCCGTGGAATTCACCAAGAAGTACATCGACCTGCTGGCGCGCTACAAGATGAACAGCTTCCACTGGCACCTGACCGATGATCAGGGCTGGCGGATCGAGATCAAGAAGTATCCGAAGTTGACGTCAGTTGGTGGTTGGCGGAAAGGAAGCCAGATCGGGCCATACAGTCGCCGCGAGTACGACAGCATTCCGTACGGCGGCTTCTACACGCAGGAGCAGATCCGCGAGGTGGTGGCGTACGCGGCGGCGCGGCACATCAACGTGGTGCCGGAGATCGAGATGCCGGGCCATGCGCTTGCGGCGTTGGCAGCCTATCCCGAGCTCGGTTGCACGGGCGGCCCTTACGAAGTGAACAAAGGCTGGGGTGTGTTCGAGGAGGTCTTCTGCCCCACCGACTCCACCATCCACTTTTTGGAGAACGTTCTGACCGAGGTGATGGAACTCTTCCCAAGCGAGATCATCCACATTGGTGGTGATGAATGCCCGAAGGAAAGCTGGAAGAAATGCCCGAAATGCCAGTCGCGCATGAAGGCCGAGGGATTGAAGGACGAACACGAATTGCAGAGCTACTTCATCCAGCGGATGGAGAAGTTCGTGAACAGCAAGGGCCGGAAGATCATCGGCTGGGACGAGATCCTGGAAGGTGGCTTGGCCCCGAACGCGTCAGTGATGAGTTGGCGCGGAACTGAAGGCGGAGTGGCCGCCGCGAAGCAGAAACACACTGTGGTGATGAGCCCCGGCAGCCATTGCTATTTCGACCACTACCAAGGTGATCCAGCGAACGAGCCGTTGGCGATCGGCGGCTTTACGACCGTTCAGAAAGTGTACAGCTACGAACCCATTCCCAAGGAACTGACGGCCGAAGAAGGGAGGTACATCCTCGGCGCGCAAGGGAACGTTTGGACGGAGTACATCCTATCACCCGAACACGTGGAGTACATGGCCGTGCCGCGCATGCTGGCCTTGGCAGAGGTGTTGTGGACGCCAAAGGAAAAGCGGAACGAGGCGGACTTTATTCAACGGTTAGAGAAGGAGTTTCCGAGGCTGGATGCGATGAAGGTGAATGCGAGCATGAGCTTGTATCAAGTCACTATTCGGCCTAAGCGATGCGCTACCCCCGGGAAGATCGACGTGCATTTCTCACGACCCTTCCGAAATCTTCCGTTTCGGGTTGTTGTCGAGACCAACGGCTCGCGCTCCGAACAGATTTCACCTGATTTCATCGAGATCGAGAACAAAAGCACCGTCAGCGCCTCGTTGATTGACACTGTCAATGACCAGGGAGTTGTTCACTCATACCCGATCAGCACGCGTCACTTTGTCTTTAGCAAAGCCACCGGGCATCCGCTCATCTTGAGCGACCCACCGAACGAACGCTACAACGAAGGCGGCGCCTTCACCCTCGTGGATGGCATCACTGCGCAAGAGAAACGTGTGAACACCGAGTGGCTCGGCTGGCGCAAGGGCGTCACCATCACGGTGGATCTGGGCAGCGAGCAGGACATCAGCCACATTGGGATCGGTGCATTGAATGAAACGTATGGCTGGATCCACCTTCCCGAAGTAGTGGAATTCTTTACAAGTGAGGATGGTATCAATTACACTATCGCTGGGATTGATGTGGCCTCCCTAATCCACCCTGAAGGACACGAACCACCCAAAGGCGCAAGTGGACCACCACAGGGTAGAAAGCAGTTCATGTGCGATGGCCCAGCGAAAGGGAGATTTGTGCGTATTGCGGTTAAGCACATCGGCAACATTCCCGAGGGCTATCCAGGCGCAGGAAATCCAGCGTGGATGTTCTTGGATGAGATCGAAGTACGTTAGGAATGATCTTTGCATCTCACGCGATCCCGGGTCAAGCCCGCAATGACAGAAGCATGAAAACACTCCTCACCCTCGGTTTGCTCATCGGCGCATTCACAGCGAACGCCCAAAAAGAGATCTGGAGCCACGCGATCGGCAACTGGCGCAATGGGCCGGTGGTATACATCACCGAACTGATCCAAGTGACCGAAGCCTACACCACGCCTGAGCTGTTGAAGATCTATAAGCGTGACTTCGCATTCCCTGAAAGCGTTACTGATATCGACGTCCTGCGCTTCGGTACGCCGGAGGAAGGGGAAGAGAGCATTCGCACGTTGAAGGCCAAATACGGCGTGCGCAAGTTGGAGGTGGAGATCCTGGAGATCCCCGCCATTGACGGCCCTTAGGATCAGCGCGCTGCCAACGCCTTGTTGAGGTTCGCCGCTGCGATCCCGCGCACCTTGTTCCGCACCATCGGCGACCAGCCAAGGAGCAACCCGCTAGCGCCAAGCGCCTGGCGCGACCATCGCCAGAAGTCGAACTGGTCCTTGTGCTCCAGGATCAAGTCATCCTTGATCGTGAAGCTTGCCTCGATGATGTTGTGTACCGGCCGTTTCGTCCTGCTGAACGTGTACCACGCCTCCCAATGCACTTTCCCGCTGGTGGCGCTCTCCTCCAACACCTTGTAGGTGATCCGCAGGTCGGTGCCGCTGGTCAGGAGCATCCTCCACATGGCGGCAGCCTGTTCCGCATCCAGGTCCGGGAAAACGGGATCGCTGAAGGTGGCGCGCTCGTGGTAACAAGCACCCATGGTTGCCCAATCGCGTTGGGCAAAGGCGGCGTAGAAACGGTCCAGCACTGGCATGGGTGTGAAGGTAGAATTCCATGCATCGAACGCATAGCTTCGGATCATGAAAGTCCAACTCCTGATCGCCGCCTCGCTGCTCTTTGCTCCCTTGTGCTCTGCACAGGACCGAACGCTGTACAAGGAACTTACGGCCAAGGCCAATTCGCTCTACGAACAGCAGGATTTCAAAGGCTCCGCCGAGACCTATTCTGCAGCCTTCGAAGCTCTGGGCTGGAAGGGCTATTCCAACGACCGGTACAACGCGGCGTGCTCATGGGCGCTGGCGGATGTGCCCGATTCAGCCTTCTTCCATCTGTTCCGCATCGCGGAAAAGATGGACTATGCCAACCTCGGTCATATCCAACAAGACGCTGATCTGAACTCCTTGCATCCAGATGTGCGGTGGCCCAAGTTGATCGGCCTGGTAACGGCCAACAAGGAACGTCTGGAAGCGAACCTCGATAAACCGTTGGCCGCACTGCTGGATTCCATCCACAACGAGGACCAAGCCTTGCGCATACAGATCGACGAAGTGGAGCAGAAGTTCGGCCGTGATTCCGACGAAATGAAAGCGCACTGGCGAAAGATCCAGGAGAAGGACAGCACCAATCTTCTGGCGATCACGAAGATCCTGGACGAACGCGGGTGGCTTGGTCCGGATATCGTCGGTGCCGCTGGGAACAGCACATTGTTCCTGGTGATCCAACACGCGGACCTGCCGGTACAGGAAAAGTACCTCCCCATGATGCGCGATGCGGTGGCGAAAGGCAATGCACAGGGCAGTTCATTGGCGCTTCTGGAAGACCGTGTGCTCATGCGCAACGGCAAGCGCCAGATCTATGGCAGCCAGATCGGGCGCGACCCGAAGACCGGGGAACACTTCCTGAGTCCGCTGGATGACCCGGACCATGTTGATGAACGTCGCGCCACCGTTGGGCTGGGACCCTTGGCGGAGTATCTGCTGAACTGGGATCTGAAATGGGATGCGGAAGCCTATAAGAGGCACCTTCCCGCATTGGAGGAAAAGCTCAAGAACCGGGAACATTGAGCACGACCTTTGTGCGCATGTCCAAGCTCCAACACATCGCCCTGCTGACGTCCGGCGGCGATGCACCGGGTATGAACGCTGCGATCCGTGCAGTGGTGCGTACCGCCCATTTCCATGGGATCCAGACCACGGGCGTCCTCGACGGCTACGATGGATTAGTGAAGAAGAACTTCCTGCCATTGGGTCCGCGTGATGTCAGCAACATCGTACAACGTGGCGGCACCATCCTGCGCAGTGCGCGCAGCGAAGCGTTCATGAAGCCGGAAGGCCGCGCACAAGCCGCAGCGAATTTGCGCGAAGCGGGCATCGACGCCTTGATCGTGATCGGCGGTGGTGGCTCCCAAAGTGGTGCGCACACCCTGTCTGCGGAGCAGAACGTTCGGGTCATGGGCATAGCGAGTACCATAGACAATGATCTGGGCGGCAGCGACCGCACCATCGGATTCGACACCGCATGCAACACAGCATTGGAGGCGATCGATCGCTTGCGCGACACGGCATCATCCTACGGCCGCATCTTCTTCGTGGAAGTGATGGGACGGGATACCGGCTTCATCGCCATGCACACCGGCATCGCGGCTGGCGCCGAATATGTGATGGTACCGGAGCGAAAAGAGAACGTAGCTGAACTCACGAAAGCACTGCTTGACCGTTCAACCGACAAAAGCAGCAGTATCGTCGTGGTGGCCGAAGGTGACCAGGAAGGCGGTGCCTTCAAACTCGCCGAGCAGGTGAAGAAGAGCTGTCCGCAATTTGATATCCGTGTTTCGGTCCTAGGGCATTTGCAACGTGGCGGCAATCCCACGATGGCCGATCGACTTCTGGCATCACGGCTCGGGGCTGCAGCGGTTGAAGGACTGATGGAAGGCAAGCACCATACTGTTGTCGGCATCGTGAAAGGCGAGATCACATACACACCACACGCCGAAGCAGTGTCGCAACGCAAAGTGATCGAACCGGACCTGTTCCGGTTGATCCAGATGCTGGCCGTTTGAGAACACTGGAGATCATGCAGCACGCCTACAAGCTCACGCTGGAATGGACCGGCACCGACCATTACCGCAGCTATAAGCGCGACCACACCATCCGCATTGCAGGAAAGCCCGACCTGCTGGGGTCATCCGATCCTACATTCCGCGGTGATCCTTCGCGGCATAATCCGGAAGACCTGTTGCTGTCCGCACTCTCAGCCTGCCACATGATGAGCTACCTGCACGTGTGCGTGATGAACGGCATCGTTGTTACGGCCTACACCGACAACGCGACCGGCAGCATGGAGACCGCCGATGACGGCAGCGGTCATTTCACGCAAGTAGTGCTACATCCCGAAGTTGTCGTGAGCGATGCCAACATGATCGACAAGGCGAATGAGCTGCACCACAAAGCGCATGAGCTGTGCTTCATCGCCAACTCGGTGAACTTTCCGGTGCGGTGTGAGGCTACTTGCCGTGCTGCGATCTAGCGAACCCTTCGCTCCACTTCCTTGATCGGCACATCATTGATGCTCGCGTAGCGCTTCTTCATATAGCCGAGCGCATCGAACTCCCAGTTCTCGTTGCCATAACTGCGGAACCAGTTGCCTTTCGCATCATGCCATTCGTATTCGAAACGCACGGCGATGCGGTCGTTGCCATGCGCCCAGTATTCCTTCCGCAAGCGATAGTCAAGCTCCTTCGCCCATTTACGCTGCAGAAAGGCAACGATCTCCGCTCGTCCAGTGATGAACTCCGAGCGGTTGCGCCATTCGCTGTCCTCGGTGTAGGCTTTGGCCACACGCTCCGGATCCTTGCTGTTCCAAGCATCCTCAGCCATCTGGATCTTCTGGCGGGCGGTTTCTTCGGTGAAGGGCGGGAAAGGTGGTCGTGGTTCCATGGGTTCCAAGTTGAGTGAACTGGCTCAGAACTTCACTTTCTGCTTCTGCAGGCGCGTGCGATAGCTCACGTTCCATCCTTTCGGATGGCGGATCTCGAAGCTCAGTTTCACCGTGCTCGATGCGCCCGGTTGCAGATCGAGCGGCCATTCCACGATGCCTTCCGGAGCATCCAACTGGCCACCGGAGATCTCGAGCACCTGCACCTTGATCTGGTCGTTCATGCTCACGGGGATCTGGTCGCGTAGCACGAGATGGATCGGTGCGGTCGTGGTGTTCTTCACGGTGATCTCGTAGGTCAGGGTCTGTTTGCGCTCGCTGCCGATGACCTTGCGGCTGGTACGGTCCTCCAATTCCTTGCGCTCCACGCGGATATCGTTGTCGCGGCCCAGCGATAGGTCGAGCGTGTCGTTGATCCCCGCCGTGTTGATCATCGATTCGCCCACATAGCTGTCCTCGTAATACACGTTCGCCGGACCATCGACCAGATCCAATTCTTCCCAACCGGTGATGCGTGCCATCAGGAAAGCGTCGCGGTCCACCTTGGGAATGGCAACGTAGCTGTACGTGGCGGGCAGCGTGTGTTCCGCCACCTCGACCATGTAAGGCCGCGCGTCACTCGGAATGTCATACGTGCGCTTGATCTTGAACTCGGCACTCACTTCGGACAAGGTGATCATCTCGTAATGCTGGCTCGGGTCGTTCCAGCTGTTGAGACTTTGCTTGGCGTTGCCACCGATGTCTTTGAAAGTTCCTTCCCGCAAAAAGCCGGTAGAAGCACCATCCCCCAATTCCCAACGCGTCAAATTGGGTGAGCTCGCACCCAGCGAAGGATCCGCTGTGCTCAAGACCAAATTCATCTTCCTCCAATCGATGCCGGTGTTGTTGTATACCTGCGCCTTGTAACGGAGCGTGATCGGGCCGGTGTTGTTGATGGCCACCAGATCATAGGCGGGCGACCAGCCGGTGTTCGCTACCAAGTAGCGCAGCTCCACCTTGGTATGAAGAGCGCGATCGGCGTTCACCACAACGGTCACCTTCTTGCGCTCGCGGCCGCCGATGCTCTCCAGCTTCTGCAGTTCAGCGGTCATTCTGCGTTGCGCCTCTTCCATCTCCATCTTCTCCCGCGTGGCGCTGCTGATGTCTCGGTTCAGCTTCAGGGTGCGGTCCAGGAAGAAGTCGGCGGTCTTCGCCAAGGCCTCGGCCGAGGTCACTGCGTTGGCACCGCCGATATCGTAGTTGCTGGTGAGCATCTGTTTGGCTGCTTGGTTGGCGCCGATGCGGTCGGTGAGTTCGATGATGCGCGTGTTCAACAGCACCAAACTATCCTGCAACCGGGAGATGCGCGGCTCTGACCGATCCGCCGCGATCTTGTCCTCCGCAGGATTCACGCTCAAAATGGCAAGGCCTGCCCCGGCCCCCGAGCCGGGGTCACCTTTGATCGCCACCTGCACGCTCTGCACGTACATAAACTGCGAGAGTTCCTTCAGTTCGATCGTGTTGATCCCGGCGGCCAGGTCCACCTCGGCGCTTGTGCGCACCTCTCCCCCGTTCAAGTAGACCGTCATGCGTTCGATGCCGGGATCCACCGTGATGAGCTTGCCGGTTTGGGCGAAGCAGATGGGCGTTGCGATGAGCGCAAGAAACAGAAGGGTGGCACGCATGGTGAAGGAGCTTGAGGCCGAAGTGTTGGCGGGCGATCGAATGTAGACTTGTTCACGGAACGAGCGGAACGGGAAGGGGTTGTTCCGGGCCGTGAATAACCCGATGATATCACGATCTGCGATACCATCGGATTCGTAGGCGGAGCCTACCGTGAGAGTCTGTTGGGAGCGTAGCCACAGGCTACGCTCAGTTGGGAGGCTATTCGCGCCGGAGCTAGCGACACTCTTCGTGGTCCAAAGAGCAAACTGGGATAACTTGGACGACCATGACATCACTCAGGGTCCTGTTTCTATTGGCTATCCTCTTTGGTTCTGAAAGATCAGCGGCCCAACGAACGGAGGCCGAGAAAGAACTGAGAAAGATTTGGAGTTCGCGATTCCTCGATCCTCCAGCGCGAAAAGACCCACTGACCATTACACGTCTAGCGCTGACTGAATACACGGACAGCGTGTTCCCGAACCAGGAGATACTCCGATATAAGAATCTGGTCTCTGTCAGGTTGACCGGGAGGTCGGTACGAATTCGCCGAAAAGACATCGCACAGCGACCGGTACGATTGAGCATCGACACACTGGCATTGAAGGAGCTTCCTTCCTTGAGGTATCTAAGCCTCACGCAATTCGACCTGAGTGAATTTCCCGATGGCATCTTTCAGATGAAGAAGCTCGAAGGTTTGGAGTTGCTCGCCTGCCAAGTCGAGTCCCTGCCTGACCGTATCTCCGAACTCCATGCATTGAAGGCTCTTCATCTACCAGTGAACTATTTGTCGGACTTGCCGATGTCCATGGTCTCAATGAATTCCTTGAAGAGCTTAGACCTCGTGAACAATCATTTCTTACAGACTCCCAAAGTGATCTCTCATCTGCACTCATTGCGGATACTCGACATTGGAAATAGGGAAGGCAACAGAGAGTTCGAGATCCTTGGGCAAAACTGGCCATTTCCGATGTGCATGAATCACCTCGACTGGGAATCCGATACAACTGTTGTAATGACCCTATTGCGTTCACCAGCTCTGCAGAAACTTGTACTTCCAAGAAACGAATGCGCCGAAAAAGCCCGGTTCAAATCCGTGGCCGGAGATCGCATCATACGCAGAAAAGTAGCTTGGTCCGATAGACCGTCTCCCTGCCCCGATCAATGGCTGGGCCTGTTTCACCCGGAACCGATCAAACGACAACATACCAACATTCTTCATCCATGCCTATGTTCAGAGGCGGGGCGATAGGCGCTAAGGGCACTGTGGAAAACTGATCTCATCAACTCCTCCCCCAGCAGGTAATTTCGCGATCCCCTGCAATGAAGTTCTCTCACCTCCACGTCCACACCCAGTTCTCGCTTCTCGACGGTGCCGCCAGCATCCCCGCGCTCTTCAAGAAGGCGGTGAAGGATGGGCAGCCTGCCATCGCCATCACCGACCATGGCAACATGTTCGGGGCGTTCAAGTTCGTGGCCGAGGCGGGCAAGCACAAGAACGAGGATGGCTCGCCGAAGATCAAGCCTATCGTGGGGTGCGAGTTCTACGTGGTAGCCGATCGCACACGCAAGCAGTTCACGCGCGAAGAGAAGGACAAGCGTTTCCACCAGTTGATGCTGGCGAAGAACCCCACGGGCTACAAGAACCTGAGCAAGCTGTGTTCGCTGGGCTACATCGACGGTTTCTACAGCAAGTACCCGCGCATTGACAAGCAGTTGATCGAACAGTACCACGAGGGACTGATCGCTACCACCTGTTGCCTGGGTGCGAGCGTGCCGCAGGCGATCATGCGCGGTGGAACGGACCTCGCGAAGGCGGAGGAGGAATTCAAGTGGTGGCTGGACATCTTCGGTGAGGACTACTACGTGGAGCTGCAACGCCACGGCATCCCGGAGCAGGACCAAGTGAACAAGGTGTTGGTGGAGTGGGCGCGCAAGTACAACGTGCCCATCATCGCGAGCAACGACAGCCACTACACCGACCGCGAGGATAGCAACGCGCACGACATCCTGCTGTGCATCAACACCGGCGAGAAGCAGGCCACGGAGAAAGCGAAGGACGGCGACGAAGAGGGCAACCAGAAAGGCAAACGCTTCGCCTTCTACAACGACGAGTTCTTCTTCAAGTCGCAGGCGCAGATGGCGCAGACCTTCCACGACCTGCCCGAAGCCTTGGACAACACGAACCTGATCGTGGACAAGGTGGAAACGCTGAAGCTGAAGAAGGATATCCTGCTTCCGAATTTCCAATTGCCTGCTGGTTTCGGCAACCAGGACGAATACTTGCAGCACCTCACCTACCAAGGTGCGATCAAACGTTACATCAATGATGGCGTATCGGGCATCGATTCGCTGGAGTTCAAGATCAAGGAGCGTTTGGACTTCGAGCTCTTCGTGATCCGCACGATGGGCTTCGCGGGCTACTTCCTGATCGTGCAGGACTTCATCAACCACGGTCGCGACATCGGTGTGTTGATCGGTCCGGGCCGTGGCAGTGCGGCCGGTAGCGCTGTGGCGTATTGCATCGGCATCACCAACATCGACCCCATCAAGTACGATCTGCTGTTCGAACGGTTCCTGAACCCGGACCGCAAGAGCATGCCCGATATCGATACGGACTTCGACGACGAAGGCCGGCAGAAGGTGATCGATTACGTGGTGCAGAAGTACGGCCAGAACCAGGTGGCGCAGATCGTCACGTACGGCAGCATGGCCGCGAAGAGCAGCATCCGCGATGTAAGCCGCGTGTTGGATCTTCCGTTGCAGGAAGCCGATCGGCTGGCGAAGTTGATCCCTGAACGTCCGGGCATTGAGCTTGGTCGCATCCTGCGCGCGCCGCTGGAAGGCGAAGGCAGCTTGAAGCAGAAGGAGAATTTCAGCAGTGAAGAGATCTCGGCGACTAAACAATTGCGCGAGATCCTCGAAAGCGGGGAATTGACGGCTGATGTGCTTCGCGAAGCGGAGAAACTGGAAGGCAGTGTGCGCGGCGTCGGCATCCACGCAGCAGGATTGATCATAGCGCCGAGCGACTTGACGGAGTACATCCCGGTGTGTACGAGCAAGGACTCGCCCATGCTGATCACGCAGTTCGACGGCAAGGTCGTTGAGGATGCAGGCGTGATCAAGATGGACTTCCTGGGCCTGAAAACGCTGACCATCATCCGCGATGCGTTGCGCATGATCAAGGCGAACCATGGCGTGGACATCGCGATCGACGAGATCCCGTTGGACGACGCGAAGACCTACGCACTCTACCAACGCGCGGAAACGAACGGCACGTTCCAGTTCGAAAGCGCGGGCATGCAGAAGTACCTGCGCGAGTTGAAGGCGGATACGTTCGGCGACCTCATCGCCATGAACGCGCTATACCGGCCGGGTCCGCTGGAATACATCCCCACCTTCATCAAGCGGAAACACGGGCTGGAGAAGATCGTGTACGACCTCCCCGAAATGGAGGACCTGTTGAAGGAGACGTACGGTGTAACGGTGTACCAGGAACAGGTGATGTTGCTCAGCCAGAAGCTGGCGGGCTTCACCAAGGGCGATGCCGACGTGCTACGCAAAGCGATGGGCAAAAAAGACCGCGCCACGCTGGACAAGATGAAGGGCAAGTTCCTGGAAGGCACGGCCGCCAAGGGACTCGACGCGAAAGTGTGCGGCAAGGTGTGGACCGATTGGGAGGCCTTCGCGCAGTACGCGTTCAACAAATCGCACAGCACATGCTACGCGTTCGTCGCCTATCAAACGGCGTGGTTGAAAGCGAACTACCCGAGCGAATTCATGGCCAGCGTACTCACGCATTCCGGCGGGCAGATCGACAAGATCACCTTCTTCATGGAAGAGTGTCGTCGTATGGGCATCAAGGTGTTGGGGCCTGATGTGAACGAGAGCCAGTTCCAATTCAGCGTGAACAAGGCCGGACAGATCCGTTTCGGATTGGGTGCGGTGAAAGGTGTTGGTGAAGGCGCGGTGGAATCCATCGTTGAAGGGCGCGCAGAGAAACCGTACGAGTCGGTCTTCGATATGCTACGTCGCGTGAACCTGCGCAGCACGAACCGTAAAGCGCTGGAAAGCTTGGCCTACGGCGGAGCATTCGATTCACTCAACGTGCAACGTGCGCACTTCTTCCACAGCGCTGGCGAAGGCAAACCGACGTGGATCGAAACGCTGGTACGCTACGGCCAACAGCACCAGGATGGCGAGGACAGCAGCCAAGTGAGCATGTTCGGTGATGCTGAAGAGGGCGCAGGAATTCCAGAACCCGCGTTGCCGCAGATCGAAGGCTGGAGCGCGCTGGAGCAACTGCACTACGAGAAGGAAGTGATCGGTTTCTACCTGAGCGGTCACCCGTTGGATGATCACCGGTTGGAGATCAAGTATCTGTGCAATTCCACCCTGCCGGACCTGAAGGAACTCGACAAGCTAGCCGGTCGTGATCTGACCTTCGCCGGCATCGTAACCAAGGCCGAGCACCGCATCGCCAAGAGCGGCAAGGCGTTCGGCACGCTTTCGTTGGAAGACCACAGCGGCATGCACGACTTCATGTTGTTCAGCGAGGATTACCTCAAATACAAGCTCTTCCTGCAAACCGGAGCGTTGCTTTTGGTGAAAGGCCGCGCCAGTGCCCGCACCTGGGGTCGTGATGAAGGGCAGATGGAATTCAAGATCACCTCCATCGACCTGTTGGGCGATGCACGGGACAAGTACATCACCAAGCTGACCTTGAAGTTGGAAGCCGATCGGATCAACGACCAACTGGCCCGCGAGCTTGGACAGCTACTGCGGACCTCGCCGGGGAAATGCAAGGTGAACGTGCAATTGATCAGCCAGCAGGAAAAGATGGCCTTGGACGCCCCCAGCAAGGGCCTCAGCGTGGGTTTGACCGAGGAATTCGTGCGGGCGCTGGATACCCTCCCCGATGTGTCCTACACCCTGAACTGACGGATCGGCCGGATGCGTTCAACAAGGTGAGGTGGAGCCCTAGGTCAAGATCTCCTTCACGATGCGATCGACCTGATCGAACTGGTCCTTCCCTTTCAGCACGTACTGCTCAGCACCTTTGGCCATCGTCTGCAAGGCGACCCCGTATTGGGCCTGGCTACTGAGCATGATCACATGCACCCGACGATCCATCTTCTTGATCTTCTCCAGGATGCGCAAGCCATCGGCCGCGTCCTTCACCGTGTTGTTCAGGTGGTAGTCCAGGATCACCAGGTCGGGGTGTTCGTTCAGGCGGGTCAGGCAATCCTCGCCGGTATGGAACATCTCGACGTGATGCGGGAACGATGAACGCAGGTGATCGGCGAGCATGGTGGCGAGCATCACGTCGTCGTCCACGATGAATATCTTCTTGGCCATGGTCTTTGTTCGCGGGGCCAAGGTAGGGGGAGCGATGTCATGGGCTACATTGGCCGCATGGATGCGCCACTTACCGACCTGGGGTATCTCGAACGATTCTGCAAGGGCGACCGCCAGCGTATGGAGCGGTACATCGCCATGTACCTGCAAGGCTCCCCCGACCTTTTCGCGAAGTTGAGCGCTGCGCTCGTGGCGAATGATGCTGAAGCACTGGCCATATCCGCGCACAGCCTGCGGCCTCAGGTGAACTACATGGGGGCGCAACGCCTATTCGACATGCTCACGGCATTGGAGCAACGCGCACGAGCAGAGGGCGCTGCTGCTTGCACAGGAATGGTCGACGAGGTTCTGGAACTGAACGGAAACGTGATGACCGAACTGCTTGCGCGGCCCGGCCATTCAAGTTGAAGTGAGGGATCAGTTCTTGGTGAGCGCCGGTCCGTCGGTCGGCTCGGACATCAGTTGGAGCGCCTGCGCTTGCAGTTCATCATTGTTCATCGGTGCGGAGCCGTTCACCCGGGCGATGATGCGCACAACGGTCACGGGCACACCGTGGCGTAGCTGGATGAACTGGTCCATGATCACCGCTGTGCCGCCGAGCAGGCCGCTGTAGGTGCCGTGCATCACGCTGTCGTTGACGGTTTCCACCTTGCCCACCAGCGTGAGGTGCGTGCCACCGAGGCCGAAGACACCCTTGCGGAGGTAAGCGGCACCGTCCTGTTCGATGATGGGCGTGCGGTCCACGATCATGAGCGCGTGGTCCTTGGTCACGTACAGTTCGGTGGCGTCGATATCGAGATCCATCATCCAATTGGCCGAGGCATTGGGCCCCATGGTTTCGCGGTTCGTGGCCAGCCAGTTCTCGGTGGGGATCATGGGTGCGTTGGTTTGAGCGCTGAGTGCACTTGCGAGCAGGGTGTTCATGGCTGCGGAGAGGATGAGGTGTTTCATGGTTCAGGTCGGTGGGCTTCTGCATCGCTGACCGACGGGACAAAAGTGCCCTTGTAACGGGGCCTCCCGCCAGCGCGGATACACGGGAATTGCATTTACCGTGGAAATACGGTGTTCGCGTATTTTCACCTGCCCGACCTTCGACCCATGATCAAGCTCGCCCTTGCCGACGACCAAGTGATGTTCCGCCGCGGACTGGTGATGTTGCTGCGCGACATGCCCGACGTGCAGGTGGTCTTCGAATGTTCCAATGGTGAGGAATTGTTGACCGGATTGAAGGGCAATGCCATCGACATCGTGCTGCTCGATCTCGAGATGCCGGTGATGGACGGCATGGAGACCATGAAGCGCCTGCGCGAAGATTTTCCGCATGTGAAGGTGATCGTGCTCAGCATGCACAGCGAGGAGAAGTTCATCGTCCACCTGATGGAACTGGGCGCGAACGGCTACGTGCTGAAGACCGCCGAGCCGGACGAGATCGAGAATGCCGTGCGATCAGTATCCACCAGTGGTTACCACTTCAGCGAGATGGTGAGCCGTGTAATGCTACATGGACTGGTGAAGAAGGAAAAGATCAAGCCCACCTTCAGCGATGTGGATCCCCTCACCGAACGCGAACTCGATGTGCTAAAGCTGATCTGCCAGGAGCTCACTACCACGGAGATCGCGGGCAAGCTTTTCCTGAGCCCGCGCACGGTGGAAGGTTACCGCAACAACATCCTACAGAAGACCGGTGCACGCAACACGGCAGGTCTGGTGGTGTATGCGATGAGCAAAGGGATCTTTAGGCCATGAGCAAAGGGGTGCGCGCTTCCATCGCTGTCGTGGCATGGCTTCTGGCGGCAGCGGCGTCGCGTGCGCAGGTCGACACCCTGCTCATCCCCCTCCGGCACCTCGGCATCGAGGATGGCCTTTCGCAAGGCATGGTGGGCAGCATCCTCCAGGACCGCACCGGCTTCATGTGGTTCGCCACCAAGGACGGATTGAACCGCTACGACGGCTATTCCTTCAAGGTGTTCCGGCACGACCCGCAGGACAGCACGTCGGTGCGTGATGATCACATCCTGAAGGTCTTCGAGGACAGCAAAGGCCTGCTTTGGATCGGCACTAATAGCGGGCTGGATGTGTTCGACCCGGTCACGGAGGTCTTCCACCACCTTCCCCTCATCGAAGGCACCTCGCAAGAAGGCAGGGACCTGGTGGTTGATGTCCGATCCATCGTAGAGGATCCTCTCGGGAACATCTGGTTCAATACGGGTTTCAACCTCTACCGCATACGGCCCGGTCCCAATGCAGCCGCTCCGGTCGGACCCTGGACACCCGCACAGCGCATCGCCGATGTGCACAATGGGGGATTGTTCGTCGATCGTGCCGGTATCCTGCATTCCTACCGCCCGAGCGTGATCGACCGCACCGACCCCGACCGGAGCTACCTGCACATCGACACGAATGATGAGCTGTTCATCGCCGCGTTGGTCAGGGACCTGGCCGACCGTACAGCACAGCCCGTGCTAGCACATCGGAGCGAACCCATCGCCGAATTGGCTCTGGCGGACACCAACCGCAGGAACACTTATCGAATAACGGGCACCGGAACCGTTACGGAGATCGACCAGGCCACAGGCCATGAACACGTGATCCCTTTGGGGCAGCCCGCCTGGGGGTGGCCGAAGCACGGTATGACGGATGCGGATGGCCGTATCTGGCTGGTCACGGACCATGGTCTCTGGCGTTGTGACCCCTCTACCGGGCGGTCATCGGTCTTGCTGTCGCAGCGAGTGCTCCAGGGGATGCAGCACCTCAGCGTGGCCTGTCTCTATCAGGATCGCAGTGGGGTGATGTGGATGGGAACTCCGGGCTACGGCATCTTCATCTACGACCCGCGCATCGAGCGTTTCCATACGCAGTTGATCGGAACAACGGGGTGGATGGCCCCCCTGAGCGATGGCCGGGTGCTGATCGCCTCCGAGCTGAAGATCAAGATCTGCGATCCGCCGCGCTCCACTACGACACTGGCGCCACCCGGGTTGGTGGAGGGCAGTGAGCGGCAGTTCTACTACGACCGGACGGGATCGTTCGTGGTAATGCCCAACGGTACGATCTGGTCCTACGCCGACTTGAACCTCGCCCGGAAAGCGAGCGATGACAGGGACTTCCGGCTCTTCAGTGATCCCGCGGTCCCCGTCGATTTCCCCCTGTATGCCAGTGGCGATACGCTCATCGCGTTCGGCAGTGCATCATCCCTCGGACTGTTCGATACGCGCAGTGAGCGCTTCACCAGCGTGCCCTATCCCGTGGAGGCATCCGGAGGCGAATACCGGTTCGTGCAGGCCATCCACCGCGATGCGGCTGGGACCTTCTGGTTGGGCACGACGAAAGGTCTGCTGCGCCTGGATCAGCGAACGAACGCATGGCAGCACTATCGGAATAGCCCGTCCGACACCACCTCGCTAGCCGCGGATGTGATCTTCTGCCTGCTCGGTGATCCGACGGACGCCGACATCCTGTGGGTGGGCACCAGTGGCGGGGGGCTGGCACGCCTGGACAAGCGCACCGGACGTTGCCGACGTTTCTCCACACGGGACGGCTTGCCAAACAACGTGATCTACGGATTGCTCAGCGACGACGACGGGCAACTGTGGATGAGCACCAACAAGGGGCTCTCCTGCTTCGACCCGGAGACCTATGCTGTGCGCAACTTCGATGGACGGCATGGGCTGCAGAACGACGAGTTCAACCGCTACGCCTTCTGCAAGACACCGGACGGCACGCTCTTCTTCGGCGGTGTCAGCGGCCTCAACCATTTCCACCCGCGCGACCTGCGCATCGATGAGCGTCCGGTGCAAGTGGCCATCACCGATATCAGACTGTCGAACCGCTCCATTGCGCTCGGTGCACCGGATGCCCTGCTGAAGGTGCCCACGCACCTCGCGGAGGAATTGGTGATCCCGTATGCGGAGGCGCAAATGCTCAGCATCGACTTCGCCAGCATGGAATACATCGCGCTGGGCAACCGCACCTATCACTACCAGTTGGAGGGCTACGACCGGCAGCGGATCGATGCAGGGCAGGCGCACTCGGCGAACTACACCAACCTCGACCCGGGCGACTACACGTTCAAGGTCTGGGGTCGGAACCGCGATGGCATCTGGAACGCGGAACCGATCGCCTTGCGCATCACGATCCTTCCGCCGTGGTATCTCACCATCTGGGCGAAGGTGGCGGCCGCGCTGGTCTTCGCAGGGGCCGTGCTGCTCTTCATCCGCATACGCACCAGTGGATTGAAGAAGCAAAAGCAACTGCTCGAGAGCACAGTGGCCGAGCGCACGGCGGAGCTGAGCCAGGCGAAGGATCGCGCGGAACGGAGCGAAGTGGTCAAACAGCAATTCCTGGCCAACATGAGCCACGAGATCCGCACGCCGATGAACGCCATCATGGGCATGACCGGGATCCTCAAGCGCAACGAGCAATTGCCGGAGCAGAAGAAGTACCTCGATGCCATCGCGCAGAGCAGCGAGAACCTGCTGGTGATCCTCAACGACATCCTCGACCTGAGCAAGCTGGAAGCGGGCAGGATCGACCTGGAGCAGGTGGCCTTCGACCCACGGCAGGTCATCGGCAACGTGCGCGACATCCTGCGCTACAAGGCCGAGGAGAAGGGCCTTGCGCTGGTCGTTGAAGTGGATGGCGATCTGCCGGGAATGCTCCTCGGCGATCCCACCCGGCTGAACCAGATCGTACTGAACCTGGCCGGCAACGCGATCAAGTTCACGGAGCGCGGCTCCGTCACGCTGCGCGTGCGATGGGTGAACGGTGAACTCCGCATCGATGTGATCGATACCGGTATCGGGATCCCGCAAGACCGGTTGTACACCATCTTCGAGGAGTTCACGCAGGCCTACAGCGATACGGCGCGCAAGTATGGCGGCACCGGTCTGGGCCTCACCATCAGCAAACGGCTGGCGGAGATGCAGGGCGGAAACATCACCGTGAAGAGCGAACAAGGCAAAGGCAGCGCGTTCACGGTCACGATCCCGTGCGCTATTGCAACGGGAACGCAGGCGACACCGGGACGGGTCCCGGGCGCGGAAGAGAAGGAACTCAGGAACGTGAGGATCCTGTTGGCCGAGGACAACGACTTCAACGCGATGGTGGCACAGGATGAACTGGCCGATGCGATCCCCGGCGTGCAGGTGGATGTGGCGGCGAACGGACGCATCGCCGTGGAGATGTTGCAGGCCAACGCCTACGACGTGATCCTCATGGACGTGCAGATGCCCGAGATGAACGGCTACGACGCAACGAAAGCGATCCGCGCGCTCGCCGGTGACAAGTCCCGGATCCCGATCATCGCCATGACGGCCAACGTGATGAAAGAAGAG
>Ga0075163_10003974_pt1 | contig 19848 bp, 21 predicted proteins | sample JI1023141ADNA_FD_71478 | JGI IMG/M metagenome (GOLD analysis project Ga0075163, IMG submission 71478) | Wastewater effluent complex algal communities from Wisconsin, to seasonally profile nutrient transformation and Carbon sequestration -... | ecosystem: Engineered > WWTP > Effluent > Algae...
CAACGAGTTTTTGAAGTGCTAGAAGTTGAAAATGAAATAGTTAATGCAGATAATCCCATTGTTAAAACCCAATTTGATCAAGAATTAAGGATAGAAAATATTTCTTTCAAATACAATAAAGAATATGTTTTGAAAGATTTTTCACTAGAGATACCCAAGGGAAGTACTATAGCTTTGGTTGGCCAATCGGGTAGTGGAAAGAGTACCATTGCCAACCTATTAACTCGTTTTTACGATGTACAATTGGGACAAATTAAAATAGATGGTATAGATATCAAAGAAATGGATATGCATGCCTTGAGAAGCATGATAGGTTTGGTTACGCAAGAATCCATTTTATTTAATGACACCATTAAAAACAACATTCTACTTGGTAAACAAGATGCATCGGATGCAGAAATTATCGAAGCCTTGAAAGTGGCCAATGCTTTTGAATTTGTAAAAGATTTACCCGAAGGTATTTATACCAATATTGGCGATGCAGGCGGTAAGTTATCGGGTGGACAAAAACAACGTTTATCGATTGCACGTGCCGTTTTGAAAAATCCACCCATCATGATTTTAGATGAAGCTACCTCTGCATTGGATACTGAATCTGAAAGATTGGTACAAGATGCATTGGAGCAAGTAATGAAAAACAGAACTTCCATTGTAATTGCCCATCGATTATCAACGGTTCAAAAAGCCGATAAAATTGTTGTGATGAAACATGGTCAGATTGTAGAAATGGGAACGCATAAAGAACTCATTGCACAGAATGGAATGTATCAAAAATTGGTTGAAATGCAAGAATTGTAATTCTATTTTAAAAGTTTAAGCTATTTTTCGCTCCACATAGGATAGTCTGTGTATCCTTTTTCTGTTCCACCTCCGTAGATGGTTTTAGGATGGGTTATGTCTTGCAAAGGAATATTGTTTTTTACTCTTTCTGGATAGTCAGGATTGGAGATAAATTTTCTTCCAAAGCCAATCAAATCCGCAAGTCCTTTTGTCAAAATTTCAGATCCAGATTCTGGAGTTTTACTGCCAGTTACAATGATGGTGTTTTGAAATGAGTTTCTCAATTTGATTCTGAAATCCGTATCAATTTTTTCTGTTTCTTCCCATTCGGGTTCGCTCAAATGTAAATAGGCTATTCCCAATTCATTTAATTTGGCTACTAATTTGAAAAATGTTTCATGGATATCCTGGTCTTTAAGATCTCTTGCACTGGTAAAAGGTGATAATCTAATGCCGGTTTTTTCCTTACCGATGGCACTGACAATTGCTTCGGTTATTTCCAAGGCAAAACGCATTCTGTTTTCTGAATTTCCACCATATGCATCCAACCGATGATTGGTTTCACTTTTCAAAAATTGATCGATTAAATATCCATGAGCGCCATGGATTTCAACGCCATCAAATCCAGCCTCAATAGCATTTATAGCAGCTTGTTTAAAATCACTAACCACTTGTTTAATGTCTTCCATTGACATTTCACGAGGTAATTCTGTCGGTATTCTGACGGCATTACCCAAAGGTTCTTCAAAAATATACGATTGACTTTTTTGATTCAAAATGGGAGATGGAGCAATGGGTTGCAATCCATTTACTCTCGAACTACTGATGCGTCCAACATGCCAGAGTTGTAAGAATATTTTACTCGACGTTTGATGAACAGAATGCGTTACTAATTTCCAACCTTCGATTTGTTGGGATGTATAAATTCCGGGCGTATGGGCATAACCTTGACCTTGTAGAGAAATTTGGGTTGCCTCGGCAATGATAAGTCCGGCCGAACATCTTTGATGGTAATAGGTTGCCATCAGTTCATTCGGAATATTTCCGGGTTGTGAAGTCCTAGAGCGAGTAAGTGGCGCCATTACAAAACGGTTTTGCAAAGGTATTCCGGAAAGAGAATAAGGTTGGAAAAGTATATGAATCATGTTATTTCCAAGTTGTGATTTGTTCCATACTTTTTCTCGTTTTCACTTTGGGTTCATTCAATCTGTAACCGAATGCCAACATATAGGAAATGCCATATTGTGCTGTATCAATATTAAAATGTTCGTGAAGTACTTTTTCTGTTTCCACTTGATTAAATCCTTCAATCGGACAAGAATCTATGCCCAATAAAGCAGCAACAGTCATCATATTTCCCATTGCAATATAAGATTGTTTGGAAGCCCAATCAAATAATTTTCGGTCATCTGACAGATCAAAATCCTTAGATTGGAATTGTTGAAATAATTTGATTCGAGGTGTGATGAGTTCATCAGATAAATGTTGTACATTTTTCATAAAATCAGCAACATAATCTGAATTCCATTTTATCAAAGGTGATTTCATGGTTAAAACCAAAACAAAATGACTTGCAGTGTCCAGCTTCACTGGAGCTCCCCATGCATTGGTTTTGAGCAAATCTCTTAAATGAGGATCTTGAACAATTACAAAATGCCAAGGTTCAAATCCGAATGAACTCGGAGATAAACGAGCACTTTCTAAAATCAAATTGAAATCGGATTCAGCTATTTTTTGGGTTGCAACAAATGTTTTACAGGCATGTCTGAAATGAAAAGCGGCTAAAATTTCTGAATGATCCATACTTTTATTTTTGAATTCAAACTTAAATGAAGTGGTTGAATGGATGATATTTCATTAAGGAAACGTAACTTTGGTGGTATTCCAATACACATCGAGTTCTTTTAAATTCATTTCGTGAATTTTTTTTCCATCCTTATTAATGTTGTTTTCCATCAATTGAAAGCGTTTGATAAATTTTTTATTGGTGTTTTCCAAAGCATTTTCAGGATTGACATTGATAAAACGAGCGTAATTTATCAGGGCAAACAATACATCTCCAAACTCACTTTCTTTTCTTTCTTGATTGTCGTTGTTGACTTCAACTTGTAATTCGGTTAGTTCTTCCTGAACTTTTTCCCAAACTTGATCTTTATTTTCCCAATCAAAACCTATTCCGGCTACTTTATCCTGTATTCGCAAGGCTTTCACCAATGCAGGCAAAGACTTTGGAACACCTTCCAAAACCGATTTTTTTCCTTCTTTGAGCTTGATTTGTTCCCAATTTTGAGCGACATCATCGGCATTCTGAACTTTGATATCACCATAAATATGCGGATGTCGAATTACCAATTTATCAGAAATTGCGTTGGCAATATCAGCCATGTCAAAAGCATTTTGCTCAGAACCTATTTTCGCATAAAATACGATGTGTAGTAATAAATCACCAAGTTCCTTTTTGATTTCATCTAAATCATGGTCTAAAACTGCATCGCCCAATTCATAGGTTTCTTCGATGGTCAAATGGCGTAAACTTTCAAACGTTTGTTTTTGATCCCACGGGCATTGCGCGCGTAAGTCATCCATGATATCCAACAAACGATTGATTGCTTGGAGTTGATTTTCTCTATTATTCAGAGATGGTTGCATCAGATTCTTTGGGTGCTAAAGTTGTGAAATCAAATTTTGCTTTGACCAATAAATTATACCATAATATGATTTTTTTGACATTGGAAGCATAAACCCTATCGGTATCGTAATCGGGTAGAATTTCGGAGAAGAAATCCAGAAGTTTCGCATTGTTTTCTGTGTGTGAAATGGTTTCATTTCCTTCAGCCTTTAGAAAAATGGAATATAACACTTCTGCTAAGGGTACTTCTTTGGTATAAGTATAAATGGCAATGTTTTCTAATGTGTTGACTTGATGTGCTCCAGCCACAGGAAATCGCTTTCCATCTTCCAAAGATTCTACGACCAAATGTCCTTTGGCATGAGAAATTAAATTAAATAATCCGGGTTTTCCGGTGATACTCAATATTTTGTCTAACGTCATATTTGATAATTTATAATTGAATTTTATTTATTTTATAGTGTTTAAAAGTCTATTGAACCGTTTAACCAACCGGCATCGTATTTGGATTGATATTTATCGTAAAATTTAATAGCTGATTCGTTCCAATCCAAAACTTGCCAAACCATACCTTTGAAATTGTTTTCTTGGGCATATTGCAAAGTAGTTTTAAATAAAAGTTTCCCAATACCTGTTTTTCTAAACTTTTCAGTTACGATCAAATCTTCCAAATAGAGTTTTTTTCCTTTCCATGTTGAATATCTTACATAAAATAATGACATTCCTACGATTTGATGATCAACTTCAGCAACAAATGCTTTCCAAACGGGATGTGTACCAAATCCGGCATCAATAAATTCGTCAAGGGTAACCGTAACTTCATTAGGAGCCAATTCAAAAATGGCCAATTCCCGTATTAATTCCATTAAAACCGGAGTATCTTCTTTATGAGCAATTCTGATTAGGGCTTGTTTCATGAATGACAAATTAAAACCTCAATTTATTTTAAGGTGCAAAAATACACAACCTATGGGTAAAGCAAGTATTTACTTCTCATTTTTTTAAAAATTTCCAATTGAGGTTGCCAAGAGTTTCTGATTTCATCTATTGAAATTCCTGATGTTATCTGCGTTTTTAATAGGTCATTACCTGCCAATGTATTAAAATAATCATTGAAAAAAGTTGATTGATCCGGATGATTACGATAGGAATCTTGTAACCATTTTAGATTCAGTTGATGGAGTTGCGGTTGCATTTCCAAATTTATACCATTACAAATTTCTCCTTGGAATAAGGGCTGTTTAGCTCCTTCATTGGGCTGAGGTGTAAATTGATATACATAAATTTGTTCTGGTAGATGCGGAGACCCAAACAATTGAAATTGTTTATCAGTTCCACGTCCACAACTGATGTTGGTCCCTTCAAAAAAGCACAAACTCGGATAGAGGTTGATAGATTTGGCATTGGGCAAATTGGGTGATGGTTTGACAGGTAAAACGTATTTACTTTTGTGGGTATAATGTAAATTTTTTATCACATTCAACTGACATTGTATCCCGTTTTTCAACCATTTTTCACCGTTAATCATTTGTGCATATTCACCTATGCTCATACCGTAAACTACTGGTACAGGATGCATCCCGACAAATGATTTAAATTTTGATTCCAAAACAGGTCCATCTATATAATGTGAATTGGGATTGGGTCTATCCAATACGATGAGGGGAATATTTTGTTCGGCAGCAGCTTCCATCACGTAATGTAAAGTGGAAATGTAGGTGTAAAATCTCACGCCAACATCTTGTAAATCAAAAATTAAAACGTCTAGATCTGCCAATTGTTCCGGTTTTGGTTTTTTATTGTTTCCGTATAGAGAAACCAATTTCAAGCCTGATTGGACATCTATTTCATCTTGTACCAATTCCCCGGCATCGGCTGTTCCTCTAAAACCGTGTTCGGGACTGAAAACTTTGACAATATTTACTTTTAACGATAGTAGTGTATCTACTAAATGAACCAGTTTTTGATTATTTGAGTTGTAAACAACACTACCCTGGTTGGCTATAAGTCCAACTCTTTTTTGAGCCAATGATGGCACATATTGAGAAAACCTTGAAGCTGCAACAACAATTTCCGATTTTTTAAAAGTCTCTTTTGGAATATGATTTTCAATTAATTGAGGTGTATAAGTTATAGGCGTTTTAGTTTTACAACCAATTGAAATAATTAGAATCAAAACCCAAAAGAAATATGTATTTTTGAACATTGGATTAAATATTATGGACTGTTTGATATTTGATTGAAAAAGGGAAATTTAAACACCTCATTGGTTTAAAAAAGAACATATTAAGTTTGAATTTAGAGTTTTACATATCAAAAAGGCTTATTGCCGCTAAAAAGTATAAAAATAGTATATCTGCACCAATTATCAAAATTGGTATTATTTCTATTGCTTTAGGGATCATTGTCATGTTAATTTCCATTGCGACAGGCGTAGGGCTGCAAAAGAAAATCAAAGAAAAGATTTCCGGATTTAATGGACATATACAGATTGTCAATTTTGATTCCAATCAATCTTTGGTATCACTTGTTCCCGTATCCAATAATCAAACTTATATTGATGAAATTAAAAAAAATCCTCAAGTTCATCATATACAGACATTTGCAAAAAAAGCCGGTATCATTAAGACCGATTCCGATTTTGAAGGTGTCTTGGTAAAAGGGGTTAGTAGTGATTATGATTGGTCTTTTTTTAAGCATTATTTAGTTGAAGGTCAAGTTCCTGAATTTGGAATTGAAGTCTCACAAGATATTTTAATTTCAAAAACAATTGCTCAAAAATTGCAGTTGAAGTTAGGTGAAGAAGTTGTAATTTGGTTTGTAAGAGAAGAACTCAACAAGCCACCTCAAATTCGAAAATTTAAAATCAAAGGAATTTATTACACCGGTTATCCCGAATTTGATAATAGTTTCGTATGGATTGACCTCAAACATATTCAAAAACTTAATAAATGGGAGGATACAGAGGTTGGTGGATTTGAGGTGTTTGTCAATAATTTTGATCAAATAGAAAAAGTTGGAAATGAGGTATATAAGTTAGTTCCAACACATATGAATAGCGTAACTATACTTGAGCAATTTCCTTTGATATTTGAGTGGATTGCATTATTTGACAGTAATATAGCAGCTATTATTACCTTAATGGTACTCATAGCCGGTTTTAATATGATTACGGCTTTGTTGGTTTTGATACTTGAGCAAACGCGCATGATTGGCATATTAAAGGCCTTGGGTGCAACCAATTGGCAAATTCGCAAAATATTTATGGTTCAAGCAACCTATTTAGTTATGAAAGGATTATTTTGGGGTAATTTCATCGGTATAGGGATGTTATTAATTCAACAATATTTTGGGGTCATAACTTTGAATCCGGAAACCTATTATGTAGATACAGCTCCGGTTTATTTGAATCCTTTGACGATATTAATTTTAAATTTGGGTGTGGTAATTTTATCCTATTTAATGTTACTTTTGCCGTCATATTATATTACTAAAATCACGCCAGTCAAAGCGATTAGATTTGAATAAGGCTTTGTGAAGAAATAAAGTGTGCAGATCCGATAGCTATCGGATTGACACAGCTATTTTGTTCTTTTTCAAGACGCAAATTGCAGCTAATAGCTTGCGACTCTTAGCAAAATTTGTAACGCAGAAAAAGGGCAAAAGAGCATGTCAAAATGTACAGGTTATTTTTTCACAAAGCCTAAGCATTGAAAATTTGCATTTTTTGGCTGAGGTTTTTTTTAAAAATTTATACAATTTAAAATCGGTTATTCCGTTTTATGTGCAATGTTTATTTGGGAAATATCTTTTAAATCCGATTGATGGAAGGGATAAAATTAGGGACTAATGGACTATTAATGAAGTATTTTACATTCATATTTTTATTATCGACAGCCACTATGCTCCAAGCTCAAGCAGGAGGAGAGGAAGTATTCGCTTTTTTGAATATGCCTACTTCCGCTAGACAATCTGCATTGGGTGGAAGTACTTTAACTTTAATGGACGATGTCAATCAACCCTTATGGAATCCTGCTACCATAACTCCAGAAATGGACGGACTGTTATCATTAAATTATGTCAATTATTTATTGGATGTAAATTATGTTTCGGCCAGTTATGCTTATCATGTCAATGATCATTTTGGAACAGTTCATTCGGGTTTGACTTATTTGAATTATGGTAAATTTATAGCTGCAGATGAAGATGGCACCGAAACAGGGAGTTTTAAAGCTTTTGATATGGCCTTGTCCTTAGGTTATAGCTATCAGATTCCTCGAACTGATATTTACATGGGCGCCAATGCCAAATTGATACATTCTTCAATTGAAGAATACAGCTCTATTGGGATTGCAACCGATATAGGTTTTATGTATCACTCCGAATATCAACCATTTACAATAGCTTTAGTCATTAGAAATGCTGGATTTCAACTCAAGTCATATGACCAAATGAAAGAAAAGTTGCCTTTACAGATTCAGGCAGGATGGAGTTATCAATTGGAACATGTGCCCATTCGCATTTATACCACTTTTGATAATTTGCAAAAATGGCAGTTGGCTTATGCCAATCCATCTGACAATACGGAAGATTTGGAAACGGGAGAAACTATAGTTAATAAACCAACCTTTTTAAATAATGCGATGCGACATGTCGTAATTGGAGCCGAATTGTTTCCTGAAAAGGGATTTTCTATCCGAACCGGTTTTAATTTTCAAAGAGCTCAGGAGCTAGGGATAGAAGGTTCTCGTACTTTTGCCGGTTTGACTTTTGGATTTGGATTGAAAATGAGAAAGTTAAAATTGAATTATGCTTTTTCAAAGTATCATCCGGTTTCTGACAGTCATACATTTAATTTGGGAATCGATTTAAATTGAAAATGAAGGAATCAGGAAAAAAAATTACAATTGCTATAGATGGCTTTTCATCAACCGGAAAAAGTACTGTAGCTAAACAATTAGCCCAAAAATTAGGATATGTGTATGTAGATAGCGGTGCGATGTATCGTGCCGTTACTTTATTTGCTTTACAAAATAAACTTATAGGTGAGAGTCATTTTGAGAAAGAAACCTTGATACGATTGTTACCAAGTATACATTTACGTTTTGAATTCAATACTCAATTGGGTTTTGCTGAAATGTACTTAAATGATCAAAATGTGGAGACCGAAATAAGAAGTATGCATATTTCGGGCTTTGTAAGCGAAATTGCTACTGTGGAAGAGGTAAGAGTTTATCTTGTTGAAATACAGAGAGAAATGGGGAAAAATAAAGGTGTGGTTATGGATGGAAGAGATATTGGAAGTGTAGTTTTTCCTAATGCAGAATTAAAATTATTTCTAACAGCTGATGCCAAAGTAAGAGCTGAAAGAAGGTTGTTGGAATTGAAACAAAAAGGTATTGAAACCGATTTTGAAAGTATATATAAAAATGTAGTAGAAAGAGATAGAATTGACAGTACCCGATTGATTTCACCATTGACCAAAGTAGCAGATGCCATTGAATTGGATGTAACTTATATTGATAAAAATCAGCAATTCAATTTGATTTATGAAATGGCTCTAGATAAAATTAACAGACAAAATTTGTAAATAAAAAAGGCACTTAATTGAAGTGCCTTTTTTATTGAGTTGTTATTTTTGATAAGAATTGTACAATTCTTTAAATGCCGTTTGATACTCCGCCTTAAATGATCTCCATTCCTTCATAAAACTGGTTGTTTTTTCTGAAAAGCTAACTCTATCTTCTTGTGCCAATTCACCATAAATGGTTTCAATATCTTTTTGATCGTATTTTTTTTCAAAATATTTTTTGGCTTCGTTTTTTTTGTTTAAAGCAAGAGCTTCGGCTTTTGTTTTAAATTCAGCTTGTTTTTCAGTTGCGATATTGGGTAAGGTACTTTCTATTAATCTTTCAAAAATATCAGCACCATTGTTTATTTCCATGATTTTTTCAACAGTAATGGAACCATTTTGAGCAAAACTATTTAGAATAACAAAAAATAAAAGAATTGGAGTAAAATATCTTTTCATTAGTTTCTAGTTAAATTGGTTAATAACGCAAATGTAATAACAAATTATATACCAAATTAATATTAAAACGATTTATTTTAGGAGTTATAAAAAAAAGCTGCCATTTGGCAGCTTTTGATTGAATTTTTTAGATAGTTTATTTAACTCCTGAATCTGTAAATAATTTTCTAATTGTTTCACTTTCAGAAGGTCTTGGAGCATTTGCTTCTACAATATTTCCGTTTGGATCAATTAAAATAAATCTTGGAATACTACTGATATTATACGATTGCATAAAATCCATATCTTCACCAAAATACAATTGAATTCCTTCCATCCCTTTTTCTTTTACCATTGCTTTCCATTTGTCATAATCCTTTTTTTGGTCTGTAGATATACTTACAAAAGCAATGTTTTTACCTCTATATTCTTTTTCCAAATCTTTCAAAGCAGGAATTTCTTTCACACAAGGTTGACACCATGTGGCCCATACATCAATATAAACAAATTTTCCTTTTAAATCATCCAAAGAAGTTTTTCCACCTTTGTAATTTTCGTAATTTACAAATTTGGGAGATGGTTTGCCTTTACCAAATTTTGAAAGCATTTCATAATTAACTTTATAAGTTTCTTTAAGATTAGAAACATAGCCCATTAAACCATTTTTTTCATAACGAACTAAAGTTGTATCTGCTTTTTTAACATTTTCCAATAGGGTAGTCATTTTAGATTCAAAATCTTGGATACCTTTATAGAAAGTAGCACTATCAGATTTAAATAATGCTTCTTGATTATTAGCAAACTCTGTAACTTTTACAATTCGTTCAATTAAATAAGTGTTATTTTGAGCACCTTTTCCGCTAAATTTTACGGTTTTAGTAATATCTTTAGAATCAGCTTCAATTTTTAAATTAAATCCATTTCTCATAAAAGTTTGAATCATACCTTTTTCACCTACAACAATATTGTAAAAACTGGCTTCAGGTACTTTCAAGGTGTCTTTAAAAACGCCATTTTTATTAATAGTAATTTTTTTTGTAAATTGATTTCCAAATAATGTTATTGTAGAATCGGCTGCTTCCAATCCATCCAATTTGATTTCGAGAGTTACGTAATCTTTTTCTTTGCAAGAAGATAAACTCAATGCGATAAAAGCTAATAATAATAATTTTTTCATTTTAAGGTATGATTAAGGTTTAGGTAGAAATTTATAAAAAGTTATTTTTTGTTTAATAAATAATCAAACAGCTCTTTTGTTTTAGAGCTTGAAGGTCTTGGGGCATCTGGTTTTACTATGATTCCATTTGGATCTAATAAAATAAAACGAGGAATACTATTAATTTTATAGGCAATATCAAAAGGAGATTGTTCACCTTGATTGGCAAAAAGTTGGATGCCTTTCATGCCTTTTTCTTGTATCATGGCTTTCCATTTTTCTTTATCTTTTGCTTCGTCTACAGAAATTGAGACAAAATGAATTTTATCACCATATGTGGCTTCCAATTCAATCATAGAAGGAATTTCACCTACACAAGGTTTGCACCAAGTTGCCCAAACATCAATATAAACATATTTTCCTCTTAAATCTTTAAGGGAAGTTTTCCCACCATTGAAGTTCTCATAATTTTCGAATTCTGGTGAAGGTTGACCTATCATTTTACTAATTTCAAGATTGTTGAAATATAGGTCTTCGATATATCCCAAAAAACCTTTGGTGTCAGTACTATCTATGGTTTTATATTCTGGGTCAATGTTTTTTTGAACTTTGGCCAAATCAAAAAATTCAGTTTCTAAGGATTGGATTTTAGTATTGAAATCTTCAGGACTTAATGCGAAAAAACTTTCAGAATCGGAAACTAATTTATTTTGTTTCTTCATCTTTTCGAGAATATAAGAATTTATTTCTTGACCTTGACCTTCAAAATGAAGTGTGTTGTCTAAATCTTTGGTATCAAAAGTCAAACTTAAATCAGTTCCTGGAGTTAAATACAACAATATGTTTTTTACGCCATCTGATAAATAATAACGACCCTTTTCTAAAGTGATTGTATCACTGAACTTTCCAGTTGCATCAATTGCAAAAGATTTTAATTGCGTTCCAGATTCCAAATCAAATAATTGAAATTCAGACGCATTTGGATTTTTAATAGTTCCAGATAATTTAACAAAGGTGGCGTCTTTACAACTAGATAAAGTAGCTGTAATTAAAATGAATAGAAGAATTTTTTTCATTAGTTGATAAGCTCGATTGATTTTTTAGAGCGGTGCAAAACTATTGAAAAAAAATGAATAAAAATCTTAAAAAAATGCAATTTTTATTGGATTGATTACAGGGTCTTTTTATGGGATGTCATCTGCTCTTTTGATAATACTTTCGGGAAGTGATTTTTGTGTTTTTGCGCCCATGATTTTCAGACTTTCCACGCGATTGATCAAATTACCTTTGCCTTCCACTAATTTGTTCATAGCATTACCGTATTCCTTCTTGGCATCATCCATTCGTTTACCAACTTGCATCAAATCTTCAATCAATCCGGCAAATTTGTCATAAAGTGCACCAGCCTGTCGTGCAATTTCAATGGCATTTTGTTGTTGTTTTTCATTGTTCCACATGCTGTCAATGGTTCGCAATGTGGCTAAAAGAGTAGAAGGAGTAACGATAACAATGTTCTTTTCAAAAGCTTTGTTGTACAATTGATTGTCATTATTGATAGCTACTGCAAATGCCGGTTCGATCGGAACAAAAAGTAAAACAAAATCGGGAGATTCTATTTGATATAGTTCTTCATAGCGTTTGGCACTCAATTGTTCTACGTGACGATTGAGAGATTGAATGTGTTGCTTGAGAAAAATTTCTTTTTCACTATCGTCATCCGCATTGATAAATTGTTCATAATGAGTTAGGGAAACTTTGGAATCTATAATCATTTTTTTTCCGTCAGGAAGATGAATGATGACATCGGGACGCAAACGTTGTCTAGATTCTTCATCAACAGCAAATGATTTTTCCATTTCGTATTCGCGACCTTTTTCCAAACCTGATTTTTCCAAAACCCGTTCTAAAACTAATTCGCCCCAATTTCCCTGCATTTTACTATCTCCTTTTAAAGCTTTTGTAAGATTGAGGGTTTCTTTACTCATTTGATTGTTTAATTCTTTCAACCCAATAATTTGTTGACGTAAAGCAGCGTGATAGTCAATACTTTCCTTATGTGTTTGTTCTACCTTTTGCTCAAAATGCAGAATCTTTTCATTCAGCGGATTGAGAATGAGTTTGAGATTTTCTTTATTTTGTTCGGTAAACTTATTGGATTTTTCTTCTAGAATTTTATTGGCTAGGTTTTCAAATTCTTTGGTGAATTTTTCCTGTAATTGTCCAACTTCTTCTTTTTGTTCTTGGAGTTTGGATTGCATGTTTTGAAGCAAACTCTCTTTTTGAGTAAGTGTAACTAATAGATTTTCTTTTTTTTGAAGTTCTTCTTGAACTGTTTTTTTTAATTCGATTATTTCAGAATAAAGTTTGTTTTTATCTATGTTTAAACTTTCATTTTGCGTTTTTAGAGCGGTTTCGGATATGGAAAATTTATTTTTGGACATTAAATTACCAATCAACCATCCTAAGAAGAGGAATGTAAGTGCTGTGATAATCAAATAGATGATAATTTCGTTCATAAAGCAAAGCTAATAAGTTACGAAAGTATCAAAACTATTTTAAATATTAAAATAACTTTGTATTTGAAAAATGAAGTTATTGCTTTAAGGGTACTATTTTTTAAATATGAATAAATTAATTTTAAGTATACTGTTGCAAATCACAAGTTTACTATTATTTTCTCAAGAAATGGTAAACACAACTAATATTATTAAATCTGATACAGTTCATCAATTGGAATTAGATTTTATCGATCTTGAAAAAGTACCTATAGCCCCAGATTGTGAAAATTTTGAATCAAATAAAGAACGTATCGAATGTTTTGGAAACTTTATGCAACAGCACGTTATCAAAAATTTTAATTTTGACCTATTAGACACATTAGATTTAACGGAAGGTAAATACATCATAAAAACCATTTTTGTTATTTCTAAACTAGGAAAAATTGAAAATATTTTGGTTAATGCTCCCCATCAGGAATTGAAAAATGAAGCCATCAGGGTTCTTCAACTCTTACCAACCCTGATTCCTGGACAAGAAAAAGGAGGAAATAACGTAAGCGTTAGATATTCGTTACCCATCATTGTTATGGTTGAAAGTGATAAACTTATTAAAAAGAATAAGAGGAAAAAATTGTCGTGAATTTTGATGGATATCAAGATTTCCAAAAATCTAATAATGGTTTTCTTTTTTCATTTTTTAAATTTTTTAAATAGCTATAAATCTCAAAAAACCAAACTCTTTTTCCAATATTTGAATACCATTTCATCGCTTTTCTCAATCTTTTATCTTTATGAAAAAATAATCTTATCAAGGCTTTAGGCCGAGTTTGCATGATAACTTCAATTAATTTTACATAGATCAGAATAGTGATTGATTTTAAATGATTTGATTCCAATATTTGATGTTTATAATCCCATTGAGTTTGATCTAAATTGATTATTTTTTTATTTTTCACTTCATCAAAATAGGGTGTCCAATGATGTGGTGTTGCATATAGCAATTGAATCTGATCGGGATCATATTGTAACAGTTGTTTTAAGTTATAGAAATAGTCAGATGTTTTTTCTTCTCCAAAGCCTACTACAAGAGTAGCCATGGAAAGTATATCATGTTTTCTCAACAATTGTATGGCTTCCATATCTTTACTCTTGCTTCCCGATTTTTTAATAAGTTTAAGAGTTTCTTCACTGTAATTCTCAATTCCTAGCAAAAGTCTTTCAAAACCGGCTTTTTTATAAAGATGTAAAAAATCTTTATCTCTGACAACGTTATCACTGCGAATGGATCCTACCAAAATGAGATTTAAATTTTTTGACGACAAAATTTCTAAAAATGTCCTCCATGCTTTTGGTACTGATGAGGGATTTTCATCAGCAAAATTGATTACTTCAATACCGTATTTGTAATGCAACATTTCTATTTCATCGACTAATTTTTGAGGATTTCTGTGTCTCCATTTTTTCCAAAAAATACTTTGTCCACAATAGGTACAAGGGTAGGGGCAACCTCTTGAAAATTGGATAACTACTGCTTTTTTCTTGCCCCAATAAGTGTAATTGTAACCATTCATCAATTCCCAACCAATTCTATATTGATCAATGTCCTCAATGAGTGGAGCATCCTGATTTGAAAATGGTATACCATTTTTTGTAAATGCAATTCCCAATACATTTTCAGTAGGTATTTTACGGTCTATACATCCAATTAATTCTAAAACTATGTGTTCACCTTCTCCTTTTACTATGTAATCAATTTGTGTGTTTGAAGACAAAATTTCTTTCCAATGAAACGTAGGAAACACTCCTCCCAAAATGATTAGTATTTTATTATTTTGATGTTTAATCTCTTTTGTTAGAAAATTGATTATCGGTTGAGCCGATGTGGAACCGGAATGTCCAATTAATAGAATTTCAGGTTTATAACTGTTAACAAATTTAAATATTGTGTTTACATCTGAATTGTAATAATCAGCATCATACAATTGAACTTCGTGACCAGCGTCGATCAAAGGACCTCCAATGGATAATAAACCCAAAGGAGGTAAATGTTCTCCTGCCAAGCGACTGCCGATAGAAAGATGAGGCGGATTGAGAATGAGTATTTTCATTGAAATTGGTCTAATTCCACTCAATCTTTCGCGAAACATACATCACTGCTGCCAGTATGATAAACAAACCAATACTACCTACGAGTAAGGCATAACTCTCCAATTGAATAATTACAAATATAAAAGTGTAAAGAGCAGAAAGTGAAGTCAATATGAATAATGGGAATTTCCAGATTTTCATGATGGATTTGGAAAATAAGGTAATTAATATGACCGTAGCCAATCCTGAAATCAAATAAGCAATGTTGAAACTGACTTGTTCTGAAAATGAAAGCAATAACGTGTAAAAAATAATAAGTGCCAAGCCTATTAATAGGTATTGAAAAGGATGTATATTGATTTTACTTAAGGTTTGTAAAAGGAAAAACAATAAAAATGTAAGCGCGATTACTAAATAACCATATTTGGCTGAACGTTCGTTTTGTTGATAATTATCCACTGGAATCATCAAATCTACCCCAAAAGAATAGTCGTTCAATCTCGGTAAACTTTTAAATTCTTGAGAAAAAGGTCGGTTCATTTCCAAAACTTTCCAATGTGCATCAAATCCGGTTTTAGAAATTTGTTTTTGTTGCGGTAAAAACTCGCCCATAAAATTTGGATCTTGCCAATTGGAAGCCAAGTGAACTGAGGTTTCTTTTCCAATAGGAATCATTTCTAACCTTTCACTACCATTCGAATGGTAGGCTATTTCAAAAGTTTCTTGTCCGTTTGCAAATATCATATTCGGATTAAAATAGGTAGAAGTAACGTCAAATATATCTTCAGTATCAACTTGATCCATACCGCTATCATGCTCATCAAAGGCTACCTTAAACCCAAGTGTTTCAGTTCCCAATTTGATTTTTAATTGTTGGGTAATTCCTTTGACATTGGAAGTTCGAATCAATATTTGTGATTTGTCCCATAGCATTTGAGCATCGTTCAATTCCAATCTACTGATATCAGGTTTGGAAAATGAGCCACTTAAAGTACTATTTATTTGATATACGGATGTATTGTAAATGCCTCTTTTTTTGGTTTCACCTTTGATTTTTCCATCCATTTTCAATTGATCGGGAAAGAAATAGGCAAATTTCACTTCTTTGTAAGTAACTTTTGAAACCTTACCAGTCTTTACATCAGTTTCAGTTGATTCAGAAAATTCGTGATAGGGTACTTTTAAAATAGGTCCATAAATTCTGATATTTGATCCCCAATCTTTATTGATTTCTTTAACGGCATCATTTCGAGTTTTTTCTCGTTCCCTAATTAATTCCCGAATAAATGCCAATGGAATGAGTAGAATTAAAACTAGAAATCCTACAATAAACATTTTAAGTGTAGTCGAATTTTTAAAATTACTGATTTTGGAAGGTTGTTCGTTTGCGTTTGTGATTTCTGACATGATTTTTAAATTTAGTGATTAATATTTTACTTTGTAATTCAAAGTGGATGGGTAAAAAAATTATATGTTTTGCAACTGAAAAAGGGTAATCTCAGGTCTGACATTAAATCTTACTTGCCATAAATGTCCCAATGCACGGTTGATGTATAAAGTTCTACCATTTTCAAGTTTATAAATGCCGGAGGCATAAGCTTTGTTTTTTACAGGCAATAGTGGAGGAGTTAAAAAAGGTGGCTTAACTTGTCCACCGTGAGTATGACCGGACAAAATCCAACTATTATAATCATTCCAGATATTGAGATCAGACACATCTGGATTGTGGCATAAAACAATGTTTGCTTTTGATTTGTCAAAACTATGCAAAGCTTTTTCAGGGTTAAAATTCAAACCCCAAAAATCATCAAAACCAATAAAATTTAATCCATTAATAAAAATGGATTCATTTCTTAAAACTGTAATTTCATTAGTCTTTAATAAATCAGTAATTTGATTGGCAACTTCTGATTGACTCCAATTGACCCCATAGTCGTGATTTCCTAATATTGCAAGTGTACCTATCGAACCTTTAAGGCTATTTTCTATAACTTTTGTTAGTTTCCCTAAAGGAACTTGACCATTTTCTAAGCTAATAAAATCCCCTGTGTAAACCACAAAATCAGGTTTGAATTGATTTGCTATTTTAAATGAATCAATAATAAATTGAAAGTTAAACCTATTTCCGATATGAATATCACTTATTTGCATCAATGTTTTACCTATCAAATGTTTCGGTAAATTTTTAATTGGCATTTTTAAATGAATAATTTCAAGTCTGAAAGGTTCTATTTGCCAAGCATATAAGCCAGATAAAAGACTAATTCCGGCCAAGCTCAAAAAGCCAGTTTTTATAAAATTTCGTCTTTTCATGTAGGTTTAACTTTTGTTAATGAGTTGCTCCAATGCATCCAAATGTTTCTTAAATGCATCTCTACCTGTTTTGGTGACTTGGTATTGTGTATTGGGTTTTTTTCCAACAAATTGTTTGGTAATCAGGATGTAATCCTCACTTTCCAAAGCCTTAATATGGCTCGCCAAATTTCCATCGGTTACCCCCAAAAGTTCTTTCAACCGATTGAAATCAACGGAATCATTGACCATCAGAATACTCATGATCCCCAATCGGATGCGATGGTCAAAGGATTTATTGATATTTTGGAGAATGTTTTTGATTGGTTTATTATTTTAAAAAGTTGGTTAATTATTTAATTATAGTTCTTTTCTCTCCTTCAAATACATCACACCACCATATACAATATGTAAAATACCAAAACCAAAAGCCCAGAAATATAATCCATACCCTACAAAATAGGCGGCAATAAGTCCGACAATTATTTCACTAATTCCCAAATATTTGACGGTGTCCAACGTAAATTTACTCGCATTGACCAATGCCAATCCATAAAAAATTAACGAAATTGGGGCAACTATACCAAAATGTTCATGTTTCAATAAAATGAGTCCGAAGATGGCTCCGGTGGCTAACGGGATTAGAAAGTGAATTAAAAGTAACTGAGTGGTTTTATCCCAAATTTTTTCATTGTTTTTTTGGGCTTTTTGAATGGTCAAAAACACGGCAGTGGTGATGGCAAAAAAAGCTACACCCAAAGCTACACCCACCAATTTGTAAACTAGGGATATGTTTTCAGGGCTATAGCTCCTCAAATAAACGGTTTGTTCTTGCAATAAAAGATAAGCTAAAATAGAACCAACCAAGGCATACACCCCAGCCAAAATGCCACTCAAACCACTGAGCGAAATAAAACGAGAGGATTTATGCATCAAACTTTTGATGTCTTTTAAGTCTTGTAAATATTTTTCAGAATCCATATTAAAAGTACTTTGAAGTACAAAGTAAATATAAATTTTTACTTCGACAAAATTTTAATCCATATTTTTTTTAAATTTGACTGTTTTTTAACATTTGGTTGGCACAATGTTTAAGTTGTTCATTGTTTTTAATTTCATTTTTATAGAGAACTTAGACGAATCATCCATTAAATCAATAACTTAATTAACTTAATAACCCAATAACTTAATTAACCCAATAACCAATAACTTAATTAACCAAATAACCATGGATTCAAAACAACAAGTACTAGAAGCGATGAAAAAAGCTGGTGTACCTTTAAATGCCGGTAAAATTGTAGAATTGACTAATCTAGATCGTAAAGAAGTAGATAAAGCAATGAAAGATTTAAAGAAAGATGGGAGTATTGTTTCTCCAAAAGTTTGTTTTTGGCAACCTAAATAATATGGAAAGTAACGATTGATTTGTTTTTCAATTTCAATCGGGTATAATTATTTTATCACCTAAAAATTTGGGTTGTTTCTCAAAAGTCAAATCTAGCAACATTTTGATCCTAGCCAAATATTCTCGCATGTGGGTTTTAAAACCATAACGCTTGGTTACACCTTTTGCATTAAATCCAATGGCTTTAATATGGTTATGTTGAGCAATATAGATAGCCCTTTCATTGTGAAATTTTTGTGATATTATGGTAAAACTGCTTTGTCCGAAAATTAATTGTGCTCTCACTACAGAATCTAATGTTCTAAATCCGGCATAATCTAAAAAGATTTTATCCACAGGAATTCCCAAAGCTATCAAATCCGTTTTAAAGGTATTGGGTTCATCATAATCCGGATTGGAATTGTCACCACTGATCAATATATAATCAATTTTATGGGCTTTAAATAAGGCAAATACAGCATCTATTCGATATTGATAATACAAATTGACTTGACCGTTGGAAAGAAATTTGGAAGTCCCTAAAACCAGACCTACTTTATTATGTGGAATCTTTGAGACTTCATCATAAACAATTCCTTTACTTTGTGATGAAACGATTTTGTTTATCGCAAAAGTCATTATCACTACAGCTAAAAAAAGTATGAAAATTAATCTTTTTCTCTTTTTTAAAGCCATTTTAATATTTCTAAATAGTCGAGAAATGAAATTCATTTGATATTAATTTTTATGCTACTATAAGATATTTTTACTGGGTTTAAGTGAAAGCAAACTTCAATTTTTAAGGGATTATCATTTAAAAAATAAAATTCTCTACCTTCCTAATATAAATCATACAAAAGTAAATGAAATAAATGATGAACCCATATAAAAACTATTTTAGTAAGCTATTGCAAACTAAAATCTCATGTTTTGCATTTGCTGGTTGAATCTACCATTTATTAAATTCATTAAAAAAATTTTACTTCCCAATGTATTTTATTACTTTTGCCA
>Ga0075163_10003975_pt1 | contig 19848 bp, 15 predicted proteins | sample JI1023141ADNA_FD_71478 | JGI IMG/M metagenome (GOLD analysis project Ga0075163, IMG submission 71478) | Wastewater effluent complex algal communities from Wisconsin, to seasonally profile nutrient transformation and Carbon sequestration -... | ecosystem: Engineered > WWTP > Effluent > Algae...
ATACGGCAAGCGATGACCGCCAACCTCGACGGCTACGCGGCTGATATACACGAGTATGGAGTCAAGATCGAGCGCGTACGGCGGACTAAGAGGCCTTGACTTCTTGGAGAAGAAGACGCCGATGGACATCGTGGTCAGCCTGCTGCAGCTTGTTGCCGACAGCGTCGAGTCGCGCGAACGGATTGCGCTCGCCTCCACGTTTTCTCATGGCGAACATGCCTGGGTGTCAGAGACAGCGTGGCAGGCTGCGCACAGGGGTATACACGTTGCCCGAGAGGCAAGCTTGGGCGGATCGACTCGTGTCGACCTCGTGGTGGGCGGGACTGCGGTCGAGTTCAAGTCCACCTTCGGAGTGTGGGCGTTCGATCCGAAGGCGAACGCCGAGCGAGCAAACTGGCTTGGGCCAGATGTCGCCAAGCTGGCTCGCGGGACGGCCCCAGGCATTGTGGTGGTCACCGTTGCCGCACTCATGGCTGGTGCTCATCACCAGAGGCGAGCGTTCAAGGTCGACTACGACCTCCAACTTCCGAGGGTTGCTACGTTGACGCCGATTCAGATTCTTGAAGCAGGTGTCATCGCCGCCGAGCGGTTCCTTGAGCCGCACTGCGTCGAGATCAGGCGTGTGGATCTCGGAGCCGTACCGGTCGTCCCGAATGCTGGCCACGTGCTTCTCGCTGCTATTGCGGGTGCGGTCAGCCGAGACGCCACCCAGCTGTGAGGTGACGCGTAGGGGTGGGGTCGAGGCGAGGGCTCCCTGGCGCCTCATCGCTATCCACCTGCCCAGTACAGGTTCCGGCGGGCGGACGTCACGCGGGCTGAGACGCATGTGGACGACACTCCCGAGGCGCTCTCGAACGCCGCCCCGGTTCGCCATTCGTGAGAAAGGCTGGCATCGAACTGCTGTCCGACGCGCTGGATCCTTGGGGCGATGGCAAGGTCGCCATGGATTCACGATACAGGGCACCTCATGGCCTCGTTCGGGGACACTGCCATGTGTCAGTGGTTGTTTGCCCCAAGCCGAAGAACTCGCCCGGCTACTGTCGACCCAACCGAACCCCGGCGTTTCCCTGACCCCGTGCCTCCGCCGCTGCTATCGCCCTTGAGAGGTCGTTCCTGCGGGTGGACTCATCCCCGGCAACCCGCTGAGCGCCCAAACACCATCCACCTGTCGGGGGCCGCCGATAGCCTGATCGCCATCGGTTTGGGCTGCGAGAGAGAAGTAGGCGTGAGGGATCACCTGGCGGCGCTCGGCGTCGTGCTGCGAAAGGTGCTGGAGCGTGAACTCCCGACCCTTGGTCCGGATTGGTGGCGCGAGGGTGTCCTGCTGAAGCTTTCGTACCAACAGCGCACGACAGCCGACGAGAACCGATGGTCGACCTTGGTCGAACTCGACGTCGCTGCGCTGCTGCGCGTCGTCGATGGCAACTGGGAACTGTTCCGGCGACGGAACCTCGTCAAGTGGGACGCCCGCAACTGGCTCAAGGAGGCATCGAGCGTCCGCAACCGCTGGGCGCACGACGTTCCGGGACATGAGCCAAGCCCTGATCGCGTATACCGAGACCTGGACACCCTGGCTCTCCTCGCCGATGCACTATTGCCGGGAAGTCCGGAGGCGGAACAGCTCGCCGCTGCCCGTGCGGAGGCATTAGCCGTTCTTGCCCCAGCTCCCTCCTCGGTCGCACCTTCAAAGGTACCGAGCGAATCGGCCGCGCCAGCCGCGGGCTTCGCCCCTGGTGTGATGGTGCGCGTCAAAGCGCGGCCGGAGCTCACGGGCGTTGTCACGCAGGTGGTGGAGTCAGGCTCACAGCTTCGCCTGACCGTGTTCCACGGCCAGTTGACGCAGACCTACTACGAGTCCCAGGTGGAGGCTGTCGAGGCCACGGGCGGTGAGCACTTGACCGCCGAGGAGTTGAAGGCGCGGCTGACGGCTCTGCACGTTCGTCACCCCTCAGTCAGTCGGCTTTACTCGCTCAACAGCGGTCGGATCGAATATGAGCCGTACCAGTACCGCCCGGTCATGAAGCTCATCAATGCCGAGCGACCGCGGCTCCTCATCGCCGACGACGTCGGCGTCGGCAAAACCATCGAGGCTGGGCTGATCATCAAGGAACTGCAGGCTCGCCAGAAGCTGGAGTCCATCCTCGTCATCTGCCCGAAGCCGCTCGTCGTTGAGGACAAATGGCGGAGTGAGCTCAAGCGGTTCGATGAGGACTTCGCGCACCTCGACAGCGCCACGCTGCGCCACTGTGTCGACGAGACCCGGGCCGAGGGCCGCTGGCCGGCGCGCTACCGGAAGGCGATCCTCCCGTACTCGCTGCTCGACGAGAAGCTGCTACTCGGGGACGACACTGGCCGCCGCTCGCGAGCGGGCTTGGTCTCGCTCATCCCGCCGATCAAGTTCGACCTCGTGATCGTCGACGAGGCGCACCATGTGCGTAACAGTGCGACCTGGAGCCACCGGGTGGTCAAGCACTTCATGGACTCGGCCGAGGCCGCCGTCCTCATCTCCGCGACCCCGATCCAGACCGGCAGCGAGGACCTGCGGACGCTGCTGCGTCTGCTGCGGCCGGACACCTTTGTCGACAACCAGGCCTTCGATCTGATGCGCGAACCGAACGCCCACCTTGCCATCGTGGAGAGCGCGATCCGGGTGGCCGGCGAGGGATGGCAAAGCGCGGCGCGCGATGCGCTCGACAGGGCACTCGCGACGCCGTGGGGAAGCCGCGTGCTGCGCGCCGATCCGCGGGCACAGGAGGTACGCGACATCCTCGACCAGGACGCCCTCACCGACCGCGAGCGCGTCAAAGTTATCCGCCTCGCCCAATCGCTCAACACCTTCTCAGCGCTCATTAACCGCACGAGGCGCCGCGACATAGGCTCATTCACTACCCGCAAGCCAGAGACGTTTCAGGTCGACTTCACACCGGTGCAGGCGGCGGTTCACGAAGACCTGCTCGACTTAGCCGGCCGCATCTCGACTAGCAAGGGCCACGGCCAGTCGCTCGACTTTGTGCTTTCGACATTGCAGCGACAGGCAGCGAGCAGCCTCAACGGTCTGGCGCCCTTTGTCGAAGACTTGCTGCAGCACAAGCTCACGGCCGAGGAACTCAGCGAGGCCGACTCCGACGTCGAATCCCTTGAGATCACGGCGTTGGAGTCGTTCGTCACGGAGATTCGCGAGATCGCGAAGCGTGCGGCCGCGTTGACCGAGGACCCCAAGCTTGACCGCCTCCTCAGCTACGTTTACGAGAAGCGGCAACTCCCTAACAATAAGCTGCTGCTGTTCAGCACCTTCCGCCACACACTGCGCTACCTATACGCCCACTTGGATGCCGCCGGCGTCCGTGTTGGACTCGTACACGGCGGCGTTCCCGACGACGAGCGCCGCGAGTTGCGAGCGCGGTTCGCCAAGCACAAGGACGAACCCGACGCGCTGGACGTGCTCTTGTCGTCGGAAGTTGGCACCGAGGGACTCGATTACCAGTTCTGCGACGCGCTGGTGAACTACGACCTTCCGTGGAACCCGATGCGGATCGAGCAGCGGATTGGACGTATCGACCGACGCGGCCAGAAAAGCGAGACAATCGCGATCAAGAATCTGGTCGTCAGCGGCACCGTCGATGCAGTCATCTTCGACCGCTGCTTGTCGCGCATCGGCGTCTTCCGTCGGGCTCTGGGAGGCAGCGAGGAGATCTTGGGCGAGCTCACCCGGGAGATCCGCCAGATCGGCGAGGACCTGACCCTTAGCGACGCCGAGCGCGCACAGCGGCTCCAGCAGCTCACCGACAACAAGATCGGCCGCATCCAGGAGCAAGAGGAACTCGAAGAGCGCGAGAGTGCGCTGTTCGGCCTCCCGCTCAAGAAGCTCGACGAGGAGGGTGTCGAGCAAGCGTCCAGTCCTTGGCTCGCCCCTGACCAGCTGGCCCGCCTCGTGAAGCGCTACTTGCTCGACAAGGGCTACGAGCGAGCGGACGCCTTGTTCGACCGCCCGGTGTCATTGCTCCGGCCCAGTAAGGACGTTCGTTCGGCACTGGCCGATGACCTGCGGAATGTCGCCCCAGACAGTGCCTCCTCGTGGGGACGCTGGCTAGCTGCCAGTGGCGCGGAGCAATCGCGCCGCCTGACTTTCGACCCGAGCCACGCGGAGAGCGGTGACGTCGAGCTGCTGTCGCCGGTACACGAGCTGGTGCGAGCGGCCGCTGCCAACCAGGAAGCGTTCGCCGCGGAGGCCAGTGTGGCGCTGCGCGTCGAGTCCAAGGCGCTGTCGCCCGGGCTGTACCCGGTGTCCATCCACGCCTGGACTTACTTGGGTGCACGCGATGACTTCGAGGTCGTCGTCATTGCAGACGATGAGCCACTCTCAGCCGAGATCGCAGACCTGCTGCTCGACGCGACGGATTCGATCGAACCTGCCGAGGTGAACGCGGCGGGTGACCTCGATGACCGGCACTATCTGACCTGGACCGATGCGCGCGCAGCGCACATCGACCGAGCGCGTGTGCACGTCGAGAGCCAGCTTGCATCGCTCAACACCACCCACCACGCCAGGGTCGACCAGCTCGAAGACCAGATTGCCACCGCCTCTCACGAGAACATCCGCCGCATGCGAGAGTCCGAACTCCGATCGGTCGAGGATGACTTCAGCGCGCGAAACCAGAAGCTTGAAGCCACCGTCGCACGCAGCGACGTGACGACGACACTGCTCTGTTCAGGCATCGTCGAGGTCCTCAGTGGCTGAGACCTTCAGCTTCCCGGATCTGCGCGATAGGCGCTTGCGGTATGTGGAGTCTGCTCGCGAGAACGGCTTTGAAGAGGGGCTGCGCTCACTCCTTGCTGAGCTTTATCCCGACAACGCCCACTTCATCTACGAGTTGCTCCAGAACGCGGAGGACGCCCGGGCCACAGTGGTTGAGTTCGAACTCACCGAGGACGCTCTGACGGTCAGCCACGATGGTGCTCGCCCCTTCTCGCTTGCTGACATCGAGTCGATTACGGGCATTGGGAAGTCGACTAAGACGGATGACGAGACGCAGATTGGTAAGTTCGGCGTCGGTTTCAAAGCAGTCTTCGCCTACACGACGCGACCGGAGATTCGCTCGGGTGACTTTGCCTTTGCGATCGCAGATCTCTTCGTGCCCGAGCTCATCGGTGGCATGGCGGCGAATGGCCGCACGGCCTTCGCGTTCCCGTTCGACCGAGTGGAGAAGCCGGCAGATGTTGCCCGCGCCGAAATCGAGCGAGGACTACGTGAGCTCGATGAGAAGACGCTGTTGTTCCTAAACAGTATTCGAGAGATCACATACGCACTTCCTGGCGGAGACATCGGGTTCGTGAAGCGCATCGACGTGGACGAACTCACGATTCGCGTCGAGACCTCGCAGGGCGATGAGTTTGTCGAATCAACCTGGCTTCGACTGGTTGGACCCGCAAGTTCGGCGCACGGCAGCCAGAATCCGCTGACCGTCGCCGCTGCCTTCAAGCTCGAGCAGAAGGAGACCGCCAGGACCCGATCGGCTGCGAAGCCGGCAGTTCTGGCCGACGTCCCGCTGGGGATCGTGCCGCTCTCGGCTGGCGACGTGTCGATCTACTTTCCGGCAGCGAAGGAAACCTCCCGCCTCAAGTTCCACATCCACGCCCCGTTCGCATCGACCGTTGCTCGCGACTCCGTTCGGGATACGCCAGAGAACGGACAGCTTGTCGCTGACATCGGCGACCTCATCGCCCGGAATCTCAAAGACTTCAGAGCCCGCGGCCTGATCGACGATGGTCTGCTCGCGACGTTGCCGAACAGCGACGATGCGCTCGCGCCGATCTATGGCCAAGTCCGAAGCGCCGTGTCGGAAGCATTCAACGCTGAGAGCCTCACCCCGGTCCGTGGCGGTGGCGACTTTGGCCCTGCGAGGTCCCTGGTTTCCAGTCCGAGCGAGTTCCGCGTCGGACTCGACTCCGACGATCTTCGTTTTCTTATGGAACTCGATGGGACGGAGTTGTTGGACGAGCCACGCTGGGTCTTGGACCGCGATGGGCGGTCTGGTCGGTTTCTGAGGGACCTGGAGACATTGAGCTTCGGATGGGACGAATTGGAGAACGTTCTCTCGGTGGTGGCCAACCCAGATTGGTATGACCTTTCCGTCGACGAAGTGTCTGCGGCCTGGCGCCGCTGGCTGGCAGCAAAGGAGGACGGGAAGCTTCTCAACTTCTACGAGTTGCTGGGTCAAGGCGTTGAGGGGGCCCTCAGTGCCGAGCTGCAAGAGATTCCGCTCGTACGTCTGCGCGACGGGAGTCGCTCGAAGCACGTCGAGGGGCCCCAGACGCATCTCCCGGCGATGAGAAGCGACAACGCGAAGTCGCGAGTGCCTGTCGAGTTGGCGTACTTCGAGGACGACGAGGACACGAAGCGGTCCAACAATCTCCGCTCGTTCTATCGGGCCGCGGGGGTTAAGCGATGGGACGAACGAGCCAAGATCGAGCGTCGACTGGCGCCGTATCGGGCTCATCAGTTCCCCGAAGACGAATCTGAGGCAGTTCCGCCAAAACACCTGGAGGACATGAAGGCCTTTGTGAAGTTCGGCATCGCTGACCCAGTGGGCGCGCGAACGATGTTCCGAAACGTCCATTTCATCCTGGTTGCGGACGAGGACGGTGATCTGATGTGGGGCCGACCGCTTGACGTCTACCTCGACGAACCCTTTCGCTCGACCGGCCTGTCCGCCCTGTACGCAGGCGACGGGGACAAGTACCCACTACCGGGGTTCTACCTAGCGATAGAGGCGATCGATGACTTCCTTGCCTCCGTTGGCACTGCAGCTGGAGTCGAGATTGTGCCGAGCCCCGTGTCGCAGAATCCGAAGTACGACCGCTCCTGGGCATACGGCAAGAACGAGAACTACAACACCAAGCGCATTGACTGGGACATCAGCAACTTTGTCGCTGTCGTCGAGACTGGCGATCCGACTCTCCTCCGTTCTTTGTGGGAGGAAATATCAGCCGCTCCGACAGCCCGAGCGGTCGCGATCTACCAGGCGAACGCCAGTTACAACCAATACAGATTCGACTCCCTCGCCCTGCAGAAGCTCGCAGGATCGGCCTGGATTCCGAGCCACCACGGCGAGTTGCAACGTCCGAGGAACGTCACGCTCGACGAACTGCCGGCAGACTGGCAGAAGCCTCCAGTTGGATCCCTTGCCGCGGCTTTGCCGTTTGGTGCCGATGCTGCCAAGCAGGAGGAGCACGAGGCGGCCAAGCCGGCCTTTGCACAGCAACTCGGCATCGAACTCGAGGATGTCGAACTGCTGAAGGAAGCGCACGAGGCAGGCGTTACGTCGGACGATCTCCGGGAGTTGATTGCCCAGAAGCGCGGCCTCCAGGCACTCCCCGAAGGCGCCTCCGAGGATCCGAACCGGCGGTCCTATGTTGCAGCGGCGGACGCGCTTGCGGCTGCGAGCCACCAGACTGAGATCCGTGCCCGCAGCGTAGTCATTGGGCAAGGGTCAACGTCGGAGGATGCGCGGTCGTACCTGCGCGAGCAGTACACGAACGCAGGCGGCGACATGTACTGCCAAATCTGCCAGAAAATCCTGCCGTTCAAGGTCAAGGGCGACTGGTACTTCGAGGCCATCCAGTTCGTCAGCAACCGGAACAGGGTGCACCGGCAAAACGCCTTGGCGCTGTGCCCGCTGTGCGCAGCCACGTACCGCTATAAAAGGGAGACTAGTGACGAGGCAATGCAGGAGTCCCTGTCCGCACTAACTATTGAGGCTGGCCAGGGAGCCGTAGAACTTCCAGTTCTGATCAACGGTCAGGTTGGCCGTCTCCGGCTTACCGGCAAGCACGCGCTCGATCTGCAGGCCGCACTGGCAGTTGCCGGCGAAGAGCGTGGAAGTTAGCTGACCGGCTCACGTCAGCCCCCCGGTGGCGCGACCGCCGTCTGGCGCGGCCAGCTGACAAAAGGCCAAGCGAGTTCGCATCGTTGCTGGGTGCCACCACACGCCGCGACTTCGGCCAGCACAAGGCCCCCTCAACTTACGAGGGGGCCTTGTGCTGTGGGTGCTCAGTGCGCGGCGTTGTACGCATCCTGAACGACCTGGCTGATGCGGCCCCGGTCGCTGACCTGACGGCCGTTCTCGCGCGCCCAAGCACGGATCGCCTGAGTCTGCCCGCGATCGGACTTGGCCTTGGAACCACCACCGGCGCGAGCACCACGACCGCCGGTCCTAGTCGCAACGTCGGTGTACTTCGTGACGGCGGCGTAGAACTGGCCGGCCTCTGCTTCGGTCAGATCCATCTCATACGAGGTCGGGCCGATGCTGAACTTGACCGTCTCACCCTCGCCGTCCTTGATGTCCTTGCCACTCAGATCGCTGACAAGTAGCTCGATCACACGCTTCGCCATAAAGACTCCTAATGTAGAGAAGATGACCCACCCACGTTACACGCCGAAATGATCCGTTGCGAAGACCGGACAGACAATCGACCATCGAGCGCACCAGTGCCCTTGGCGTGATCATGCACAATATGCACCGGCCGGCCGGCGCGATGGCAAACGTCAGTAACGCGCGCCCCGAGCTGAGTACTTCTAGCCCTTCATGCCACGGCCACCCCACCCACAGGCACCCCGGACGCCACCAGCCCACCACGACACCGAGAGAGTGAGCATCACGCGGCGAAGAGACGCACTGTGCGCGCTTGATGGACACCAGCCGAGACCGCGCATGAGCCGCGCTGGATCGAACCTACGAGGGAGGATGCACTAGGCGGCACGGCCGTGGACCGGCGCCAATCTCGCACCTGCGGCGTCGCGGTTAGGTCAAAGGCCGCATGCAACGAGATCCTTGAGGAAAGCCGCTGCCTTCTGGATGCGATCCTCGGTGTCGACGAGTCGGCCATCCATCTCCTTCTGGCCAACCGTTAGCGTGAGGTCATTCCGCACGTCCCATTTGGTGCAGGCATGCTCGAAAGCCTTTCGGTGCTCTTCTTCCGGAGGAGCCGCAAGTTGGAAGCCAGTCTCGAGGCAGCGGATGCGAGTGCCGGAGTTCTTGAGTTGAAGCCAGAGGAGGCTTTCCTCCCACCCGATCATCCTCGGATCATCGGCTGCGTTCTGCAGCCCACCGATTTCGCGGATGGCACTCAAGTACGGGTCACGGAAGTAGCCCCGCATCGTCGGCGTCTGCAGCATACAGAGGACGAATCCCATCTGGCCCTTTGCGCTCGCGTAGATGCCGGACGGTCCGCTGCGTGCAGTATCGTACTTGGCCAAGTAATAGCGCCAGTCGAACGTCGACTGGGAATCGAGCCAGCCCGTGGTAATGGACCGTAATTGATCGGGGATCTCGCCATCTGGTGAGACCCGGTCTAGGAGCTCTCCCAAGATGGCGGCGGTCAGTTTCAGGTTGGAGCGTGCTGTTCCGGTTAGCAGTTGGGTCCAGACTCGTTCGTTGGCTGCAGATCCGAAGTGGAACCGTTTCGACGGTCGCTGCGCGTAGTCGCCGATCGACAATAGGGCTCCGGACAGGGCCATGTAGTTGTCCGCCGATGCCATGACCTTCTCGAACACCTCCGCCCGATGCGGGAGTTGGACCTCGTCCAGATCCAGCGCAACTATCGACCCGCGGAGCACCGGCAGATCCTCGAGACGGTGGACCGTGGAAGTGAGTTCCGGGTGTTTGCTCAGGAACTTCGACTTCGTGACCTCGTCGTCGAGCTGGGCCTTGTTGAAGGTCTTCAATTCGGCCAGTGCGTCATCGAAGTCGTCGGCACGCATAAAGGCTTCGACCTCGTTGATGAAGGCGGGCATACGTTGGAGGCGCAACTCGTTGCTCGATGCCTCCAGGACGTTGCGCAGAATCCGCAGCCGACGGCGGAGCGTCGTGGTCAACGCGCGTGGCGAGCCGACCCCTGCCGCCTGCACGCTGAGGATCCGGTCGTACAACACGGCGTAGAGCAAGAGTGTCTCGGGCAGCGAGAACTCGCGTTGGTCTTCACCACGGATCTCGCCGTACCTCCGGCAACAACCGTGGAACAGGTCGGTGTCTCGCCCGATGCCGAAGAACAGCGTGGCTCGATCATCGGAACCCCAGTCCGCAGAATCGGGGGTCGTGAAGAGCTGATTGAAGTAGTCAGCAACGTCGAGGGCGGTCCAAGCATCAAACGCTTCCACAAGGAACCGCAGTGCGTGCCCGTCGGCGAATGCAGCCTCGGCCCTCTGTTCGAGGCGTCCCTTGGGCTCCAGGTTCGCACGCCATTCCGCCACCTCTGTGACGAACTCGAAGTAGCGCATGAATTCGTCGTCGATGAGGTCGTCGTCTCCACGATAGGACCAGAAGGTGTCTGCCCAGGCTTGGTCCACTTTGTGGGAGAACTCCTTGGCCACGTCCCCGTTGGCCTCGATGGCTCCTTCGAAGGTGGCTTTGAAGTTCTCGAACGGCGTCAGCGGCTTCCCACGTGAGTTCATCTTGATGTAAAGCTCGTCGCCGGCTTTGAACTCGTCGATCGGTAGGATGTGGAAGACAACCGCAGGGTTTTCAGGGTCGGACAAGCGCGTCCAAATCATCTCAAACTGATCCGGCGACATGGTTCCGAGGCGGTCGTCAATGGCCTCAATCACGACAAGCATCGACTGAACGGTGGGATCGTGACGCCACGCGTGTAAGAACCACGCCTGATCCCGGATCCAGTCGGATGGTTTTGAGGTGTCCTCCGGCGGCGGGAACGCGGCGACGCGTTCGCAGAAGAGCCGGGCGCTGGGCCGTGTGGCGTAGGCGAAGTCGGTCCATCGGGGGGACGCAGCCAACCGTTCGGTCCGGAAGGCGACGTACCAGTGCAACAGGAAAAGTGTGGTCAGGCGCTGCTGGCCGTCAAGCGGACGCAAAGTCACCTTTCCGTCGCCGGCGACGCGGCGCTTGGAGACGTCGCCGTAGACGAAGTCGAGGGGGACCTGCTGCTCGGAAGTGACGGCTCCGACGATGGCGTCCAGGAAGTTGCGACGAATCATGTCGACTGCGTCGCTGTGTCGCCCCTGCGCGTAGTCCCGCTGGATCAGAGGGATCTCGATCCGATCGAGGCCAGGCGATCCCTCGACCGCCGAGTCGAACGCTTGGAGGTAGGAGATGGGCCGCTTCACTGATCGCCTCCGCTGCTCGGCGCCAGGTACGGTCCCAGCAGGCGGACCATCTCGCTCATGTAGTACGCCCGGTCGTCTTGACCCCAGAAGTGGGCCTGCTGGGATGCCGAGGCCGTGTAGTACTTCAGGAACACCTTTCGGGTGCACGGTGGGATGTACTCGCCATCGCGGTCCATCTCCACGATCCTCGACCGTTTGACCTCGAACACAGCGTTGTTCAGGGCGCTGTTGTTCTCCATGGAGATCAGTGCAAGGTTCGAGATTGAGTGGGTGTCCGATTCGTCGTCGGAATCGTCCGATGTGAAAGCCTCGGTGACACGAGACTCGAGCTGGCGGAAACGGTCGCCCGACAGCGGGGTGGTCTCGAGCGCACTCTCGATGTCCTTGGTGAGTGCTTCGCGGGTGGTGGCCTCTCCGAGCTCGGGGGCCTTCAGCGCCTTCAGGTGGACGCACAGCCACTGCCTCCATTGATCCTCCCGCGTGAAGGGCGCGGAGTGCTGGGCGTGAATGTGCTCCAAAGACCACGAGTGGCGTGCGTGTTCTCGGAAGGAGTACCGCTCACTCGAGCCGGGTTGCAGCCGAGTGGTCTCGACATTCATCAGTAGTAGGACGTCAAGACACTTGTCCTTCCTGCTGTACAGGAGTCCAGAGAGCTGCGTCTCGGTCAGGCGGAGGGTCTGCCGAATCTTCTGGTTGATAGCGACCTGGAACTCGGTGCGGGTGAGTCCTTCGCTCATCGCGACAATGGACCCAAAGCGATGGCCGGTCGCCGTCAGGAAGCCGACGTGGTGAAAGAGGTTGAGGTCCTCCCACAAGCCGAGCAGGAGCGAGTGCAGGTCTTGGACCTGGTTCCAGAAGGCCAGCGGGTCATCAACGATCCCCTTGCGGAGGACCTCGAACGTGTGGAACAACGGTCGCCGGCCTTCGCCGGGAGGTTTGATTCGATCGGCGAGAATGTCGAGGAGGAGGCGGATGTGGGTCGCCTCGGACGTCGAAGATGCCGTGACGAACGCCCAAAGCTCAGGGTTCCGGAGATCCTTCTCGATTCCGTCCCACTGGGCAGCGATCTCAGGAGCCCGCCCGCTGTCCGGCAGTTGGCGCCGAACCTCTGCGAGCATGAGCGCCTTGACCAGCTCGGAGTCTGTCAGCGGGATACGTCCGACGTTGAGACGGACGAAGAGCTTCTTGGCGTCGACGTCAGAGACCTCATACCAAATGACCCGTACGGACTTGGATAAGGCGCTGTAGACGGCGATCGCGGCATCGGTGGCATTTCGGGACCGGGCGAACCAGTGCTCGATGAACTCGTAAGCGCCGTAGATGTGGAAGAAGTCGATGTTCGCGTCACGTAGCTCCGGGTCCGGATCATTGAGAAACTCTGCGCTCCCGAGCAACCCGTCCCGGGCCTGGCGCGTCTCGTATTCCAGCGTGAAGCCGGGGTGGACTTGTGGGAGGTAGCGGCCAACCACCTTGAGGATGAGGTACAGCGTTGTGAGTCTCTGCTGCCCGTCGACCAACTCCCATCGAACGTCGCCGAGCCGCTTCACGACCACAGGCTGCAGCAGGTAGCGCTCATGGGTGTTCGTCCGGATGTCTTCGAGAAGGTGGCCGACCTCGGTCGGCCCCCAGCGGTAGCCGCGCTGGTAATCCGGGATGAAGAAGTGGCCACTGATATCGCATACCACTCGCTCCATGAGGTCGGCTTGCAGATCCCCTTCAACCATGATCCGCACCCTAGTCGCGGTGTCCGACTGTTGTCCTCTGAGTGAGTCCGCGGGAGTGTCTCAGATGAGCGGCGCTTCTGGCATTCGTCTCCAAAGGATATTGGCGGTCGGGATGCGGTCGACGGAGGTAAAACGCGCGAGCGGGCCGTGCAGCGGCGTCGTCGAAGCCGATGGACGCCGGCATCACAGACCTCCCAGATGCCAAAGGACCGCTCGTTGCGTGGCCCAGCGCCCGCCGCCGGGGCTGCAGGTCCGCCTGGCCCAGAGTAGGGCGGGTAACGCTGGGCAACCTGCGCGGCCGAACGCATGAACAGGACACCACCGCATGTGGCTGGTGCGAATCGGCCACTTGGACTTTGCATCCGACCCCGAGACGCTCGCGGCTCCACGGAGCACTCCCCGCCTCCTCGACGCTTGGCGACCCGCCATACAATGAGCAGCAAGGAGTGCCGCCCCTACATGCGAGGGCGGTCGCGCATCACCTCACTGTTGGCTCGGTGCTGTCGGAGGTCTCGGGCAGGCTGTTCTCCAATGCCAAGAGATGGAGCAGCCGATGGTGACCGAAGAGGATCTGCACTGGTGGCTGACGCTCGCCGAGAAGGTTGAGTGGACGTTCGCTCGCACCTATGCCGAGAGCGCGCCACACAGTTACGTGGTGCTTGACCGCACCGGGGGAATGACCCGCGATGACTTTGTTCGTGCGGCGCACGTGATCCACACGTTCGGCAGGCCCGCGAAGTTCTACTCCATGACCAGCATCTACCTCACCAGCCCCGACGGGCGGCTGAAGTGGTGGACCATGGACGAGGACCTGAACGACACGAACCTGATCAACCAGGCCACCACCGAGAGGCTCTACGGGGTTCAGAACGCGCCCACAACGGTCTCCGGCATCTGCACCTCTTACGACGGGGACGCGACCCGCTACGACGAGCAGCACCCGATCACCGACGCGGAAGCCCGGGCGCTCATGGAGCTGGTCGCCCCGTTCAAGAGCGAGTACCCGACCTCTGTCCTGGATGTCGGTTGCGGGACGGGTCGCGTACTGGACCTCGGTCTCACGACACCAGATCGCTACGCCGGGGTCGACCCGAGCCAGCCGATGCTCAACATGCTCGTTCGTAAGTACCCGGGTGTGGGCAGGATCTACCCGTCCACGATCGAACAGGCCCTCGCGGACGGCGCCTTCACACCAGGCCAGTTCGAGATCGTGACGGCCTATGACACCGCGGATGAGCTGGACCCTGCGACGGTCGCGGCGGTGGCGACGCTGGCGAGTCGGGCCGCTGTTCTCATGCGTGACGGCCAGCTGGAGCTGATCGGCTAACGGCCCTGGGGGGACGCATGTCGTAGGCCGTCCCTGATCGCGGCCTGGGCTGCGACGTCGGACTCGTTGTAGGCAGCGAGCCACCGGATTGCCGCCGTACCCTCGTCTCCTCCGGTGCGGGCGAGGTCGATCTTGACCTGGGATTCGGCGCCGCCGGCGTCGTCCACTCCCCAGTGGAAGCCGAAGATCGGCGCGACCGCCTTAAGGGAGGCGCCGTCGCGGGTGAGGAAGTGCTCGGCGGCGAACTGCTCCGCGATTTGGGCGGCGCCATCGCTGTCCAGCGGTTCGTAGGACACTGCCGGTTCGAAGACGGCGGTGGTGTCGTCCTGGCCCTGCCGCACCCGTAGGCCCCACAGGTAGACGAAGTTCTCGAAGCCCCACTCGATGTCGAAGTCCACCTCGACGTCCGCGCACGGGATGTCGGGCCACCGCCCGCGTGGCTCGAACGCGATACCGGCCTGGGCCAGCCGGGCCCGCCGCACCAGAATTCGGTACTTCTTCTCGGCCATCGCCAGGGGTTGGGTGTCGCGAGCCGACCAGCCCGTGGGCAGGTCCTCACCGGATGCGGCCAGGTCAGCGACGGTGGTCTTGCCAAGTCGTAGAGGTACCGCCACTGTTGCGCGCTCGGCAGGCCGGTGCGGATCGCGAACGAGGCGTCGTCAGGTCCGGCGATCTGGGTGCAGTACTCCTGCCACACGCACCAGCCGCACTCGCTGACGCCGGTAGAGGGTCTCCCCGGGGTACGCTCCTCAGCGTTGCCTTGGGGACTAGCGGGCGCCGAATTCCGGTCGTTGAGAAGGGGCTGCTAGCGCTAGCGCATAACGAATGTGGGGGGTCTCGTGTGCTCATGATTCTCGTAGTGGCTGGCATTGTTGTGCCGATCGCCGCCATCGCGCTCGTTGGAAATCCTGGCGGTAGCTCGGGTTACCGGATAATCGCCGGCTTTCTAGTTGGTTTCACGGCGCTAGGCACGCTCCCGGCCGGGGCCGATGGGCTTCTGCGCTGGATACTCACCTTCGCGATTGGCTGGTTCGCCTCGTTCTTGACCCTTGCGCTGGGAGCCATGCTCCTAGCCGGCCGCCAGGACTGACTCATGGCGCACAACGAACCGTGCGCACCAGCGATGCTCGGCCAGTCGCGCACTTCCCACTCGACAGCCTGGACGCACTCCAGGAGGTTCCTAGACTCGGGGAGCTCGGGTGGTCGACCCCTCTGAACGCCGCCCGGGCCGGGCGGATGGTCGTCCCCACCGGTCCGGGCGGTCAGCCGTTGAAAAGGGCCTCGTAGAGCAGCCACCCCCACGTGCCGACCAGCGTCACGCCTACCCATGTGATGTATCTATTAGACCGAACACGATCGGCAGTCTTGGCTACCTCTACCTGTAGTCGATCGGCTCGCTCCTCGGCACGGGTAGCGCGCTCTCGGGCATCGTTTCGCTGGGCCGTGACAGTCGTCAGCCGCTCGATCGACGCGTCGAACACCGCTTGTGACTCGGATCTGCTGAGCATGGTCCACTCGTCGGGGTCTTCTGAGTAGTCCTCCATGAAGTCGTCCAGATCGATGCGCATCCCGCCTCCTCTGTTCACTGGGCTATTGGGCTCCTAGCGGCGTGGCCGCTCTGAAGCCACTGGCAGAGGGATCCGCACATCCATTGGAGCAGCCCCTTCCCGCCACGACACGGTGTAGTGGAATCCGCCGTCTCCGACCAACGCTGATGATGTCACCGCGAATGAGATCGGCCGCTGGGGCGGCAGCTCCTCGACGCCCAAGCACGACTTGTCCGGATGGTCGGGGTCGGGCACGTTCGGTCCGTTGAGGTCGAAGAGCGTGGCTGAACGCAGGATCACGTCATGGGCGACATCGGTTCCGGCGTTGTAGACGCTCACTTGGTTACCCGCGCGCTCGGCTACCCAGCGGTAGCGGTTGCCCTCGACCGCTGCCTGTTCAGCCGCCTTGTTCCGCTCAATCTGCTCCCCGAGCAGATCGTTAGCTCGGCGCGCTTCCTGTCGTTGTCCCCTCGCATATTGCGCGGACAACAGGCTCACTGCCACCGCGAGGACAGCAACGACCAACGCCAGCCCCTCCACCATGAGACGACCGTAGTGCCGTTCGCCAGCGGGAGTCGGTCAGCCGACGACCCCGCTGTTGGCATTTACGTACAGGACGGCGTAGACCACGGCGAGGACGGCGATGGCCAGGAGGGCGAGCATCACCTTGCGGTCCCAGCGGCGCATCCACGCCATGATGAGAGAGAGATGGGCAAGGTCATCACCGCGACGAGGTCGCTCACGATGGGGTGGGAAACTCGTGGCGGGCAATTGGAAGTCAGAATGCTTACATGAGCCTGAACCTCAACGATCCAACTGCCACTGTCGTGGCGGCCGGTCTAGCCGCCCTGCTCGCCCTTGTCAGTACGGTCACGACCATCGCGCTCGACTATCGCCGTCGCAACGACGAGCGAGTGCGCGAAGCCTCCCGGCTGGCTGCCGAACGCGATCAAGGCACAGTGACCTGGTTACGCAAAGAACTCCATGAGAGTGCAACCGAGTTCCTATCGGCTGCCTTCGAGATTGCCCGGCTGTCGAAGCGAGCAGCCCAAGTAGGCAAACCGTTCCCGGATGCGGTCTCTCCGGACGAGGCACGAAGGGAGCTCGTTCTCGCACATGACCGGCTCCGCGACTCTCAGACATCGTTGCGGATGCTGGCGACGGCCTCCCTGGTGCAGGTAGCCGAAGATTGCCATGACGCTCACGACGAATTGATGATCGCCGCCTCCGAGCTTGGTTTGCCTCGCGGGGCAGAGTGGTGGGAGGAGAAGTCCGACGCAGCGCGCACGCAGCGGGCTCGGTTCGTTACGGCCGTGCGAGAACCGCTTGGTCTGGAGATCTACGAACACACAATCCGGAAGTATGGCGGAAGCACCGCGTTCGCAACCAAGGGTGTCGGCACCTCGAAATAGCAGCCTTGGTGACAAGACTTCGACACGTTGAGGTCGCGTGCCTCGTTCGCACCGTTTTCGTAGCCGACGTCGGCGGCCACACCGCAGGAGCCGGCAGGCGGCGTAGTGACGCAGCGTCTCTGCCGACCTGGACGCTGGCGCGATCGTCGTGTTCACCAACAACAACATTCGGATCCGCGACCTGCCCGCTCCTCACTCACGCGACGACTCGCAGCGCAGAAACGCACCTCGATCCGTCGTGTCACGCCGACGCGCGGGGTTTCAGAATCACCGCAGCGTGCGACGCGGGGCCGCCATGATCGGGCGGTGAACGACACCTTTGCGCGACTGGCGTCGGAGAACGACCTGGACGACCGGCCGGGCCTGTCCCCTGAGGGCTTGACCGAGAGGTACCTCTACTCGCCGGACATGGTGTTTCGGTACGCGTTCGGCCGGTGGTGGGGAAGCACCGACCTCGCGACGACCGCGGTCTGGGTGTTGCTCAATCCCGCGACCGGCGACACCGAACGGCGTCGCCGGCCAACCTTGGAGCGCTGCATCTCCCGGTCACGAGCCACCGGACACACCGGGTTGGTCATCGTCAATCTCTTCGCCTTCCGCGATACCAACCCACGCAACCTTCGGACTGAACCCGACCCGGTCGGTCCCGCCAACGACCAGGTGCTCCGCGTCATGACCACTGCCGGAGCGCAGACGATCGCCGCGTGGGGTGGACACGGCCGCATGGGCGGGCGCTCGACACAGGTCGGGCCCCTGCTGGACTCCCCCCTGTGCCTGGGCGTCACGCAGCGTGGCGAACCACGCCACCCGCTGTACGTCGCGGAGGACACCCCGCTAGTCCCTTGGTTACCGGCGCGTCCAGACCCACACATAGAAGACGAGAAGTTGAAGCAACTCCTGCTACAGGCCACCCCCGGAGCGCGCGAACGGCTTCGAGCCGCCCTCGAGGCCGCGAAGAGCCGCAACGAAGAGAACCCACCTCCCGTCACCTGGTCACCGATGACAGGCGCAGGGACAACCGCGGACCCGCTCGTGCTGTCGCACCCGACCTACGACAAAACAACTGAGGCATTGCTCGCTGCGCTGCTCGCCGTCAACGCCCAGCCAGTGTTCGACTGGATGAGCTGGCACGGGTCGCGGCAATACCCCCACGGAGCAGGGTTGGCCGAGGCCCCGGTCGCAGACGCAATGCGCTTCATCACCGCCATCGTGCGCGGCGAACGCTTCTGTGACGGGACCATCGCGAAAGCCCTGGATGACGGCAGCCTGATAGCGGCCGCGGAGCGAATCAACGTCGAGCTCGACCAGCCGGTTCCACGAAAGTAGGTCAGCACGTGCCTGCGGCCAGGTGCAGGACCCAATAGATCGCGGTCACCGCCCTCAGGTGCGCAGCGTCGGTGGGCACCTGGCGGCGGAGTGACGCGCCGATCGCGGAAGATCCTGCGCGTAGCCGTCGTGGCCCCTGAAGAACCACTTACGCTCGGCACCCTAAGGAACCCAATGGATCGGATCGAGGAGAACTAACTGTGTGGGTTCCCGACGACAACCACGGGTTTGAGGACGAACTGGAGTACCTGAGGTCGCAAAGGAAGGACGACCGCTACACCTTCGCGTACTCGTTCGAGTACATCGCCAAGAACCACGGGAACGACAGGTACGACATCGAAACGGCCACCATGAACGTACGTGTCGAATGGAACGACTCAGACGCCGGGTACGAGGCCTCCTACGACGTGCCCGACATGCGCAAGATCGACCCCGGTCAGGGCAACAGTGATGCGTCAGGCTTCTACGAGCACGACGTCTACTGGCAGCTGATCCCGGATCTCGACGCCCTCGGGATCGGGTCTGACCTCAGGACCTTCTAACTGCTCCACCTGCGGAACTGAGCTTGTGGCACGGGCTGTGATGCTTCCGCGCTCACGCACCAAGCACCCGCTCGAACTGGCAGGTTTGATGTGGTTGACCGTGACGCGCCGGACCACGGCCATCTTGATGATTGGATGTAAGACCGGCGAGGCGGTCGTCGGTTCTATCACCCAACCCTCACCTACGGAGCCACCCGTTGAGTCAGCTAGTCGCGTACTACGACGAGAAACCCGTTGAGCTCAAGGGTCATCTGGAGATCGAACAGTCGCCGACTTCGTCGGCCGCTGGGTCTCGCTCAGTTGAAGGGGCAATCCGAGCGGCGTTGGTCTACGTTCGTGTGCGGAGTGAGGCTGGGCCCTTCCTGGTTCCGTTTGGAGAGTACGACGAGTGGTCACTCCGCGACCGATACAACGAAGCCATTCGGATCATGAACACACTCGGTGCATCTGAGATCACCTGTGAGACGTGGGGCGAGGTGACTGCTCGTCGCGGCCTCCGCGCCAAGGTTTTCGGTAAGGGCGGCGAGCTCACTCAGCAGCGCCTTGAGAAGAGCGGATTTGACTTTCGGCACAGCGGCGCTGGCAGCGCAGCTCGCGATCCGAGACCGCTGCGATGGCCCGACGAACCCGGGTTCTCGGCTGCCGTCAGCAGCGTCCTCGAGAACGGAGCCACTGAGGTGGCTATCAACATCAAAAGCAATCGCACTCACGCGATCGATGGCACGCTCGGGCTCGAACTGAAGAAGGTCGGCCTCGACCTTGGCGGCGGAACGCAACATTCCGGAGCGACCAGCTTGCACATCAGCGCGACCCGAGAAGGTTGCCCCGGCGGGGCAGGACGCCTGATGCGC
>Ga0075163_10003976_pt1 | contig 19846 bp, 19 predicted proteins | sample JI1023141ADNA_FD_71478 | JGI IMG/M metagenome (GOLD analysis project Ga0075163, IMG submission 71478) | Wastewater effluent complex algal communities from Wisconsin, to seasonally profile nutrient transformation and Carbon sequestration -... | ecosystem: Engineered > WWTP > Effluent > Algae...
GCGCGCGGTCGAACAGGTGTTCGAGCAGATCGCCGAGCGCGGCGGCTGGCAGATCGGGCCGTCGGTCGACGCGGATCCGCAGCTCGGCACGATCATGCCGTGGTTGTTCGCGGCGCACGGCGGCGTGGTGATGCGGCTCGGCTATGCGTTTCGCGCCGACGGTTCGACGTTCCTGGTCAGCCGGATTCGCTACCAACCTCTCGAGCTCGGGCTGCACGTCGTGCGCGGGAAGTCCGGCGGCGAGGTTCGCTCGGGCATCGCCAGCTGGGATCACGATCACGCGGTCAGCGTCCGCGATCTGGTCAGCGCCCACCGCGCGACCGAGATCATGACCGCCGTCGTCCCCGGCCTCGATGCCCTCGGCAAACTGGTGCGGTGGGACGACGATTGGCTGGTCTGCGAGCGCGCCGTCACCGGCATCGAGCACGCGATCGTCGACGAGGTCGCGACCACGCTGCGCCGGGTCGCCGGCGAGCTCGCGCGGGCGATCCGCAGCAACGAGCTCCCGGTGGGACCGTATCGTTAACGCGCGACGGACGCCGACCGGTCGCTTAGCGACAGTCAGATCGGACGTTGTCGGTTCACGTCTTGAAACGTCTTGGCGCTAGCGCGCCGACAGCCGCTCGACCGCAGCGCGGATGAACCGGACGAACAGCGGATGCGGCGCGCTCGGCCGCGACTTGAACTCGGGGTGGAACTGGCAGGCGACGAAGTACGGGTGAAGCGGGAGCTCGATCATCTCGACCAGCCGCCCGTCCGGCGACAGCCCCGACAGCACCATGCCGTGGCGCTCGAGGGTGTCGCGGTAGTTGTTGTTGATCTCCCAGCGATGGCGATGGCGCTCGCTGATCTCCAGCGTGCCGTACGCCTCGGCGGCGCGGGTGTCCTTCTTGAGGACGCACGCGTACGCGCCGAGCCGCATCGTCGCGCCCTTGTCGGTGACGCCGCGCTGATCGGGCATCAGATCGACCACCGGATGCGGCGTCGCCTGATCGATCTCGGTCGAGTTCGCCTTGTCGAGGCCGCAGACGTGGCGCGCGAACTCGATGCACGCCATCTGCATGCCGAAGCAGATGCCGAAGTACGGCACCTTGTTCTCGCGCGCGTACCGCACCGCCGCGATCTTGCCCTCGGTACCACGGGCACCGAAGCCGGGCGCGACCACGATCCCGTCGTAGACGCGGAGCGTGTCCGCGAGCTGCACGGGCGTCAGCTTCTCGAGGTCCTCGCTATCGATGTGCTTGATCTCGACGCGGCAGTCGTTCGCGATGCCGCCGTGGAGCAGCGCCTCGTTGAGGCTCTTGTACGCCTCGACGAGCGACACGTACTTGCCGACGAAGCCGACCGTGACCTTGCGCTTGGGCTGCGTGATGCGCGCGACCACCTGCTCCCACGCGTCGAGCCGCGACGCGCGCGACCAGATGTTGAGGAGCGAGGCGAGCTTCTGATCGAGGCCCTGCTCGGACAGCGTCAGCGGCAGGCGATAGACCGTGTCGACGTCGATCGACTGGAACACCGCATCGGACGCGACGCTGCAGAACATCGCCATCTTCTTGAGTGCGTCCTCGGGGAGCTTCTGCTCCGCGCGCACGACCAGCACGTCGCACTGGATGCCGATCTCGCGCAGCTTCTGCACCGAGTGCTGGGTGGGCTTGGTCTTGAACTCGCCGGCCGCGCGGATGTGCGGCACCAGCGTGAGATGCACGCTGACAGAGTTCTGCGTCCCGAGCTCGACGCGGAGCTGGCGCACGGTCTCGAGGAACGGTAGCGATTCGATATCGCCTACGGTCCCGCCGACCTCGACCACGAGCACATCGAGGCCTTCGGAGGCCTTGAGGATCCGCGCCTTGATCTCGTCGGTGATGTGCGGAATCACCTGCACGGTCGAGCCGAGGTACTCGCCGCGGCGCTCCTTGCCGATCACGGTCGAGTACACCTGCCCCGTCGTGATGTTGTTGAGCTTCGACATCTTCGTCGAGACGAACCGCTCGTAGTGGCCGAGATCGAGGTCGGTCTCCGCGCCGTCGTCGGTGACGAACACCTCGCCGTGCTGCGTCGGGTTCATCGTGCCCGGATCCACGTTGATGTACGGGTCGAGCTTCATGTTCGCGACCTTGAGGCCGCGGTTCTCCATCAGCGCCCCGATCGACGCGGAGACCATTCCCTTGCCGAGGGACGACACCACTCCGCCGGTGACGAACACGAACTTGGTCTGCCTGGTCATGTTGGATCGGGACTTTCCGGGCGTGCGGCCCGAGGCTTTCTACCGACTCGGCGCAGTTCACGCAATCACGAGTCCGCCCGCATCCACCGCGAGCGATCACCACGCACTTTTCTCCATCCTTCAAGCTGGATTAGGCGTAGTTTCGGGGATCCCAGGTCACAGCCCCGCGAGCGCGGAGGCCAGGATCCGCTGGAGCTCGTCGGTGCCGTCGAGCCAGACGCCGTGGGCGCGGCAGCGATCGAGCGTGATGCCGAACAGCTGGTGCTTGGTCATCTGCGTCGCGCAGCGCGGGCACGAGAACACCGGCTCCGGGCTCTCGACCACCGGCCCGAGCGAGTGGACGAACTTGGTGAGCTGACCGTTCCACTTCGCGTTCGGGGCGAGCAGCGCCCTCGCCTGCTCGCTGCTGATCTTGTCGATCAGCTCGGTCTCGGGAACGAACGTGCCGTGGCACTGCCCACACGACAGCTGGGTGGCCGCGGGATCGAGACCGCACGCGCATCGGGGGCAGCTGAAGAACGTGTCGCGATGCACGGCGGAGATGTTAGCTCGCCGGGTCTCGTGCGTTGAAGGCGCGATGCATTGGTTGCTGCTCGCGGGTCTCGCGAGCGGCTGCACGAGCATGACGGTCCGCACGGGCCTCGTCACGTTCGGCGGTCGCCCCGCGTTTCAAGCTTCGATCGAGATCGGTCCGTCGGTGATCGGCAAGCGCCACGGCTTCGCGGTCGCGAGCGAGGGTGGCGTCGAGGCCGACGAGCGAGGGGCCCGCGCGGTCCTCGCGTACAACCTCGACCTGATCGACAACGACGAGGACACCGGCCCCGTCGCGCGGATCGGCGCGCGCGTCCGCACCACGGTGACCGATGACGACCGCCGGCGCAGCGGGGCCGTGCTGATGCGCAGCGCCGCGTTCCTCGGCCTCGGGCGCGATCCGGACCGGCGCACCGCCGGGCTCGGCGTCGAGATCGCGGGCGGCGTGACGTTCGCGCCGATCACCGAGTCGATCTTCGAGGCAAATCTCGTGTTCGGAGGGAAGTTCGAGAAGTGAGCGGTGGTGCCTCGGTCTCGAGCTCCTGAGGGCGAGAGTCATCCTGGGGACAACACTTCCCGTCGCGCGTGCGCGAGCTGCGCAAGGCTCGGGAGTTACACCGATGGTTTGCGCGTCGCGCGCTGTCACGGTCGTTGCACGCGTCCTCGCACATGAGAAAGACGGCCTTGTTGCTCGTCGTGCTGATCACCGGCCTCGTCCTGCTCGTGAAGAAGACGCGCGACGACCGCGATGACGCTCCACCAGCCGCGGCTGCGCTGGTGGAATGAAGGTGATGAATCGCTGACGACTTCGTCAGGGTAGATTCGCGTAACCAATCGATTCCACGGTCATCACGGCGATGGTCCGACCATTGCTCGACTCGGGGACATGTTCATCGAACGCCCCCTCGCGAGCCTCCCCGCGGATCGCGCCACGCGCTTTCTCGAAGGCCTGGCGTCGGATCTCTCGATCACCGATCACGCGCTGTTCACGCTCGGCTTCCAGCGGGTCGCCCCGCACTGGCAAGACGCCGGTGGGCCCGCGGCCTTCGAGCCGCTCGCGCTGTTCGGCTATCGCGAGCTCGATGCACGCACCGGCCTCGCATACAACGTGACCGCGCTCGCCACCGCGCGCGGCGTCGATCTGAAGAAGACGATGTTCCTGTCGATCGCGCACAAGGCGCGCGTCGCGGGTCACGATCGGTTGTTCGTCGTCACGCCGGATCGCACGCTGCGCGGCACGTTCGGCAGCTTCGGCATGGTGTTTCCGACCGAGCTCCAGCTCGAGGGCTATCTCGTCGGCTGGTTCGAGCTCGTCGGTCAGATCGCGCAGGCCGCGTGATGCGCCCTCTCCTGTTCGCGATGCTGGCGGCGGTCGCCTCGACGGCAGCGTTCGCCGGCGTCCTCGCGGCTGATGGCTCGCCGCACCTCGCGACCCTGCTGCGCCTCGTGATCGCCACGCCGATCCTGTACCTCGCGCTCGCGCGCTCGCACCAGACGGTCCGTGCCGCCCTCGCCGTCGGCGCGGCGACGGGTGCGAAGCTGATGATCGAGCCGCTGCTGGTGACGCTCCTCGGCGGTCACCAGTCCGTGTTGCTCGTGCCGCTCGCCAGCGACGTCGGCTACGGCGCGCTGATCACGTTCGTGATGCTGCGGACGTCGACCCACCAGCTCCGCCGCGTGCCCTCCATGTGAGCTATTTGGGGACGCTATGTGGGGTCAGGTCCAGGGCCGCGCGGCCGTCGTGGACGGGTGCGATCACCGGTGACGCATACAGCGCTTCGAGCGCGCGACCGTAGCGGGCGAGGACCTCGCGACGCTTGAGCTTGAGCGTCGGGGTGAGGAGACCGTTCTCGACGGTGAACTGCTGGTCGACGAGGAGATAGGCGCGCGGCCGCTCGTAGCCGCGGAACGCGGTGGCCTCGCGGTCGAGCTCGCCCTGGATCAGCGCGCGCACGCGCTCGTCCTTCGTCGCGTCGGTGATCTCGATCCCGCGCTCGCCCGCCCATGCTGCGATCGCCGCCGGCTCGATCGCGACGAGCGCGACGTTGTACGGATGGCCAGAGCCATGGAGCATCACCTGGGTGACGAACGGCGACAACGCGAGGCGTTCCTCGAGAGGTGACGGCATCACGTACTTGCCGTTCTCGAGCTTGTACTGCTCCTTGAGCCGCCCCGTGATGAACAGATAACCGTCGGCGTCGACGTGACCGAGGTCGCCGGTGCGAAGCCCGCCGTCCGCGGTGAGCGTCCGGGCGGTCTCCTCGGCCTGCGCGTGATAGCCCTTCATCACGTTCGGGCCGTGCACGACGATCTCGCCCTCCCCCGGCAGCTCGCCGCGCGTGGCGTCGATCTCGATGGTGACGTCGGAGATCGGGAGGCCGACGCTGCCGAACTTGCGCTGCCCCGGCCGGTTGAACGCGACGATCGGCGACGTCTCGGTCAGGCCATAGCCCTCGTAGACGTCGATGCCGAGGGCGTCGATCAGCTCGGCGACCTCGCGCGACAGCGTGGCGCTGCCGCTGATCGCGTAGCGCAGCCGCCCGCCGAGCTTGCGGCGAACCTTGGCGAACATCAGCCCCGCGATCAGCAACACGAGGCGCGCCCCGAGCCCGAGGCGCTCGCCGCGACGCCGGCGGGTCGACGCTGCCAGACCGCGCTGGAACACGGCGCGGATCAGGCGAGGCTCGCGCTCGATCTGCGACGTCACCGTGGCGTGGAGCTTGTTGAAGATCCGCGGCACCGCGATCAGGATCGTCGGCCGGACCGTGCGCAGATCGTCGAGGAGGTGCTCGGTGCTGGTGTTGAACGCCGTCGATGCGCCGACCGCGATCAGGATGTGGAGCTCGCAGACCTGACCATAGACGTGTGCCCACGGCAGGAACGACACGGTGCGATCGTCGGCGCCGATCGGAAACGTCGAGACCGTGGCCTGCACGTTCGAGGTCAGGTTGCCGTGGGTGAGCATCACGCCCTTCGGCCGTCCCGTGGTGCCCGAGGTGTAGATGAAGCCCGCGACCTCGTCCCCGCGCGGATGGATCGCCGCGACCGGCCGGGCCGCCCGATCCATCAGCCCGCGTAGCGAGCGTGGCGACGACGACGGCGCCTCGACCACCAGCACGTCGCGAACCGCGGGTAGTCGCGGTGCCATCGCCGACAGCGACGACGCGATCTCCGGAGTCCGGCACACCACGACCGCGGCGCCGCAATCGGCGAGCACCAGCTCCCAGTCCTCCGGCCGCTGCGCCTCGTACATCGGCACGAAGGTCGCGCCGAGCCCGTAGGTGGCGTAGGCCGCGGTCGCCCACGCCGCGCTGTTGCGCGAGATGATCGCGACCCGGTCGCCGCGCGCGACGCCGAGTGCCGCCAGCCCCGCGCGCAGCGCATCGACATCGCGCTGCCACGCCGCGTACGTCAGCCACCGCCACTCGCCGTCGCCGCACTCGCCGAACAGCGGTCGCGCGCCGAACGCCGCGACGCTCGCCTCCGCGAGGGAGACCAGGTCGGTCGTCATTGCGGCACCGGTGGCGCGGGCGACTTCCCGTGCGCGAACATGGCCTCGACCTGGGAGCGCCGCGCCGGTTCGGAGAACACGCCCTCGGCCCACCGGTAGAGCAACCGGTCTTCGCGCGCGGCGTGGTGGTGGAGATCGTCGACCAGCGTGCGGATCGCAGACAGCCGGACCTGGTGGAGCTCGACCCCGACCGCGAGCTCCTCGACGCGCGTCCGGATCGCGCGATGCTCGTCGCGGAGGTCGGCGATCTCGGGCGGGTTGGTGGCGGCGAGCTCCGGAAACAGCTGGCGCTCCTCGATCTCGAGGTGTTCGAGCAGCAGCTTCTCGAACCGGCGGAACGTCGCGCGCGCGATCCCGTGATCTCCGGTCTCGAACGCCGCGATCAACTCGCCGAGCAGGGTCTCGAGCTGTTCGTGGTCTGCGAGAAAGTGGTGTCGAAGAGAGGCGGTCATCACCCTCCGGCGGTGCATCGGTCGTGCCGGTGGCACGCGAGGTGAAGGATCGCCCGACATGCTCGACGAGCTTCATGCCGCTGCGATGATGGGTGCCGCGCCGGTCGAGCGTCTCGCGACGCTCCGCGGGCAGCTGGTGGAGTGGGCCGCGAGGTTCGAACGCCTGGTACCTCCGCCGGACCGCCGGGTGCTGTTCAATCCGGTGCGGTTGGTCGCCGGGTTCGCAAAATATGCGCTCCTCCGATCGCGACATCGCGCGGCGACCGCGACGGCGGACGATGTGCGCACGCGCGATCCGGCGCTGGTGACGCTGGTCTGCGACCTGTTCCGGATCGTCGGCGAGCACTACTTCCGCGTCCGCTTCGAGGGTGTGGAGCACGTGCCGCACGGGCCGGTGTTGCTCGTCGGCAATCACAGCGGTGGGCTGCTCCCGAGCGAGGCGTTCTTCACGGCGCTCGCGATCCACGACCAGTTCGGAGCCGAGCGGGCCGTCTACAGCCTCGCGCACGACTTCCTGTTCGAGGATCCGACGCTGCGTCGCTACGCCGGTCGACTCGGAGCGCTGCGCGCCGGTCACGGCAGCGCGCATCACGCGCTGGCGCTCGGCCACGCCGTGCTGGTCTACCCCGGCTCCGATCTCGATACGTTCCGGCCGTTTCGCGACCGCGCGAAGGTCGTGCTCGGGCATCGCACGGGCTTCCTCCAGCTCGCGCTGCGCGAACGCGTGCCGATCGTGCCGGTGGTCACCGCGGGGACCCACGAGCAGCTGATCGTGCTGGCGCGCGGAGATCGGCTCGCGAAGCTCCTGCACGCCCACGTCTGGGCGCGCACCGACGTGTTGCCGCTGGTGCTCGCGATCCCGTGGGGGCTCACGCTCGGCTTCGTGCCGTACCTGCCGCTGCCCGCCCAGACCACCCAGGTGTTCTTGCCACCGATCGCGTGGCCGGAGCTGCCGACCTCCGCGGCCGACTCGCCCGAGGTCCTCGATCGCTGCTACCACCAGGTCGAGACCGCGATGCAGCACGAGCTCGACCGCCTCGCCGTCGGCCGGCGGTTCCTGCGCGGCGTGCCGAACGCCTAGGCGCAATGCCAGTCAGATGAACCTTGACGTTGACCTCGAGAACCTGAACATCAACGCCACCCCGGACCTTGCGAGTGTACGAGGTCTCGCTGACCAGCTTCATGACGCGCTGATCCACACATGTTCAGGTCCACGTCAACGTCGGCATTGCGCCTAGGCGACCGCGCGGATCGCCCACGCCTCGTCGAGAAACCGGAGCAGCTCGGCATCGAGACGCGCCGGCCGCAGCCGCCACTCCCAGATCGCGGCGGCGGAGATCAGCTGCGCCTGGGGCAGCTCTCGCGCGATCCGATCGGCGTCGCTGAACGGATGGATCGGATCCGACGGGTGACCGATCACCAGCGTGGGCTGCCGCAGCGCACGCCGCTCCGCGATCGGTGGTGCGACGCGCCCGAAGATCAGGCCGTCGAGCACGGCGAGCGAGGCCACCGGGTCGCGGCGAACGAAGTCGATCATGACGTCGACCAGGAAGTGGGAGCGCGGGATCCGGCGCGTCAGCGACGCGACCACCCCCATCGACCGCCGGCTGACGCGCAGCGCCAGCGCGAGCGGCACGAACGCCGCCGCCGCCGCCGGCAGCGCGTTCTCGAGCACCGGCATCTCGAGCACCAGCGCGCGGATCCGGTGCGGCGCGGCGACGGCGGCCTCCAGCGCGACGTTGGCGCCGAGCGAGGTCCCGCCGACCACGCCCTGCCCGACCTCGAGGTGATCGAGCAGCGCGACCACGTCGGCGCCGAACTGCGGCATCGAGTACGCGGTCATGTCGTGCGGCTGATCCGAGCTCCCGTGACCGAGCATGTCGACGGTGATCACGCGATGGCCGCGCGCCGCGAGCTTGGGGGCCAGCGCCGTGTACATCCGGCGGTCCATCAGCAAGCCGTGCGTCAGCACGACGACGCGGGGGCCGCTGCCGTACTCCGCGTAGGCGATCCGTCGGCCTCGGTGGGTGAAGCTGCTCTCGGACATCGGCCTCGAGCGTAGCAACTTGTTCGCGGCGGCGACTGCGCAGAGATTGCGCAACGAGCGCGGCGTGGATGTTGCTGTCCTGCGGCTCATGATCGTCAGCAGCGGCATCGCGATCGACGCACCCGCGCAGACCGTGTGGAGCATCCTCGTCGATCTCCCGCGCTACGCGGAGTGGAACCCCTTCATCAAGCGGGCGTGGGGCTCGGTCGAGCTCGGGGGCGTGGTCCACGTCCGGGTCGCTGCCTTGCGCGGGATGCCCTGGCTCGGGTTCTCCGCGACGATCCTGGAGCGCGAGGACGGCCGCCTGCTGCACTGGCGAGGAACGTTCGGAGGGAGCTGGCTCGGCTCGGGCGATCATCGCTTCGAGATCGAGTCGATCGGCGAGGGGCGCGTGCGGCTGACCCAGAGCGAGCGGTTCGGAGGGTTGCTGGCGAGCGTGCTCGGGTCGCGGTTCGCGCCCCAGGTCCGCGCGGGGTTCGACGCGATGAACCTCGCACTCGCGACGCGCGCGAAACGCGCATCGGCTGCGGCTGATCCGGGGCGTGCGCGCAACGAGTCGACGTGAGCGCGGGCGAGATCCGCGACTGCCTCGGCGTGCGCGATGCATTACGAGACCTTCCATGACGACTCCGTGGATGCTCGTCGACTCGCCGCGCAACGGTGGCTTCACCGCGCGCTTCGAGAGCCTTGGCCGGAAGCTCCCCGCGCACCGCGTCACGACCGCCGAGCTGATGGAGAGCACGCGCCACCACACGTCGATCGATCTCGAACGGCTCACCGGCATCCACGAGCACCGGTGCTGCGGGCCCGGCGAGGATTCGTTGACGCTCGCGATCGACGCGGCGCGCGACTGTCTCGCGCGGTCGCGCTATCGCGCCTCCGACCTCGACATCGTGATCGATGCCAGCATCACGCGGCACGACGGCGAGGCGATCCACCGGTTCGAACCACCGCTCAGCCTGTCGATCAAGCAGGCGATCGGCGCCGATCGCGCCCTCCACTTCGACATCTCGAACGCGTGCGCGGGGATGCTGACCGGCGTCTATCTGTTGCACGACATGATCCGCCGCGGCGCGATCCGCTGCGGCATGGTGGTCAGCGGCGAGCACATCACCGGCCTCGGCAGCAACGCCGCGCGCTCGATCCGCAACATCCTCAGTCCGCAGCTGGCGTCGCTGACGCTCGGGGATGCCGGTGCGGCGGTGATCGTCGAGCGAGCTCCCGACGACCAGCCCGGGATCATGCTCGCCGGCTTCACCACGCTCGCCGAGCACAGCCGGCTCTGCCTCGGCTTCCCGGCGGCACATCAACCCGGCGCGAAGATGTTCACGCGCGCGCGAGAGATCCACGACGTCGCGATGGTCGATGGCCCGCTGCTGATCGAGCAGGTCCTCGAACAGGCGTCGCTCCACCTCGCCGACATCGACTGGTTGATCCCGCACCAGACCTCGGTGCGTGCGCTCCACGCCGCCGACAAGGTGCTCGCGGAGCGGTTCGGCGGCGGCCCCAAGCATCTGGTCATCACCGTCGATGACTACGGCAATACCGCCTCGACGACCCTGTTCCTCGCGCTCCACCGCCACCTCGGCGAGCACACGTTCACGCCCGGCGACAAGGTGTTGTTGCTGTCGGTCGCCAGCGGCCTCGAGGTCGGCGTCTTGATCTTCGTGGTCGATCACCTCCAGGAGACCCATGGGCATCTGCATTGAAGCGGCCGCGACCTCGCTCCCGCACGGCCGGTTGTTCGGACGGGGCGCGCTCCACCTCAGCGATGCGGCCGCGCGCGACTGTCTCGAGCGCGGTCATCATCGGGCGACCGAGCTCGACCTGATCGTCAACGTCGGGCTCTACAAGGATCACGGCCTCGCCGAGCCCGCGCTCGCGTCGCTGATCCAGGAGGACATCGGCGCCAATCCCGGTCACCCTCCGCGGCGCGGGGCCCACGGCACGTTCTCGTTCGATCTGCTCGCCGGTGGCAACGGCGTGGTCACCGCCGCTTACGTGCTGGATGGCTTCGTCGCGTGCGCCACCGCGAAGCTCGCGCTGATCGTCGCCGGTGATTCGCCGCCGTCGCCGGCCGTCCGCGTTCCCTTCGCTCCCGCCGCCGGCGCGATCCTGCTCTCGCATGCGGTCGGGGACGTCGGCTTCACGCGCTTCGTGTTCGAGACCTTCGCCGAGGACGCCGGCCTGTTCGAGGTCCGCACGAGGTGGGACCCGCACGGTGGTGTGATGAGGCACGGCTCCAACGTGCTCGAGATCTACGAGGCTCCCGCGTTTCGCACGCGCTGCATCGAGCACGCGATCGCGGTCGCGCGGCGCACCCTCGACGAAGCGCGCGTCACCCCGACCGAGGTGGACGTGCTGGTCGCGAACCAGCTCCCCTCCGGCTTCGCCGACGAGCTCGCCGTCGGGCTCGGCCTCCCGCCGAGCTGCGTGCCGCACGTCGCGACCGAGCTCGCGCACGCCCACACCGCCGGACCGATCGCCGCGCTCGAGGAAGGGCTGCGCCGACAGCCGAAGACCGTGCTGTTCGTGACCGCGGGCGCGGGCATCACGATCGGCGCCGCGCTCTACCGCGACCGGCGCGCGGCCTAGCTCACAGGCCGGCGCGGAGATCGCGGGCGAGCAGCTGGTGGAACAGGTTCTCGCCGGCCTCGCGCCGCACGCTGAGCCGGCCCGCGCCGTACGCGCGCGACGACAGGCCGCGCTGCACGCTCTCGCAGATCGCGTGGTCCTCGTCCTGGATGGTCTCGCTGACCGCCATGCTCTGGCGATTGCGCTCCATCACGGCGGCGGAGACGTCGGCGAAGTAGAACTCGAAGATCACCTTGACGCGATCGACGCCGAGCGGGATCACCAGGTTGGTATCGAGGTAGCCCTCGTACCAGTTCAGCATCAGGTTCGGATACAGCCAGTAGTAGAGCGCCTTGCCCTTGCGCACGTTCGCGGTCATCCCCTCCACGCTGGCGTCGATCGGAGAGCTCTGCAGGCAGAACCGCTCGAAGTTCTCGATCGTGTAGTCGGTGTACTCGAGGATCGAGCTCAGCCCGGCGTGGAGGTGCGGCACGTGATAGCCGCCGTCGAGGTAGTTGTCGACGAACACCTTCCAGTTGCAGTTCAGCGTGTACTCGCGGCGCTCGCAGAACGTCAGCCCGGTGAGCCCGAGCGGCGCCACCTGCCCGACCAGCGCGCCGAGGAACTCGGGCAGCGGCAGCGGATCGGGGTCGAGATGGACGAACACGAAGTGCTCCCAGGTCGCCACGCTGATCGGCACCAGCCCCATCGCCTGCTTGTCGAGGTCGGCGACGCCATCCATCTCGGGGAGCCCGCGCAGCTTGCCCGCGAGGTCGTACGTCCAGCCGTGGTACGGGCAGCGCAACCGATCGACCTTGCCGCACGGGGCGGTCATCACGGCGGCCGCGTGGTGACGGCAGACGTTGTAGAACGCGCGCAGCTCGCCGTCGGTGCCGCGCACGACGACGATCGGCTCGCCCGCGACGGTGGCCGTCACGAACTGGCCGGGCTCGGTGACCTGCGCGACGCGCCCGACCAGCTGCCAGGTCTTCCGCCACACCGTGTCGTGCTCGAGCGCCTCGACGCGCAGGTCCGTGTACCAGTCCCCCGGGATCGTCCACGCGCGGTCGAGCGGCAGCGTGGCGTCGAACTTCGCGATGATCTGGTCCAGCGAGAGTTTCACGGCGCCGTTCTAGTCCGAGTCGAGCGCGCGCAACAAGTCCTTCGCGGGACCGCGGCGGTGTTCGCCAGGGGTGCTTACCGGAGTTGCCGGCGCCACCCGGAGATCTCGACGGACGACGTCGTGACCTGGGGATGCGCCGAGGTCACGGGCTTGGTCGGCGCGGCGCTGCTCGCCTCGAGTGCCGCGGCGATGATCGCGGCCTCGAGCTCGCGATCGTCGGCGCGCGGCGCGAGCTCCGCGGCGTTGCGACCGATGAACCCGGTGTCGTACTCGCCGGCGACGAACTGGGCCTGGCGGAAGCACCGGCGATGGAACGCGAGGTTGGTCTCGATGCCGCGCACTTGATACTCGTCGAGCGCGCGCTTCATCCGCGCGAGCGCACGCGGGCGATCCTCGCCCCAGACGACGAGCTTGCTGATCATCGGATCGTAGTGGACCGGGATCTCCGCACCCTCGTAACACCCGCTGTCGTTGCGGACGTACGGGCCATCGGGCACGCGGAGGTGGGTGATCTTGCCGGGCGACGGCAGGAACTTCACCGGATCCTCGGCGTAGACGCGGCACTCGATCGCGTGACCGCGGCGCCGCGCATCGAGCTCGCTCTGGGTCAGCGGCAGCGGTCGGCCCTCGGCGACGTCGAGCTGCCACGCCACCAGATCGAGCCCGTAGATCATCTCGGTGACCGGATGCTCGACCTGCAGGCGGGTGTTCATCTCGAGGAAGTAGAAGCCGCCATCGCTGCCGAGCAGGAACTCGCAGGTGCCGGCGCCGACGTAGTTGACCGCCTTCGCCGCGGCGATCGCGGCGGCACCCATCTTGGCGCGGAGCTCCGGGCCGACGACCGGCGACGGCGCCTCCTCGATCACCTTCTGGTGGCGGCGCTGGATCGAACAGTCGCGCTCGCCGAGGTGGACGAGGTTGCCGTGGGTGTCACCGAACACCTGGATCTCGATGTGGCGCGGCTGCAGGATCGCCTTCTCGAGGTAGACGGTGCCGTCGCCGAACGCGCCCTCCGCCTCGCGGCGCGCGCCGTCGAAGGCGTTGATGAAGTCGGCCTCGTGGGCGACCAGGCGCATGCCCTTCCCGCCGCCACCGGCCGCCGCCTTCGCGAGCACCGGGAAGCCGATCTTCTTCGCGGCCGCGAGGGCGCTCTCGCCGGTCGGGAAGCCGTTGCCGTCGGGGCCGTTGTCACCCGGCACCACCGGCGTGCCGGCCGCGCTGACGGTCTTGCGAGCCTCGGTCTTGCTGCCCATCCGGCGCATCGCCTCTGCCGAGGGCCCGATGAAGGTGATCCCGGCCGCGGTGCACGCGTCCGCGAAGTCCTCGTTCTCCGACAGGAACCCGTACCCGGGGTGGACGGCATCTGCACCGCTGGTACGGCAGGCCTCGATGATCTTGTCGATCACCAAATAGCTCTGAGAGGCCTGCGCCGGGCCGATCGCGACGGCGAAGTCCGCACACTGGACGTGCGGCGCGAGCCGGTCGACGTCCGAGTAGACCGCCACCGTCGACAGCCCGCGTTCCCGACATGTCCGCATCACGCGAACAGCGATTTCGCCACGGTTGGCGACGAGGACTCGACGGATCGGGCGGACAGCCATGGGGGCGCAAGATACACGCACTCACGCGCGTTGCGCACGGGGGACGCTGGGCATAGAATCGAGCCAATTCGACGTCTTGCATGTTCGTGGGGACAAGCGAGATGGCGAGGGGGAAGAGAAAACGCTTTGGCCGATCCAAATACGAGACAGGGCAAGCGCACTCCGGTCACGCTCAAGATCAAGTTCAAGAGTGAGACGGTCGAGCAATTCATCGATCGCTATGCCGTCGATGTCAGCCAGGGCGGCATCTTCATCCGCACCAAGGAACCGCTCGCGGTCGGTACGCAGATGCGCTTCGAGTTCCAGCTCCGCGATGCATCCCCGCTGATCGCGGGCGAAGGCACCGTGGTGTGGACCCGCGAGAACGATCCGAGTCGGCCCGCGATCGCGCCCGGCATGGGCGTCCGATTCGATCGGCTCGCCGATGGCAGCCAGAGCGTGCTCGAGCGGATCCTGTCGGAGAAGGCGAAGCAGGCCCCGCAGCGTGGCGGCGAGATCACCAAGCAGCCGCTGTTCACCGACACCCCGACGCGCGTCGCGCCGGCCCCGGTGCAAGAGGCCCTGCTCGGCAGCGAGAACAAGAGCGCGCGTCACAAAGGCCCGACGGGCGGCGAGTTCGAGACCAGCACGCCGCTGCCGAAGCCGATGCCGTTCCACACGGACGCCGACGAGTTTCCGGACGAGGCGTTCGAGGAAGCCACCAAGGTTCGCGCGCTCGATGATCTGATCGCGCAGACCGCCGAGGATTCCGGCAGCAGCGCGGCCGCGCAGGAGCTGTTCTCCGGCCGGTCTCCCTCCGACGAGCTCGCGGCGCGCCGCAGCGGTGGCATCCGCTCCGATGCGACGCTGTCCGACGCTCCTACCGCCAACGCGCTCGCCACCGAGATGCTGCAGGACCCGGGCGGCACCGCGCCGGGCTTCGCGAGCGCCCGCGCCGTCGAGCGCGACTCCGCGCCGGTGTTGCCGAGCCCACCCGAGGCGCCCAAGCAGCCGCGGATGCTCGACACCTCGCCGTCGCCTCGCACCGAGGGTTCGGGGCACGAGTCCGGTCCGATCAACACCAGCAAGGCCGCGCTGATCGCGCAGAACGATCGGATGGAGAAGCTGGCGAAGACCAAGATCGGCATGGAGCCCGCGTATGTCGCGACGCGCTCGCCGACCGCGTCGTCGCCCCCGGTCAACGTCCCGGTCGCGCGCGATGCCCCCACCCGTCCGTCGGGTCATGCGATCGCGGCGGAGCTCGAGCGGCCTCGCCCGTCGGCCTCGATGGACGCCGCGCCGAAGGGCAGCAAGGCGCCGCTGCTGATTCTCATCCTGCTGCTGCTCGCCGGTGGTGCAGCCGGCGTGTGGTTCTTCGTGCTGCGCGACAAGGCCGTCGACAACAACAAGGTGGCCACGCCGGGCAGCGACAAGGCCGGCTCCGACAAGACCGGCAGCGACACGATCGCGACGGGTCCGGGCAGCGCGAAGGCCGGCAGCGCGGAGAAGCCTCCGGAGCCTCCGAAGGGCCCGATGGTCGACATCGAGATCACCGCGAGCTCGCCCAAGGCGCAGGTCGAGGTCGTCGGGACGGACATCAAGGGTCCGGTTCCGCTCAAGACCAAGCTCGAGAAGGACAAGGCCTACCAGGTCCGCGTCTCGGCGCCGGGCATGGCGACGCTCGAGCAAGAGGTCAAGGGCGGTACCGACAAGTGGTCCGCGAAGCTGGTCGCGAAGCCGATGGTGATCACCGTGAGCAGCGAGCCGGTGGGCGCGCTGATCTTGATCGACGGCGTGCCGGCCAATCACGTCACGCCGTTCGACGTCGAGCTCACCAAGGCGCAGGCGGCGAAGAAGAACGTCCGCGTCGGGCTTCGCAAGGCCGGGTTCCGCCCCGTCGAGAAGATGGTCGATCTCGGGGCGTTCACCGAGGAAGACGCGCGGATGATCGGCAAGCTCGACGAGAAGCTCGCCATCCAGCAGGTCGTGATTCGCCCGCCGCCGCCGCCCACCGGTGGATCCGGCTCGGGCAGCGCTGGCTCGGGCAGCGGCGGTGAGGGTTCAGGCTCGGCGACGCCACCGCCCAACCCGGGTGGCGGTTCGGACACCACGACGCCTCCTCCGGAGCCTCCGAAGGATCCGCCGAAGGAGCCGACGCCCGAGTTCGTGAACCCGTAGCGTGCGCCTCCTGCTGCTCGCGCTGCTCGCGTGCAGGTCGGAGCCACCGCCGGCGACGGGCTCCGGATCGGCACCGCGTGATCTCGCCGGGATGATCCCGAAGGTGGCGAGCGCGAAGGTGCTGAGCACCAAGTCACCGAACGAGGCCTACGCGCTCGAGACCTGGTGCATCGATCAGGATGCGACCGCGCAGGTCACCGCCGCGCTCGAGCGCGATGGCTGGAGCGACGTGCGCACGCTCGGCACGCCTCCCAAGATCGCGATCGCGGCGGTCAAGGCCGACATCCGGTTCTCGGCGCGGGCGTCGAGCAACCTCGAGCGCTGCGCGGGGACCTACCTGACGGCGACGGTGATGCGGCTCGGCTCGCCGTCGCCTTAGCCGAGCACCATCTTGTTGACCCACTTCGTCGGGTCGCCAATGCTCGGCTTGCTGCCGCCGCGCACCAGGTAGCGCACGCTCGCGGCGAGGCCGTCGAGGGTGAGGGGCCACATGCCGAACACGCTCGCGATCACCTCGATCGTGGTGCCCGGCCAGAACCTGTCGGGCTCGGGGTTGAGCCATGCGGCGTGTCGGAAGTGCGCGGCGAGCCGGCGCAGCCACTCGATACCCGACGCGCGGTTCTGCGAGTACAGGTACATCGAGCCACCCGGGTCGAGCAGCTCGGCGGGATGCATCAGCGCATCGCCGACGATCACCAGCTTCTCGTCGCGATCGCTGCCCGACAGCAGATCGGCGGTGGTCACCGGCTTGCGGAACTCCGCGTCCTCGTAGACCGAGTTGTAGACGCAGTTGTGGAAGTAGTAGCTGCGGAACTTCGCGAACCGACCCGAGCGCGAGGCCGCGGTGAACAACCGGCTCATCAGCTCGCTGTGCGGATCCATCGAGCCGCCGACGTCCATCAGCAGCACGACCTTGACGCGGTTGCGCCGCGGCGGGCGAAACACGATGTCGATGTCGCCGGCGTTACGCCCGGTCTTGTCGATCGTCTCGTCGAGATCGAGCTCCTCGATCGCGCCCTCGCGACCGAGGCGGCGCAGCCCGCGCAACGCGACGTCGATCTGGCGAACATCGAGCACGACGTCGCGGCGGTACTCGCGGAAGTTGCGCTCGCCGGCGACGGCCATCGCGGAGCGCTGCCCTCCTCCTCCAACGCGCATCCCGGTGGGGTTCTTCCCGTTGTTGCCGAACGGCGACGTGCCGCCGGTGCCGATCCAGCGGTTGCCGCCGTCGTGGCGCTCCTTCTGCTCCTTGAGGCGCTGCTCGAACATCTCGCGGAGCTTCTCGAGATCGAGCTCCTTGATCGCGGCGAGCTGCTCGGGCGTCAGGCCGTCGAGGTTCTTCGGATCCGCGAGCCACTCGGCGATCGAGTTGGTGAGCGCGAGCGAGCTCTGGTGGACGTCCTTGAAGTACGACAGGAACGCCTCGTCGTACGCGTCGTACAGCGCGATGTCCTTGACGCAGATCGTGCGGCACAGGTGATAGAAGCCGTCGAGCGAGGACTCGTGGAGGCCTTTGCTCATCGCCTCCATCAGGGCCATCCACTCGTGGGTGGAGACCGGCACCTTCTTCGCGCGGAGCTCGAACAGGAAGTCGATCAACATGACGGGCCTCCGTACTCGTGGTCGTGCACGTGCTCGTACTCGTGCTCGGCCACCACCGGGAGAGTCTCGGCTTCGCCCTCGTGCGCGGCTGCCACTCCAGCGCTCGAGCTTGCAGCCTTACTCCAGGCGCTCCGGCTCAGCACGCCAGGCCTCCACTCGCCGCATCCCACACCGCACTCTCGTACGAAGAGGCGAGAACGTGCACGAGCACGTGCACGTGCACGTGGCACGAGCACGTGATCACGCCTTCGCTCGCTTGCCCATCAGCTCGATGTCCTGCTCGGTCTTGAGCAGCGTCCCGAGGAACGGAATGCCGTGACCGATCTTGCTGAGATCGACGTTCGCCTTCTTGAGCGCGCAGATCCAATCGATCAGCTCCGACGTCGACGGCTTCTTGCGCAGCTTGGGCGTCGAGCGCAGCCCGAAGAACACCTCGAGCGCGTTATCGAGCACCTTGTCCGTCACGTCGGGGTGATGGACCTTGACGATCTCGGCCATCAGGTCGCGCGACGGGAACTGGATGTAGTGGAACACGCAGCGCCGGAGGAACGCGTCGGGCAGCTCCTTCTCGTTGTTCGACGTGATGATCACGACGGGCCGCTCCTTCGCGGTGATCTCGCGATTGGTCTCGTCGATCCGGAACCGCATCGCGTCGAGCTCGAGCAGCAGGTCGTTCGGGAACTCGATGTCGGCCTTGTCGACCTCGTCGATCAACAGCACCACGCGCGACGGCGCGGCGAGCGCCTGACCGAGCGGGCCGAGCTTGATGTACTGCGCGATGTCGCGCACGTCCTTGCCGTCGATCGCGGCGAACCGCGAGTCCTGGAGGCGCGCGACCGTGTCGTAGATGTAGAGGCCGTCCTTGGCCTTGGTCGTCGACTTGATCCCCCAGCGGAGCAGCGGGAGCCCGAGCGAGGTTGCGAGGTTCTCGGCGAGCAGCGTCTTGCCGGTGCCGGGCTCGCCGCGGACCAGCAACGGGCGCTCGAGCGCGACGGCGACGTTGACCGCGTGGCGGAGCTCCTCGGAGGCGATATAGGTCGCGGTGCCGCTGAACTGATCGAACGAATCGAACATCGGGCTGACCTTAGCAGAAGCCGTCAGCCCTGACTGTAAGTGACTTATTTCTTCTTGCCGGTCACGTAGGCATCGGCGACGCCGTACAGCCAGGTCGCACCGGCGACCAACCCCGCGGCCCAGCCGAGGATCGGGATCGCACCGATGAAGCCGGCACCTGCCACGGCGTAGACGGCGAACACGCCGATCGCCTTCTCGGTCTCGCCGTTCACCAGCTGACCAACGCCCGGCAGGAGTGCGCTGGCCACGGCCGGAACCACACCGCTGCCCCCACCACTGCTGCGCTTCACCAAGGCCTTGCTCATGTAGTTGGTTATGACACGTCCACGAAAGACCGCCTAGACGATCCTTGGAGCGGCCCAGGGATTCACCAGAAGCGGTTGTAGCCCAGCATGAACAGCACGTAGTGCGACGTGATCGTTCCCTGATTGAACGGGCTCTGGGTCTGCACCTCGGGAGCGATCAACGGGTTCGTCGGATCGGGACCGGTGCGGTCGGGGACCGGCGTGAAGATGCCGTCACCGCAGCCCGTGGGATCCGCGGGCGTCGGGTTGCACAGGCTGCCGTTCGGGTTGCCGGCGGCATCGACGCCGGTGTTCGGGTTGCGATTGGTGCCCTCGAACACCACGCCACCGCCGAGGTTGAGCTCCCACTTCGGCGTGCGGTACGCGGCGCCGATCGTCGCGGTGGTGCGGGCCGCACCGTCGAAGCTCGCGCGCAGGAAGCCGTCCTTCGCCGCCTGGGTGTCGTAGCCGAGGCCGCCGCGCAGGATGATCGAATTCGGCCAGCCCGCCGCGTCCGCCGAGCCGTCGTTGACCGGGATGATCCAGGAGCCGCCGAGGCGGACCGTGTAGACGTCCTGCAGCCCGAGGTTGACCGCGTTGACCTGCAGCGCCTCGGTGAAGTTGCCGTTGACGTAGAGGCCGGCGTCGAGGTTGACGAGAAACTGT
>Ga0075163_10003977_pt1 | contig 19843 bp, 12 predicted proteins | sample JI1023141ADNA_FD_71478 | JGI IMG/M metagenome (GOLD analysis project Ga0075163, IMG submission 71478) | Wastewater effluent complex algal communities from Wisconsin, to seasonally profile nutrient transformation and Carbon sequestration -... | ecosystem: Engineered > WWTP > Effluent > Algae...
GGTCGCCGACGCCGACGACGATGACGGCGCGGCCGCCGACGCGCCCACGCCGCTGGGCCGCTGGAGCACCCCCGTGCCGATCCGGGCCCTGGCGACGGCGATCAGCGAGGAAGATCCGGCGATGACCGCGGCCGGCACCGAGCTGTACTTCACCGCGCTCGACACCGTGAACGGCACCGGGCTCGACGTGCTGGTCAGCCGCCGCAGCGGCGCGGGCGCCGAGTGGGGCCCGCCCGCGCGCGTCGCGACGTTGAGCTCGCCGACCAACGACGGCTCGGTGCGGCTCAGCCCCGACGGCCTGACGCTGTTCCTCGCCAGCGATCGCAACGGCACCAGCGGGCGCTTCGACGTGTGGCGCGCGTTCCGCTTCACCGCCGCCGACCCGTGGTCGACGCCGACGCGGTTCGAGACGCCGGGCCTGAACAGCGCGGGCGACGATCGCACCGCGTCGCCGTGCCTGGGCGCCACGCGCTTCGTGTTCGCCAGCGACCGCGCCGGCGACCCCGATCTGTACGAGCTCACGGGGGCCGGCGTCGCGCCGATCCCGGGCGCCAGCGCCGCCGGCATCACGGAAGGGGCGCCGTTCGTGACCGAGGATTGCCTGACCATGTACTTCGCGTCCAGCGTGACCGGCGGGCTCGATCTCTACGCGATGTCGCGGCCCACGCCCGACGGTGCCTGGTCGAACCCGCTGCCGATCAGCGACCTCAACAGCGCCGGGCTCGAGGCCGATCCGTGGCTCGCGCCCGACCAGCGGACGATCGTGTTCAGCTACGATCCGACGAACACCGGCACGTACGACCTCTACATGGCGACGCGATGATCGCGGTCGTGGCATCATGGGTCACGTGAAACGCACCTCCGCCCCACCCGCGCGCCGCGCCGCCGCCAAGGCCACGGCCAAGCCGGCCGCCGCGAAGCCGGCCGCGACCAAGGCCAAACCCAAGCCTGCCGCCAAGGCCAAGCCCCGGGTCGCCACCAAGGCCAAGCCCAAGGCGCGGCCCGCGGCCGCGGCCAAGCCCGTCGGCAAGCGCCCGGCCAAGCGCGCCGATCTCGGCAAGCCCATCGACGGCTTCTTCAAGCGCCAGGCCGCCGCGCTGCAGCCGATCGCCCGCGCGCTGCGCGCCCTGATCGAGTCGGCGGCGCCCGAGGCGCGCTCCTCGATCAAGTGGGGCATGCCGTTCTTCATGATCGGCGACGCGATGGTGTGCGCGATCGGGGCGCACAAGGCCCACGTGAACCTGATCCTCTCGGGTCCGCCGGGCACGTTCGTCGATCCCGACGGCCTCCTGTCCGGCGACGGCAAGACCGGCCGCCACCTCAAGCTGACCGCCAACGACACGATCCCAACCGCCGCGGTGCGCGGCTGGCTGCGCACCGCCGTCGCCCGCGCCCGCCAGGGCTGAGCGACGAAGCGCGGGCCCGCGGTCGTCGCGCCGCGTATGATCAGCGCATGCGCGCGCTGCTGGTGATCGCCACCCTGCTCGGATCGGTCGCCCCGGCTGCGGCCCGTCCTCGCACCGAGGCCGAGGTCGCCACCGCCAACGAGGCCGCGTTCGCGCGCGCGCTGCGCACGCAAGGCCTCACCGTCGTCCCGATCACCGAGCGCGGCCGCGAGCTCGACACCGGCGCGGCCGACGTCGACCCGGCCGATCCCGCGCACGTCGACGCGGTGGTCCCGGCCGGGCTCGCCGCGGTGGTCGTCGCGGATCGCGGCGGGACGCTGCACGTCGTCGTCCGCCGACCGCGGGTCACCGGCACGGTCCGCGGCCCGGTCTGCCACGCCGGCCCGCAGCGCCCGACCGGGCCCGAGCGCGTCCACCTCACCGTGCCGACCGACCGCCCGCTCGGCCCGCCGCTGGTCATCCGCTACCCGGTGCGCCGCTTCGTCGGCGCCAACACCTGCCGCTGACGCGCTGACGCGCCACCACCGGACGCCGATATTCCCATCGCGCGCCGATAGACCGTCATCGATCGCGAGGCGTCGGATCGCCCATGAAGTCGCTCGCGCTCGCGTCCCTCGCCCTCGTCGCCGCCGCCTGTCACCGCGCCCCGACGCCGACGCCGACGCCGATCGACAACCGCGGCGGCACGCCCGGCGTCGCCGCCCACGGCCCGCTGGTGTTCGGCACCGGCCCAGTCGTGCTGCGCGGCACGATCCGCCGCGAGCTGCGCGAGTACAGCGACAACCGTCCGTTCATCCTCACCGCCGCCAACCACGTCGTGTTGTCGCTGCGCCGCTACCAGGGCGAGGACACCGACGCGCCGCTCTTGCTCGGCGCCTCGCTCACGCTGCCGCCGGGCCAGCTCGACCTGCCCCTCGCCTACGAGCTCCGCGGCGCCGCGCTGCCGCCCGACGAGACCCTGCTCATCGACCTCCACTTCGACGCCGGCGGCACCGCCCGTCCGCTCGAGCTGATCAGCGAGTACCGCAACGAGCTCGAGCCCGGCGCCTCCCAGCTCGACATCCTCGTCAGCGGCCTCGAGCCCTGCGACGCCCCCAACGCCGGCGGCTTCTGCGGCTGAGCCGCGGCGCGACGTGGACGAGCGCGGTCCGCCCAGCCTGGGTGACGGCGACGCGAGCGTTGGCGACACTCGGCGCCTGTAGTTGCGCGACTGCGTCGCCTACCGAACCGACATCCTCGAACGACGATGTTGCTCGAGGTCGTCGAGGATTAAATCACGACTCCTTGTCCCGCCACCCGGCCCACTGCGCCACCAACTCGGCGCGGCGCGCGGTGAGCGCGGCGCGCGTGAACTGCGCGGGGTCCGCGTCGTACGTCCGGATCCCGACCCGCGTGAACAGCGACTCCGGCGGCACCGCATCGGCCTCCGCCGACACGAACTTCAGCGCCTCGTCGAGCGCCCCGATCGCCATCAGCATCCGATACTCAGCCGCGGCGCGCTCCGCGGCGGTCGGCGTGAACTCCACCAACTCGACCGCCCACGCCTCGAGCTGCGCCGCCGCGGCCACCAGCGCCCCCGCATCCAGGCATGGCGACGTCCCCTCCCCGTACGTCACCACGTCGTCGGTCGACACCGGCGGCAGCGCCTCCGCAATCCGGATCCGGAACCGCCGACCCTGGACGCACTCGCAGTCCCCCTCGTAGTAGGCGATCAGGTCGTTGCCCTCGGCCACCAGCGTACTGGCCAGCGGCGGCGTCGCCCGCCCGCAGATCGGGCACGGGCACACCAGCATGTACAGCGCCGCCTCCTCCGCCGTTCGCGCATCGACGACGTATCCGCGCCCCGCCTGCGCCAGCTCCGCCCGCCACACGGCCAGCGTCGCCTCGAGGTGCGCCCGTCCGTACCGCTGTGGCCGCGCCGCCCAGTCGGCGCGCGCCGCGTCACCCCAGATCGTCTCTGCCGGCACCGCGCTCGCGCCCGCCGGGATGAACGCCAGCAGGTCTTGCAGGTACACGACCGCCTGGCCCAGCGACCTCCGCGCCGCCCGCTCCCACTGGTCGAGGTTCCGCTGCCCCCAGTCGAGGTGGAGCAGCGCCTCGGGCGCCGCCCGCTCCTCCGCATCGGCAAGGTCCCGCAGGTAGTCCGCCGACAGCACCCGCGACGGCCCGTCCGGAAGCGGCACCACCCCATCTTCGGTCTCGGGGAGTTCCTCCGTCGCGACAACGAAGCGCAGCGTCAGGTCAAGTGTCGAACGCGGTGGATGGGTACAGTCTTGCTCCCATAGCCTCCGCCCCCCTGCCACGACGAGTCGCCGAGGCCCGAGCGCTCCCAACTCGAGCATCTGCACCATCAGCTCTGCTTCATGAAAGTTCCGCACGGGCAGCAGCTCGTACACGAACAGTCCCTGGCGCAGCTCGAGGCGGCTGTTCTGCGTCGCCAGACGGTCCGCAAACCCGACATCGATGAACCGCCGCTTGCCCGACCACGTCGAGAACGCCATTTCCCGATCGATCAGGTCGACGCTGTCCACCACTGACACGCTCGGCTCTACAAGCCCAAGAGTTCCAAGGCGGCCACCGACGATCTCGACAACCAGCCAGAACAAGCAATCACAATGCCTCACGACGTGCTCGCACAAGCGCACCGCGTCTGCGGACCAAGGACGCGTGCCTACCGGCATACAGTCGCGCACGAACCCCTCCGAGACCTTGACCGGGTCGCCCACGTGGAACCACCGCCGCGGTCCGCCCTCGGCGAAGTGCATCTGCATCACGATCTTGACGACCTCGCCACAGATCGGACACGTCGTTTCGCCGCTAAGGTTGTCGTAAGCCATCGCTTTGCCTATCGTCCCTCAACCGGAATTCCGCCAAGGCGTCAGGCGCCTTACAACGATTTCGGCACTCCCGCCGGGTGTCTACGGCACTTCGTCAGCCCCGACGAGGACATAGCACCCCGTCACGCGGCCTCGAAGCGGGCCCGCAGCTCGCCCAGGAACCCCGGAGGCTCGCCCGGTCCCGGCGCATACTCCTCGAGCTTCCGAGAGAGGTACGACACGTCAGCCAAGCTTTCGGGCGTCAACGGGGTTGTCGTGACGTTCACGAGCCGCCAGCGCTCCGCGTCGACCCGCTCGATGTCCAGCCGAGCCGGCTGCATCCGGTCACACGACTCACAGCCCCATAGCTCCACAGCAACCACCATCGGCACGTCGGCCGCAGGCGCCTGCAGTGTAAAGAAGCCATCCGCGAAGTCGACCAGCTCAAGCTCGATGACCCCGCCGATCGCGAGCTCAGCATCGGCCGACTCCTGACCGAACGAGGACGTGTAGAAGTGGATCGCGTTGGCCGGATTGAGCCATGCGCAGTATGCGCAGGTGAGGGCGACCTTGAAGCGAACGGTGTGTGACATCGACGACGACCAAAGCGAGGCGGTGGCCTATCCAACCGCTTCCCAGGCCTGCAACAGGCCGAAGTCGAACCGGCCCCGGAAGCGACCGGCGACGCCAGGAAAGGTGAACGTCGCCTCGCGATCGTAGGACCATTCCTCCTCGATGGCGACCGTTTCGGCGAGTCGCTCGAGTCGCTCGAAGGACCATTCCTGAGGAGCGATCGCAGCGAGGTCGGGCGGCAAGGCCGACGGTCCGCCGGCAAACTGGACGCCCCACGCGGTCCCGTCCTTGTCCTCGTTGACCACGAGCTGCAAGGTGGGCCAGAGCGGCAGGTGGAACGTCTGCCGGATGGAACCAGCGAACGCCCCCGCAGCCCCAGCCATGGCGCGCTCGACCGGCCGACCGAGGACCCGCCGATACTCAGCCGCAGCGTGACCCGGCGCGTCGAACACGTGCCCCAACTCAGCGGCGACTTCGACCACGCGGGCCTCGGTGACACCGAGCGCAGCGCGGAGTCCCTCGAGGTTGCCCGACATCTTGGACATCAACCACATCTCGAAGTCACCGACAGTCCATGACGGCCGAACCGCTTGGCCGCGGAGCCACGCGATCCCGGCCTCCCCCTCGAGGCGCCGCGCCCCCACGAAAAGGCTCTCGACAATGCAGCGCTCGAGCCCGACGACGCCGTCGAGACGCGTCTCCTCGTCAAAGCGCGTATCGACCACGCGGGCCTCCGCCAGGTCGACGCCAGCGAGATTGGCTCCGGAAAAATCGACCCTCACCAATGAGGCCTCTCGCAACTGAGCGCCCGCAAAATCAGCCCCCACGCAACTTGCGCCATCGAGCGTGGCGCCAGCAAGCGTGCATCCTTTCAACGAGGCGCAGTCGAGATTCGCCTTGAGAAACGTCGTCGCGCGCAGATCGCTACCATCGAACTCGGCGGACTCAAGCTGTGCCTTCACAAACTTCGCGCCCGCCGCCGATGCCCTAGCGAAGGAGGCCCCCCCCGCGACAGCCCGAGAGAAGTCCGCAGCCACGATGACGCCCTGAAGGAACTTCGTCTCAATGAGGAACGCCCCGGCGAGCATCGCGCCCGTAAGGTCAACGCCCTCGATAGCCTCGCCCGGCCAACTCACCATGGCCCCCTCACCGCCATCGGTCGCAATCCATCGGCGATGGTGGGCGACGTCATCGTGAACTGAATCACAGCTACTCATAGACGATCACCTTGTCGCTTACACCCGCGTGGGCGAGTTCAACCTTGAGCATCTCCAAGTCGTGCAGTGCGAGCCCTTCTGCGTCGATAATTACGCCCTCTCCTGCCGCCAACTCTTTGTTGACCTGGCTCATGAACTTGACGACGTCGAACTCGCCGGCCACGGCACGATTGGGATCGAGCTTGGGCTCGGGTCGCCCCTTCGCTTTCGCATTTGCCTTGGCCTGATCGATGATCGTCGCGCGGCTCTTCGGGGCCTTCACGTCCCAGTCTTTCTCCGCGCCATCCACGACGTCACCACTGTGCCCGTCGCCAGGCTTCGGGCGTCGCACGGGCCCTGGCAACCGTCCCTTCGCCTCAAGGGCAAGCGCCACCACAGCTTCACGCCTTGTAGCTTCGGTAGGAACATTCCCGTGGTCGGGGTCACGAGCCAACTCCGCCAACCGTGTCGCATACGAGCTTGCACTAGCCGGGGACGGATCCGCGGCACGACCATAGACGGGCGACGCGTCAACGTCCGCGATCTTGCGCCCATCGTCCCCGACAATGCCCCGTGCACGGAACGTTGGCGGGCTTGAGTCCAGGTCGACAATGATTTCGGCCTCTCCGAAACTCGCTACCCCCTCCGGAGACACAAGGTTCACGGGCCTGCCTGGACCAGGTGCCCTAGATAGCAGGACCGCCGTCCCATCACTAGCTCGCAAGGTGCCACCCGTGTCGCGCCCTGACGCTCGAAGCGCAGCTTCCAAGCCGGCGAGCATTTCCGCTTGGTTGAGTCCAAGTTCGTTAAGCGCGCGAAGTGACCGCCGGAGGCTCCCCCGATTCGATGTGACGATCGCAACTACGCGATCACTTGCGCTGAGACTCTCATGACGGACGGGGACTCTCCGAACTGGCAGCCGTGGCAGAGGCGCGCCGCTGCCACGAGTGTGCTCTGCGCCGTCGCCTGGAGCGTTCGCTGGTGCATTGTCGTTGTTACCGTCGACGGTGCCACCACTCTCCAGCGCACCCGCGGGCGGCACCACACGTTCGCCATCCTCAGTGGAGCTAACGCCCGCATCCCCTGACCTTTCGTCGGCAATTGCCTGGCCGCGGCCTTCGTGGTTCTTGACCACTGAGTCACTGCTTTCCGCAACCGGAGCGCCAGGACCTCGCACATCCCCTTCTGGCGGCCGCGACTCGCGGGCCGGAGGCGCTCCCCGCCCACCGCCACCCCCGCCGCCACCGCCGCCCTCGTCACCGTTGGAGACGCTGGCGACGCCGCGGTGGTCGAGAAAGTCGGCCAGCGCCTTGGGGCCGCCGGGAACGCTGAGGGCGCGGTGCACGAAGGAGCCCGCGACGGCGTAGAGGATGCTCTCGCCGGCCATCGCGTTGAACGAGTCGGCGATGGCGCTGTTGACCTTGCGGACCTCGTCCTCGAGTTGCGCCTCGGCGCGATCGAGGGCGGCGTGATCGGCGGTCGAGTGCTTCTTCAGCTCGACCAGCGCCGCGTAGTGCTCGGCCAGCGCCGCGACCTGCTGGTTCTGCAGCTGGTGTGCGCGCTGCTTGGCGCGCTCGTTCAAGAGCAGGACCTGGCCGCCCCAGTTGGCGCCTTCGATCACGAACCAGGCCCCCGCGAACCGCGCCGCCGAGCCGATCACCGGCAGGAGGTTCAGCGCGATCTCACCAACCGAGAGTGCGAGCTCTTTGTTGGTCAGTGTGCCGCGATCCTTCTGCGTGAGGACGTTGTCGATGACGGGGATGGCGTTGTACGCGACGAGCCCCGGGATGATGATCGGCGCCGCCTCGGGCGCGACGGTCATGATCGCGATGGCAGCGAGGTTGGTCACCGTCGACGCGACCGGCTGCCACACCGTCTCCTTCACCTTCTTCCAGGTCGTCTCGGTGGTGCGCTGGAAGCCGAGCGCCTTGCCGGTCCCGAGCGCGCCACCATCTCCGGCGCTGCCGCCCGAACGGCGGAGCGCGTCGCCGCGGAGTTCCTCGGCCTCGATGGCGACCATGCCCTTGGGGTACGCCACGGCCAGCTTGTCGAAGGCGTTCGCTAGCGCCGCGGCGAAGCTCGGGCCCTGGCCCTTGAACGTGAAGTCCTCTTGCTCGAAGCGGCGTGACAGGTCGCGGATCTGAACGACGTACACGTCATCGATGTCGACCGTATCGCCCTGGCGCTTCGACTTCTGTTCGACGTGCACCGTGCCATGCAGCTGCAGCGGACCGCTCGCCAGCCCCTCCGTGCGCGACAGGTAGGTGCCACGCACCTCGAACGGCTGCGCGCCGCTCAGCCGATCGCTGGCCAGGGCCGCCTCCGTGTCCCACTGCCGATCGATCTCACGATCGATGGCCTTCAAGGTCTCGGCGTTGCGCTCGGCTGACGCGTCGTCGTCGAGGTAGTCCCGCACGGCCTTGAGCTGCTCGCGCTTAAGCTTGCGTTCCGCGGCGTGCGGGTCGTTGTTTTCCGGAGACGAGAAGAACGAACCCTCAGGGCCGGCCGCAGGTGTCGCCAAGAACTCCTTGTCGAGCTCGGAGCGCCACCGCCCTGCTTGCGGTCGTGGCTCGGCACCCAACCCGGCGAAGGCGGCTTGCTTGAGCTCGCTCATCGCGCGTTGCGCGGACACCACGCGAACATCAAAAGACGGGAAGGTGGTCGGTGCGAAGTACTCGTCGAACGATGCGTCGCACGAGACCCGCCACGTCCCTTCCTGCTCACCAGGCCCAAGGCGGAACGCATGAAACACCTCCGCCAAGTCGGTTACCTGCTCGCCTCCGGTGGGCGCCTTCGCCGGGGCGCCCGCCTGTTTGCCAGCAGGGGCACCCACAGGAGCGCCAGCTTGCGCGCTCGCCAATGTCGGATCGCCGCTTGGTCCTCCCTGCGTTGGCGCGGAGGAAGCTGCAGACGGACCGGTCGACGCGCGGTCGGCCACGGGGGTATCCGACTGCATCGCCTCTGAGAGGAGCGTGTGCACGAAGCTCGGATGGTCAGCTCCCGCGGATGCCGGCGCGGCGGTCTCGACGCGTTCGAAGCGCCACTTGCATTTCAGCAGCGCCACGTTCGAGACCTTGCTGGGCGTCACCATCGGCGGCGCGTCGTAGACTTCGGGATCCGGTGGGACCGGATCGGTCGGCCAGTCCACGACGACCTCGAACCGCACCCGCTCGCCGCTCTCGACGATGTCGGCGTAGTGCGTGATCTCGCCCGGGATGGGACGTTGGTAGTAGTTCCTGAGCGCAAGCTTGGGCGACGACTGGTTCGCCGCAGCGCGCGAGCGCGAGCGCCACCAGCGGTCGTACGACGAACCAAAGAGATCGCGGCAGAACTGGCGATCGAGGTCCAAGAACACGGTGCCGTTGCCTGTGATCGACGGCGTCTCGTCGGTCCGTGATACGGCCTTCATCACGCCTCCCGCCAGGGGGACCAAGCCCGTGTACGCGACCACGGCGTCCAGCGCGCGAATTTTCTCCTGGGCGGTGAGGGGGTGTTCGGTCCTCGGCGCGATCGTCGGATCGTCGAGGCCGATCGTCACATGGAGCCCGCCACCATCGGCGCGGTCGACCACGGCGGTCTGCCCATGCGCGAGGCCCGTCGCGTCCGTCGCATCAGCGTCAATCGATAGGTAGTCGACCGCACGCCGCATCCGGAACAGCAGTTTCGACGCAGCGAAGTCCAGCCGTGATGATTCGTAAGCCCCCGTCGCGGCCAGGACCTCGCGGGCACATTCGGGCGCAAACCAGCTGTCACCGCGCAACTTGCCGTTGACGACGACCCAGTCGCGCACGACCCACGCGCCCGGGCGCCCGCCCCTCGGCTCGATGATGTAAGGTTTGCCGGTCGCCTGGAAGACGCTGTACCGCTCCCCGGGCGCCTGGATCAGCGGCCCTCCCGGAGTGCTCGTGGCCGAGTCCTCTGTGACTTCCGGCGCAGCCGCCGGCGCGGGTTTCGCAGGCTGGGCCACCCCGTCGTCGTCGCGCTTGGCGTGTGCGCCGCTGATTCCGACCCGCGGGCGCCAGCGTGTCATCGCCGCGTCGTGGCTAAACGCTCGCGCAAAGCTGTCAGCCTCTTGCTCGGCTGGCGCGTCGCTCGACGGCGTGTCGAGTGCCTTCAGCGCCGGCGCCGCCTGGCCGCTGAGCTTGGCCTGCTGGGTGTGCGCGACCTCGTGACCGATCAGCTCCCGACCGCCAGCGGTCTCGGGCGACCACTGCCCCTGCCCGACATAGACGTCCTGCCCGATCGCGACCGCGCGCGCCGCGTGCCCCGCGGCCGTCTGCGCGCCCTTTGCCCCGGCGTGGATCCGGACGTCACCCAGGTCGTCGCCGACGGCGGCTTCCAGATCACCTCGCAGTCCCGCAGGCAGCCGCATGTCGTCGCGCGGGGCCTCACCGCCAACGCGTTCGTAGGCGGCGCCGGCACCTGCACCGCTTGCCGCGCCGCCCGCGCTTACCGCGCGGGCTTCCTTCGCCTCGCGCTCGGAGGGCGTCATCGGCAGCGGCTCGCCCAGGAACCGGTCAACGCGAGCGTCGCAGCGAGCCGCGTAGCCCGCGGGGTCGACAGCGGGCGCCGCTGGGTGAGCCCAAGCCGACGACGCGGTCGGCGCGGTCGCTCCGCGTTGTGTTCCGCCGTCCTTGTCGTCTCGCCGTTCCCGGTTCATGCGTGTCCTCGCCGTGCCGTTGGCCGGGATCTCGGCCACCCCACCGTCCGGTTGCGTGGGTCTGCCAGATAGTACGCGAAGTCGCAGCGCGACCTTCCCCTAGCGCACAATGGATGGACCATTGTGCCGCGATAAAAGCGTGCCCCGCCTCGCGCTGCCTCCTCCCCCATCCCGATTCCCCCGATCGTCAGCAGGCCCACGCAGATTTCACCGCTACGGGATCTCGTCGGCCCCGATGTCAGCTCGGCTGCCAGCTGGGTTCGGCCGCGTGTCGCCGTCGAAGTCGATCGACGTGGCTGATGCGGGATCGGCAGCAGCGCGCGCTACGCTGGTCGTCGCGAGGTGACTTGCAGCCGCACTATTGCCGTTCGGATCGATGAACGCGACCTCTGCGAGGGTGGGCGACCGAATCTCGATTCCCGGGGGCGCATTGAGCGGACCAACGATCGAGTAGCTGTGCGTACAGCTGGTGCCTTGCACCTCGATGGGCGTGTTCACGCTGCCAAAGATGAGGTTGTTTCGCGCGTCGGCGGCCCAACCGGCGCAACCCAGGGCGCCGGCAGCGGTTGCGGTCGCGGCGTTCCTCCGAAATGTGGAGAACTCGATCCGACTGCCGCCGACCGATGGGACGAGGTAGATGCCGCCCGCGTTGAGAGTGTTGCTGTTCCCGTTGCTAAGCACGAAGGCATTGGAGATCACGGCCGAGCCATCGATCAGCCGGAGGCCGCCCTCTCGGTTGTTAGAGATGACGACACGAGTGAGCTGGAGGGTGCAGTCGCGGACTTCGATTCCTCGATCGGCGTTCCCATCGACGGTCACGCTGTCGAGGCGCAGGGCCGCGCCATTTGCGCACGTAATGCCATCAGCACTCCCTGTTCCCGTTGCGTTTCTGACGGTCCCTCCCAGAACCGTCACGTCTCCTCCCAAGATGTCGAGGATCGAGCCATTGGTTGATCGCTCGAGAACGACCTGGTTGGCGTGAATCGTCACGCGGGCGTCGATCGTGGTCGCGCCAGGGGCGACATAGGAACCATGCTCCATGACGACGTGCGAGCGGGCAACGCTCACTCGCTGGACAGCCTGCGCCAGCGTCGAACACGGCGTCGCTTGGGTGCACTCGCCTGTACCGCTGCCCGACAGCGCTACGTAGATCACATTCGCTGACGCAAGGCACACACCGCCGTCACATACGGCGCTATTGCACTCATCGTCGGAGCGGCAGGGCCGACAGCTGTTGCTGGTACCGCAAACCTGCATGCCTGCCACATCGCAGTCGTCGGCCTCGTGGTCGTTGGCGACGGCGCAGTCTCGGCACTCGTCCATGACGCACGTCGCGTTCGGCGCCACGCAGATCTCGGGCTGCTCACGGCAACTTGAGCGGCCATCACCACCCGCGTCGGTCGGCTGCACATCGCGTGGACGCTCGTATTGACACGCCGTGACGGAGAACAGGAGCGCGAGTATCTGCCTCACTGGATCTCGTCGGCGCCGATGTCCGCGGGCATGCCGGTCGGGTTGGGTCTCGGCTGGCCGTCGTAGTCGACGCTATCGGCGGCCGGAGACGGTGCGGGATCGGCGGCGCCGCGCAGCATGCTCGAGCCGGTCAGGCGGTAGTCGGCGAGCGTCGTCCCATCAAGGTTCGCCAGCCCAACCTCGGCACGGGTCATGGACCGCACCATCGTACCCGCCGGCGGGTTCGCGGAGCCGATGACAGAGTAGCTGTGCGTGCAGGACGAGCCCAGCACCTCGCTGGCCATCACGCTCTCATAGACGAGGTTGTTGCGGGCGATGATCGCCGCGCTGCCGGTCGCGCACACGATGCCGCCCGCGCTGTTGGCGTTGTTCGCGGCCTTGTTCTTCACGATCGTGTTGAACTCGACCAGGTTCGGCGTCGTGTTCGGGTTCAAGCTCAGGCCACCGGCAGCGGCGGTGTTCGAGCCGTTGTTGAAGAAGAAGCTGTTGCGGATCGACGCCCGTCCGTCGACGATCCGGATGCCGCTGACCTTGTTGCCCGAGAACACCGACTGGGTGACATCGACGATGCAGTTGTTGGTGTCGAGGCCGCGATCGTCGTTGTCCTCCAGCGTGACCTGACGGAGCCGCAACGTGGCCGCCGCGCACTTGATGCCGTCCGCTCCACCACCGCCGGCAGACAAACGCACCTTGAGACCGGTGATGCTGACCGTACCGGCCGTGATGTCGACGACCTGGTTGCCAGCGTTGCGCTCGAGGATCGCGCCCGTGCCGCGGATCGTCACGTCGGTGGAGATGGTCAGCGGATCGACCTGGTACGCCGACGCGCTCGCAGCGATGATCATGTGCCGCCGCGATCCGCCGATCAGCGTCATTCCGTGGCTCGGCGACGCGCAGGGCATCGCCTGTGAGCACTGCGCGTTGTCGGTCGCGCCCTGCTCTACGTACACGATGTCCGCCGCCGCGATGCAGGTGCCGCCTTCGCAGACGCCGCTGGTGCACTCGGCGTCGGCGGCGCACGGGCGACAGGCGTGGTCGGCGCCGCAGACGGGCGAGGCGGCGACGGTGCAGTCGGCCGACTCCAGGTTGGCGGCGGTGCCGCAGTCGACGCACTCGTCGTTGAGGCAGGTGCTGGCCTCGCCGGTGCAGATGCCGGGGTTGGCGGTGCAGCCGGTCATGCCGTCGATCGCGGGAGGCGCGTCGGGCGGGCACGGATCGCTGCCGCAGAAGTCGGGGTTGGACTTGGTGCAGGCCGCGGCGAGGGCCGCGATGGCGAGACACGGCACGGTGAGCGAGGCTAGGCGCATGATTCCCTCGGGGCTGAGAGCCGATCGTCGACTGGCGCCGACGCCGCGGTCAAGATCATCGATGAAGCGCGATCGGCGTCACGCCGATCACACCGCTAGAAGGAGCCAGCGACGCCAACCCCGCCGCCGCCGCCCGGGGCGAGCCACGCGGTCGCGGTGCGGGCCGGGGCCTTGCCGCTCTTGAGGTACAGGAAGGTGCCAGCGGCCACCGCCGCGACGCCAACGCCGACCAGGGCGTAGCCGCCGGGCGCGCTGTCGAAGTACTCGGGCTCGGTCGGGACCGGGTCCTCGTCCATCACGATCAGGGCCACGCCGCCGACCAGCGCCAGCGCGCCGGCGCCGGCGACGCCGAGCCACAGCGGGTTCTTGCCGCCGCCGCCGCCGCCGCCGCGCCCCTCGGCCACCAGCGCCACGTCGACCGGCAGCGTCTCGTCCTTCTTGATCTCGATCGGCTTGGTCTGCGTCCGGTAGCCGGACAGCTCGACGGTGACGGTGTGCGGCCCGGTGCGCAGGCCCTGCTCCCACGGGGTCTTGCCGGCGGGCGTGCCGTCGATCAGCACCCGCGCGCCCGGCGGTGTGCTGGCGATCTTGACGATGCCCGTGCCCTGCCCCTGCACCGCGAACAGCGCCTCGGCCAGGTCCTCGGCGGTCGGGCCCAGCGTGTCGTTGCGGCAGGCGCGGCAGAACACGCTCTGCGCGACGATCGCCTTGCCGCCGGCGCCGTACAGCCAGCCGGTCAGCTTGATCTCGTCGGTCTGCGCCTTGGTGTCGTGGTGGACCTCGACCATCACGAACAGCGTGTTGTCGGCCTTGAGCTTGGCCACCGCGCCCTCGGCGCACCCCTGGTCGGTCAGCACGAAGCAGTCGACCAGCTTGGCCTCGACGCTGGCCTCCTTGGCGCCGACCGCGACCTCGTAGCCACGGCCGGTCAGCCACGGCGCCAGCGTGGTCTCGATGACCGGTTGCTTGGCGGGCTCGCCGGAGACGATCAACGCCAGCGAGCCGGCGCGCGCCGGCGCCGCCAGCGCGACGAGGACGAGGGGGATCAGGGCCAGGCGAAGCGAGCGCATGCGAGGCGCTGATCATACACAGGTCGTCGTCGGGCCGCGCCTTTTCGGCGGCGACGTCGCCTCACCCGTGCCGGGTGTGCGAGCGCGTGGCCCGACCGCGGCGCGCCCGTGGCAAGCTGCGGCCGTGGAGTACGACCTGATCGAGACCGACGGCGTGCCGATCCGCGCCTGGGTGCACGGCGTGCAGCTCGAGGCGGCGGCCCGCCGCCAGCTCGAGAACGTGGCCAAGCTGCCGATCGTGTTCCACCACGTCGCCGCGATGCCCGACGTCCACTGGGGCATCGGCGCGACGGTCGGTAGCGTGATCGCCACCGACGGAGCGATCATCCCGGCGGCGGTCGGCGTCGACATCGGCTGCGGCATGATGGCGGTCGAGACCTCGCTCACCGCCAGCGACCTGCCCGACAACCTGCACGGCGTGCGCACGGCGATCGAGGCCGCGGTGCCGCACGGGCGCAGCGACAACGGCGGCAAGTTCGATCGCGGGGCGTGGCGGCGCGGCCTGCCGGCCCGCGTGGCCGAGGCCTGGACCGCCCACGCTGCCGGCTACGACGAGCTGGTCGAGCGCCACCCCAAGCTCGGCCGCGGCAACGACGCCAACCACCTCGGCACGCTGGGCACCGGCAACCACTTCATCGAGGTCTGCCTCGACGAGCGCGATCGGGTGTGGGCGATGCTGCACTCGGGGTCGCGCGGCGTCGGCAACCGCATCGGCACCTACTTCATCGAGCTGGCCAAGCGCGACATGCGGCGCGCGATCAAGCAGCTGCCCGACCAGGACCTGGCGTACCTGCGCGAGGGCAGCGAGCACTTCGACGACTACGTCGCCGCGGTCGAGTGGGCCCAGGCCTACGCCGCCGCCAACCGCCGGCTGATGATGGACGCGGTGCTGGCGGTGCTCGGCGAGCACGTCCGGCCCCTCACGCGCGGCGAGCACGCGGTGAACTGCCACCACAACTACGTCGCGCGCGAGCGCCACTTCGGCAAGGACGTGCTGATCACGCGCAAGGGCGCGGTGCGCGCGCGGCTGGGCGACCTCGGCATCATCCCCGGCTCGATGGGCGCCCGCTCGTTCATCGTCCGCGGCAAGGGCAACCCCGACAGCTTCTGCTCGTGCAGCCACGGCGCCGGCCGAGCGATGAGCCGCAACGACGCCAAGCGGCGGTTCTCGATCGCCGATCACGCCGCGGCCACCGCCGGCATCGAGTGCCGCAAGGACGCCGAGGTCATCGACGAGACGCCGGCGGCGTACAAGCCGATCGACGCGGTCATGGCGGCGCAGGCCGACCTCGTCGAGATCGTCCACACGCTCCGCCAGGTGGTGTGCGTGAAGGGGTGACGCGCGCGGTGATCGGGCACGGGCACGGGCACGGGCACGGGCACGGGGCAGCTTGGCCCGAACGCCTGCGGCGTTACCAAGCTGCTAGCGCACGATCTCGGTCTTGGCGCTCGCCAGCCGCTTGCTCGCCGCTGCCGCCTTGTCGGCGACCATCTGATCGACGGCGTCGAGCACCGGCTTGAGGCGCGCGTTCATCTCGGCGGCGGTGGCCCAGCGATCGCCGGCGCGGTACGCCAGGCCGCGCATGACGGCCTCGTCGAGGGGCGCCGGCGCCGCCGGCACCAGCTCGCTGACCGGCGGCGGCGCGGTCATGCGCTCGAAGCCCTCGAACGGCAGCCGCCCGGTCAGCATCTCGTACAGGCTGACCGCCACCGAGAACAGATCGCAGCGGTGGTCGATGTCGCCGCCGGCCAGCTGCTCGGGCGGCATGTACGCCGGCGTGCCGGCGATCACCGACTGCTTCTTGCTCTCGGCCAGCGACTTGGCCAGGCCGAAGTCCATCAGCTTCACCAGCCCCTCGCCGGTGCGCATCATGTTGGCCGGCTTGATGTCGCGGTGGATGATCTGCTTGCCGTGCGCGTAGGCCAGCGCGTCGAGCACCTGCTTGGCGATGCGCACGCACTCGATGATCGTCAGGCCGGGGCCCTTGGTCATCAGCGCCTCGACCGACTGGCCGTCGACGAACTCCATGCACAGGAACGCGCGGCCCTGCAGGTAGCCGGTGTCGTGGACCGTGACGATGTTGGGGTGGTTGAGCGCGGCGACGGCGCGGGCCTCGCGCTGGAACAGCTCGCGGATGCCCGGCTGGGTCGACAGCTCCTCGGACAGGAACTTCAGCGCGACGTCGCGCTCGAGCGCGGTGTCGTACGCGCGGTACACCACCGCCATGCCGCCGCGGCCCAGCTCGCCGCGCAGCTGGTAGCGCTCGCGGTTGGGGGCGGCGTCGCTCTCGGCCAGCCGCGTGACCTTGCCCAGCGCCTTCTTCCACGCGCGGATCTCCTCGGCGCGCTTCCACGCGTCGCGGTACGCCGGCGAGGTGTCCTCGACCGCGTCGAACGCGGCCAGCGCGTCGTCGTAGTTGCCGTGGGCCAGGTAGTACAGCCCGAGCCGGTAGTAGACCTCGATGTTGCCGAGGTCGCAGGGCCGCCCGCCGGTGAAGCGCTTGAGCGCGTCGAGGCCGACGCCGTGGCGCGCGGCGTGGACGGCGCTGTCGTCGAGCAGCCCGGCCACCAGCGGCGCCTGCTCGAGGCCGACCACGCGGATCTCGGTGCGGACGACGTGCGACGGCGACGCCCCGGCCTCGGGCAGCGCCGACAGCTCGACCCGACGCTTGAGCTGCTGCGCGGCGGCCTCGGCCACCTGCGAGGCCAGCAGCTCGATCTGCGTCGGATCGAGGTTGGAGCCGGGCCCCTGCATCGTCTTGGCGCGCGGCGCCGGCGCCGGCGCTGGCAGCGCCAGGCCGCGCAGCCGCTCCTCGACGTCGCGGTACGGGCCGACGATGGCCTGCAGCTGCTCGAAGTACGCCTGCGCGCGCGCCGCGTCGCCGCCGGCGGCGGTCAGCTTGGCGCGCTGGTAGTGCCACTCGGCGGTGGCCTTCGACAGCGGCCGCCCGCCGAGCTCCTGCTCGACGTAGCCGAGCGCGACCTTGGGCGACAGCTCGCCGATGCGCTCGAGGAAGCTGTCGGGCCGCGGCGAGCCCTTGGCGACGTCGACCCACGCCACCGCGGCGCGCTCGAGCTCGCCGGCCAGCTCGTACAGCTCGGCGGCGCGCTGGTGGTTGCCGCGGCGGGCCACCAGCGGCGCGGCGCGCCCGGGCTGGCCCAGCACGTTGACGTACAGGTGCACGGCCTCGTCCTCGAGGCCGGCGTCGGCGTAGATCTCGGCGGCGCGGGCCAGCTCGCCCTCGGCGAGCAGCGCGTCGGCGGCGTCGCGGGCCTGGCGCTGCAGCTCGACCTTGGCGGCGTCGGTGGTCGCGCCGGCGCTGGCCGCCTGGCGGTAGCGCGCCTCGAGCTCGTGCGCGCGCGAGCGGGGCGCGTCGCTGTCACCGCGCGGCCGCGGCGCCGGCGCCGGCGCCAGGCGCGCGGCGCGCAGATCGTCGGCCTTGGGTCCCATGCCGGCGCGCTGGTAGAAGTGGACCGCGCGCTCCCAGTTGGCCGCGCGCTCGTACAGCTCGGCGGCCTGGCGCAGATCGCCGCGCTTGACCGCGATCGCCGCGGCGTTCTCGGGCTCCTGCGCCCGCAGGTACAGATCGAACGCCACCGCGAAGTCGCCGGCGTCGGCGGCCATCCGCGCGGCCTCGCCGTAGCGCCCACGCTTGACCAGCGCGTCGCGGGCCGCGGTGCCACCGCCGCGCCGGCCCAGCACCAGCACGCCGATCAGCAGCACCAGCACCACGCCGACCACGGCCAGCCCGCCCGGCGAGGTCAGCGCGCCCATCAGGTCACCACCAGGAGCGCCTCGCTGGGCGCGATCAGGTTGCGCGCCATCAGCACCCCGGCGTAGCGACGGAACGGCAACAGCGCGCCGGCGTCGATCGCCTGCTTCTCGATGTCGGCGAGCGAGGTGCCGGCCATCAGCATGTTGCGGGCGTTGTCCTTCAGCTCGAACGCCTCGAGCACCGCGACCCGGCCGCTCCAGCCGGTGCCGTTGCACTCGCCGCAGCCGACCGCGCGCGGCATCGGCACCGGCGCGGTCTTGTCGGCCAGGCCGCGCGCCGCGAGGCTGTCGAGGAGCAGCGGCGGCGGCACCTCGGTCTTGACGCAGCGCGGACACAGCCGACGCGCCAGCCGCTGCACCAGCACCAGCGCCAGCGACTGCGCGATCAGCGGGCGCGGACAGCCGAGGTTCTCGAGCCGCTGCACCGCGGCGATCGCGGTGTTGGCGTGCATCGAGGTGAGCAGCAGGTGCCCGGTCATCGCCGCCTCGAGCGCGAGCTGCGCGGTGTCGCCGTCGCGCACCTCGCCGACCATGATCACGTCGGGGTCCTGGCGCAGCATGCCGCGCAGGATCCGCGCGAAGCCGAGGTCGACCGCGTGGTTGACCTGCACCTGGGTCGCCCCGCCGAGCCGATACTCGATGGGATCTTCGACGGTGACGGCGTTGGTGTCGGGCCGCGACTTCTTGCGCTCGTTGAGGCAGGCGTAGAGCGTCGAGCTCTTGCCCGAGCCGGTGGGGCCGGCCACGACGATGGCGCCGTACGGCCGATCGAGCGCGGCGCGCACCACCGCCAGGGTCTTGGGCTCGACGAAGATCGACTCGAGCGGCCGCAGCATGTTGGCGGCCTCGAACAGCCGCAGCACGACCTTCTCGCCGCGCAGGGTCGGCATGGTCGCGACCCGCAGATCGATCTCGCGCCGCCCGACCCGCAGCCCGATGCGGCCGTCCTGCGGCAGCCGCCGCTCGGTGATGTCGAGGCCAGCCAGCACCTTGAGCCGCGCCACCAGGCCCTTGGCGAGCGCGTGGGCCACCAGCGTCTCCCAGTCCTGCAGCGCGCCACCGACCCGGAACCGCACCTTCACGCCGGTCGGCTCGCCCTCGATGTGGACGTCGGACGCCTGGCGGTCGATGGCCGCGCAGATCAGCCGGTTGGCCAGCTGCACCACCTCGTCGCCGATCACGTTGACCTGCTTGGTCGGCGGCTCGTCGACGTTGGTCTCGAACTGCAGGCTCTCGGGCGTCGTCACCGGCGCGAGCTGGCGGTTCGACGTGGCGGGATCGATGCGCAGCCGGACGAACGCCTCGTTGAAGTCGTCGGCGGAGATCGCGACGAACTGCAGGTCGACGGTGGTCAGCAGGCGCCGCAGCTCGTTCTGCGCCGGACCGTTCCACGGGTCGACCATGCCGACGGTGAGGATCTTGCCGCGCAGCTCGAGCGGCAGCAGCCGCTGCATCGCGATGGTCCGCGCCGGGATGACCTGCAGGAGCTTGTCGTTGATCTCGTAGGCCGAGACCCGGACCATCCGCGGGCCGCCGTCCTCGCTCGGGCCGGCCGCCGCGATCGGCG
>Ga0075163_10003978_pt1 | contig 19843 bp, 9 predicted proteins | sample JI1023141ADNA_FD_71478 | JGI IMG/M metagenome (GOLD analysis project Ga0075163, IMG submission 71478) | Wastewater effluent complex algal communities from Wisconsin, to seasonally profile nutrient transformation and Carbon sequestration -... | ecosystem: Engineered > WWTP > Effluent > Algae...
ACTACACCATGCGCGTCGCCGACGACATCCGCATCGCCGGCAGCGCCACCGAGCCGCGGGCCTACAGCGAATACTGGACGCTGATCCGCGGCGCCACCATGCGCGGCGCGCCGCGGGCCAGCGACGGTCGGGCCACATGGGAGGTTCTCCGGGGGATCGGTGCGGGCCACCATATCGGACGGGCGATCCCGCGTCCAGCCGGCGCACGTCCTGCGCGCCTCATCCGTGTGTCGCCACGCCCTCGAATCATCACGTCATTGCGCGTGAGATCCGGCTTGGACCCGCGCGGCGGCTCGCGCGTACACTGGCTCCCCGCGATGATTCCGATGATGCCCATGAACCCGAAGCCGTTGGTCGTGCTGTTCGCCCTCCTTGCAGCCCCCGGGTGCGGCGCCAGATCGGCCCCCTCGCGCGGCCCCGCCGATCCCGAGCCGTCGCCGGTGTTCGCGCTCGCCGAGAGCGTCGGAGATCAGAACGAGGACCCCGCGGAGAAGGGCGTGAAATCGCGCATTACCCGGGTCACCGTATATTCCGACCGGGCGCTCGTCAGCCGCGAGGCCTCCGTCGCGCTGACCGGCGAGCCGACGGTGTTTCGCTTCAAGAAGCTGCCCGGCTGGGTCGACGAGGGCTCGGTGCGGGCGTCGGCCAGCGCCGGCAAGATCGTCGACGTCAGCGTCGAGCGCCGGTTCCTGGCCCGGTCCACCGACGAGGGCTTTCGCAAGGCCGAGCTCAAGCACAGGGAGCTGCTCAAGCAGGCGCAGGCGCTCGACGACGAGCTGGCGATCCTCGACGCCCAACAAAAGCACGTCGAATCCATCAAGGTGTTCTCGCTGGAGAAGCTCGGCGACGACGGCGTCAAGCGCGAGATCAAGGTCGACAGCTACGGCGAGGTCATCGACTTCGTCTCGGGGACCTTGCGCAAGACCGCCGCCGCCCGGCGCGACGCCCAGGCCGCGCGCGAGCTGCTCGCGCCCGACGTCGAGGCCAGCGCCCGCAACCTCGAGGAGCTCGCCCGCCTGACCAAGCTCGAGGAGACGATGGTCCTGGTGACCGTGCAGGGCAGCGCCGCCGCCACCGCGAACCTGACCCTCACCTACGCCACGCCCGGCGCCACGTGGGAGCCCGTGCACGAGCTCCGCGCCGCGACGGCCGACCCCGATACGGTCGAGCTGACCTCGTTCGCCGCGGTCACCCAGACCACCGGCGAGGACTGGAACCACGCGGAGCTGTCGTTCTCGACGCAGTCGTCCTCCGACAGCGAGCACATCCCGGAGCTCGAGATGCTGGCGCTCGGCAAGACGATGGACGTGTCGCGCAGCGTGACGCGGCAGCTCACCTCGTTCACCGCGGCCCAGAAGAAGTTCGAGGAGCAGAACATGCACTGGAATCGCATGAACCAGGAGCCGTCGCGGCGGACCTCGGAGGTCGAGCAATTCGAGCGCTCGTACTCGTCGAACCTGGCGCTGCTCGAGCGGGTGCAGAGCAAGACGGTCGAGATCTTCGCGGGCCTGCAGACGCGCGGGACGACCGCCCACGCCGTCGCCAGGGAGCCCGTGATCGTGCGCTCGGACGGCCGGGCGATCCGCGTCCGGCTCGGCAGCACCCGGCTCAAGGCCCAGCGCCGCATCATCGCCGCGCCGGAGGAGTCGCTCAACGCCGCCGTCACGCTCGAGCTGCCGAACAAGACCAGCCAGGCGCTGCTGCCCGGCGGCGTCGCCCGCTACCAGGACGGGGCCTTCCTCGGCATGACCGACGTCGACTTCGTCGCCAAGGACGAGGACTTCTCGGTGTTCTTCAGCGTCGCCGACCAGGTCAAGCTGACGCGCGAGCTCGACCGGCACCAGAGCTCGCTGCAACGCAACGCACGCAACCGCATGCAGTTGTCGTTCGTCAGCAAGGCGAAGAACCTGTCGGACCGGCCGGTCACCGTGGTCCTCGCCGAGCGCGTCCCGGTCTCGGAGAACACGGAGATCCGGATCAGCAACGTCCGCATCGGCCCCGCCGAGAAGCCCGACCTCAAGGGCATCGTGCGCTGGACGGTGACGCTCGCGCCGCGGGAGGAGCGCGAGTTTCGCGTGTCGTATCAGGTCGAATATCCGCCGTCGCTGGTGCTCGACGTCAAGCGCAAGCAGATGCAGAAGCGAGCGGCGCCCCCCAGCCCCAGCCCCGCGGCTCCGGCCAGGATGGACTTCGAGGAGAAGCTGATCCAGATCGAGTCGGCGTTCTGAGGTCTGGAGACCGCACATATCGACCCCCCGACCGCGCGCCCGGGCGGGCGCCCGGCGCCCACGGGCGCCCACCCTGCCCTCGCCTGCAGAAGCCGGATCTGTCGGCGATCGCAGCCCCCCGGGCGCCGCGACCGCGCCCGAAATCGTGGCACATGGCGTGCAACACGGGCCACGTACCCGTGACGTTGGGAAGTAGGAGATAGAAGCGATGTTTGGACCGGTCCATTTCAAGTGCAAGCTTAACGGCAATATGATCACCATCCGCGACGGCGAACGCGCGGAGGGCACCCCGATCGTCGCCTCCCCGAAGCGCAGCGGCGGCAACGCGCACCAGCGCTGGTCGATGGATCCCGCGGGCAACGGCTGGCATTTCCTCGTCAGCGGCCTCGACGGCAGCGTGATCGGCACGGCCGACGCGGACCCGCAGGCGGGCGCGGCCCTGATCTCGCAGAAGCGCGACGCGAACGCGGCGAATCAGCTGTGGGCGATCGCGCCGCTGGGCAACGCCCTGTTTCACCTCAAGAACAAGGCCAGCGGCCTCGTGATCGAGGTCGAGGACGGCGGACGCGGCGACGGCGTGCGGCTGGTCGCCCGCGCGGTCCGCAAGCCCCGCGCCGACAGCCAGGTGTGGAGCTACATCGCGGCGTCGGGGCCGAGCCTGCCGCCGAAGCCGACCGGTGGCGAGCGGCCGGCGGAGCCGGGCAAGCCGACCGAGCCGCCGCTGCGGGCCTACGTCACCCCGATCCTGAACGTGTCCGACCTGGTCGCCAGCGTGCAGTGGTTTTTGCGGCTCGGCTGGCACCTCGAATACACCACGAGCGCGGCCGGGGGCTTCCTCGCGCGCGACCACCTCGGGGGGGCGAACTTCGCCTTCATCAAGAACGGCTACGGCCAGCTGTTCCTCAGCCTCGACGGCCAGGGGCTGCGCGGCGACCCGGTCGCCCCGGGCGCCGGCGACGATGTCGGCGCGACCTGGCACTCGTGGTGGGTGGATTCGGTGGCGGCATTGGATGATATCCATCGACACGCCGTGGCCCATCATCTCACGGTCGTCGCGGCCCCGGAGGACAAGCCGTGGGGCCAGCGCGAGCTGCGGCTCGGGCACCCCGACGGCCACGTGATCCGCGTGTGCACGACCAGCTCGGCGAGCCCGGGCGCGGGCGACATCACGTCGCCCGTGTTCGTCTCGCCGATCCTGAACGTCGCCGACGCCGCGGCTGCGGTCCGCTGGTTCAAGTCGCTCGGCTGGGAGCTCGCCTTCGCCAACACCGCCGACGGCTCGCTCGCCGCCGCCGACGCGGCGCTCGACGACGGCAGCCTCGCCTTCGCCTGCATCAAGGCCGGCCACGGCCAGATCTTCCTCAGCCAGGACAGCCAGGGCGAGCGCGGCGGCAAGCCCCCTGCCCCGGGCGGCGGCGACGACGTGGGCGCGACCTGGCAGGCCTGGTGGCTGGACTCGCCGGCCGGGCTCGACGCCCTGCACCGCCGCGCCGTCGCGGCCGGCGTCATGGTCGTCGCGCCCCCGGAGGACCGGCCGGGCCAGCGCGAGATGCGGCTCGCGTACCTCGACGGCCACGTGTTCCGCGTGCTCTCGCCGCTCGCCTGAGGTCGACGCGCCGGCCCGCGGCGCGCCGCGGGTCGGCCGGCTTGACAGCCGCGCGCCGGCGGCACCATCGTTCTGCCATGCTCCGGTCCCTCGTCGTCGCGCTCGCGCTGCTCACCGCATGCAACTTCATGTCGCCGGGCGTCGCGGGCTCGGGCGTCGCGGCGAGCGAGCAGCGGGCGGTCGGCGCGTTCGAGCAGGTCGCGTCCGATGGTTCGTTCGCGGTCGAGGTCGAGGTCGGCCCGGCCGCGAGCGTGCGCGTCGAGGCCGACGACAACATCATCCCGCTGATCACGACCGAGGTCTCCGGGGACACGCTCGAGATCTCGTCGCGCCGCTCGTTCACCAGCGCGCGGCCGATCACGGTGTATGTCGCGACGCCGCGGCTGGTCGGCGTCGATCACGACGGCTCGGGCAGCGTGCGCGTCCGTGGGATCTCCGGGGAGCGCTTCGCGGCCGCCCTGGACGGCTCCGGGTCGGTGCAGCTGGCCGGGCGCAGCGATTCGCTGACCGCCAGCCTCGACGGCTCCGGCTCGCTCGCCGCCGCCGGGCTGCTCGCCGCCGACGTCACTGTCGCGCTGTCCGGCAGCGGCGAGGTCCAGGTCCACGCCAGCGAGCGGCTCGTCGTCAGCATCGATGGCAGCGGCTCCGTGCGGCTCGCCGGCGGCGCGAAGGAGATCGTCACCAACATCTCGGGCTCCGGCGACGTGGCGCCGATGTGAGCCGCCCCGGCGCGGGGCTCGCGTGATAAAATGCCGGGCCATGCGACGCTGTCTGGCCGGCCTGATGCTCCTGCTCGAGTCCGGCTGCGCGGGCAAGGCCACGCCGGTATCGCCGCCTCCTGCCCCGGCCGCGGTCCCTGCCCCTGCCCAGGCAAAGGCGCCGTGGGTCATCGAGGGGCGCGTGGTGCCGCCGGAGGTCTTCCTCGATCCGGAGCGTCGTGAAAAGATCGCGGCGACCCTGCCGAAGGTCCGCGCGACGGTCGCGAGGATCGTCGAGGCCGACCGACTGATCGGCGTCGCCGTCGGCGTCGTCGTCGACGGGGAGCTCGTGCTCGGCGAGGGCTTCGGGGTCCGCCACAACGTCGATGGCGGGGCGGTCGACGCCCGCACCGTGTTCCGCATCGGCTCGATCACCAAGACGTTCACCGCGATGACCGCGTTGCAGCTCGCCGAGGCCGGACAGCTCGACCTCGACGCGCCGGCGACCGACGTGCTGCCCGAGCTCGGCGGCATCGTCTACCCCGGCCCGGACACGCGGCGCTTCACGACCCGCGACATCCTCACCCACACGGCCGGCCTGCCGCGCAACCCGGACGTGCCGCCGCGCGCGGTCGACCGCGGGCCGTCGCGCGACGAGTTGATGCGCGCGATCCACGGCATGTCGCTGGTGCGCCCCCCCGGGGTCGCCTACGAATATTCGAACCTCGGCTTCGCGCTGCTCGGCCACATCATCGCCGGGGTCCGCGGCGAGTCGTACCGCGACGCGGTCCGCGGCGTGCTCCTCACGCCGCTCGGCATGCGCGACACGGTGTGGGCGCTCGACGACGTCGCCGCCGGACGCCTGGCGCTCGGCCACAGCGTCAAGGACGGCGGCGTGGTGCCCGAGCCGCCGACGCGCCACGGCGACATCGACGCCGCTGGCGGGTTGTTCTCGACCGTCGAGGACCTCGCGCGCTTCGTCGCGCTTCAGCTCGCCGCCTGGCCGCCGCGCGTCGCCGACGACCGGGCCCCGCTGCGCCGCGCGACCCTGCGCGACGCCCAGGCGCTGCGCGGCGGCCTCGTGTGGCGGGTGTCGCAGGGCTGCGATCAGGTCCACGTCGTCGGTCACGGCGGCGCCGTCGACGGCTACCACGCGACCGTGCGCATGCTGACCAACGCGGGGATCGGCATCATCGTGCTCGCCAACGCCGGCTGGGCCGACACCAACCATATCTCCGAGGAGGTCCAGCGCGCGCTGGCCGACGGCGGTCACCTCGAGCTGCGCGCGCCGCAGGCCTTCCCCGCGCTGACCACGACCGCGATCGGCGTCACCCGGATGCTCGCGCAGTGGGACGACGCTGCGTTTCGCGACCAGGCCGCCCTCGCCTGGCAGGACGAGGACGCGATCCCCCGCCTCGGCGAGCGCGTGCGCTGGCTGCACGCGGCGCTCGGCGCCTGCACGCTCGGCCCGCTCAAGCGCTCGACCAGCGCGTGGTCGGGCACCTTCACCCTCGCGTGCGAGCGCGGCGCGGCCGAGCTCGGGCTCGCGCTGACCACCGCCCGCACCCCGAAGATCGCCGCGCTCGAGCTGAGCTGGACCGACGGTACGCCGACCGTCGAGGTCCAGACCGCCGCCGCCGCCGGCGTCGCGTTGCTCGACAAATTCGACGCCCCGGCCTTCGCCGCCCGGTTCTCCCCGACCGTCCGGCGGACCACCTTCGAACAGCTGGCGACCCGGATCCGCGGCGAGCGCGGCGTGTGCCAGATGGGCCGCGCGCTCGCGGTCGCCGGACCCGAGACCGCCGCGTTCGCGCTGAGCTGCGACCGGGGCGAGGCGAAGCTGACCCTGGCGCTCGAGCGCGGCCCCGCGGCGCGCATCGCCGCCTTCAACGTCGTCACCGCCCCGAAGCCGCCGTGCCGCTGATCGGCTGATCGGCGGCTCGGCGTCCGGATCTCAGCAATCGGAGATCGGCACGCGATGTAGGCGATTGCTCGATCAGGCGCCGCTCACCACCCGCTGTGTATTCCGGGTGGCGAGACAGCGTCCGCGGGCATATCGCACCGGGGTCGCACGGCTCCGGGCCACGGTGCGGTCGGACGACCGCGCCCACGCGGCCGCGAGGCCACATCTCGATCGAGGCGAGGCGAGGCGTGGCTCGCCTCCTCTACCATCAGACCCGCGGGAGGTCGAGGTGGTGAGGCGGATTTTCCTCGCGTACGTCATGGAACGGCGATAGAGGCCGGACGATATGCGCGCGAATTAAATAGGAGTTCATTTGTGCACACTAATTATAGACGAACGCGCGAAACCACCCAATGCTACCCCGGCGCCATCCCGGTGATTGACCGCCGTGGCGCGCACGTCACACTCGATGAGCGGATGTGCATACATTAATAAGCTGCGATTTAACCACTTGACTGGCCCGGCGCGTCGCGGCTAGGTTCCACCCGCGCTGACCAGGAGAGCTCCGAGAACAGGAGATAATCGGGCACGCGCACTTTGCGAAAAAACGCTCCCCCGCGGCGCAGACGCGGGATTACGGGTCTGCGCGCCGACGCTGGAATACCAGCGTTCCCCGTCGCACGCATCCGAACATTCAACCATCAGCCGCGACCCGTCCAGCAGTTCGGGCGGGCGAAATTCAAGGGTGCTCCGTCTCGAAAGGGACGGATCCAATGTCATTTGTACGCGACAGAGAAACTGTCGATGAAAGAGGTCCGTGATGTCGATCGCAGGAAAGCCCGGTAATGAACAGCAGCAGACGAGTCTGACCACGCAGGCCGCGCGGCAGCTCGCGACCACGACGAAGTCGCCCCCGCAGATGCAAGGCATCTCGTCGCGCTGGCTGCTCAAGCTGTTGCCATGGGTGCACGTCAACGGCGTATTTCGGCTCAACCGCCGCCTGAGCTACGCCGTCGGCGACGGCCGCGTGACCTTCTACAACACCGGCGCGAAGATCCAGGTCGTCCCGCTCGAGCTGTGCGAGCTGCCGCTGTTCCGCGGCTATGAGGATGTCGACGTGCTCAACGTCCTCGCCAGCCGCTTCGTGCAGAAGGAGTTCAAGCCCGGCGACGTGCTGACCCAGAAGGGCGGCGAGGCCAACGAGATGGTGCTGGTCGCGCACGGCAAGGTGAACAAGATCGGGACCGGCAAGTACGGCGACGACACGATCCTGGAGACCCTGGCGGACGGCGACCACTTCTCCTACCAGGCGATCCTCGAGTCGCAGGACTACTGGAACTTCACGGCCAAGGCCGTCACCTCCGGCACCGTGCTGTCGCTGTCGCAGACCTCGTTCGAGGAGATCGTCGCGCAGCACCCGTCGCTGCAGAAGCACATCGCGAAGTTCAAGGAGCTGTCGCAGAAGAAGCAGGACAACAGCGGTCAGGCGGCGATCGAGGTCGCGGCCGGCCACACCGGCGAGCCGGTGCTGCCGGGCACCTTCGTCGACTACGAGACCCGCCCGCGCGAGTTCGAGCTCAGCGTCGCCCAGACGGTGCTGCAGGTGCACACCCGCGTCGCCGACCTGTTCAACGAGCCGATGAATCAGACCCAGGAGCAGCTGCGCCTGACGATCGAGGCGCTCAAGGAGCGCAAGGAGCACGAGCTGGTCAACAACCCGGAGTTCGGCCTGCTGCACAACGCCGACCTGTCGCAGCGCATCCACACGCGCAGCGGCCCGCCGACCCCCGACGACATGGACGACCTGCTGGCGCTGGTCTGGAAGGAGCCGTCGTTCTTCCTGGCCCACCCGCGCACGATCGCGGCGTTCGGCCAGGAGTGCAACAAGGTCGGCGTCTACCCGGGCACGGTCGACTTCGGCGGGCACCACGTGCCGAGCTGGCGCGGCGTCCCGATCTTCCCGTGCAACAAGATCCCGATCTCGGACACGCGCTCGACCTCGATCCTGCTGATGCGCACCGGCGAGAAGAACCAGGGCGTCATCGGCCTGCACCACGCCGGCATCCCAGACGAGGTCGAGCCGAGCCTGTCGGTCCGCTTCATGGGCATCAACGAGAAGGCGGTCATCTCGTACCTGGTCAGCCTCTACTACTCCGCCGCGGTGCTGATCCCGGACGCCCTCGGCATGCTCGAGAGCGTCGAGATCGGCCGCGCGGACTGAGCCTGACGCGGAGGACGCCAACATGTCGAAGCCAGAGACCGATAAGCAGCCACAGATGAGCCTCGGGACGCGCGCGGCCCGGCAGATCGCCACGACCACCAAGTCGCCGCCGCAGATGCAGGGCATCTCGCCGCGGTGGCTGCTGCGGTCGTTGCCCTGGGTCGACGTGACAGGCGGGACCTTCCGCGTCAACCGCCGCATGACCTACGCCGTCGGCGACGGGCGGCTCTCGTTCACCAACATCGGGGCCCTCGCCTCGGTGGTGCCGGCGGAGCTGCGCGAGCTGCCGCTGCTGCGCGGCTTCGACGACGACGCGACGCTCGCCGCGCTGGCGGACCGGTTCGTGCAGACCGAGTACCTGGCCGGGCAGGTCATCGTCGAGCGCGGCGCGCCGGCCGAGAACGTGTACCTGCTGGTCCACGGCAAGGCCCACAGGCTCGGCAGGGGCGAGTACGGCGGCGACACGATCCTCGAGGTGATCGCCGACGGGGCGCACTTCGGCGACCAGGCGCTCGTCGAGGACGACGACCGCTGGGACTACACGGTCAAGGCGATCACGCCGTGCATCGTGCTGTCGCTGCCGCAGGCGGTGTTCGAGGCGCTGCTCGAGCGCTCGCCGGCGCTGCGGAGCCACGTCGAGCGCTACAAGGAGCTGCTCAAGAAGCCCCAGGACAAGCTCGGCCAGGCGGCGATCAAGATGGCCGCCGGCCACCACGGCGAGGTCGCGCTGCCGGGGACCTTCGTCGACTACGAGCCCAGGCCGCGCGAGTACGAGCTCAGCGTCGCGCAGACGGTGCTGCAGGTGCACACGCGGGTGTCGGGGCTGATGAACGAGCCGATGGACCAGCTCGAGCAGCAGCTGCGCCTGACGATCGAGGCGCTGCGCGAGACCCAGGAGCACGAGCTGATCAACAACCGCGACTTCGGCCTGCTGCACAACGCCGACTACAAGCAGCGGATCAACACCCGCAGCGGGCCGCCGACGCCGGACGACCTCGACGAGCTGCTGTGCCGGCGCCGCAAGACCAAATTCTTCCTGGCCCACCCGCGCACGATCGCGGCGTTTCGTCAGGAGTGCACGCGCCGCGGGGTCGACCCGCCGCCGGTCGAGTACATGGGCGCCAGGATGGCGTCGTGGCGCAACGTGCCGATCCTGCCCTGCGACAAGATCCCGATCTCCGGGGCGGGAACCAGCGCGATCCTGGCGCTGCGCGTCGGGCTCGACGATCAGGGCGTCATCGGGCTCTACCGCGAGAAGCTGCCCGACGAGCGCGAGCCCGGGCTGTCGGTGCGGCGCATGGGGACCAACGAGCGGGCCGTCGGCTCGTATCTGGTGACCACCTATTACTCGGTGGCGGCCCTGATCCCGGACGCGCTCGGGGTCCTCGAGAACTGCGAGATCAGCCGCTAGCGCGCCGGAGGAGCGCCGCCGCAGATGCTCAGCTCGGCCGACATCCTGATCGCCAACATGGTGACCCTGGGCGCGGTGCTGGTCGCCGTGTTCGCGGTCGGCTTCGTGATCTCGCGGGTGTTCCTGCGCGCGATCGGGGCGCTGCTGCGGCGCATCGACGCCACCGGCGAGCTGCACCGGCGGTGGATCGGGCAGCTGTCGCGGCTGTTCGCGGTCATGGCGTCGGTGATCGGGCTCGCGCTGCTCGGCGGCGCGGTCCTGCTGACCTCCTACGAGGTCGACGCCGCGGCGTTCGTGCGCGCCTGGGTCATGCACTCGCTGCTCGCCGACCCGATCGGGGTCGCGTGGGCGGCCGCGAAGCTGTCCGGGCTGCTGTTCGGCGCGGCGGCGCTGTACTTCGTCGTCCGCAGCGTCCTGCGGATGGTCGGCGACCTGCTCGCGCGCACCGACGCGTTCGCGGCGCGCAAGCAGGCGCTCGACCTGCTGGTCGCGCGCCTGATCGTGACGCTGCGCTCGGTGTGCCTGTTCGGCGCGCTGCTGACGGCCGCAAAGATCCTGACGAGCTCGGCGGCGGTGCTGGGGCCGCTGGCGGCGCTGACGTACATCGTCGTCGGCGTGTCGCTGGCGCGCAGCGTCGCCGCGGCGGCGCACCTGGCGATCGACGTCGCGTTCGCGCTGTCGGGGGCGCTGGCGGGCAAGCCGACGGCGCTGCGCCACTTCGGGCACCTGCAGCGGCTCGCCGGGGTCACGCGGCGCGTCGCGGACTACTTCATCTACGTCGGCGCCGCGACGATCGTCAGCCACCAGCTCGCGCCGGACACGTGGCTGGCGGACGTCGGCCAGGTGGTGATCCGCGTGATCGCCATCCTGTACGTGAGCCGCGTCGTCGTCGAGGTCGTCGAGGTCATGCTGCGCGAGACGCTCGGCACGCGGGCGCCGAACGTCTCGGAGAAGGACTTTCAGCAGCGCCTGACGCTGGTGCCGGTCGCGTCGAGCCTGGTGCGCTACACGATCTACATCTTCAGCGTCGCCATGGCGCTCAGCGAGCTCGGGCTCGACACGACGCCGTTGTTCGCGGCGGCCGGCCTGATGGGCATCGCCGTCGGGCTCGGCGCGCAGGCGATCGTCAGCGACCTGGTGTCGGGGTTCTTCATCCTGTTCGAGGGGCTGTTCCTGATCGGGCACCGCGTCCAGATCGGCGACGTCTTGGGCACGATCGAGGAGATCGGGGTGCGCGTGACGCGGGTCCGCGACGACTTCGGGGTCCTGCACGCGATCCCCAACGGCGAGATCCGCACGGTGTCGAGCTATTCACAGGGCTACGTCAACGCGATCGTCGAGTTCGGCGTGCCGCACGACGAGGACCTCGCCCGCGTGTTCGCGGTCGTCCACGGCCGGCTGGCGGAGCTGCGCGCGGAATCGTCGGAGATCCAGGGCGAGTCGCAGATCGTGGTCCAGGAGCTGCGCGAGTCGTCGCTGTGGATCCGCACGGTGACCCGGGTCGCGCCGGGCCAGGACGACCCCGCCTGCGAGTCCATCCGCTACGCGATCGCCACCGCCTTGACGGCGGCGCAGATCCGGCCCCCGCACGCGTACCGCGTGGTCCGCCAGGCGCTCGAGAGAACGACGACGAGGGACGAGGCCCCATGAAAAAGCAGCCGAAGAAGCAACCATTCAAGCTCCCCGACTTCTATCTCCCGCACCCCGCGCGGCTCAACCCCAACATCGAGGGCACGCGCGTGCACTCGAAGCAGTGGGCGCGCGGGATGGACATGATCGACGGCACGATCTGGTCGGAGAAGGACCTCGACGCCCACGACTACCCGCTGCTGTGCGCGTATACCCACCCCGACTGCGCGGGGCCGGTGCTCGACCTGATCACCGACTGGTACATCTGGGTGTTCTTCTTCGACGACCATTTCCTCGAGGTGTACAAATACACGCAGGACCTGGACGGGGCCCAGGCGTACCTCGACCGGCTGCCGGCGTTCATGCCGGCCGACCTGTCGCCGCCGAAGCTCACGCCGGAGAACCCGGTCGAGCGCGGGCTCGACGACCTGTGGCGCCGCAGCGCGCCGATGATGTCGATGGCGTGGCGCGAGCGCTTCATCAAGGTCACCTGGGACCTGCTGGTCGAGTCGATGTGGGAGCTGGCGAACATCAACATCAACCGCGTCTCGAACCCGATCGAGTACATCGAGATGCGGCGCAAGGTCGGCGGCGCGCCGTGGTCGGCGGGCCTGGTCGAGATCGCCGCGGGCGGCGAGGTCCCGGCGCCGCTGGCCGACACGCGGCCGCTGCGGGTCCTGCGGGACACCTTCGCCGACGCGGTCCACCTGCGCAACGACCTGTTCTCGTACCAGCGCGAGGTCGAGGAGGAGGGCGAGAACTCGAACTGCGTGCTCGTGGTCGACCGCTTCTTCGGATGCGGCCCGCAGCGCGCGGCCGACATCACCAACGACCTGCTGACGTCGCGGCTGCAGCAGTTCGAGAACACCGCCTTCGTCGAGCTGCCGCTGCTGTACGCGGATAAGGGCAGCGACGCGGCGGCGCAATTGGCGGTGGCAAAGTACGTCAAGGGCCTGCAGGACTGGCAGTCGGGCGGGCACGAGTGGCACCTGCGCTCGAGCCGCTACATGAACAGCGACACGCGCGACGACCGGCCGCACGAGACGGTCCCGGGCGCCGGGAAGGTCGCCTTGCTCGGGGACGGCCGCGCGGCCGCGCCCGACCTCGCGGCGCACGACCTCGCGACCCACCTCGCCCGCCTGCGCGGCCCGACGGGCATCGGCACCGCGGCGGCGAGGCTCGTGGCGACGCCGGGGACGCTCGGGCTGCAGCGCGTCAAGTTCCACACCGACACGCTGTTCAAGCCGGTCGGGCCGACGACGCTGCCGAAGTTCTACATGCCGTATCGCTCGCGCGTGAACCCGCACCTCGAGCGCGCGCGCCAGTATTGCATCGACTGGGCGCGGGACATGGGCTTCTACCTCGCCGTCCCCGGGCTGCCGGACGCGGCGGTGTGGACCGAGGAGAAGAACCGCGGCTACGACTTCGCCGAGTGCGCGGCCCGGATCCACCCCGACTGCTCGCCCGAGGCGCTCGACCTGTCGTCGGCGTGGTTGACGTGGGGGACCTACGGCGACGACCTGTTCCCGCTGCTGTACGGCAACGCCCGCAACCTCGCCGCGGCGAAGCTGCAGAACGAGCGGCTGTCGCTGTTCATGCCGCTCGACCTCGTGAGCATGCCGCCCGCGATGAACCCGCTCGAGGCGGGGCTGGCCGACCTGTGGCCGCGCACCGCGGGGCCGCTGTCGCCGGAGGACCGCGCCAACTTCAAGCGCGGCGTCGAGGAGATGACGGAGAGCTGGCTGTGGGAGCTGCTCGATCAGATCGAACACCGGGTGCCGGACCCGGTGGATTACGTCGAGATGCGGCGGCGGACCTTCGGCTCGGACCTGACGCTGAACCTGGCGCGGGTGACGAAGGGCCGCGACCTGCCGCGCGAGGTGTTCGCGTCGCGGGCGATGCAGGCGCTCGAGCTCTCGGCCCAGGACTACGCGTGCTTCATGAACGACGTGTTCTCGTACCAGAAGGAGATCGAGTTCGAGGGCGAGCTGCACAACATCCGCCTGGTGCTCGAGAAGTTCCTGGACATCGACCGGGCGCAGGCGCTGGCGGTGACCAACGACCTGATGACGTCGCGGATGGAGCAGTTCGAGCACATCCTCGAAAATGACCTGCCGGGGCTCGTCGACCGGCTGCAGCTCGACGACAGGGCCCGCGCGGCGCTCGACGGCTACGTCGAGGGGCTCAAGGACTGGATGGCGGGGATCCTCGACTGGCACGTCATCACCCGCCGCTATGACGAGGACTTCCTCCGCGCCCACAGCTCCCCGCCGGGGCTCGCCGGGCTCCAGGCGCTCGGCGCCGCGGCCCTGCAGACCCGCGAGGCGCTCGGCGTGGCGGCGACGCGCCTCAGCGCGGCGCTCGGGCTGCGCGCGGCCCGGGGCTGACGAACAGGCCGACGCGGCGGTCGTTGCGCCGCCCTTCGAGTTCTGTGACCATGCGGCATGGCATCCGCGGAGTCCGGGCAGGGAGATCTGGACAGCACGCGGCCGGACTCGGGGTCGGCGTCGGGCTCGGCCGCGGCCGCCTCGTCCTCGGCGCGCCAGCTGTTTCGCATCGGGCCCTACCCGGTGCTCGGCCAGATCGGTCGCGGCGCGATGGGCATGGTCTACGCCGCGTACGACGAGAAGCTCGACCGCAAGATCGCGCTCAAGCTCCTGCACTCGCTGCGCGACTCCGGCACCCTCGGCGAGGCCCGGATGCTGCGCGAGGCCCAGGCCCTCGCCCGCGTCTCGCACCCCAACGTCGTCCAGGTGTTCGAGGTCGGCGAGCACGACGGCGAGGTCTTCATCGCCATGGAGTTCGTCCGCGGCGCCACGCTGCGCGCCTGGCAGGGCGAACGGACGCGCGCGTGGCGGGAGCTGCTCGCCGTGTATCTCCAGGCCGGGCGCGGCCTCGCGGCGGCGCACGCGGCCGGCGTCGTGCACCGCGACTTCAAGCCCGACAACGTGATGGTCGGCGCCGACGGCCGCGTGCGCGTGATGGACTTCGGGCTCGCCCGCGCGATCGACCGCGCCGAGGCGAGCGCGCCCCAGGAGCTCGAGCGCACCCACGACAGCGCGACGTCGCCGACGCTGACCGCCGACGGCACGCTGCTCGGCACGCCGGCCTACATGGCGCCGGAGCAGTATGCCCGCGGCCAGGTCGACGCGCGCACCGACCAGTTCGCCTACTGCGTCGCGCTGTTCGAGGCGCTCTACGGCGAGCGGCCGTTCGTCGGCGCCGACCTGCGCAAGCTCGCGGCCGCCGTGCAGCGCGGCGAGGTCCGCGACGCGCCGCACCGCGGGGTCCCGCGGTGGCTGCGGCCGCTGCTGCTGCGCGGGCTCGCGGTCGACCCGGCGCGGCGCTGGCCGGACATGGCCGCGCTGCTGGCCCGCATCGAGCGCGGCCAGGCGGTCGCGCGCCTGCGGGTCGCCGGCGCGGCGCTCGGCGTCGTCGGCCTCGTCGGCCTCGGCGCGTGGGGCTGGCACCGGGCCGACATGGCGGGTCGCGCCGCCGCGTGCGCGGCCGAGGGCGCCGCGATCGACGGGGTCTGGGGCGACGAGGCCCGCGCCCGCGTGCGCGCGTCGTTCGTCGCCACCGGGGTCGCCGACGCGGCCGCGATGGCCGACCGCGTCACGCCGTGGCTCGACCGCCAGGCCGACGCCTGGAGGGCCGCGCGCACCGACGCGTGCCTCGACGCCGACGTCCGCGGCGTGTGGTCCACCGACCTGCGCGAGCGCGCCGCGTGGTGCCTCGACGACCGCCGCGGCGTGCTCGAGTCGCTCGTCGACCAGCTCGCGCGCGCCGACGCGGCGGTGCTGCAGAAGGCCGTCCCCGCCGCCGTCGCCCTCGAGTCGGTCGCCGACTGCCGCGACGCCGCCGCGCTCGCGCGCCAGCCCGACCCGCCGGTCGACCGCCGCGACGAGGTCCGCGCCGTGCGGGCCGACATCGCCCGCCTCGGCAGCCTCCAGGCCGCCGGTCGCTTCAAGGAGCTGGCCCAGCTCGCGCCCGCCGTCCAGGCCCGCGCCGCCGCGCTCGCCTGGCCGCCGCTCGACGCCGAGGCCAGCTTCTGGGTCGCGCGCGCGCTCGAGCTCGACGCGAAGTGGCCCGACGCCGCGAAGGCGCTCGAGGACGCCGGCTTCGCCGCGTTCAAGGCCGGCGCTCTGGGCGTCGCGGCCGACGCCGCGATCGGCCTGACCACGCTCGTCGGACAGAAGCTCGCGCGCTTCGAGGACGGCCTGCGCTGGGCTCGCTTCGCCGAGCTCGCGGTCGCCGCGCTCGAGCCGCATCCCGGCCTGCGCACGGCGGCCCGGCTCAACAACCTCGGCCTCGTGCGCGGGCTGACCGGCGCGTTCGTCGAGGCCCGCGCGCTGCAGGAGCAGGCGCTGGCGATCCAGGAGGCGACCCTCGGCCCCGACCACCTCGGCGTCGCCTACACGCTGCAGAACCTGACGCACACCCACCTCAACGCCGCGGCCTACCCCGAGGCGCTCGCGGTCAACGAGCGGGCCCTGACGATCCGCGAGGCCGTCCTCGGCCCCGACCACACCGACGTCGGCAACACGCTGAGCAGCCGCGCCGTGATCCTGCGCCACCTCGGCAAGTTCCCGGAGGCCCTCGAGCTCGCCCGCCGCGCGCTCGCCATCACCGAGACCGCGCTCGGCCCGGACCACCCCAACGTCGCCGCCGCGCTGACCAACCTCGCCAACATCCAGCAGCAGATCCGCATCACCGACGACCTCACCGCGTGGCAGGAGCGGGCCCTGGCGATCCGCGAGCGATCGCTCGGCCCCGACCACCCCGACGTCGCCGCGAGCCTCAGCAACCTCGGCGGCCTGTACATGCAGACCGGCCAGCTCGAGCGCGGGCGCACCACGCTGCTGCGCGCCCTGGAGATCCGCGAGAAGGTCTTCGGCCCCGAGCACCGCGAGGTCGCGACCAGCCTGACCAACCTCGCGTACGCCGAGCAGCTGCTCGGCGCGCCGGCCCGCGCGCGACCGCTGCAGGAGCGGGCCCTGAAGATCCTCGAGAAGGCCGTCGGCCCCGAGCACCCGAGCATCTCGGCGATCCTCGTCGGCCTCGCCGAGCTCGACCGCGACGCCGGCGACATCACCTCGGCGCACGCCCGCCACACGCGGGCCCTGGCGATCATCGAGAAGACCTTCGGCCCCGACCACCCGAGCACCGAGCAGGTGCTCGTCGCCCTCGCCGAGGACGCGCTCACCATGGGCCGCCCCGCCGACGCCGTGGCGCTCGCCGGGCGGGCCGTGACCTCCGGGACGCGCCGCGGCGCCGACGCGGCCAGCGTCGCCGACAGCCGCTTCACGCTGGCGAAGGCGCTGTGGGAGGCGCCCGCCGGCGCCGGTCGCGACCGCGGCCGGGCGCTCACCGAGGCCCGCACGGCCCTCGCCGCCGTCCGGGCCGCCGCGGCGGCCGAGCGCGCCGCCGAGATCGAGCGCTGGCTCGCCAAGCACCGCGGCTGAACGCGGCTATATGCGCATCGGGTCGCTCGCGGGCGCGGCGGGCCGTGACAGCGCGCGATGCTCGGCGCGCAGCGCCTCGAACTCCGCGAAGCTCGCCAGGCGATGTTGATAATTCTCGAGGCGTTCGAATACCAGCTCGAGGCGCATCTCCAGCGTCGGCAGCCGGGTCTGGTCGGCGATCTCGAACAGGCCGGTCTCGTAGTCCGGGCGGGCCGCGGCGAACGCGAGCGACGCGCGGATGGCGTCGGCCGGGCAGCGCGGCGCCGTGCGGCCGCCCCAGTGGATGACGCGCCCGGTCCAGAAGATCGGGGTGCCCGCGGCGACCGGGACCGCGAGCGCGCTCTGCGGGTCCTGCGGCAGCCGCGAGGGGTCGTCGGTGGCATAGACCGGGTCGTCGGGCGCGGGCAGCAGATACATGCAGCCGTTCTCGGCCGTCGCCTCGGTCAGCGCGATCCACACGGTCACGTACTCCGGCAGGCGCTCCGGGCCGGTGAAGCCCATGTCGACGCGGTCGCGGTGCGGCGACCAGCCGCGGCGCATCGCCGGGTCCGCCGGGTCGACGAGGAACACGTAATGATCGGTGAGCAGGCGCAGCCCGGGGAACGCCGCCGAGTACACCGATTCGAACGCCCGCGTCAGCAGCCACACCTCGTCGGCGAGCAGCAGCCACATCGGGCTGAGCCCGCGGCGCGAGAGCCCGCGGATCCCCGCCGCGAGCGCGCCCACGTGCGGCGCCGCGCTGGCCCCGACGTGGTACCCGTGCTCGAGCACGTCGGCCCGCAGCGCGGAGGGATCGGTCAGCGGCGGCGCGTGCAGGACGGTATGCGGATATGCGCGGTCGTCGGTGAACGACAGCCCGGGTAACAGCGCCCGCCAGAAGTCGGGGTCGGTCAGGCCATACGCAGGCGGGAGGGTGGGACGGGTGGGCCCGGTCATCGCGCCGCGATGCTACTCCGGGCCCGGCGCCGCGTCGACTCCCGGCCGATCCCCTCGGCAGGTCCGGGGACCGGGCGCCCTGTCGTCACGGACATGTCCTCGGGGACATGTCATCACTTTTTGGCCCGGCGGGGCGCGGCCCGGAGCGGTCGACGGCGCCGGGGACCTGACGTCGGCCCGGCGGCTGCGCCCGCGTGCGCGAGCGATCGCGGGTCACTGCCGGCGCGTACCCCGTGGGGCCCGCAGGTCCGCGGACGCACACCGGGCGTCGCTGGCGCCGGGCCGGTATCGCCGAACTTCTCGGACGCAGTGCGCCATCGAGCCCGATCCTCGCATAACCTGGACGCTGGATAGAGAGGGTGATGGGATGATCGATACACTGGATGGCAAGCGTTTTGGACTCGTATGCGTTCTGGCGTGGGTCGCCGGCTGCGGCGACAGCGGCACCGCGGCGACCGAGGGGACCCAGGGGACGGGCACGACGGCGGGGAGCACCGCGGTGGCGACCACCGGCGTCCCGGACCCGACCACCGGCGTCCCGGACCCGACCACCGGCGTCCCGGACCCGACCACGACAACCGACGACACGTCGACCGGCGGCATGGCGGGCGAGACGATGATGGTCGAGGCGACGACCACCGGCGCGAGCACCGGCGACGAGCCGGTCTGCGGCGACGGCATGATCGACCCCGGGGAGGTCTGCGACGACGGCGCGGACAACGGGCCGGGTCAGGCGTGCAACGCCATGTGTCAGACCAACGCCTGCGGCGACGGCGACCAGGGCCCGGGCGAGGAGTGTGACGACGGCGCCGACAACGGCGACATGAACAGCTGCAAGGCCGACTGTACCAGCGCCAAGTGCGGCGACGCCCTGGTCGGCCCGGGCGAGGGCTGCGACGACGGCAACATGGTCGACAACGACGAGTGCGGCAACGACTGCGTGCCCGGCACCTGCGGCGACGGCAAGGTCGCGGCGACCGAGCAGTGCGACGACGGCAACAAGGTCGACACCGACGCCTGCACCTCGGCCTGCACCAACGCGGAGTGCAGCGACGGCTTCGTGCAGCCTGGCGTCGGCGAGGAGTGCGACGACGGGGTCGACAACGCCGACAACGCCGCCTGCACCACGGAGTGCAAGGACAACGTGTGCGGCGACGGGGCGCTGTACAACACCGGCGACGGGGCCGAGGAGTGCGACAACGGCATCGACAACGGCCCCGGCAAGGTCTGCAACGCGATGTGCGCGCTCAACACCTGCGGCGACGGCGACAAGGGTCCGGGCGAGGAGTGCGACGACAAGAACAACATGCCGGCGGACGGCTGCTCGGCGACCTGCAAGCTCGAGCAGTGCGGCAACCTGATCCTCGACCCGGGCGAGCAGTGCGACGACGGCAAGAACGGCAACAACGACGACGCCTGCACCGACGCCTGCAAGACCCCGGTCTGCGGCGACGGCCTGCTGCAGATGAGCAAGGGCGAGCAGTGCGACCAGGGCGGCGCCAACAGCAACAGTGGCGCGTGCACGCTGACGTGCAAGAACGCGGTCTGCGGCGACAGCCTGATCCAGCAAAACGTCGAGCAGTGCGACGACGGGGCCAACAACGGCGCCGGCAAGGCGTGCCTCGGGTCGTGCAAGCTCAACGTCTGCGGCGACGGCGACAAGGGCCCGGGCGAGGCCTGCGACGACGGCAACCAGAGCAACGACGACGCCTGCACCAACGTCTGCAAGCTCGCGACCTGCGGCGA
>Ga0075163_10003979_pt1 | contig 19842 bp, 16 predicted proteins | sample JI1023141ADNA_FD_71478 | JGI IMG/M metagenome (GOLD analysis project Ga0075163, IMG submission 71478) | Wastewater effluent complex algal communities from Wisconsin, to seasonally profile nutrient transformation and Carbon sequestration -... | ecosystem: Engineered > WWTP > Effluent > Algae...
GGTGAAGGAGGTGATCATCAGTGTGGAGGATTCTAATCCTGCCGTGGCGGGAAAAGGAATTGAAAAACTGAAGGCTGCAGGTATAAACGTACTAACACATATTTTAGAAAAAGAGGGAAGAGAGCTGAATAAACGCTTTTTTCATTTTATAGAAAAAGAGAGGCCTTACATCATTCTTAAATGGGCTGAAACGGCAGACGGTTTTATTGCGCAGGAGAATTACGATTCTAAGTGGATCAGCAATGAGTACTCCCGACAGTTAGTACATAAGTGGCGCTCCGAAGAAGATGCTATTCTGGTGGGAAGAAATACAGCGGCACATGATAATCCACAACTCAACGTACGCGAGTGGACAGGAAGAAATCCCGTGCGCATCGTCATTGATCGCTTTTTGAAACTCTCTGATAAGTTGTTGCTGTTTGATAAATCACAACCTACGTTGTTGTATAACGTATTGAAGCACGAAGAACATCCGAATTTGACCCTGGTACGAATTGATGAACAAGGCTTTCTGTGGCACTTATTGAAGGATTTACACAAACGAAAAATTCAATCGATGATTATTGAAGGAGGTTTGCAGACACTCCAAGGTTTTATTGATCAGGGCTTGTGGGATGAAGCGCGTGTCTTCAAATCAACGCGAACCTTTGGAAGGGGAATTTCTGCACCCCACCTTCGTGGGAACTTAAAATCCACAGAAGATGTAATGGGGGATACACTATTCAGGTATAGCAATTCAACTGCGGAAACGCATTCATTTACTTTTAAATAACACAATGGCCGAAGAACTTCTTATTTCTACTTCCAGCGATAAAGCAGAGCGCTATAAAACCTTGGTTCCACAAATCGAAGCCTTGATTACCGGAGAAAGTGATGTGGTAGCAAACTTGTCGAATATTGCGGCTGCTCTCAAGCAGACCATGAACTTTTTCTGGGTGGGTTTTTATCTGGTAAAGGAAAATCAATTAGTGCTGGGTCCCTTTCAAGGACCAATTGCCTGCACACGTATCAATTTGGGTAAGGGTGTGTGTGGTACTTCCTGGAAAGAAGCGAAAACCATTGTAGTTCCGAATGTGGACGAATTCCCAGGGCATATTGCTTGTAGCTCCGCTTCTAAATCAGAAATTGTGTTGCCTGCCTTTAAAAACGGAGCGGTGGCATTGGTGTTAGATGTTGACAGTGATCAACTCAACGACTTTGATGAGACAGATGCCAAAGCCTTGGAGCAAGTGATGCGCATCATCGAACGTTTTATTTAAGTCTTTATGACTTCATCGGACCGCGCAACCGTTTACCAGCAACGGAAAGATTTATTTTCGGCTGAACTTTCGAAGCAAGAACAAGTCATCAACCGCATTTCTATTCTGCGGCTGATCACCGCGCTGGCGGTGTTGCTCTTTATCTATTTATCTTTTCGCGACACACTTTACCTGGCAGCACTTCTCGCATCCATACTAGCTTTTACTGCCTTGGTGCGTAGGCACACGACATTGTTTCGGGAAAAAGTTATCAAGGAGAATTTGTTAAAGATTAACTCAGCAGAGTTAGCCGCCATGAAGGGTGACTTCTCCGCTCAACCTTTTGGCACCGAGTTCATCAATACCAGACATGCCTATTCCTACGATCTGGATATTTTTGGAGAAGGATCACTGTTTCAATTTATCAATCGCGCGTCAACTTTTTCAGGGAAGCAGGCTTTGGCAGATTGCCTCACCACACCCTTGCCATCAGCAGAGGAGATTCAACAACAGCAACAGGCCATTGCTGAGCTAAGCACAAAGGTTGATTTTCGTCAGCGGTTGCAAGCGATGGGGATGGATTCGAAAGAAACCAAAGAGAGTAAACAGCAATTACTAGAATGGCTCAAGCGACCTTCACTATTTGCTTCTCAAACTTTTTGGAAGGTGTTGTTAGTAATTCTTCCTCTTGCCACAATCGGTCTTGGAGTAACAGCTTTCTTCCTTCCAGCTTTCAAGCCTTTTGCGATACTTCTGGTATTGGTTCAGTGGGGTATTACAGGATTTTATTTTAAGCGCATCAATGTTTTTCACGATTATGTGAGTCGAAAGCGAAGTGTGTTGGATCAGTATTCGGATTTATTGAAAGTCATTAATGCTGAAACATTTGAATCCGCCAAACTACAACAACTCTCTGCCACAACGCATCAAGCGGAAGCTAAAATTGCACACCTCGCTGATTTAGTCAGAGCGTTGGATGCGCGACTCAATTTCATGACGAACCTTGTGGTGAATTCCCTGCTGATGTATGACTTACAGTGTGTGTATCGCCTGGAGCAATGGAAGGAGAAAAATGCGCACGCACTAGAATCATGGCTTACCGCTGTCAGCGAGATGGAGATGTTGAACAGTTTTGGCACTTACGCATGCAATCATCCTTCTTATAGCTTTGCTATTATTCAATCACAACTTTCCATTACGGCTGATGGCATGGGGCATCCCTTGCTGGAAGATGGAGTGTGTGTTGTCAATGATGTGGCGATGGGCACACCTCAGAAGGCCTTGATTGTAACGGGCGCCAACATGGCGGGCAAGAGTACGTTTCTGCGTACGCTGGGAATTAATTTGGTGTTGGCATTGAATGGAGCTCCTGTCTTTGCGAAAAAGTTTGCTTGTCCTTTGGTAGGTCTGCGCACAGGTATGCGTACGGCAGATTCGTTAAAAGATCACCAATCGTATTTTTATGCAGAGCTCAACCGACTTCATGCTATTACCGAAGAATTGCGTGAGCAAAGACCTTTGTTGATTTTACTCGATGAAATTTTGAAGGGTACCAACTCAACAGACAAACAGGCAGGCTCCATTGCCTTGGTAAAACAACTCTTGAATTTTCCATGCTTAGCCATCATTGCGACACACGATCTGGCCCTGGGTGAATTGGAGCAACAATTTCCTTCACAAGTGATCAACTATCATTTCGAGCCAACGATAGAAAATGATGAGCTTTCGTTTGACTATACCCTGAAGCGCGGGATAGCCGAAAAAATGAATGCCACTTTCCTGATGAAAAAGATGGGGATCATCCCGTCTTAACTTCTCACATTATTTACTAACTTGTTTACAGAAGATTCTTTTCTTCTTGCTTCACACTTAAACAAGTACTGATATGACATCCCGCAGACAATGGTTTAAAGCAGCCGCAGGACTTACTGCTGGTTTTGTTGCCATTCCATCCCTAGTTGAAGAACTCATGGCCGCACCCGTTAGTGAGGCAGAAAGATTTCATCGTTTTGAAGCGAATGGAACAATTGTCCGTCTTGGCTCTAATGAAAATCCCTATGGACCTTCTCCGAAGGCACGTGAAGCAGTAATTGCCTCCTTGAATGAGGGAAATCGGTACGCTTTTGAGGCAACACAAGAATTTAAAAAATTCCTAGCAGAGAAGGAAGGCGTAACCGTTGATCATATCATGATTGGCAATGGCTCAAGCGAGCTGTTGTGCGTTGCGGGTATTGGTATTGGCCTGGAGGGAAAGCGAGTGGTATCACCTTTTCCAACGTTTCGCTTACTCATGGACTTTGCGGAAAAAATGGGAGCCACCTGGGACCGTGTGAATCTAAACGATCAATTGGCGATGGATCTTGAAGCAACTGCCGCTGCCGTGAAAGCTGATACGAAGATGCTCTTTCTGGTGAATCCTAATAATCCAACTGGTACGCTTACGGCTCCTGATCAATACAAAGCTTTTTGTGAAGAAATGTCCAAGAAGACAACCGTGTATTCAGACGAAGCCTATCTAGAATTCTTAGCACCTGCGCAACAACAAAGCATGGTGGAATTAATCAAGCAGGGCAAGGATGTGATTGTCTCACGGACCTTCTCTAAAATTTATGGCTTGGCTGGTTTGCGTCTCGGTTATGTTATTGCACAACCCGATCGCATTAAGCAAATGAGTAAGTATCAGATGGGTGGTGGAGTTAATATTAATCAGGCAGTGTTAGCAGCTGCGAAAGCCTCTGCGAATGATACAGCCTTCATGAATATGACTCGTGAGAAGAATACTTCTGCCCGGAAGGTGTTGGAAGATTATTTAACGAAGAAAGGATGGTTCTTCGGCAAGTCACATATCAACTTGCTGTTCTTCCCCGCACCCATCAATGGTAAAACCATTTTGGCTAAAACGCAGGAAGCAGGTTATCAGATTCGTGTGTGGGATTACGCAGGCAAAGAATGGTGCCGTGTGAGTATTGGTACTGAAGCAGAGATGAAAGGTTTTGTAAAAGCGTTTGATAGTATTGTTGGGTAAACGAACCAACAATACTATCAAAACAGTGATTACATATGAATTGGCCTGTTGGCCGTAGCCGCTAAGCAAGCTTCTTTCACAGCTTCCATGTACGTTGGGTGTGCATGACTCATACGGGATACATCCTCAGCAGAAGCACGATACTCCATCGCCACTACACCGGCCGCGATCATATCAGCAGCACGCGCGCCAATAATGTGCACACCTAAAATTTCATCCGTTGTTTTGTCGGCTAGAATTTTCACCAGACCATCCAAGTCCATACTAGCACGCGCACGACCCAAGGCCTTGTAAGGGAAGTTGCCCATTTTATAAGCACGACCTTGTTCTTTCAATTGTTCTTCCGTGTATCCAACACTTGCCACTTCAGGCCAGGTGTACACAACACCAGGAATTAGATTGTAGTTGATGTGCGGCTTTTGTCCCGCTAATTGTTCGGCCACCAACACGCCTTCTTCTTCTGCCTTGTGAGCGAGCATAGCACCACGCACCACATCACCGATGGCATAGATGTTATCCACTTTGGTTTTTAAATGGTCGTCAACAGGAATTTTTCCTTTGTCTAATTCAATCCCAACTTTTTCTAAGCCCAGTCCATCAGTGTACGGTCTACGACCAATACTTACCAACACATAATCACCTCCCAACTCAACAGCAGCGCCACCATTTTTAGGCTCAGCCTTCACCACCACTTCTTTTCCTTTATTTTCTACTGCTGTTACTTTGTGACCCAAGTAGAAATCCATTCCCAATTTTTTGGTGGCCTTTTGCAATTCTTTACCCATGGTTCCATCCATGGTAGGAATCAAGCTGTCTAAGAACTCTACCACCGTCACTTTCGCACCGATGCGTGCATATACAGAACCTAATTCCATCCCGATCACACCACCACCAATCACGATGAGGTGTTTGGGAACTTCTTTCAATTCAAGTGCTTCTGTGCTGGAGATAATTCTCTTCTTATCAAAAGCAGCAAAAGGAAGAGGAGTAGGCTTGGAACCGGTAGCAATAATTACTTTGTCGGTAGTGATGGTGGTATCTTTGCCATCCTTGGAAATCTTGATAGTGTTCTTGTCTACGAAAGAACCGACACCTGTGTGAACATCAATTTTATTCTTCTTCATCAAGAAGGCAATGCCATCTACATTGGCCTTTACCACATCACCCTTCCGCTTGATCATTTGCGTGATGTTCACTTTAGGTTCATTGATGTCGATACCATGCTCTTTGAAGGTGTGACTTGCATTGTGAAAATGCTCGGAAGAATCCAGTAGCGCTTTAGAGGGTATACAGCCTACGTTCAAACATGTACCACCCAAGGTGTTATACTTTTCTACAATGGCTACTTTCATGCCTAGCTGTGCACAGCGAATGGCTGCTACATATCCGCCAGGACCAGAACCGATAACGACAACGTTGTATTGCATCACGAATTAAATTTCAAGTTCCAAATAACAAATTTCAAATCACTCCCTTTGTAGAAGGGTAGAGACCTACACTCCCAAGATTAATCTTCCCGGATCTTCGAGTAGTTCTTTCACACGGACCAGGAAGCTTACCGATTCGCGACCATCCACAATACGGTGATCGTAAGAAAGGGCTAGGTACATAATGGGGCGAACGACTACTTCACCATTTTTCACGACTGCACGTTCTACAATGTTGTGCATTCCTAAAATGGCGGATTGAGGAGGATTGAGAATAGGGGTAGATAACATGGAACCAAACACACCACCGTTGGTGATCGAGAAGGTTCCTCCTTGCATTTCTTCAATGGATAATTTTCCATCGCGACCACGCGCGGCCTGACGAACCACCTCAGCTTCGATTTGGTCGAAGGATAAAGCTTCTGCATTGCGGATCACAGGCACGACTAAACCTCGAGGAGTGGAAACAGCAATGGCTACATCACAATAGTCGTGGTAAATAATTTCTTCGCCATTGATTTGTGCATTCACAGCTGGCCATTCTTTCAAGGCAACACAAACGGCTTTGGTAAAGAAAGACATGAAGCCGAGGCCCACACCATATTTTTCTTTGAACTTGTCTTTGTATTTCGCGCGCAAATCCATTACCGGTTTCATGTCTACTTCATTAAATGTAGTAAGCATGGCCGTTTCATTCTTTACAGAGACAAGACGCTTAGAAATTGTCTTTCGCAAAGAGGTCATTTTCTCTGAACGTTTGTTGCGGGCACCTGCAGCCGTAATAGCAGGAGCCGAAGCAGGAGTTGCCGCAGGCTTAGCAGCTTGTGCTGGAGCCTGTTGTACTTTCATAGCGTCTTCTTTCGTGATGCGGCCACCCACACCTGTTCCCTGAACAGAAGAAGCACCAACACCTTTTTCATCTAATATTTTTGCTGCGGCCGGAGAGGCATGGCCAGCAGCATAACTGCCTGAAGTGGCTGTTGCCGGGGCTGCGGTAGGAGTGGCACCGGCTTTAGGGGCATCCACTGGACCACCCTCCATAATTTCTATTTTGCAGATAAGGCCACCAATCGGCAGAGTCTCTTTTTCTTTTGCTACTATGCGCAAGATGCCGTTGGCTTCAGCAGGTAACTCAAAGGTTGCTTTGTCAGACTCTACTTCTGCGATGATTTCATCCAACTTCACAAAGTCACCCTCTTTCTTCAACCAAGTAGAGATGGTCACTTCGGTAATCGATTCGCCTACTGCAGGTACCTTCATTTCTTTGATGCCTCCCGTTGCTTTCGGAGCAGGTGCCGCAGAAGCAGCAACGGGTGCAGCAGCAACTGGCGCGCTTTCCACTTTTGGTGCAGCCGCTGTCGCTGTTCCACCATCTGCAATTTCACAGATGAGCTCCCCAATGGGAATCGTATCTCCCTGCTGTTTTACAATTTTCAGAATACCGGCTTGTGGAGCCGTGAGTTCGAAGGTTGCTTTGTCCGACTCGAGTTCTGCAATGATTTCATCCATCTTCACCACATCGCCATCTTTCTTAAGCCAGTTAGCGATGGTTACTTCTGTAATCGATTCGCCAACAGTGGGTACTTTTACTTGGATTGCCATAATTTCTATTTACGATTTACGAATGTCTATAGTCTTACTACTTAGGTCTTTGCACTTAGGTTTATTAAATTTCAAAGGCCTGGTTACAGATTTTGTCTTGCTCAATCTTGTGAACCTTCGAATAGCCGGTGGCAGGTGATGCACTTGGCTTGCGAGATACTAATTCTAAACCAGCCTTCGGCATGTAGCGGAGTATATAGCTCCAGTAGCCCATATTGGCAGGCTCTTCCTGCGCCCAAACTAATTTAGATGCTTTGTATTTCTTCAACACCGCAGCCAATTGTTTTTCAGGGAAAGGATGTAGTTGTTCTAAACGAACAATGGCGGTGTCCTTAATTTTCTTTTTCTGCTGTACTTCTTGCAAGTCGAAGAAAATTTTACCGGAACAGAGTATCACGCGTTTTACATCTTTTGCATTTACGTTTGGATCGTCTAATACTTCCTGGAAGGTGCCCGAGGTGAAATCTTTAATAGGAGATGCAACAGCTGTGTGACGCAGCAATGATTTTGGAGACATCACCACGCAAGGCTTTCGGAATTCCCAAATGACTTGTCTGCGCAATAAGTGGAAGATGTTGGCAGCTGTAGTTAGGTTGGCCACCACCATGTTGTATTCTGCCGCTAACTGTAAGAAGCGCTCAGGTCGCGCGTTAGAGTGTTCAGGTCCTTGGCCTTCATACCCATGAGGCAACAACATAACCATACCGTTTTGTCTTTGCCATTTTGATTCGGCACTAGACAAGAATTGATCGATCATTACCTGTGCACCATTAGCGAAATCACCAAACTGTGCTTCCCAAATTACGAGCGCATTCGGGGTTGACATGGCATACCCGTATTCAAAACCAAGTACACCAAATTCAGATAAGAGTGAGTTGTAGATATGGAACTTCGCCTGATTTGGTTCAATGTGATCTAAACCACAATAAGGAGTGTTGGCATTGGCATCGAAGAAGTAGGCATGGCGATGGGAAAAGGTTCCACGCTTTACATCTTGCCCGGACATACGTACTGGAATTTTTTCCGTGAGGAGTGATCCGTAGGCCAACAATTCAGCTTCAGCCCAACCCAATGTTTTTTCTTCGAAGAAGGCAGTTTTACGATCCTTCAATAATTTTTCTATCTGCTTGATAGGCTTGAACCCTTCTGGGATAGTGGTGAGTGCCTGTCCTACTTTTTCGATTACTTCTTTCTTAATGCTGGTATCAGGAGATTTTTCAAAATCTTCTGCCTTCGCAAAATGTAAGTGATTCCATTCCTCTTCTACCTTTTGTGGTTTATACGGCAACGGCTTTTGTTTTACCTCGTTTAACCGGTCTTGCAATTCGTTTCGGAACTTTGCATCTAAGTCGTCTGCTAATGCAGCATCCACATCACCGCGTTCCACTAAACGTTTTACATAGATTTCGCGTGGGTTAGGGTGTTTTGCAATTATGTTATAGAGTTTAGGCTGTGTGAATTTCGGTTCATCACTTTCGTTGTGGCCATGTCTGCGGTAGCAGAGCAAGTCGATAAAAATGTCTTTGCCAAATTTTTGACGATACTCTACAGCCAGATTCGAAGCAAAGTTTACCGCTTCTGCATCATCACCGTTTACGTGAAGCACGGGTGCATCTACAATCTTCGCGATGTCAGTACAATAAATAGAGGTACGAGCATCATCGTAGTCTGTTGTAAAACCAACTTGGTTATTAATAACAAAGTGAATGGTACCACCCGTAGTGTAGCCAGGCAAGCCTGACATCTGAACGGTTTCATAGACAATGCCTTGTCCGGCAACGGCTGCATCACCATGAATGAGGATGGCCATCGCTTTACGCAGATCGCCATTATATTCATCATCAATTTGTCCGCGCGTATATCCCAACACCAATGGATCCACTGCTTCTAGGTGAGAAGGATTTGGTGTAAGCTTTACGTATATTTTATTTCCGGAGGGTGTAGCAATGTGACTGGCATAACCCAAATGATATTTAACATCACCATCACCCATGGTGAGGTTATCTGGATTCACGTTGCCTTCAAACTCTGTAAAGATCTGTTCGTAGGTTTTTCCGAGAATATTAGAAAGCACATTCAGACGACCGCGGTGGGCCATCCCGATCACGACTTCTTTTACGCCTAACTCAGCAGACTTATTAATAATCTCCTGCATGGCGGGAATGGTATTTTCACCACCCTCCAGCGAGAAGCGCTTCTGACCTAAAAATTTTGTGTGCAAGAAATTCTCGAACACAACTGCTTCGTTCAGTTTAGATAGGATTCTTTTCTTTTCTTCTTGAGTAGGGTTGTAGTTGAAATAGCCTTTCTCTACTTTTTGAATGAACCAATTGCGCACATCGTCATTGCGGATGAAGTTGTATTCAAAACCGATGGGGCCTACGTAAACCATCTGAAGACGCTCAATAATTTTCTTCAAGGAGCTACGCGTCATTCCGATTTCTGCAGCCACATCAAATTCAGCGTCCAGATCGGCATCGGTTAAGCCAAAGCTCTTATGATCTAAGTGCACGTTGTGATTACGTCTTTCCCGAACAGGGTTTGTCTTAGATTTTAGATGCCCGAAAGAGCGATATGCAAAAATTAAGTTGCGGACCTGAGTCTCCTTGGCAGAAAGGGAGTCATCGCCACCCGCTGCTTTTCCATTTTCGCCATAACGCTGCTGCGAAAACTCATAACCTTCAAAGAATTTCTGCCAGGTAGCATCTACCGAATTGGGATCGGCTTTATAGTTTTGAAAGAGTTGATCGAGGTAACCAACATCTGCATTTGATATGTAGGAGAACTTATCCATAATTTTTGCTCAAGTAAACAAATGTAACAGAGGGTAACAGCATTAAAAAACCGTATACTCGCTTAGGCAAATATATACTGATTATCAGCACAATAAGTTTCTTCGAATCTAACCTTGGCCAAAAGGGAAAAAGCCTTATCTTTGCAACCTTAAAAAATGGGACGAGCTCCCGCTAAACACTTATATAATGGCTGTTAAAATCCGTTTGGCCCGCAGAGGCCGCAAAAAACTGGCAAAATACGATGTAGTCGTAGCTGATGCCCGTTCGCCACGCGATGGCAAGTTTATCGAGAAAATCGGTACGTACAATCCCCTAACTGTTCCTGCCACCATCGAATTGAATGATGAAAAGGCGTTTCAGTGGTTGATGAATGGTGCGCAACCTTCTGATACCGTAAAGGCGATGTTGTCTTACCGCGGTGTAATGCTCCGCAAGCACCTTCAAATTGGTGTGGTAAAAGGAGCGGTTACGCAAGAGCAAGCCGATGCTAAATTGGCCGCTTGGTTAAAGGATAAAGAAGCAAAGATTCAGGCGAAGCGCGACAACGTTTCTAAGTCTAAGGTTGACAGTGCGAAAGCCCGTAAGGATGCTGAAACAAAAGTGAAGGAAGCACGTGCAGAAGCCATTCGTAAGAAGGCAGAAGCGGCTGCGGCTGCTCCTGTTGCCGAAGCACCTGCAGAAGGTGGTGAAGCAACGGCTGAGAACACAGAAGCGTAATCTTCATTGTACTTATTTAAAGATGCCGGTGATTTTCATCGGCATTTTTTATTTAACCTTCGCGGCCTTGCCGCCTCCTGAAATCGTAGGGAGGGCTGGTGCCGCGATCCCAATAACTTAAGGAGTGTCGACACGAGGCCGGCAAAATCCATGGAACTGGAAGCTTGTTTTAAAATAGGATACGTTCAAAAAACCCATGGTCTCAAGGGTGAGGTAACCATTGCCTTGGAGGTGGGGGCTCCAGAGGAAATGGATGCAATTGCTTCCATCTTCTTAGAGGTGAAGGGCAGATTGGTTCCTTATTTTATTGAAGCCATTTCTCTGAAAGGGGATAAAGCATTTGTCAAGTTTGAAGATGTAGACAACTCCGAACAAGCCAATCAATTAAAGGGTGCTTCTCTGTATTTGCCAAAAGCAGTTCGCCCCAAGGCAAAGCGTGGAGAATTTTACAATGATGAAATTATTGGCTTTGTTGTCAATGATGCTACTGCCGGAAAACTCGGAACGGTGGTTCGGGTAGAGAACGAAGAAGTGAACCCGTTGCTGATCGTTCAGCAAGGAGAAAAGGAAATTTCCATTCCTATCAATGCTCCCTTTATTACCAGCGTCAATAAATCGGCTAAGAAAATTGAAGTAGATCTGCCTGAGGGCTTGCTGGATTTGTAATCACTTAAATCTCAGAACTCTTTTACAGCATCCTCATGGGATGATGAAGCTATTCTGTTTATTTAGGGGAGTAATCTAGAATGACTGCACGCAAGGACCATACAAACAGATCACCGTATTATCCGGATGTGGTGGTGTTTCTGATATTAATTCCTTTTATCAGTGCGTTTAATTACTACCTCACGTACACAAACATTCGTCTTAACTGGTTTTTAGTGCTCACCTTTTCTATTGATACCCTTCAGGGGTACGCAGCCTGGTGGGGGGTGCGCAAGCTTATCCTTTTGTTCGATCAAAAAATGCCTTTCGAAGAACAGCCCATCAGACGCATCGTTCTTCAAGTGTTGTCAACCACTCTGGTGGGCTTGTTTATTATTACTACCTCCACAGAAGCTGTTAGCTGGATTGCTAAAGGTAAGCCAGCTCATCAAAGTTTTTATGCCCTTGACTTGTTCATTATCAGCATCTGGTTTTTTGTTATCAATGGCATTTACGTTGGTCTCTATTATTATAATCTATGGAAGCAGGCTGAAGAAAAATTTTTGACGAACAGCCGAATTAAGTTAGAGGGATTGATGGTGCGTTCAGGAAAGCAAGAATTGAAATTGAATTTTGATTCCATCTTCGGATTTTATGTAGATGGAGAATATGTAGTAGCCTGTGACCTTTCTGGTAAAAAATATTATTTAGATCAATCGCTCGATAAGCTCGAAGACGAGCTTCCCACTGATTTGTTCTTCCGGTTAAACCGTCAGTTTATTTTACATCGCCAGCAACTTACAGGTTTTAAGCGGGCTGACTATGGCAAATTGATTGTCATGCTCAAAAGCAATGAGCTCTTTCCTTCAGAAATCACCGTTAGCCGTATAAAAGCGGCTGCATTTAAGGGCTGGTTTCGACCATAAGCCTGGCACTTCGCGCCTTAATCCAAAGCACTTCGCGGAAAAATTGGCTCTAGCATCGATTTTCATGGCCTTCGCCCCGTAGAATTGCAGCATGAAACATCGCATGCTTCTTATTCTGCTTACGCTCTCAGTGCTCTCAAAGATTCAGGCACAAACTGAAGTCGTATCATCTGATTATCGCTTCCCGCTAACCATTAGTGTACAGTTTCATGGCTTTACGATGCCTTTTAAAAATTTGTCGTCTAATTTCCGGAATGTGGGATTGGGCATTGGTACAGAACTTAGTTTGAATTCCGCCAACACCTGGATTCAACAAGTGCAGGCGGTGTGGTATCGTAATAAAGTTGTCGGAAATGGATTGCTGATTTATTCTCAAAATGTCTGGCGTCCTACCCTTGAATCTTCTTTTGCAGAAGTAAAGTTTGGCGCTGGCTACTTGTATTCTTTTCGGCCCAGTACGTCTTACGAAAGTGTGAACGGGAAATGGAGTAGCAAGGGTAAGAATGGTAAAGGAATGCTGGCCTTACCATTGGGCGTTTCAGTGGGTTCCTATAGTTTCCTCGAAACCTCTTCGTTCGCTCCCTTTGTTAGCTACCAGTTTATGCTGGTGAAAGGCTACAATACTAGTATTCCCATTGTGCCGCAAACACTACTACAAACTGGTGTACTGATGGGGGAAAAGAAAAACTAATAGTGAAAGGCAATCTATTCTTATGAAAAACTTCATGCTATATTTTAACATCATCATTCTTCTAGCGGCTTGTCAGTCGGTGCAAGCACCCGTCACAAGCTCTACATGCGAGACAGACTCGAAATCTGGTTCTATACAAAATGAAAAGTTAGAAAATGCTTTGAGCGATCTTGTGAGTGAAGGCATTCCAGGTGTGGCGCTGGCTGTGTATGCTAATAATACCTGGTGGACCGGAGCGAAGGGATATGCCCGAATTGAGGATCAGACACCGATGCAAACCTGTAACCTTCAATACTTACAAAGTGTGGCCAAGTTATACATGGCGGTGGGCATTCTTAAACTGTATGAAGAAGGGAAAATTGATCTGAACGCACCCATCACAAAGTATTTAAAGGCAGAGCACAGCAAGCACATAAGCAAGGCAGAAACCATCAGTGTTCGGATGTTGTTGAATCATACCTCCGGCATACCAGAATATAATCTGGTTCCTTTGTATGTAACGCGCTTATTGCAAAACCCGGATACTAAATTTTCTCCGGAAGATTACCTGAGCTATGTGAGTGGCAAACCACTTGATTTTGAACCAGGCTCTCGCTATTCGTATCGCAATACTAATTACGTACTCTTAGCCCTGATGACTGATGCAATTACCGGTGACCATGCACATTATCTTGATCAAGTAATTTTCAAGCCATTGGAGTTGAAAAACACTTTTTATCGCGGAAGCGAAAACTACTTGAACTATCCCCAATTGGTTAATGGCTATTGGGACAGATACAGTAACAGCATTGTTGAAAACGCTTCGAAACTGCAACGCAATAATGTCGCTGCACTGATAGGTGATGATGGCATTGTAGCTACAGCGGAAGATGCCGTAACGTTTCTGAAGGGTTTGATGGAAGGAAAACTTCTGCAGGCGTCAACGCTGGACAGTATGAAGGTGTGGGCGAAAGATAAAAAAGGTAACAACGCTTATGGGTTGGGCCTTGACTATACACTCTTAGGTGGTAAAGTAGCCTACGGCCATAGTGGTGGTGGCATTGGTGCTGGCTGCCAACTCTATTATATACCTGAAAAGAATCTTTACTTTTTTGTGGGCATTAATCTGGGTACGGTGACGGATAGCCCCTTGCACAAAATAGCTGAACCCAAAATTGAAAAACTCTATAGTATTCTTTTTGAGTAGAGAACTTCACTTAGCAAAAGGCAGGAATATCCCCGATCAATGAAAAATCACCGTTTTTGTGATCCTGTAAAGAATGTTCGTAAATTTTCTCGTTAATGAGTAACCTCTCAATCAAACCTGAGTTACCCTACTCGAACGACACATTCTTTGGAAGCGCTTTCGGATAATGCTTTAATGCTTAAGGTAAAGGACGATGACCTGGACAAACTGGGCCTGCTCTTTGAACGTTATAAAAAACCGCTGTTCGGGTTTTTCTATAACCTCAATCGCAATCAGGAACTTAGTGAAGACTTGGTGCAGAATACTTTCTTACGCATACTAAAATATCGCCATCTCTTCCGAGGAGAAGGCGATTTTAGAACGTGGATGTTTCACATCGCGCGCAATGTGAGCCACGATCATTATCGCAAAGACAAGCTCAAAGCCAAAGACAAGGTCGAGGATTGGGAACATCAATTAATCCATCAAGAAAACAAGTCGAGTGAACTGGAACAGCAGGATGAACACACCTTGCTTGCCGTGGCGATGGAAAGGCTCCCAGTAGATAAAAGAGAAATCTTATTGCTGAGTAAATACCAGGAGAAAAAGTATAAAGAAATTGGAGAGGTTTTAGGATGCTCTGAGGGCGCTGTGAAGGTAAAAGTTTTTAGAGCCTTACAAGAATTGAAAGCTGTATATCAACAATTGGAAAAACACATGTGATATGGAAAGGAATCGTGTAGAAGAATTGCTTAGCAAATACAACAAGGGACTCGCTGAAACCACTGAAGTAGCATTGGTAGAACAACTGATTGAATCAGGGCAAATAACGTTGGATGAACTTAGCGATTTTCCTGCCTTGCAGAATGCTATCGGTCGTATGGAGATGGGTACACCTTCACTTCGCCTGGATGATCAATTCTATGCTGTGTTATCAAACGAAAAGGCGAAGCAGAAGAAATTTTCATTTCAGTTTCCTACCTGGTCACTCCTTATGCCTCGCTTGGCTTTTGCAGCGTCCTTTACCTTTTTGGGTTTCTTGGCAGCGTATGTCTTTGTGAATAGAACGACTGCACCAGAAGTGCAGCAGCTTACGCAGGAAGTAAGTGATTTGAAGGAAATGATGATGCTTTCTCTGCTGGAAAAGGAAGCGGCTACCGATCGCTTGCGTGCGGTGAGTCTTACTGACGAAATGGAGCAAGCCAGTACTACGGTAACAGATGCACTCATTAAAACGCTGAACAACGATGAAAACGTAAACGTACGTTTAGCGGCTTTGGATGCACTCAAACCTTATGTAGCCGATAGTTCGGTGCGGATGGCGTTAGTAAAATCTATTTCGTTACAAGAATCACCACTCATACAGGTAGCCCTGGCCGAACTGATGGGAGCTATCCAGGAGAAGAAATCACTAAAGGAATTTGAAAAAATGCTGAAGAGTGAAAGTACTCCTGAAGAAGTAAAGAAGAGAATTCAGAAAAATTTAGAAGTCATTAGTTAAGACTTGTGTCGTTCAACATCAAGTAATTAAAACAGACTTACTATGAAAAAAATATTTCAGATTACAGGATTGCTGCTTATAGGCGTTGCAACACAAGCACAAACCTTCACGGAAACCATTAGGAAGGAATTGAACTTTGAGAAAAAAAGTGAAGCCAATACACTCATGCTCTTTAATGTGAGTGGAGATGTTAAGGTAACGGGATATGAAGGTGATAAAATTCTTATTGAAGTAGAAAAAAAGATTATCGGTAAAACACAGGCAAGACTTGAATTAGGGAAAAAGGAAATTCAATTGGGTGTTTTAGATCGGGCTGACACCTTGATTGTATATACTGAAGGTGTTTGTAATTCTTTTGGGAAATCAACTAGAAAGGAAAATTGGCGGGCAAAATGGAACGGATACGGCTATAATTGGGATGATTGCAAAGGGCGTGATTGTGATAAGGAGTATGATTATGAAATGAACTACTCTATAAAAGTTCCCCGAAACATTCATGTAGTAATTTCTGCTATTAATAATGGAGATGTTGTACTGGAGAACACTAACAAATCCGTTTCTGCTGACAATGTGAATGGAAGTATCAAGCTTACGAATATTTCAGGAGCCACCTATGCCTCTACGATTAATGGAGATGTAGACTTAAACTATACAAATAATCCTCCGGGCGATAGTCGCTATTATTCACTTAATGGAGATATCAACGCTAACTTCAAGAAAGGCTTAACGGCAGATCTGAGTTTTGAAAGCTTTAATGGAGATCTCTATACAAATGTTGATCAATTAGAATTCTTGCCAGTGGCTATGGAAAAGAAATCAACGGCAAAAGGAGTAAAGTATAAAATTGGTGGAACACGTTACCGCATTGGTAAGGGTGGAGTCCATCTGGACTTTGAAACGTTTAATGGTGATGTTTATTTAAAGGAATTGTAGAATCAGGTGCAGCGATGCGCACTAAAAAAAATGAAATCATGAAAAAGTATATAATTGCATTCGTCCTTCTTCTTACCAGTACGTTTAACCTGTTCGCACAAAACGATGGTGACTTTACAGTGCCCCTAAGCGATCCGTCCAAAAGAGCAAGAATTAAAGTGGATGTTAAATTTGGTTCCATTACTATAAAGGGAACTGCACGGAAGGATATCTTGGTGAAGTATGTTTCGGAAAGTGATGAAGAAGACAGAGCATCATCAAAAAATGGTCTGCGTAAAATCGGGGGAGGAACCATGGATCTGGAAGTTTCTGAAAATGCCAATGCAGTGCGTATTGAATCTAATTCCTGGAACAAAAAGATAAACCTCGTTATTGAGGTTCCCTCGGGAGTTGACTTAGCTGTAAGCGGTTATAACGACAGCGATTTGAAGATTACTGCCATTCAAGGTCAGTTGGAGTTGACAAGTTATAATGGAGAAATTGAAGCAGAGAATATATCGGGTTCCGTAGTGGCCACCACTTACAATGGCGACATTCGTGTAACCTTCGATAAAATAACAGAGGCCACACCTATGTCCTACTCAACCTACAATGGCGATATTGATCTTACTTTTCCAGCAACGTTAAAAGCATCCTTAAAGATGAAAACGGAACAAGGCGAAGTTTTCTCTGACTTTGACGTGAACCTAATAAAGAGCGGACCTGTGCAGAAAAAGGATACGAAGTCAGGCACCTATAAAGTAGTGATTGATGAGTGGGTAAAGGGTGACATCAATGGAGGTGGCCCGGAGTTTATGATGAAGAACTACAATGGAGACATTCTGATTCGTAAGAAATAATTGAAGGGCACCAAAAGCAAAAAAGCCAGTCCGAAGAGTAATTCGGACTGGCTTTTTTTAGCATCACCTCTTATTTAGAAAAGGATAGAATACTCTTTTCAATAATATCACAACACTCGTGTATTTGTTCTTCAGTAATCACCAAAGGAGGCGCTAAGCGAATAATGTTACCGTGTGTGGGTTTTGCCAACAAACCATTTTCAGCAAACTTCAAACAAATGTTCCAGGCTGTATCACTTTCGGGTGTGTCGTTAATCATGATGGCGTTTAACAAACCTTTGCCGCGAACTAAGGTTACCATGTTGGTTTTTTGCATAAAGGCCTGCATGCGCTGACGGAATATTTTCCCCAAGCGTTCTGCATTCTCTGCCAACTTCTCATCCTTTACTACTTGCATTGCAGCCATGCATACAGCCGCGGCTAACGGATTTCCACCAAAGGTAGAACCGTGCTCGCCCGGCTTAATCACCAACATCACTTCATCGCGGGTTAAGACAACAGAGATGGGCAGTACACCGCCAGATAAAGCCTTACCAAGAATCAACATGTCAGGCTTTACATTTTCGTGATCACTCGCTAACATTTTTCCGGTACGGGCAATCCCGGTTTGGATTTCGTCCATCATCAACAACACATTGTGCTTTTTACACAATTGTTCTGCTGACTTTAAATAGCCATCTGCAGGAACATACACACCGGCTTCTCCCTGGATAGGTTCAATCCATAGACCGCATACATTTGGATTCGCCAGGGCTTTTTCCAACGCAGGTACGTTATCATAATCCACAATTTCGAAACCAGGCATAAAAGGTCCGAAACTCTTTCGAGCAGATGGATCCGTAGAAGCAGAGATTATGGTAGTGGTGCGTCCGTGAAAATTTTTCTTGACAGCAACAATTACCGCTTCGTTATCAGGAATACCTTTTTTGGTATAGCCCCACTTGCGGGCCAGCTTGATAGCGGTTTCATTCGCTTCAGCCCCACTGTTCATGAACAGCGCTTTATCGTAGCCAAATGTTTCACAAACAAATTTCTCGGCAAGGCCAAGCTTATCGTTATAAAAGGCGCGTGAAGTAAGTGTCAATTCTTTCGCTTGTTCAATTAAGGCATTGATAATGCGTGGATGACAATGGCCTTGGTTTACGGCACTGTAGGCGGATAAGAAATCATAATAACGTTTACCCTCCATGTCCCACAAAAAAACACCTTCTCCTTTATTTAAAACCACCGGTAAGGGATGGTAGTTATGTGCTCCGTATTTGTCTTCTAAAAGAATGGCCTCGCGGCTGGATGTAATTGTTTCTACCATAAAACGTTGATTAGACTGTTAACTCAATGCAAACGCCCGCCTTCCAAAGACTTGTTCGGAGGACAGGATGCAAATGTACCAAATTGGGCTCTGAAGGCCAAGGAGCCCTTCTGAACGCGGCTATCAAATACCTTGAAATTCTTTTTAATAAATTTGAATACTAACGTTTGTTTGCGACACGCTTTGTCAGCAAGAACGCTTTCTTTGCAGTACGAATTTTAGGACGTATGGAAATTGTTTACTTAATAGTGGGTGTTGCCATTGGAACCTCAGTAGGATGGCTCTTACTGCGTACCAAACAGGCAGGTGCTACTCAACAACTTCTTTCTCAACTGGCTGCGGAGCAAGAGAAAAATAAGGCAAGTTCACAGTACATACATGAAGTAAGAACTGCCCTTGAAAAGGAGCGGGAGAAGAATGCAGAATTGATGAAAAGTCTTTCTACTACGGAGGCCGACTATCGCAATTTGGAGGAAAAACTAAAAGAGCGGAAGAAAGAGGTTGAAGAATTGCAAAATCAGTTTGCGCATCAATTCAAGAATTTGGCAAACGATATTTTTGAGGAGAAAAGCAAGAAATTTACCGAGCAGAATAAAACGAACCTTAGCGAAATTCTGAATCCCTTAAAGGAAAAGATAACAGATTTTGAAAAGAAAGTGGAGCAGAGCAGCAAGGAAAGCAATAACCAAAACATTGCAATGCGCGAGCAACTCATTAACCTGAAAGAATTAAATCAGCAAATCACGAAAGAAGCAAGCAATCTTTCCAAAGCGTTAAAAGGTGATTCCAAAACGCAGGGCACTTGGGGTGAAATTCAGTTGGAGGCTATTCTGGAGCGCGCGGGTTTGCAAAAGGATATTCACTACTTCAAAGAGAAGAATTTCAAGAATGAGGAAGGACAAAATCAACGCCTCGATTATATCATCAAATTACCCGATGATAAATACCTGGTACTCGATTCAAAAGTTTCCTTAACTGCCTATAGCGAGTATTATAACACCTCAGATGAGGTTGAACAAAGCAAACATT
>Ga0075163_10003980_pt1 | contig 19839 bp, 19 predicted proteins | sample JI1023141ADNA_FD_71478 | JGI IMG/M metagenome (GOLD analysis project Ga0075163, IMG submission 71478) | Wastewater effluent complex algal communities from Wisconsin, to seasonally profile nutrient transformation and Carbon sequestration -... | ecosystem: Engineered > WWTP > Effluent > Algae...
AAAGCGAAGACTCCGCTAAGAACAAACAAGGAACTTATCCAATGAAAAAATCAATCTCACCCACCTTACACGCCCTCGCGTTATTTGCATTTATAATAGGCTGTCAACCCGCAAAAGAAGTTGTCACCGACCGCGCCTGGTGGAAAGAAGCAATCGTTTACCAGATTTATCCGCGCAGTTTTAAAGACAGCGATGGTGATGGTGTAGGCGATTTGAAAGGAATCATTTCCAAATTAGATTATATCCAAAGTTTAGGCGTTACAGCCGTATGGCTTAATCCAATTTATAGTTCACCCAATGACGACAACGGGTATGACATCAGCGATTACCGTAGTATCATGAAAGATTTTGGTACGATGGAAGATTTTGATGCTTTGCTGAAAGGCTTGCACGAGCGAAACATTAAACTGGTGATGGATGTGGTGGTTAATCACAGCAGTGATGAGCATGAATGGTTTAAGCAAAGCCGGAGTTCAAGAACCAGTCCGTATCGAAACTATTACCATTGGTGGAATGCCGACCGCGGCAAGCCTGCTCCGCGCTATAGTTTGTTTGATGTCAATCACGATGCGTGGATGTATGATTCGTTGACGGATGCTTACTATTTGCATTACTTTTCGCGCAAGCAACCCGACTTAAACTGGGAGAATCCCAAACTCCGCCAGGAGGTGTATGACATTATGAAGTTCTGGGCGGATAAAGGTATTGATGGGTTTCGGTTGGATGCGTTTCAGTTTGCCGCCAAGGACACCTTATTTCCAGCCTTTCCGGAAGGCTATGAAAAGAATTTCGTCAAGTACTATGCGATGGGTCCGGGTCTGCACGAGTACCTGAAAGAAATGAACGAACAAGTTTTTAGTAAGTATGATGTGATGAGTGTGGCCGAAGGTGCTGGCAATTCATTTGAAGATGCACATAACTTAGTGGATGCTGAACGCAAGGAATTGAACATGGCCTACGCTTTTGAAGGGGTAGACATCGCTAAAATGGAAGGGTATAGCCTGCAACATTTTAAAGAAGTATTTAGTCGGTGGGACAGTGCCTTTGCAAACAAGGGTTGGTTATCAATTTTTCTGGCCAATCACGATCAGGCCCGCATGGTGAGCCGGTTTGGGAATGATAGTCCGGAGTTTAGAGATTTATCTTCCAAAATGTTGTCTACGTTTATTATGACCATGCGTGGCACTCCCTATTATTATAATGGCGATGAATTGGGAATGGCCAATGCGAGGTTTGAAAAAATAGAAGACTATCGGGATATGCCTGCGCTCAATGAGTATCAGAATCAAAAGAACATGGGGGGCGACTTGCAAAAATTTATAGAGCGCTTAAAATTTGAAAGCCGCGATAACGGTCGCACACCTTTTCAATGGGACAGCACAATCAATGCAGCATTTACCAGCGGCACCCCGTGGTTAAAAGTGAACCCGAACTATACAACCATCAATCAGGCTAGACAAGAAAATGACCCAACCAGCTGTCTCAATTATTTCAGGAATTTAACAAGTCTGCGCAAAGCAAACCCGGCCTTGGTTTATGGAAAGTATACGATACTGGATAAGAATAATCCAAGCATTTATGCCTATACCCGGGAGGAAGCCGGGCAGAAGTTGTTGATCGTTTTGAATTTTTCTCAATCAAATTCTGAAGCCCAGGTGACAATACCTGCTGATGCCAAATTGCTTTTGTCGAATTACAGTGATGTGCCTGCAGATCAGAAATCGATTATGTTGAGACCGTATGAGGCCGTGATTTATAAATTATAATGTTATTATCACTTGTCACTCTTCAAAGCGGATTTGATTAATTCCTTCAAGTAGTTGATAATTTCGCTTTCATCTTTTGTATCGCCAAAATCGGTAAGACGCGGTAGATTATGCATGAAGAAGTACTGATGGTGTACCATTTCAAGTACCGTGCTGGTAAGCGACCTTGAATATTTATAGTTTGGGTTTACTTCAAGAAAGATGGTTGCAATCCGGGCGCAAAGATCTTTATAGGATTTGAATAGTTGTTGTTTATTATCTTCAGTAACATGACTGGTTAAATATGCTTTTGAGCCTTCTTTAATAACTAGTTGGTTCAGAATATTCTTATCCAATTCGGGGCCCCCTGCCCAGGTATCATCAATTCTAAGGAGTAGAATATCAAGAATAATGTCAATCTTTTTGTAAGGGTCCTGAATATTATTGGTGTGCACCATAATTAAATACTCCATCCACCGCCAGTACCAGTCAACAAGGTAAAGCAGCAAGCGATGCTTATTTGCGAAATAACGATAAATGCTGGATTCGTTTGTTTTTAGCTTATTTGCCAGCTTTTTCAACGTAAACTCCTCAAAACCAAGCTTTTCAATCATCGTCACTCCATGCCTGATTATGTTTCTGCCAACCTCAGATTGAGTTGGATCTCTTACATAGAGCTTTTCATTTGGTTGGATTTGTACCTTAAAACTCATTCTTATCTATTATCAGCAAAAAATAGCAAATTTTGGTAAACTAATCTTGGTAATGCACGTTAAAGTATTACAACAGTATTTGGTAGTAATACATTCATGAGAAGTAAAATCACCATATTCTTTGCCTTTACCCTGATTTTGATCTTAGGATCTCATGAAACCACATCATTTTTCGGGTTTATTGAGCCCAACGCGATAGAACGATCAGAAGAAGGTCCTTCACGGGAAACAGAGGCTCAAGAATTGATTGTATCATCAAGAGTAATTCAGCCTTTTGTACCACGTAACGGCTCCATAAAATACCTGTCAACTTTACACGATAAAACATTTTGTAAACAAGGCTCGGGTCAATCTTCCTTCATTAAGCCTTCACTTCATATTCTCTTACTCACCCTTCGGCATTAGCATTTGATTGATTCAACAAGTTACTTAAAACTGACTTGTTTCAACTTGCTAAAGTCTGTCTAATCTTGATGGGTACCTACGGGTATAATTAGATAGACCAGGCTCTTCTTAGCAAAAAAATTCAATCATGAGATGCTAAAGCAGTCTAAATGTCAACTGATAAAATCCGAGTAAACCAGGATCTCGAAAATCCAAATTACATACTCATAGGAATCATTCTTACGTTTTATCTCATCACCGTTTCAGCATCTCTTTGATTGTTAAAATCATGTGTTTTAAACAGAAATCCAAAATATGAAAAATCATAAAATTGAATATAGTGCTACGGGCGTCACCTACTTTGTCTATTCAGTTCAATCAAGGGGGCAAATGATAATAACACTGCTGGCGAATTCTAATGGCATATGTCAGTGGCTTTATCAAAAAAAACTTAACTACGTACTACTAACGTTTCTTATTTTATTTTCAACTCAGGTTTTCTCTCAGCGAACTAGAAATTTCAAAAGTATTGAGGCGGGGTTATCACAACCAGACAGTGTTCAATGGCTTACTTTGCGGAGTAAAGGTCTTAAGGAATTCCCTGTTGAAATTTTACGTTTTAAAAACCTCCGTTATCTTGATTTAAGTTTGAATCAATTCACAGATCTACCCGAAAACTTAGGGCAACTAAAGCAACTATTCTATCTGGATCTTTCCGGAAATAAAATCCGACAGGTACCAACGAGCTTATCTGAGATTAAGACCTTGCAGAATCTGTATCTGGAATACAGCAGTCCGCAAAATCTGGATAGAGACTTTCGCATCCTTAGTCAGTTGCCGCTATTAAGAGTCCTTGACATTAAAGGTGATAATATTGTTGAGTTGCCTGTATCTATAGGTAATCTGATCCATCTTGAATACCTGGAATTATCAGAAAATCAAATTGAGGTATTACCCAGCGAGTTTAGTAAACTTAAAAAACTACAAATACTGTATATAAATCACGATACTCATTTTGATCTCTTAAAGAATATAGCTGTGCTCAGTAAACTTCCTGATTTGAAAGAATTGCACCTGGAGGGAGACCGATTTAGTAAACTGCCTGACCAAATTAAGGAGTTAAAGAGCCTTGAGGCTTTGTATCTGCGTGACAATAACTTGACGGAACTGCCAGAAAGTTTGAATTATTTAAAAAGACTTAAGTATGTGGATCTCACCAATAATCGCATCCCGCATATCCTATTGGATCGTTATCGTGAAAATTTTGATCCTACTATAAAAATTACATTTTAAAAAGGAATCCCTATGAAGACTTCTATGCTGGAGTACTGCAAAATAGTTTTGGGAAAGGTAAGCTTTTGCAGAAAGATTTTTCTGAAGGAATATCGCAAATCCCGTCAGTGGTTATCCGCACATGAGGGAGATGAACTAAAGAATTGGATCAGATCCTACAGACAACAGGCACATCAAAGTAAATCGTCCTTTAATTAATGCTAAATGAAATTATTTATGAAAATGAATCAAATAATATTCTTACTAGCCGCCATGATTCTTATGGTTAGTTGTTCAGTTATCAGGCAAGGAGAAGTTGGTATGAAGCGTAAACTTGGAAAACTCAATCAAAATATACTTCAACCAGGTGCAGTTGCTTATAATCCTTTAGTCACTCGTATTATTAAAATGCCAATACGCACGATGAATATGGAGATTAACACAAATCTTCCTTCCAAAGAGGGCCTAAATGTTACGGCCGTAATTTCAATTTTATACCGTATAGTACCTGATAGGGCCCCTTCTATTATCGAGAATATTGGTGTAGGAAACGAAGCAAATGTAATCAGCAGTGTATTTCGTTCCTCTGCTTCGGATGTTTGTTCACGATTTTTTGCTAAGGACATGCACTCAGCACAAAGGGCTTCCATTGAGAAGGAAATAACTGAACAAATGGAGAAAATATTAGCTCCCAGAGGCTTCGAAATAGAAGCAGTGCTATTAAAGAATATCTCCTTGCCGGCTGGTTTGGCAAGGGCCGTTGAAGAAAAACTGGAGGCAGAGCAAGCTGCTCAACGCATGGAGTTCTTGCTGGATCGTGAAAAGCGCGAAGCACAACGGAAAATTATTGAGGCCGAAGGTATACGGGATTCACAGAAGATCATTTCTGAAGGACTTACTCCAGCTATTATTCAATGGCAGAGTATTGATGCTTTCCGGGAAGTAGCCAAGTCACCAAACTCAAAGGTTATTATTACCGATGGCAACGCACCTATGTTGATAAACCCTGGTGAAGATAACTAAACGACATCATTCATATGGGTGAAACCCATATGAATTAACTGATACGATTATGATAACTAAATTCTTTTTCATTCTGATGCTTATGTCTGTCTTGTGTAATGGGGGCACGGCACAGCCAGATCCAGGTAGATATACTTCACTGGAGGTTGCTTTAGCTCAAAAAAATACTTGTGAATGGTTAGATCTAAGTAAACAGGAAATCAGGCAGCTTTCTGATTCTGTGTTTTTACTCACCAAACTAAAGTACCTAGACTTAAGCCGTACACAATTGCAAGAACTTCCTGCCCGTATCAGTGAGTTAAAACAACTAAGGTATTTGGTACTGTCATATAATCAACTTAAAGAGCTTCCGAAAGAAATCTCACAGCTTCATCTGCTTCAGTCACTTTACCTTGATCATAATTCAGAACTTGATATTCCGCAGGCCATCGGTTTACTAAACGAACTTCCATCCCTTCATATGCTCAGCTTGGCGGGTGACCATATCAGCACACTACCGCCTGATATTGGTAAACTCAGAACTTTAGAGAGTCTAGAGCTTTCTGAAAACGAGTTTACTGAGTTGCCCGAGACCATGATGCAAATGAAAAGACTCAAAGTGCTTTATATCAATAACGATCCATACTTCAATTTCAAAGCTAATTTAAGTGTGTTGAGCAAAATTAACAGTCTGAGTGAGTTGCACATTGAAAATGATGGGTTAACTGAAATTCCGGAAGGAATTAGTCAATTAAGAACAATCGAGTATTTGTTTTTAGTAGGTAACAATATTAGTGAATTGCCTCCGGAAATTGATAAAATGAAAAAGCTTAAACTTCTAGATATCAGTGACAATCCCCTGCCACCACCGCTCTATAATGAAACACTATCCCCCGGTCTTAACATAAGATTTAAGCCAAAGGATTACTAATCAATAATATTATCTGCAGGGAATTTGAAGTAGGGACATCTATAAACTATAAGAAACAAGATTATGAAATGGATCGTACTGGAAGAAAACCCCAAACCAGACCAATACATTGCTGTAATCGCAGTAGACGAAGAGCGATTTCTGCGAATTGAAAGCAAACCTTGTTCAAAGTTTCTTACTAGTGATGAGGCGCTGGTTCGGGCTCGGCAGTTAAAAGAGATGTTTAACGTTAAGAGTATTCGGATCTTTTATATGGAAGGCAACTCGTCTTTTATCTGATGCTGAGATTGAAAGGATTTTATAAAACAGATTTAAATACACATATGTACTACCGACAAAAATTATTGACTGTTTTCAACTCTGTAAGACTACTCATGTTATTTATTTTTGTGAGTTCATTTTTAATACCTGGATTTACGCAAGAAATTAGTCAGGTAGACTTAGAATCCGCAAAGAGTTTTTTGCAGCGTGAGCGAGAGACTATTTTTATAGATGCGCTGCATTTGTCGGTGTCAGAAGCTGCAGTTTTCCATCCAATTTATGTAGACTATAATAGGGAGAAACGCGCTTTAGATGATCTCTTGATAAAGCTATTTGTTACTTATTCCGAAAACTACAACCAACTTGATAAGACTATAATGCATGATTTTATTAAAAATTCAATGAAGCATCAACGAAAGGAATTAGGTGTTAGAAAGAAGTATTATAAGAAACTCGGTAAAACTATTTCGACAAAGTTGGCTTCTCAGTTTTATGAGGTAGATGACTTTATTTCTACTACACTACGTTCAAACGTTTTAATGGGATTACCCTTTACGGGTAGTATTGTTAAACATGAAGAAAAATAGTGGATATGATAAAGACAAAATATAATTGACAATTTACTCTCATACTTAAACGGGTTAACAAATTCCTATGAATGAAACTGCATTGCTCTGGACGGCCTTTAATTTATTTGTCATTGCTATGTTGGCTATTGACTTGGGTGTTTTTCATCGAAAAGCACATGAGGTAACAGTGCGTGAAGCGCTGACCTGGACATGTGTCTGGATTACACTGGCCATGTTCTTTAATCTATTCATTTATTTTTACTATGACAAGGTTAAAGCGCTTGAGTTTTTTACTGGTTATCTTATTGAAAAGTCTCTAAGTGTCGATAATATCTTTGTCATCATCCTGATCTTTTCCTATTTCAAGGTACCCTCGGCTTATCAGCATAAGGTTTTGTTTTGGGGAATCTTAGGAGCGCTCGTCATGAGGGTAATTTTTATTCTTACGGGTGTCGAACTGATTCATCGATTCCATTGGCTCATCTATATTTTTGGCGGATTCCTGGTTTACACCGGTATACGCATGCTAACATCGGGTGACTTAAAGATTGATCCGGAGAAGAATCCAGTAATCAAATTGGCCAGAAAGATCATGCCTATCACACCATCCTTTGAAGGAGATCAGTTCTTTGTAAAACATGACGGCAAAACCTGGGCAACACCGCTATTCCTGGTGGTAATTTTAATTGAAACTACCGATCTGATTTTTGCCGTGGATTCAATACCGGCTATCCTCGCTATCTCTGATGACTCCTTTATAGTTTATACGTCTAACGTATTTGCCATTCTGGGTTTACGGTCTCTTTATTTTGCATTGGCTGGAATCGAGAAATACTTTAAGTATTTGAAGTATGGGCTATCGGCTATCCTTGTATTTGTAGGTGTAAAAATGTGCATAGCCGATCTCTTCAAAATTCCAATAGAGGTATCCCTTATCATAATTGGATTCACATTAATGATTGCGATGGCTAGTTCACGGCTATTTCCAGAAAAGAAACACAATGAAAAACAATAACCTATATCTCTAACCTCCTATTAAATGCACGATACGAATAAAATGAAGCATTCAATATTGATTTTATTGAAATTGAACATCGGTTCAAAATCGGGTTATTCATCAGCACTAAATCCAATCCATTTTTCGTGGCCGGATAGCCTAACTCATTGAGCTGATTTCAAATCTATGTTTTTACCTCGAATGAAAATATTGTTAATGCTATTTGCATTTGTTGCATGTACAGTAAAGCTACGTGCACAGCAAAATCTTTTTAATATTCCTTCCGGGGATGTTATACCTAAGAAAAAGTTCTTTTATCAGCATCAATTAAATTTTTATGATGTTAATCAGTTTGAAACTAAATCACATCTTGTTTATGGTGTTGGGAAAAATTGGGATGTAGGAATAAACTTTTTAGACCTTCCACTGCAAATAGGTAATGATCAATTCTTGTCATACAACGATAGCAGCAATCGCAAACCCCTATATCCTATTCTTATGTTCACGGCTCAGAAACAATGGACATTGAATCATTCGATGCAAATTAATGCAGGTGCGCAGATGGGGTCCAACGTGAGTAGTCGGGTAGAGAATAAACAATTTGCATTCCTAACATATGCTTTATTTAAATGGAAACCGGGCAAACGTGGATACCTTCTTGCTGGACCTTATCTTGGTAATGATGTATTTGTAGGCGGCCCTCCAGAGTTTCGTCCTGGCTACATGATTGGCTATGAATTTAAAATCAATGATCGTTGGTTGTTGATGGGAGATTTTATTTCGGGGAGCCATAAGAAATCCCAGACTGTTTTAGGAGGTGGGTTTAATCTAAGTGATCGAATTCAGATATTTGTTGGAGCTCTACTAGCCTATCCAAATACAAAACTGCAAGATGGATTAGTAATTGAATTTAATTGGTATAGCTGGAATTATAAAGGGCATTAATCGAACCGAAAAATTCTATTTGCAGAAATTAGGTAAGGTTAAGCTTACAACTAAAGTAGGTTCAGATTGAATTAATAATGGAGAGATATAACGGTAGTCCTATCGTTATATTAATAGGAAATGTAATGGCCAATGCCATGGGTAAATAAATTCCCGGATTCGCTTTAGGAGCCGCTATTTTCATGGCAGCCGGCACCGCAATGTAAGAAGCGCTGGCGGCAAGCACGGCAAAGATAAAGCGATTACCAACTTCGGAGGTAACAAGTCCACTCAGCAAAGCAACGGCACACCCGTTTATCAGTGGAATAAGTACGGCAAACGTTGTTGTAAAACGCCCGTTTTTAAGAAAGTCATTCAATTTTTTTCCGCTTTCAATTCCCATATCCAGAAGGAAGATTGCCAAAAATCCTTTGAATAGATCCGTAGTAAAAGGTTTGATCCCTAAGGCTTGTTGCTCGCTGGCTAGAAATCCAATAACAAGACTTCCTAATATTAAGAGTACACTTCCATTTGTGAACGAGTGCTTAACAATACTTCTTATTCTGGGTGCGTTCGCATTTTTCTCGCTGTATAAACGAATAAGAATAACGCCAATAACGATGGCTGGTGCTTCCATCAAGGCCATTACTGCCACCATATGTCCATTAAAGGTTAGGTTTTGAATTTCCAGGAAAGCGGTGGCGGTTACAAACGTCACGGCACTCACCGAGCCATAGGCTGCTGCGATTGCTCCCGAATCTTCAATAGAAAGTTTTCGTTTCAATATAAAAAAAGCATACAGTGGGATAGTGCAGGCTACTAAAATTCCGAAAAAAACGGACCAAAGGATTTCAATGGTAAATTGGCTATGTGCCAGTTCCTGGCCGCCCTTAAATCCAATAGAGAATAGTAGATACAGCGAAATAAATTTTGACGAATTGGGTGGGATTTCAAGGTCACTTTTCAGACGGACCGCAAGCACACCAAGAACAAAAAATAATAGTGCAGGATTAGTAAGATTGTCAATCAGTAATGAATAATTCATTTAGGTATTTTTAAGTTTTACTTCTCTAAGGATTACATAAATCGCAGTATTGTGGATCTTCGAAAAATATTTGTTCCGGATATTTCTTTACAGTCGTATATGAGCAATGTAAACACGTATAAACATGACTGAGGACTGACTTAGTTGGTGTTTTACATAGCGAGCAAGGAAGTCCTTTTACGATATTCGTAACACCAAAGCCAGGCATTCCACACTTAGGGCATCGCGAATTTATTTTATTTACTAAATCTTTTGCGGCTCTCTCAATTACTGTTAATCGGGTTGGGTTATTCATTGCCCTCATATCAGTTTCTACATATACGTGATCATTCTTAATAATATTTTCCCGAAACGAAGTAAGTAGTTGACCCCAATCACCAAGACCCTTAATCATTCCTTTGAAGTCTGTTTTTGATTTGCGAATGATCAATTTGTGGTTTGGAAACTGAGCCTGGCTGGCGAAGTCTAACAACTCTTGCTCGGTGCGAACTTCTTCACCCTGGTAGTTGGTCTCAGTGGACAGGACACTTACAATTATTTCTAATTTATTTTTTGTATCCAATAAAATCATAATCTCTTCATTAACTGGAATGAAGGGCATAAAGGGATGTGGTCCAAAGGACCCCTCGTTGGCAATTCCCAAATCAAAATTATACTGAGACATGCCAGCAAGACATTTATTTCTTAGTGTTACAAGTGGATCTTGAGTTCGCTCAACTTCTCCGGTAAACGTGCCAAAGCGATCAGTATCAAAGTTGTTTGCAGTATGGCAACTAACGCTTAAAGCCTTTTCAACAATAGGAGCTATTACTTTTTCCTTCCCATGTTTTGTGGCAATGTGCAATTTTCTTCCATTGAACATAGATACCTTACACCATGAAGGTATTTACTTTACTATTTTAATTTCAATGGGACAATAGACATCTACCATTTGTCCCTTTTTCTCCGCAACAGCCAATACCTTTTTTAAGGCCGTGCCTGTTCTTATTAATTTCTTAATACGTTTCTCAGATAGTGAAGTATCACCACCAAATCTTTCTGTAATTGAGTGTATCTGGAGATTATGAAAGTTGATTTTATTGTTGATGATCTCCAGCAGAATTTTACTTGCATCACCTGCGGAAAATGTGCCATCAATTAAGGTGTAATCAGGTTTTTTTTTCATATGGTGGATTAGTTTTATTGTCCTTGACCCAATGAATAAGCTGCCTTGCCATTGAAGGAATACAGGTTTTCAGTTTTGATCGTGTCGATTTGATGATTATTAGCCAGAGTAAGTAGTTGTATGATATTGAGTTTAGTGATCGTATTGCCTTCGATTGGTTTAAATCTACATCTCCAATGATCGGTGCAGAATGTTTCACTAAAACCGTCCGGCCAAACCTTAATTCCACGGTTTGTAATCATGGATAGAGAAATTGTAGGATTATTTAATTGCTGAATCTTGTTAGCCAATTCATTGGGATCGGTTCCATTCCAATGAACAAATACATCGACACCTACTAATTCTTTTGCCGCTGATGGCTTTCTCTTATACTTAGGTAAACGGAGAGAACTATTTTTTGAGAAGGTGACTGGTTTTAACGTGGATGGCTTCTTTCCAAGGTTTGCAATTACCGCTTGAGCAAATTCTTTTGTTCCCACTTTTTTAGTGCTGACTCCTTCTTTAAAAATATCATAGGTATGTACGCCTTCTTCTATGGTTCTTAACCATGCATTTTGAACTTTTTCGGCAACTTCAGTCTGTCCAATGTGGGTAAGCATCATAATAGCTCCTTGCAATAGTCCTGATGGATTAGCGAGGTTTTGCCCGGCTCTTCTAGGAGCTGAGCCATGAATAGCTTCAAACATGGCGCACTCTTCACCAATGTTGGCCGAACCTGCCAGACCCACAGAGCCTGCAATTTGTGCGGCTACGTCCGAGAGCACATCTCCATATAGGTTAGGCATAACAATTACGTCAAAAGCTTCAGGAGTATCAGCCATTTTAGCTGCCCCGATATCAATGATCCAATGTTCGTTTTCGATTTCAGGATACTCTTTGGCAATCTCATCGAACACCTGATGGAACAAACCATCAGTTTGCTTCATGATGTTGTCTTTGGTGAAACAGGTGACTTTTTTCCGACCATATTGTTTGGCGTATTCAAATGCATAGCGCACAATTTTCTCACATCCTGGTCGGCTAATCAACTTAAGGCACTGAACAACTTCATCAGTTTGCTGATGTTCTATACCTGCATAGAGATCTTCTTCGTTTTCTCGCACGATTACGAGATCCATCTGTGGATGTTTTGTCTTTACAAAAGGGTGTAAGCTAACACAGGGGCGTACATTGGAATAAAGCCCTAGAAATTTTCGGGTAGTAACATTTAAGCTTTTATATCCACCGCCTTGTGGCGTTGTGATGGGTGCTTTTAGAAATATTTTGTTCCTCCGGATAATATCCCACGATTCCTTGGCAATACCAGCAGTATTACCAGCCAGGTATACTTTTTCACCAACTTCAATTTCTTCTATTTCGATCTTTGCTCCGGCCGCCATAATAATTTCAAGGGTTGCGTCCATAATTTCCGGCCCTATTCCATCGCCTTTTGCTACGGTTATTTTAGTCATATCGGTTGTTGTATTTTTTTGTGGCGCAAAAATGACAAATGTCTTCTATATATTATTATATATATTTGTTATGATATACATAAATAATATTTATGAATTACACCCTTCATCAACTGCAGGTATTTTTAAAAGTTACCCAGTTCCAGAGTATTACCAAGGCAGCGGAGGAGCTTCACCTTTCCCAACCTGCCGTTTCTATACAGCTTAAAAATTTTCAAGACCAGTTTGAGATTCCGTTAACTGAGGTAGTGGGAAGGAAACTATTCGTCACTGACTTTGGAAAGGAGATAGCGGAGTCTGCTGAGAATATTCTGAACCAAGTGTATGCCATTAATTATAAAACGGTTGCCTATAAGGGCCAACTCACGGGGCGTTTAAAAATCTCTGCGGTTTCTACAGGAAAGTATGTGATGCCTTATTTCCTATCGGATTTCTTAAAGCAACATGCCGGGATTGAACTGCTGCTGGATGTAACTAACAAGTTGAATGTAATCAGAAGTTTAGAAAAGAATGAAGTTGATTTTGCCCTCGTTTCCATCTTGCCAGATCATCTGCAGTTTGATAAAGTTGACCTGATTCAAAATAAATTATACCTGGTTGTTAATAGAGATTTTAAGTTCGCAAGTAAGGTCCATGATAAAAGTATTTTTGAGACTTTGCCATTAATTTATCGGGAACCAGGTTCAGGAACCCGATATGCGATGGAAAAGTTTATAGAGAGAAATAATTTGCCAGTTCAAAAAAAGATGGAGCTCACCAGCAACGAGGCAGTCAAGCAAGCAGTTATTGCAGGAATGGGTTGCTCGATAATGCCATTGATTGGAATAAAGAACGAGTTGAGTAATGGTGAATTGCAGATTATTAACGTAAAGGGTTTTCCCATTAAATCGATATGGAATTTAATCTGGTTGAAAGGAAAAAGCTTTTCGCCAGTTGCAAATTCCTTTTTAACTTACCTTAAATTGGAGAAAAGTAAAATTATCAAGAATAGGTTTGAATGGTATGAGCAATATTAAACTGTAGTATCATGATCGTATACGGTATCAAAAATTGTAACACGGTAAAGTCGGCTGTAGAGTGGTTGACGAAAAATAAAATTGAGTTTGAGTTTCATGATTACAAGAAGTCTGGCATCACGGCAAGTAAGCTGAGTGACTGGAGTAGGCAGGTAGGGTGGGAGAGCCTGGTAAACAAACGCGGCACCACCTGGCGCCAATTGGATGAAGCATCTCAGAAAAAGGTAACGAACGAAAAGTCCGCCATCGCGCTCATGCTGGAAAAGACGAGTTTAATCAAACGCCCGTTAATTGAGAAAAATGGTAAAGTTGTTTTGCTCGGCTTTGATGAGGATGAGTATAAAAAGAAATTGTAATGGGTTTATTCTCTTTCCTTAAATCTGACAAGCCAACTTATACGGATAAAGTGTGGCGCACTAAAATAATGGCTTGGCGGGGCATGATCGCAGAAGCCCTGAAGGCAATGACTCATAATGAAATCGCTATTGTCTTCACGTTCTTTGATAAGACTCAACAAGATATTGTGGAATTCCTTAAACAATCCAATGCACCTTATTTTCAAATCACCTCTGAATTAACAGGAGAAGCAGCCAGGCAGGAGAAGGTTGTTTTTCTTTGTGATGCGGAGCTGGTTCAATCTCCTTCTTTATTAGGTCTACTTACTATTTGGTCGACTAAAACTAAAGTGACTTTCTTATTTGCCGGACATTACCCCTTGCCAACAAAAGAAAAGCCGGTCGTCCAAAAACTGACCACAGCATTTCCAAAATCTGATTTGATATTTTGCTCTTCATTAGACGATCCATCGTTTTCAATTTTTGGTTCAGACCGCATGGTAGACCTGCTCGACAAATTGGGAATGAAGGAGGATGAAGCCATCGAACATGCCTTGGTGACCAAAGCCATGCAAAATGCGCGTGAGAAAGTTGAGAGTAGTGTGCGAAATGAAATTACAGCCAGCTCAGAGGAGGATTGGTTTACTAAAAATGTAAAGAATAAATAGAGTCGCATTTGCAGTAATTTTGTGGGGAGTGATGCGAGCAATCCTAAAGAAATACCGGTATTATTTGTTTTTCACCTTCGCGTTGTTGGTGCTTTACTATTTCTCTTTGCCCGGCTTCTTGTTCAATGAGCCCTATTCAAGCGTATTAGAAGACCGCGCAGGAAAATTGCTTGGGGCAACTATTGCTGATGATGGCCAATGGCGGTTCCCGGAAGGAAGCCCGGTACCTCAAAAATTTAAAGAGGCTCTTATACTTTTTGAAGACAAACGTTTTTACAACCACCCCGGAGTTGATATTCTCTCAATGTCGCGCGCAATTCGTCAGAACCTGAGAGCAGGAAAAATTGTAAGTGGCGGCAGTACTCTTTCCATGCAGGTAATTAGGTTGGCGCGCAGAAATAAGTCGCGAACATTTTTTGAAAAGGCAATCGAGGTGGTGTTGGCCACCCGGCTCGAACTTCGTTCCTCAAAAGAAGAAATACTATCACTCTATGCAGCCCATGCTCCGTTTGGTGGTAATGTGGTTGGCATCGAAGCTGCCTGCTGGCGATACTTTGGTCGCGATGCATCGGAGTTGAGTTGGTCGGAAGCCGCATTGCTTGCGGTACTGCCCAATAATCCCTCACTTATTCATCCGGGAAAAAACCGGGAAGTATTAAAAGCAAAACGCGATCGTCTCTTGATCCGGCTAATGCAATCGGGTAAGATGGATTCAACTACCTATGAACTTTCAATCACTGAATCCATTCCGGAAAATCCTGTACCACTTCCGCGTAGTGCGTATCACTTATTGACTCGAGCGATTAAAGAAGGTTATGCGAAAACCAGAGTGAAGAGCACATTGAGTCTTCCTTTACAGGAACGTGTCAATCAGATTGTTGCCGATCATCAGCAAACGTTAAAAGGCAATCAGGTATTTAATGCGGCTGCCTTAGTGTTGGAGGTTAAAACAGGTAAAGTACTTGCTTACACCGGCAATGCTCCGGCCGGGCGTGAACATGGTGAGCAGGTAGATATTATTCAGGCCCGAAGAAGTACGGGGAGTATTTTGAAGCCGTTTCTGTTTGCCGCAATGCTGGATGAAGGGAAATTATTAACCGGTACCTTACAACCTGACATCCCAACCCTCATCAATGGTTTCTCGCCAAAAAATTTTACAAGGGAGCATGATGGAGCTGTTGCTGCCGATCAGGCATTGATTCGCTCCCTGAATATTCCAGCGGTGCATGAACTCCGCGAATATCGCTATGAAAAGTTTTATGAATTATTGAAACACGTTGGACTTACTACCCTGAATCAACCTGCTGATCATTACGGATTATCGTTAATATTGGGTGGAGCCGAAGGCACGCTTTGGGATATTACGGGTGCCTATGCTTCGATGGCGCGTACACTTCAGAATTATTTTGAAGTGCCCGGAAAAATCCGTTACGATAAAAGTGATTTTCATTCAGCCATGTATTTGCAATCTGATTCAGTACTAAGAAATAACCCAGAAGAAAATTCATGGTTAAGTGCAGCTTCTATTTATCTCACCTTCGATGTATTGAAGGAAGTGTATAGGCCTGGAGAAGAAACCGGGTGGCGACTTTTTAATAGTACTAAAAAGATCGCATGGAAAACAGGTACAAGTCACGGCTTGCGTGATGGTTGGGCTGTAGGTGTTAATGGTGACTATGCTGTAGGTGTTTGGGTAGGAAATGCAGATGGTGAAGGTAGGCCAGGACTCACAGGAACTGAATCGGCCTCGCCAATTATGTTTGATATCTTCTCGCAATTACCAGGCAACAGTTGGTTTCAGGTTCCTTTACAAGAATTAAATGAAGTTCAGGTCTGCAGTCGCAGTGGTATGCGCCCAACAGCATTGTGTTCTGAAACTAAAACAGCAAAAATTCCATTGGCAGGGTTGCAAAGTGCTCCGTGTCGGTATCATCAGAATGTACATCTTTCATTGGATGGAAAGTATCGTGTTCATGCCGATTGCGAATCGATCAGCAGGATAAAATCGGTTTCGTGGTTTGTGTTACCACCTGTGCAGGAGTATTATTTTAAATCAAAGAACCTGAGTTATAAAATCCTGCCTCCTCTCCGTGGCGATTGTGTTAATCCAACTTCGGTACCCTCCATGGATTTAATTTATCCGAAAGCCAATGCAACGATTTTTATTCCACATGAGTTGGATGGTCGGCTGGGAAGCGCCTTGTTTGAGGTTGCTCACCGCCAGCCTTCGGTTACCGTGTACTGGCATATAGATGGTAACTATCTTGGAGTTACCCGTGGCTCACATCGATTAGCAGTATCCCCCGATCCCGGACGACATATCCTTACTCTTGTAGACGATCAAGGCAACATATTGGAGCAGCAGTTTAGTGTAGTTGCCAGAAACTGATACTTGTGTAACCCCGTGTTTTTTTGCGTGTTAACAAAACTATGTTTACCTTCATCTTCGAATTGGGGCGTTCTATGTTACCCCATTTATTTTTTTAACTAAGTCAGGTTTATTTTTTTGACTCCTAAACCAAAAGCCTATGCACCGCCAGTGTCTATTGTTCGCTGCTTTAATCGTAATTTTTTCAAGTCTTCATGCTCAGGATCAATCTCACACCGACCAATCGCTTTATGTGGTGATCGGGGCATTTGCCATTCCGCGCAATGCGATTGAGTTTACGGAGAACGCTAAAAAACAGAATCATCCGGCAGTGTTTGAACTCAATCCAAAGCGTAAACTTTTCTATGTGTATGTGTTGCATACAGAAGACCGGAAGGCAGCCATCAATGAATCGATACGGCTTCAAAAGCAATCTCCGTACACTGATACCTGGGTGTACTCAGGTTTGCTGGGCGATAATCCACAGGTAGTTAAAATTAATGATGCTGAAAGAAAGGAAGCGATTGAACAACTGAAAGAGGGAAATAAACCTGTTGCTGAAGGTACATCCATCGTTGCTGCTGAAGTAGTCAAGCAGGAAGGGAGTCACCTCAACGCAAGGGACCAATCACAAAAACTGTCTGGTGATTCCACTCAACTTGCTTTGGTAAAACCTGCAATGATCGAGGAAGTACCAGGAACCAAGCCCTTTCTATTTCGCATTAAAGCATTAGTGGATGGGGATACTCTGGCAGGTGATGTTGATTTCTTTGATGCTGATGCAGCTAATAAAAATCGAAAAGCCGCCACATACCGTGGTAATGACTGGGTAAATGTAAAACCAATTAATAAGTCTGGAAATATTTTGTTGGAGTGTGAGGTATTTGGCTATCGCAAAGTGCAACTACCTATCAATTACAATACACCAGAAGCAACGGATGGTGTGAAGTTGGATGGAAACAAGGTGATTATACCCTTTGAATTAGTTCGATTGCAAAAAGGCGATAAAGCAATCATGTTTAACGTTTACTTCTATAAAGATGCTGCCGTAATGCGGCCTGAGTCCCGCTACGAGGTTGGTAGTTTGCTGGAGATGTTACAGGAGAATCCAAAATATAAGATCAGGATCCATGGACATACCAACGGGAAATCAGCTGGTAAGATTATTTCTATGGGAGAAAGCAAGAATTTCTTCCAACTGAACAAAGACAATAAGGAGGGTTATGGTTCGGCAAAGAAATTGTCAGAAGAGCGCGCTTTGCTAATTCAAAAGTATTTGGTTGATAATGGTATAGATGCGGGACGCACACAAGTGAAAGCCTGGGGTGGAAAGCAACCAATTTATGAAGTAGATCACGCTTCTGCCCAAGCTAATGTACGCGTGGAGATAGAAATTCTAGAAAACTAACGGTCAAAAACTGCGATTTCTCAATTGAATTACCCCTTATCTAAGGGTCAGGATTTGTTGTTTACTTCCGGAAAGTATTAAATTGTAGGCTATTACCAAAAAACCCGGTATGCAAAAATCGATCTCCACCCTCCTTTTATTAATGATATTTGGTTTGCAGCATGTATCTGCACAGGCCAAAACTGAAACAAATCATTATGTAGTCATTGGCGTATTTGCGAAACTTAGTAATGCCGTGCGGCTTACTGATAAGGCTAATCAAATGGGATTTAATGCAACATATGCGATTAATCCCCGCCAAAAATGGAATTATGTTTACCTGCTTCAAACAACAGATAAAAGAAAAGCCTGGGCTTTTGCTATTCGGATGCGGGCTGAAACTGAATATAAGGACGCCTGGGTTTTCTCCGGTCAGTTAGGCCAGGGCCAGCCAGTAGTAGTTGAAGAGAAGCCTGTAGAGAAACCTCCAGTAGTAGTTATTGAACCCGTTGAAAAGGATTCTGTTGAAGTAAAAAAAGATTCGGTGGCAATTATAGTACCACCGGTGGTAGAGGAAAAGCCAGTTGTTAAAAAACCAGCAGGGAAACCTTTTTTGTTCAAACTGGAAAATCAAAGCGATGGAACTCCGGTTAATGGTGAAATTCATGTGATGGAATCTTCCAATGCAACCCGGTATCAGGCTTTTAAAGCGAACGAAATTGTTTACATAGAAGCCCCAAAAAACTCCAGAGGCAACTATGTAATTACTACCCAGGCAGCGGGATTTCAGCCTGTCAGTGTCATTCTAAGTTATCAAGATCCAAGCCCGGAGGTTGGGCCTGAGGGGGAGGCAATAATTCCAATGGAACTGGGACGGGTTAAACGTGGTGATTATATCGATTTTACCAATGTGCGCTTCTTCCGCAACTCTTCTATACTAGATCCGGTGTCTCAGAATGAATTGGACGGACTTGCTGATTTGATGAAAGAATCAACTGGTTATAAGATCAGGGTACATGGTCATTGTAATGGCACGAACGATAAGGAAGGTTCTATTTTAGGAAGTAGCACAAACTTCTTTGCGTTGGATCCATCCAAGAATAAAATCGGGAAGTTTTCTGCTAAAGAGTTGACTAATGAAAGGGCTGCTACGGTTAAAGCTTACTTAGTAAGTCAGGGTATAGATGCATCGCGCATCGATACAAAAGGAGAAGGGGGTAAAATTCCCTTGTACCCGGCAGGAGGTACATTGGCACAATATAACGATCGGGTAGAAATAGAAATTACCAAGCGATAGTTATCAACTCGTAGAATGAAATGGATTGTCCAATCATGGTAAGTGATCGGACGATTTTTTTACATGGTCATCGCTTTTAAGATGTCGTGCTGAGTTATGATATGAGCTTTTTTCTGATCATCGCGTACCAATAAGGCTTTGTTGTTTTTATTGAGAAGGGAGGAGAGTACATCCAGAGTGCTATCAAGAGCAACTACCTGCATGGGTTTGTCCATAATTTCACCCACAGTTTTATCCTTTAGTGTCGGATCATTAATTATTTTTTCAATCAACGTAGAGGTCGTTACACTACCTACAAACTCATTGCCT
>Ga0075163_10003981_pt1 | contig 19835 bp, 18 predicted proteins | sample JI1023141ADNA_FD_71478 | JGI IMG/M metagenome (GOLD analysis project Ga0075163, IMG submission 71478) | Wastewater effluent complex algal communities from Wisconsin, to seasonally profile nutrient transformation and Carbon sequestration -... | ecosystem: Engineered > WWTP > Effluent > Algae...
GCCGACGACGATCACGTCGGTCGCCTGGAGCTCGACCTTCTGGCCGGCCGCGGGCGAGGCGACCAGCTCGCCGACGACCTCGACGGCGCTGCCGGTGGTCAGCTTGCGCAGCTGGTCGAAGTTGGCGAGCCGCGCCGGGCACACCGCCTGCAGCGTGGCGAAGCTCGAGCCGTCGTTGAGCTCGAGGAACAGCACCTGCTTGCTGTCTCGCACGGTGCGCACCCACCCCTTGACCCGGACCCCGGCCCGCGGGGGCTCGAGCTTGAGGACATCGACGATCTTCGTTCGCGGCGTCTGCATGACCGCGGGAGGGTAACACCGCCGCCCGCCCGCCGCGCGGGCTTGCGAGCGTGCGCACGGGCGGGCCCGCCGGCGCGCGAGGTTTGGCCCCTCGTGCTGCCGCCGTCAGCCCCGGGCCCGGCCGAGGTCGGCGCCGCCGTCCAGGCGACGGCGCGCGCCGGTGGCTGCCCGCCCGCAAGTGCGGTATGGCAGGGCGACGTCGATGGACTCGCCGACCCCGACCCGGCTGCCGACCCGGCTGCCGACCCATTTACCGATCCAGGAGCGCTTCGTCTCGTTGCAGGGCGAGGGTCAGCTCGTCGGCGTGCCGAGCAGCTTCGTGCGGGTGGCCGGCTGCAACCTGCGCTGCACGTGGTGCGACTCGCCGGCGACGTCGTGGGCGCCCGCGGGCACGCAGACGGCGATCGACGAGCTGGTGGCGTTCTGCGCCCGCGGGCCGCGGCACGTCGTGCTGACCGGCGGCGAGCCGCTGCTGTTCCCGGGCGTGGCGGCGCTGAGCCGGCGGCTGCGCGCGGCCGGGCACCACGTCACGGTCGAGACCGCGGGCAGCGTGTGGCTGCCGGAGCTCGCGTGCGACCTGCTGTCGCTGTCGCCGAAGCTGGCCCACAGCACGCCGTGGGTGCGCGCGCCGAACCTCGCCCAGCGCCACGAGCGGGCGCGCCTCGACCTCGAGGTGCTGGGGCGGCTGCTCGCGGGCTTCGCGTGGCAGCTCAAGTTCGTGGTCCGCGCCGCCGAGGCCGCGGCCGACCTGGCGGAGATCGAAGGTCTGCTGCAGGCGCTCGCGGTGGCGCGGGAGGACCGGCACCGCGTGCTCGTCATGCCCGAGGGCACCGACGCGGGCGGGCTGCAGGCCAGCTACCGCGCCCTGGTCACCGCCTGCATCGAGCGCGGCTTCCGCCTCGGCGAGCGCCTGCACATCGCCCTCTTCGGCCACACCCCCGGCACCTGAGCCGCCCGGCGCCCGGCGCCCCGACGAGCGCCCGCACGGCGCCCTCTTCGGCCGGCACCTGGGCCGCTGAACCAGCGCCGGGCCACCACGGCGCTGGGCCGCGGCGCGCGGAGCCCTTAGACTGCGGCCCGTGGACTACCACTGGCTGCGGGCCCTGCACATCATCGGCATCGTCACCTGGTTCGCCGGGCTCTTTTACATCTTTCGGCTGTACGTCTACCACGTCGAGAACCACGACAAGCCGGAGGTCACCAGGCTGCTCGCGGTCATGGAGCGGCGGCTGTATCGCGGGATCTGCTGGCCGGCGATGCTGTTCGCGGCGACCTGGGGGCTCATGCTGTGGGCCAAGACCCCGTGGGGGTACCTCGCCCAGCCGTGGTTTCAGGTCAAGCTCGCCGGCCTCGCGGTCCTGCTCGGGTATCACTTCTATGCCGGCAAGGTCCGCCTCGACCTCGCCGCCGGGCGCTGTCGCCTGACCTCGCGGCAGTGCCGCCTCATCAACGAGGTCCCGATCGTCCCGCTCGTCCTCATGGTCATCATGGCGGTCGTCAAACCCCTGCTCTGGGGCTGAAATTGCACCAGCTTGGTGGGCCGCCGGGCCGCTGATACGATGCTGGCATGCGGGGCGAAGCGTGGGCGCTCGTGGGGGCGCTGGTGTGCGGCGGCTGCGGCGGGTCGGAGGCGTGCATCGACTTCGCGGACGAGGTGCTGCTGACGGCGCAGGTGACCGACAACGGCGAGCGGGCGCGCGTCGAGGTCGAGATGCGGCGGGCCGACCTCGGCGAGGGCTCGATCTCCGTCAAGCTGTGCGAGGACAACGGGCTGCGGGTCGACGGCGTCGAGATGACGCAGGTCAAGCGGCCGAACGGGGCGGTGGTCTACGAGGCGGAGCTGCCCGAGGTCGCCGCGAAGGGGGCGGTGTCGCGGCGCTTCGAGCTCGCGGGCGACGACGGGGTCAGCGAGTTCACGGCGGAGATCGACGCGCCGGGCTTCGCGATCACGGGTCCGGCGGTCGGCGCGGAGGTCTCGCGCGCCGCGATGCTGGCGATCACGTGGACGCCCGCGCGCGAGGGCGACGCGAAGATGGCCGTCAAGCTCGCCGACAAGATCGACGGCGACGTCTGTCTCGGGGAGCCGCTCGAGCTCGAGGAGCTCGACGACGGCGAGGTCGTGGTCGCCAAGGCCAAGGTCGAGCTCGCCAAGGAGACCGCCGCCGCCAACGGCGCCTGCGAGGCGTTCGTGACGCTCTCGCGGGTGTCCGACGCGCCGCTCGAGCGGGCCACGGGCGCCGCGCTGCTGCACCCGGACAGCGTGATCCGGGCGACGACTTCGCGCACGGTCGAGTTCACGTCGGTGCCCTGACCCTTGCTGCCCGGCGCCGGGTGCTGCAAAGTCGGGGGATGTCGCGCAGGGCGCTCCTCATCCGCGTGTTGATCTTCGGGCCGCTGCTCGCGTACTTCGGGTACGGCGCGATCCAAAAGTACCGCGCCGAGCGGGCCAGCGATCAGGCCGAGGCCGACGCGCAGGCCGCTCGCCAGGCCGAGATCGACTCGGCGACCAAGACCGTCAAGCTGCAGGACGGGCGCTCGATCGACATCGTCGAGCTCACCCCGGAGCAGGCCGAGCGCCTGCACGGCATCAAGATGAAGGACGAGGCCGAGGCGAAGTCCGCGACCCCGGCCGTGCCCGCCGCGCCCGGTGCCGCCACGCCCGACGCGAAGTCCGGGGCCGGTGCGCCCGCTGGTGTTGCGCCCGGCGCTGCGCCTGCCGGTGCCGCCGCGCCGGACGCGAAGGCCGGTGCTGCTGCGCCCGACGCCAGGGCCGGGGCCCCGGCGGCCCCGAATTGACCGATCCCGGGCGATGACGTAAGGCTGCGGGCAGGCATGGACGCGAAGGACTTTTATAAAGTGTCGGCGAAGGCGCTGGCGCACATCGATGCGCGGCTCGGCGAGGTCGACGTCGACGGGCTCGACGTCAGCCTCGCGGGCGACGTGCTGACGATCGCGTTCGCGGACGGGGCGCGCTTCGTGATCAACGCGCACAGCGCCGCGGGCCAGATCTGGATGGCCGCGGGGACGACCGCCTGGCACTTCGATCACGAGGACGGACGCTGGGTCGCGCGGCGGACCGGCGACGAGCTGATGCAGACCGTCGCGCGCGTGGTGGGCGAGAAGCTGGGGGCACGGGTCACCGTGTAGCGCCGGAGCATGCTGGCGCGCTGGAACTGCCTCGCCGTCGCCGCCAGCCTGCTCGGCGGTTGCGCGCAGATCTCGGCGACGACGGTGCTGCGGACGGTGCCGGTGCCCGGGGCGGCGCCGCTGGCGATCGAGCAGCGGGTGGTGGAGCGGCAGCTCGAGGCGCGCTGGTCGCAGCGCGGCGACACGCTGGCGATCGAGCTGCTCGAGCACCGGCGCTGTCAGGTCGTCGAGCGGCTGGCCGCGGTCCGCGAGGAGCACAGCGTGCGCCGGGCCGACGCGGCGATCTACTGGGAGTACGCGGCGGCGGTGGTGCTGCTCGGACTGGCGAGCTTCAGCTTCGCGCGGCCCGACCTGTTCGCGGTGCCCGAGCCGACGAAGACCGGCGGGACGCTGCGCGACCCGAAGACCGGGCGCGCGCTCGGCGGGGTGTTCCTCGGGCTCGGCGCCGCGGCGCTCGGGGCGGGCATCTACGACAGCGTGCGCGCGCGCGACCGGGTGCACCGATCGGGCACCGTCGCGCTGCGCGCGGGTCCGGCGGTGGAGTGCGACGCGCCGATGTTGCCGGCCGGGCAGCGGCAGCTCGAGCTGCGGCTCGGGGAGTTTCGCAGCCACGTGGCCACCGACCTCGAGGGACGGGCGCGGTTCCTGCTGCCGGGCCCGGAGCTGTGGCCGCCCGAGGAGCCCGCGCCGGTCGAGGCGTTCACCGGGATGGACGCCGGCGACGCCACGAGACCGGCAGCGCCGCGCAAGTGGCAGGGCACGCTGCACATCGGGCTCGAGCGGCGCGTGGAGATCGTGGTGATGCTGCCCTACGACCGGACCGCGCTGGTCCCGAGCACCGGCGCCGCGATGTCGGCGATGCGATGATGTCCGGGCCCTCGCGCACACCGCCTCGAAGCCCCGGCGCCGCGCCGGCGACCGTCTACGTCGCGCTCGGCGGCAACCTCGGGGACCGCCTCGCCACGCTGCGCAGCGCGGCGCGGCTGCTGCGCGACGGGGCGGTCCCGGGCACGGCGCTGGTGCGCTGCTCGCCGGTGTTCGAGACGCGGCCGCTGGGGCCGTCGAGCGGGGCGTACCTCAACGCGGTGGCCCTGCTGCGGACGGTGGCCGAGCCCGCGGACCTGCTGGCCGCGCTGCAGGTTCTGGAGCTGCAGCACGGGCGGACGCGGCGCGAGCGGTGGGAGGCGCGGACGCTCGACCTCGACCTGCTGGTGTGGGAGGACGAGCACGGGCCGCTGCGGCTCGCGCAGCCGGGGCTGCGGCTGCCGCACCCGGAGCTCGAGCGGCGAGACTTCGTGCTCGCGCCGCTGGCCGCGCTGGCGCCGGATCTGCGGCCGGGGGGCCAGGAGACGGTCGCGCGGCTGCTCGCGGCGCTGCCCGCCGCGGCGCGCACGATCGTGGCGCAGCTGGACGAGCTTCTGTGCTAGCTTCCCCGCCGTTCGCGGGCGGATAGCTCAGCGGTAGAGCGGCGCCCTTACAAGGCGCGGGTCGCAGGTTCGAACCCTGTTCCGCCTACAGAGACGAGAGGTCGGGCGCGCCCGGCCTCTCGTCTCGTATGGTCCATGGGACATGCCCTGACGGACATGTCCTCGTGGTCATGTCGCTTCGGACATGTCCTCAGGGGCAGGGGAAGACCGCGTCGAGGGCGGCGATGCCCGCGGAGACCTCCTCGGCGGTCGGGTCGTCCTTGGCCCACAGGGCCTTGAGGACCCCGGCGTTGGCCGCGTCGCCGCGCTCGTCGGCCTCACGCTGCAGCGCGGCGCCGGCGATCTGCAGGTAGGCCCAGGCGGCCGGGCGGTACTGCGAGCCGGTGCCGCAGATGCCGTCCAGGTAGGCCTCGGCGTGGTCGCGGACGACCACGGCGAAGCCGCGGTGCAGCGCCTGGTCGAGCTGCTCCCAGCCGCGCTCGAACAGCTCGACGTCCTCGGGGCTGACCATGCTGAGGAACGGGTACTCGCCCTCGGGGGTCATGGTCAGGTCGCGCCAGCAGCGGGCCGCGTGGATGCCGTCGTGGATGCGCTCGTGGGCGTTCTTGCTGCCGGCGACGACGTACTTCGAGAGGCCCTTGCCGGAGTCGATGTCTGCGAGGCCGGTGTAGTAGGCCCACGCGGAGTCGCAGTCGGCCTGGTCCTCGGAGGCGCAGGTCTCGGCCTCCTTGTAGACGGAGAGGTAGATGAACCAGTCGAGGGTCGCGTGGATCTTCGCGGCGTTGACGCGGGGGTCGATGGTGGCCTTGTCGCCGAGCTGGGCGTCGTCGAACGCGCCCTCGACGATCGGCGCCATCGCGTCGGGGCCGACGCAGCGGTCGGTGTACTTCGCGGCGAGCTCGGGGACGGTGCACTGCTTGTCGGCGTCGATGCCGTCGACGTGCTCCTCGACGGGGATCGGCGGGAAGTGCAGGTCCTCGCGGCGGTTGAGGCGGGACGCGAGGCCCTCGGCGAGCACGTACTGGTCGCGCGCGGCGGTGAAGTCCTCGACGGTCGGCGTGGCCGGGTTGTCCCACAGCAGCTTCGCCATCTCCTCGTAGGCGTCGATGCGCGCGGCCGAGCCCGGCGTCTTGGCCTCGACCTGCACGTAGGGGAACGTGTCGCCCTTGCACGGCTCCCAGCCGTCGCCGTCGGGGTTGGTGCGCGGCTGATAATCGTCGGCCAGCGGCTTGCACGACGACTCGTCGACCGCGGGGATCGAGATGCCGGAGCAGTCCATCGGCTCACCGGTCGTCGGCGTGCCCGCGGTGTCGTCCGAGCCGTTCGAGTCCGAGGCGGTGTCGCTATCCGCGGGGTCCTCCGCCTTACACGCGGAGATGGTCGGGAGCAGGAGCAGGGAGAAGATCCAACGATTGAGTCGTGTTGTCATGACAAGGCCACCAGGTCGCGCCGCGACGCGCGGCCAGGTCCAGCAGGCCGCGTGCGACGTGAGAGACCGCGACGATAGAGGACCCCGCGGGGGGGTCTCTACGGCAGTTGTCCCCGATGGCAGAACAGGTGGATACCCTCAACGGCGCGGCGGTCACGAATCCGCGGACACCAGTCCGATGCGAATGGCGTGGCGTACGAGGCCGGCGACGTGGTGGACGTCGAGCTTGGCCATGATGCGACCGCGGTGCCCCTCGACCGTTTTCACGCTCAGTTGCAATTGCTTGGCGATCTCCGGGGAGGACTTACCCTCGGCGACGAGCTGAAGGATCTCACGCTCGCGGTTGGTGAGGGCGTCCCCGGGTGAGGGGTCTTTTGCGGGGCGGTCGGTGCGGCGCGACTCGTGGAGCACGATCTTGGCGATCGCCGGGCTGAAGAAGGCGTCGCCGTGGGCGACCGCCTGGATCGCCGAGACGAGGTCGGACAGGCCCGAGCCCTTGAGCAGGTAGCCGCTGGCGCCGGCGCGGATCGCCGGGCGGACGTACTCCTCGCCGGCGTGCATCGACAGGATCAGCACCTGGGTCTGCGGGTGCTCCTTGCGGATCTGGCGGGTCGCGTCGACCCCGTTGAGCTCGGGCATGCCGAGGTCCATCACGACGACGTCGGGCTTGTGGACGGCGACGACCTCGACGGCCGCGCGGCCGTCCGAGACCTCGGCGACGACCTCGATGTCGTCGCGGACGTCGAGCAGGGCGCGCAGGCCCTCGCGCACGATCGTGTGATCTTCGGCCAGGACGACGCGGATGGGGGCGCGAACTGTGGTCACGGCGGCAATGTATCACGCGACCACGACGGCGGTGTCGTCTCCGTCCTCGCTCAGCGTGACCTGCGGCAATTCGACCACCACGCTGGTGCCGGCGCCCGGGGCCGTCGTCATGCGGATCGTGCCGCCGAGTAGTTCCACCCGCTCGCGCATACCGACGAGGCCGCGCCCGCCTGGCGCGCCGGGGGGTCTGGGGGCGGCGGCCGGGTCGAAGCCGCGGCCGTTGTCGCGGACCTCGAGGCGGATCTTGTCGGGGCCGAGGGCGAGGCGGACGTCGACGCGGCTGGCCTGGGCGTGGCGGGCGACGTTGGTGAGCGCCTCCTGGGTGACGCGGTAGCACACGCTCTCTAGCGCGGGGCTGAGCCCGGCGTCGGGCGGCTCGTCGAGCTCGCACTCGATGCGCAGGTCGGAGCGCTCGCCGAAGTCGTCGCACAGGCGCTGGATCGCGGCGACGAGCCCGACGTCGTCGAGGATCGCCGGGCCGAGCAGGCTCACGGCCCGGCGGATCTCCTCGAGCGTCGCGTCGGCGATCGTCAGCGTCCGACCGGCGAGCCGCCCGACCTTGTCGGCCGCCTTCGGGCTCAGACCTGTCTCTGCGGACATGTCCCTCGCGCCAGCCTCGGAGAGCTGGGCGATGATCTGCAGGTTGATGCGGATCGCCGTCAGCGCCTGGCCGGCGGAGTCGTGGAGCTCGCGGGCGATCACGCGGCGCTCGGCCTCCTGCAGCAGCACGGCGCGCGACGACAGCTCGCGCAGGCGCACCTCCTTGGCCTGCAGCAGCGCGTACGCGTCGGTGAGCTGCGACGAGCGCTCGGCGACCTGCTGCTCGAGGGTCTGGTTGAAGCGGGCGAGCGCGGCCTGGCTGGCGGCGATGCGGCGCTCGGCGCGGGCCATCGCGCGGCCGGGGATGAAGTGGATCAGCGCGGCGAGGCCGAGGCCGAGCGCGGCGAACGGGATCAGCAGCAGCAGCGCGCCGGCGCGGGCCTGGCCCAGCTCGGCGCCGGCCCAGGCGTGGCCGACCACCTGCTCGTTGATCTCGATCGGCGCCGACTCCCACAGCAGCGACTCGCCCGGGGTCGGCTCGCCGATCGGCTCGTCGTCGAGCGGCACGCGCACGCCGCTGCGGTCGGCGACCTCGATGCGGGCGATGCTCGGCTCCTCCGTGTACGCGCGGATGTGCGCGAGCAGCTTGAGCGCGTCGTAGCGCCACAGCACCGGGCGCTCCTGGATCTCGCGGCTGACCGCGGCGGCGACCTGGACCGCGGTCGCGCGCGCGCGCGTCCGCAGCGTCCCGGTCGTCAGCGCGAAGTAGGCCAGCGGCGCCGACAGCGAGACCAGCACCGCGAGCAGGACCACGAGCGGCAGCATGCGCGCGCCGAGGTAACGCCGCAGGCTGACCGTTCGGACATGTCCCTTCGGTCTCATGAGACCCTCCGGGGCCGGCGCCGCGGGCTGACCGTTCGGACATGTCCCTTCGGGCTCATTGGTCCTCCGGCAGCGGGATGTAGCCGCTGCGGCGCATCAGTCGGCGGGCGCGCTCGCCGTCGACGAAGCGCAGGAGCTCGGCGGGGGCGCCGGTCGGGAGCTCGACGCTGACGAACGCGAGGTCCTTGGAGAAGGGGTAGCGGCGGGACTGGACGCTGGCCTCGGAGGGGGCGATGCCGTCGAGCTGCAGGGCCTTGATGGGGAGGCCCTGGAGGACGATGGCGCCGAGGTCGAACAGGCCGACGGCGCCGCCGGTGACGCTGAGGGCCTCCTGCATGGCCTGGTCGCTGTCGACGACGCGCCAGCGGCCCTCGCGGTAGGCGGCGTCGTTGACCGCCTCGAAGTCGGGGAGGACCTCGGCGACGGCGTGGTGGCTCGAGTCGCCGCGCTCGCGCTGGAGGACCACGATCGGCGAGCCGTCGCTCCACGCGGCGCGGCGGCCGGCGTAGATGTCGAGCAGGTCCTGCGGCGAGATCGAGTCGTCGGGGACGCCGAGGTTGACGGCGACGACCACCGGCACGCGCGCGTAGGGGTACACGAACAGGCCGAGCGCGGCCTCGCTGTCCCTGAGCGGGCGCGAGACCAGGCCGAGGTCGATGACGTCGTCGTAGGTGGCGTGGATCGCCCCGGTCGAGCCGATGCTGTCGAACACGACGACGTGCAGCCCAGGGTGCTCGGCCTGGAACAGCTCCGCGAGCGCGCGGGTCAGCGGGAGGTTGCTGCCGGAGCCGGCGACGTGGACGACGTCGGGCGGGCGCACGGTCGATCGCAGGTGCAGCGGCGAGTCCCTCGGGACCTCGCCGCGGGTAAACGGCTCGCGGGCGCTGCCGGCGAGCCGGACGACCAGGACGACGGCGATCACCGCGGCCGCGACGAGCACCACGGCGACGCCGATCCACAGCGCGGCGAGCGAGGCGGGCGACTCGGCGTCGTCGGGGTCGATGTCGGGCGCGGCGGACATGATGATGCGGGGGATCTTAGCCGGTCAGAAGCCGAGCTCGAGGAGCACGTTGAAGCTGCGGCCGGGGCCGTTCACGCTCGAGCCGTGGTAGCGGTACGGCGCGTCGGCGAGGTTCTCGAGCACGCCGGCGACGAGGATGTGCGGCTGCCAGCGGTAGCCGGCGCGCAGGTCGACGACGGCGAAGCCGGGGGTGCCGCCCTTGGGGATGCGCTGGTCGCCGTTGTCGGACAGCGCGAGGCGGTCCTGCAGCCGCGCCCAGCGCAGCGCGGCGGCGGTGTAGAAGCCGGCGGCGTGGCGCCACGACAGCTCGATGGTGCCGTTGAGCGGCGGGACGCGCGACAGCGGGAGGCGGGTCGGCACGGCGCCCGGCACCGGGTTGGGGCCGTCGCCCCAGGCGTAGGCGATCGTGGTGCGCATGCCGAGGCCGTGCGGCAAGAACAGCCGGACCGCGCCGTCGAAGCCGCGCAGCACGGAGCGGCCCTCGAGGTTGGTCAGGACATAGGCGATCTTCGAGCTCTGGCAGCTGATGTCGCCCGAGCCCGGCGGGCAGTCCGAGGCGTCGATCGGGCCGCGCGCGATCAGGTCGCTGATCGCGGTCTGAAACCCGAACAGCGCGAGCTCGAGGCGCGGCAGGTCGACCTTGATACCTGTCTCGAGGGACAGGCTGCGCTCGGGCCGTAAGTTGACGTTCTCGCCCTGAAAGCCCGCGCCCGTCTGCTGCCGGCTGGTCAGGTCGTCCATGTTCGGCGCGCGGTAGCCCTGGTCGACGTTGACCAGCCAGCGCACGCCCTTGCGCAGCAGCAGGCTCGCGCCGCCGCTGCCGACCGCGACGCCGAACCGGCGGTCGACCGCCAGCGAGCGCGTCGACGGGTCGCCCGCCGCGCTGGCGTACACGAACGCCCCGCGGACCCCGCCGCGCAGCTCGAGCCGCTCGAACAGCTTCAGGTGCGCGCTGGTCCACAGGCCCGAGGTCAGGTACCTGCCGCCGTCGAGGTACTGCCCGCGCGACTGCGGGCTGACGATGTCGACGTTCGGGTAGATGTTCCAGGCCTTGCTGGTGATCGTGTCGAAGTAGGCGTCGAGGCCGTAGCTGACCGCGAAGCCGAGCTTCTTCGCGGGGCCCCACTCTTTGGTGCGGACCGCGAGGCCGGTGCCGCCGGTGTAGACCTCGTCGCGGCCGGTGGTGCTGTAGCTCGACGCGACGCCGCTGTGGAAGCTGCGGCGCTCGTGCTGGTTCTGATAGTTGAGGGTGAAGCGCAGGGTCTCGGCGAAGGCCGGGCCGTCACGGAGGTCGACGGCGGTGTACACGAGGGTCCGGTACTGCTCGTCGTAGATCAGGCAGTCGGTCAGCGGCGCGGTCGCGGGCGGGCAGCGGTCGGTCCGCGGCGCGTCGGTCTGGCGGTAGTCGTAGTAGGCGAGGGTCACGCGCAGGCGGTCGCTTGCCCGCCACACGAGGCGCGCGTCGGCGGTCAATTCCTTGAAGCCGGTGCCGCGCTGGGTGACGCCGTCGGACTCGAACACCGGCACGTGCACTTGCAAACCGTTGGCCGGGGAGTAGATCGGCCCGCCGGTGCGCAGCTGGCCGACGTCGCGGTAGCCGATCCCGCCGAAGAACCCGATCTTGTCCTTGTAGCCGACGTCGACCTGCGCGCGCCCGCCGAGCTCGCCGTCGGCGGTGCCGGAGCGGAGCATCGCCCGCGGGTGCACCTGCCAGCTGCGGCCGCCGAGGCGCATCGCCGGGTCGATCGGCGTGGCCAGCAGCGCGCCGCCCATCGCGTCGGACCCGTAGCGCGTCGAGGCGCTGCCGCGCAGCACCTCGAGCTTCTGGATCGAGCGCGAGTCGATGGTGAAGAAGTACTGGTTCGGGCCCTGACGAAACGTGCTGTTGTTGAGGCGGATGCCGTCGAACATCATGATCGTCTGCTGCCCGGTCAGGCCGCGCACGTACGGCGAGCCCTGGCCGTGCGCCGTCTGCTGCACGTACACGCCGGGCTCGAAGCGCAGCGCGTCCGGGGCCGATCGCGGCAGCCGCTCCTCGAGGTCGCGCCGCGTCACCACGCTCGACGCCCGGTCGTCGTGCACCGCCTTGACCCGCGGGTCGTGACGCACCGTCGTGCGCCCGGTCCGACGCGCGCGCGCTGCCGCGGCCGCGGTCGGCTTCAGCGGCTCGGCCGACCTGGCCTCGAGGACAGGTCCGAGGGTCGCTGCCAGCACGAGCCAGACCAGGCGTCGGGGGCGGAGGGACACAGGAGCCGCATTCTCGCGGCCCGGGCGAGCGAGGGCAAACCCCCGGGGATCCACGAGTGGATCCACCTGTTTTGCGGCGTCACGCGGGCTCGTCCGCGACCGCGGGGCGGCGCAATTCGACCAGGAGGTCGTGCTCGGGCGTCCCGGGCTCGGGCTCGACGCAGTAGCCCCACTGCACGGTGGGCGGCAGCGACATCAGGATCGACTCGGTGCGCCCGCCGGTCTTGAGCCCGAAGGTGGTGCCGCGGTCGTAGAGGAGGTTGAACTCGACGTAGCGGCCGCGGCGCAGCTCCTGCCAGCGCCGCTGCGCGGGGCCGTGGGGCTGACCCTGGCGGCGCTGCAGGATGGGCAGGTAGGCGTCGAGGAAGCGCATGCCGCCGTCGCGGATGAAGGCCAGGAGCCGGTCCTCGTGGCCGGGCACGGCCTCGTCGACGTAGAGATTGTCGAAGAAGATCCCGCCGACGCCGCGGTGCTCGCCGCGGTGTTTTAGATAGAAGTAGCGCTCGCACCACTCGCGAAACCGCCCGTGGTCGCCGACGCCCGGGTGGTCCTCGCACAGCCGCTGCCACACGCCGTGGAAGTGCCGCTTGTCCTCCGGATAGAAGTAGTACGGCGTCAGGTCGGCGCCGCCTCCGACCCAGCGCTTGCTGCCGTGCTCGATGTAGCGGAAGTTGGCGTGCACCGTCGGCACGTACGGGTTTCGCGGGTGCAGCACCAGCGAGACCCCGGTCGCGAAGAAGGTCAGGCCGCTGCCCGGCATCTGCGCGGCGAAGGTCGGGCTCAGCTCGCCGAACACGGTCGAGGTCGAGACGCCGCCCTTCTCGATCACGGCGCCCTGCAGCACGCGGGTCAGGCCGCCGCCGCCGCCGGGGCGGGTCCACTCGTCGGAGAGGAAGCGCGCGTCGCTGCCGGCCGCGTCCTCGACGGCCTCGAGGCCGGCGCAGATCGCCGCCTGGACCGCCCTGACAACGTCCGCGGCCCGCTGTTGAACTGACGTGAGGGTCGACTCGGGGGTCATGGCGACCGGAGGATAGCGGGTCGCGGGCGCCCGCGTGGGGAGGATCTGCGCTAAGTTTGCCACCCGTGCCCGAGCTCCCACTGACCGGCCTCGCCTCGGCGCTGCAGGCCGCGGCCGCCGACGCGCCGATGTCGACCGAGCGCCTGCGTCAGGCCGTCGCCGGCCTCGGCGGCATCGCCGGCGCGCTGCTGATGCCGATGCTCGCGTCGTGGCTGCGCCTGCTCATGCAGCTGCTCGAGCCGGACCACTCCGGGCTCGGCCGCCAGCAGCGCGTGTCGAGCCTCGCGGTCGCGCGGGCGCTGGTGCTGACGCTGCTGCTCGGCTTCATCGTGATGAACTGGCAGCAGGCGGCGAGCGAGCTGCGCCAGGTCCAGGCCGAGGCGCCGATCTTCGGCGCGACGCTGACGGGCTTCGTGGTCGGCCTGGTGCTGTGGCTGATCTACGCGCTCGGCGTCGGAGCGCTGCGCGCCGACTGGCAGCGCGCCCGCACCAGCCGGCGCATCGGCGGGCTGCTGCGCTGAGGTCGCCGGCTCGTTGGCAACCCCCGGTGATCGCGGTAACCTCGCGGCATGAAGTTCCCGGTCATCCTGCGGACCGACGAGGACGGCATGATCGTCGCCGAGTGCCCGATCATCCCGGGCTGCATCAGTCAGGGTCGCACGCGCGAGGAGGCCATCCTCAACATTCAGGAGGCGATCGAGCTGTGCCTCGAGACGAGGACCGAGGAGGCCGACTGGAGCTTGCCACGGGGCTACGAGTGGCTGGATCTGAGTGTCCCGATGCGATGAGCGGGCCTCTCAGGTAGCGTCGCAAACACTGGCGACACGGAGTCGAACACGGGGGCGGCTGCACCCCGAGAGACCACGGAGGTCCGAGAGATGCCCACCTTGCCCATCATTTCTGGTCGCGTCTGCGCCGACGCTCTCTGTCGGCTCGGGTACCGTGAAATTCGTCAGCGCGGGAGCCACGTGCGCCTGGTGTGTGACCAGCGCTCGCCGGTCACCGTGCCGGTGCATCCGGAGCTGGCGCGCGGCACGTTGCGGAGCATCCTGCGCGCGGCGGACATCTCCGTCGAAGAATTCCTCGCGCTGCTGCGCTGAGAATCGCGCGCGCGCGATCCTGACACGCGCGCCGGGCCGCGAGATTTTGCGATGATGCTCGTTGCGGCCGATGCGACCAGCCAGTGACATCTCCGGGCAGAAGACCCTGCCCGGGGAGATTGTGCCGACCGACCAGACGATGATGGCCGACGGCGGGCCGCGTCCGCGGGCGCCGCTGCCGAGCGGGCCGTTTCGCGTCGGGCGCTACACGACCGTGCGCCAGATCGGCGCCGGCGGCATGGGCGTCGTCTACATGGCGTACGACGAGCAGCTCGACCGCAAGGTCGCGATCAAGCTGCTGCAGGAGCGGCCCGCGGCGGCCGACGCCGCGAGCCTCGGCCACGCCCGCCTGCTGCGCGAGGCGCAGGCGATGGCCCACGTCTCGCACCCGAACGTCGCCGCGGTCTACGAGGTCGGCACCTACGAGGACCAGGTGTTCGTGGCGATGGAGTTCGTCGAGGGCAAGACGCTCGGGCAGTGGCTGGCCGACGGGCCGCGGACGTGGCGCGAGGTGGTGGCGATGTACGCCCAGGCCGGGCGCGGGCTGGCGGCCGCGCACGCGGCGGGCATCGTGCACCGCGACTTCAAGCCGGAGAACGTGATCGTCGGCGACGACGGGCGCGCGCGGGTGCTGGACTTCGGGCTCGCGCGCGCGAGCCGTGACACGCCGACGGTGCCGCCCGCCGAGATCTCCGGGTCCGACCTGCGCATGAGCGTGTCGCTGTCGGCGAAGCTGACGCAGGCCGGCTCGCTGATCGGCACGCCCGCGTACATGTCGCCGGAGCAGTACCTGCGCGCCGCGATCGACGCGCGCAGCGACCAGTTCAGCTTCTGCGTCAGCCTGTTCGAGGCGCTCTACGGGGCGCGGCCGTTCGCCGGGCAGACGCTCGCCGAGCTGATGGCCGCGGTCACGCGCGGCAAGCTGCGGGTGCCGCGGCAACATCGACCGGTGCCGACGTGGATCCACGACGTCGTCGCCCGCGGCCTGCACGCCGACGCCGCGCTGCGCTGGCCCGACATGCCGACGCTGCTCGAGGCCCTCGCCCGCGACCCCGCGCGCCGCCGCCGACGCGTCGCGCTGCAGCTCGGCGCGCTCGCGCTCGTCGGCGCCACCGTGTTCGTCGGGCTCCAGGCGCGCGCGCTGCGGGGCCGCGTGTGCAGCGGCGCGGCCGAGCAGCTCGTCGGCGTGTGGGACGGCGCGCGCGCGGCCGAGGTCCGCGCGGCGATCGACGCCAGCGGGCTGCCCTACGCGCGCGCGGCCGCGGAGCGCGTCGCGGCCGACCTCGACGCCTACGCCGCGCAGTGGGTCGCCGCGCACACGACCGCGTGCGAGGCGACCGCGGTCCGCCAGGAGCAGTCGCAGGAATTGCTCGACCGGCGCATGGCCTGCCTCGACGAGCGCCGCGTCGCGTTGCAGGCGCTGGTCGGCGTGCTCGCGGGCGCGGACGCGGCGGTGGTCGAGAAGGCGGCGCAGGCGACCGCCGAGCTGCCGCGGCTCGAGCCGTGCGGCGACCCGTCGTACTTGCAGGCGCGGGTGCGCCCGCCGGACGACCCCGCGGCGGCGCTGCAGGTCGAGGCCACGCGCGCGCGGCTGCTGCAGGCGCACGCGTTGATGGCCGCGGGCAAGTTCGCCGGCGCCGGGCAGATCGTCGACGCCGCGCAGGCGCGGGCGGAGGCGCTCGGCTACGCGCCGCTGCGCGCCGAGGTCGACCACGCGCGCGGCGAGCTCGGCATCCGCGAGGGCCGCTACGCCGAGGCCGAGGCGGCGCTGCGCCGGGCCTACGTCGGCGCGCGCACGGCCGGCGACGACGAGGTCGCGGCCGCGGCCGCCATGGCGCTGATCGGCGTGACCGGGGCCTCGCTCGCGCGCTTCGAGGCCGGCGCGCTGTGGCGCGACGTCGCCGGCGCCGAGGCTGCGCGCAGCGCCGACCCGCTGGCGCCGGCGACCCTGGCCAGCGAGACCGCGGCGATGGCGATCCGCGAGGGCGACTACACCCGGGCCGAGGCCGACAGCGCGCGCGCGCTGGCGCTGCGCGAGCAGGTCGTCGGTCGCGAGCACAGCTCGCTGATCCCCGCGCTCAACCAGCTCGGCGCGGCGCTGGAGAAGCAGGGCAAGTTCGCGGCGGCCGGCGATCACTACCGGCGCGCGCTGGCGCTGGGCGAGGCGACGCTGGGCTCGGAGCACCCGCTGGTCGCCGCGGCCGCGGACAACCTCGGCGCGATCTTTCAGTCGGAGGGGCGCTATGAAGACGCGCTGGCCCAGCACCTGCGCGGCCTGCAGATCCGCGAGCGGGTGCTCGGGCCGGACCACATGCAGGTCGCGTCGTCGCTCAACAACCTCGGCATCGTCGCCGAGAGCCTCGGGCGCGCCAGCGAGAGCGAGGCCTACTTTCGCCGCGAGGTCGCGATCCAGGAGCGGCACCTCGGGCCCGACAACCCGGCGGTCGCGCTGACGCACACCAACCTCGGGGCCATCCTGCACATCCACGGCGACGAGGACGGCGCGCTGCTGCACCTGCGCAAGGCGCTGGCGATCCAGGAGAAGGTGCTGACGCCCGACCACCCGGAGACGGTGTTCGTGCTGGCCAACCTCGGGCTCGTCGCGCGCGCGCAGGGCCGGCTGCAGGACGCGCTCGACGACCTCGGCCGCGCGCTGCGGGTCGCCGAGAAGACCGGCGGGCCCGAGCACGTGAACGTCGCGTCGATCCGCCAGAACCTCGGCTCGATCCTGCTGCAGCTCGGGCGCAGCGACGAGGCGCTGGCGGAGTTCCGGCGCGCGCGGGAGATCCGCGAGAAGTCGCTGGGCGCCAGTCACCCGGACGTCGCGGTGCTGCGCGCCAACATCGGCACGATCCTCGCGCAGCAGGGCGCGGTCGCCGAGGGCGAGGCGCTGCTGCGCGGCAGCCTCGCCGATCTCGAGGCCGCCCTCGGGCCCGAGCACGCCGACCTCGCCGATCCGCTGCTCGGGCTCGCCGAGCTCGCGCTGGCGGCGAGGAAGCCCGGGCGCGCCGGCGAGGCGCTGGCCTGGGCCGAGCGCGCCCTGAAGGTCCGCGCCGCCGGCGAGGCCGCGCCGCGCGAGCTGGCCGCCGCGCGCTTCGCCGTCGCCCGCGCGCTGCTCGCCAGCGGCGGCGACCAGGCCCGCGCCGTCGCGCTCGCCCGCGCCGCCCGGGCCGACTACCCGCCCGGCAGCGCCGAGCTGCCCGCGCTCGAGCGCTGGCTCGCGCGCCACGGCCGGGGCTGACTTTCGGGGCATGTCCCGAGGGGCATGTTCATGTGGACATGCTCATGAGGGCATGTCCGATCGGGCATGTCCTCCGGGACAGCGCGCCCTCAGCGGCGCGGCCAGGTCGCGCGGACGAGCGTGAAGCCCGGGACCTCGTGCGCGCCGAGCTCGGCGCCGGTCTTCTCGAGCACGCTGCCGAGGCGGCCGGCGCGGTTGACGACGAACCACGCGGGCGCGCCGGGCCTCAGCCAGTCGCGCAGCGGGGCGACGAGGCGGGCGAAGGCCTCGGGCTCGGCGTGGGTGGGCGGGTTGACGAGCGCGAGGTCGACCTGGCCGCGCTGGGGGCCGGTCGCGGGCAGGCCGTCGCTGGCGAGCACGGTGAAGCGCGCCGCGCAGCCGAGGCGCGCCGCGTTCTCGGCGACGAGCTCGGCGGCGAGGAGGTTGCTCTCGACGGCGAGCACGCGCGCGTCGGGCCAGCGGCGCGCGGCCCACAGCCCGAGCGGGCCGATGCCCGCGCCGAGGTCGATCACGTGGCGCAGCGACCTGTCCCCGAGGACATCCTGGCGCTCGAGCTCCTGCAGCAGCGCGCGGGTGCCGTCGTCGAGGTGCTTGCGGCAGAACACGCCGGGCGCGGCGAGCAGCGGGGTCGGCCCGAGCAGCGGGTCGGCGACCTCGTACGCGACGTCGAGGTAGGCCCGCGCGGCGGCGTCGTCGAAGCGCGCCGTCTTCTCCGACTCGTAAAGGAAGTAACCCGCGTCGCGCTCGACCACCTGGACGTCGCCGAGCAGCGCCGTCATCGTGCGCGCCAGCGACGGCCCGCCCTTGGCCTTGCGCACCGCGCAGTACAGGCGGCCGCCCGGGCGCAGCGCGAGGGCCCCGAGCGCGAGGCAGCTCTCGGTGAAGTCCTTGCCGAGGTGCGCGCGCGGCCACACGACCGCGGCCGCGAACCGGGCCCCGGCCAGCGCCGCGGGCACCCGCGGCTCGCGCGACGCGGGCACGCACACGGCGTCGGCGGCCCGCTCGCGGACGTCGAGGATGAGGCGGGTAGCCCCCGGTCGCAGGCCCGGCAGCGGCCCGGAGTGCACGAGCAGCAGCTCGCGCGGGTCGAGGTCGCGGACGGCGGCCGCGAGCAAGCGGACCCCCGGGTCGTCGGCGCTGTCCTGAAGGCCTTCTGCGGACATCTGTGCGGACGGCGACATAACACGAGCGGCCGCCGCACGGCCCGGGTTTCACCGGGGTCGGGGCGCCGCCGGCGGCCGCGCCGGACCCGCGATCTGCTGGTTTTTCGTTGGACCTCGGATCTCCGGCGTGTTAAAGCTGGCGGGAAGCGCCGCGCATGGCCCTGGCAAGCTCTTCCGGCCCCTCCGGGCCCGAGCTTGCCGAGCCGGCGGTCGCGACTGGAGCGGCGCATCGCCCCCAGCTCGCCGCAGCTCGCCGCTTCATGTCGCCGGGCCGCGTCGCTCCCGTTCGAGCCGCGTCCCGGCGGCGCGCGGATGACCCCTCCCGTCGGCGCGCCCGGGCCCTTTTCGCAGGATATCGCGTGTCCACACTCGAAGCGTTCCTACCCTTATTCGAGCCGGAGCTCCTCGGGAAGCTCGCCAGCAAGAAGGCGTACGCGGCCGGCCTGGAGCTGTTCGAGGCCGGACGCACCGTCTCGGACATCGTGTTCGACGGCGGCTGCCTGCGCGGCAAGGTCAAGGGCACGAGCCCGCTGCCGCACAACACGAGCCTGAAGCTGCAGCCCGACGGCACGCTCGAGGCGGCCTGCACGTGCCCGACCCACACCGACGGCTGGGAGAGGATCTGCCACCACGCGGTCGCCCTGGCGCTGACGCTGCGCAAGCAGTACCAGGCCGGCGCCGAGATCACGATGACGCAGAACCCGTGGGTGCAGGAGCTGACCGGCAGCACCGCGAACCACCAGCGCTATCAGGTCGAGATCCGCAAGGGCCACTGGCACGTCACCGTGTTCAAGGGCGGCGGCACCCCGGTCGCCGGCCGCAAGCGCTACGAGGGCATGAGCCCCGCCGACCGCATGATCGTCCACTACCTCGACCAGGAGGTCGACGACAGCGACGACGGCGGCCACACCATCGATGACGCCGCGTTCGCCGGGCTGCTCTACTTCGCCAGGGGCAGCACCGTCATCAGCCTCAAGGGCGTCGGCAAGCTGCAGTTCGCGGCCGAGCCGGTGCTCCTGCGCATCCGCGCCGAGCCGCGCGCCTCCGACGCGAGCGTGGTCCTCCACGCGTTCCTCGAGCACCGCTCGAGCGGCCGACAGATCGAGGTCAACAGCGGGCGCGTCATCATCGGCGCGCCGACGTGGTTCCTGCTGCCGGAGACCGCCGAGGTGTTCCTCGTCCCCGACACGCCGCCGTGGGTGCTCGAGGCCGTCGGCAAGCAGCCGCGCATCGTCATGGACGCGCGCGTCTCGGCCCAGCAGATGGACTCGCTGTCGGAGACGCTGCACGCGGTCGGCGTGCCGCAGCAGGACCTGTTCGCGCTGGCCTCGGACTCGCGCAGCATCGACCAGGTCGTCGCCAGCGTCGAGGCCGAGCCGAGCAAGGTGAAGATCTCGCTGGCGGCCCGCTACAGCAACGTCACCCTCGACGTCCGCGGCAGCGACCCCGAGTCCCCGCGCTACTCGATCAACCTCGGCGACCAGACCCTGACCTT
>Ga0075163_10003982_pt1 | contig 19835 bp, 19 predicted proteins | sample JI1023141ADNA_FD_71478 | JGI IMG/M metagenome (GOLD analysis project Ga0075163, IMG submission 71478) | Wastewater effluent complex algal communities from Wisconsin, to seasonally profile nutrient transformation and Carbon sequestration -... | ecosystem: Engineered > WWTP > Effluent > Algae...
TGATGTGCGGGGTCTGCGCCGCCGTGCCGTCCAGTGTCCGGGCCAGCACCCGGCGCACGTTGGTGTCGAGCACGACGGACCGCCGGCCGAAGGCGAAGGCCTGCACGGCCGCCGCGGTGTAGTCGCCGACCCCGGGGAGGGCCCGCAGGGCCTCGGTCTCGTGCGGAACCGTGCCGTCGTGGTCGCGCGTGATGATCACCGCCGAGGCGTGCAGCCGTGCTGCCCTCCGGGGATAGCCGAGTCGACCCCAGGCCCGAAGCGCATCGCCCACGCTCGAGACGGCCAAGGCTTCAGGAGTGGGCCAGCGCTCGCGCCAGGCATGCCACACCGGGATGACGCGGTCGACAGGGGTCTGCTGGAGCATGAACTCGCTGGTCAGGACGCCCCAGGGATCGCTGCTCCGCCACGGCAGCGCGCGCTCGTGGGCGTCGAACCAGTCGATGAGGGCGGGTACGAGGGGCGACTCCGTCCCGTGCCCTCCGCGCGCCACCACGCAGGGATCGTTGCACGGGCTGAGGGGCAGCGCAGTACCGTGGACCAATGAGCTCGCTCCTGTCGCCCCTCGGCCCCGAGCCGCCGACGGTGTACTGGATCCGCCGCGGAGCGATCGTCGTGGTGATCATCACCCTGATCGTGGGCGCCTGGTGGCTCATCGGATCCCTGCGCGGCGGCGATGCCACGCCCACCTCGTCCCCGACCGGCAGCGCGTCGGCTGAGGCCACCGGCGATGCCGCCGATCCGGGCACGGACGACGCGTCCGCGAGCCCCGAGGCCAGCCAGCCCGCCGAGATCGTGGAGTGCGTCGACAGCGCGATCCTGGTCGAGGCGACCACCGACTCCTCGACCTACCCGGTGGGGTCCACCCCCAAGCTCACCCTGACGATCAGCAACACCGGCGACGTCGCCTGCCGCCGCGACGTCGGCCCGAAGGCGAACGAGCTGGAGATCACGTCCGGCGGCTACCACGTGTGGTCGAGCGACGACTGCAATGCCAGCGGCAAGAGCAAGCTGATCACCATGCAGCCGGGCGACAAGGTGGCGTCGAGCATCACCTGGAACGGCCGCCTGTCGCAGAAGGGCTGCCCCGACGGCGAGGGCGCGGCCGCGAAGGCGGGTCGATACGACCTCACCGGGCGCAACGGATCGGTGACCAGCGACTCGACGCCATTCGCGCTGACCAACGCCGACTAGCGGATCGTCCGCGGTCTCACACGAATCGGTCGAGGATGCTGGCCTCCGCCAGCCGTGAGACGCCGTCGCGCACGGACCGGGCCCGGGCCTCGCCGACGCCCTCGACCTGCTGCAGGTCCTCCGTGCTGGCTGCCAGCAGCTTCTGCAGGCCGGCGAAGTGGCCCACGATGCGGTCGGTGATCACCTCGGGAAGCCGGGGGACCCGGCTGAGCAGCCGGTAGCCGCGTGGCGTGACCGCCTGCTCGAGCGCGTCCTGCGACTCCGCGAACCCGAACGCCCCCGCCACGCGGGTGAGGTCGATGAGGTCGGCCTCGGTCAGCCCGTCGAGGTCCTCGAGGGCCTTCTCGACGCCGCGACGCCGGCGGCTGCGCGACGACACCAGGTAGTCGCGCATGAGCAGGACGCGGTCGGTGTCGACCCCGGCCACGAGCTCGTTGAGCTGCAGGGTGAGCAGTCGGCCCTCGGTGCCGAGCTCGACGACGTAGTTCGCGACCTCGCGGTGGATGCGGCGGACCATCTCGACGCGCTGGGCGACCACGCATACGTCGCGCACCGTGACGAGGTTCTCGATCTCCAGGGCCGACAGCGTGCCGCTGACCTCGTCGAGCCGCGACTTGTAGCGCTCGAGGGTCGCCAGCGCCTGGTTCGCCCGCGACAGGATCTCCGCGGAGTCCTCCAGCACGTGGCGACGACCGTCGACGTAGAGGGCGACGGTGTTCATCGACTTGCTGACGCTGATGACGGGGTGGCCGGTCTGCCGCGAGACGCGGTCGGCCGTGCGATGCCGGGTTCCGGTCTCCTCGGTGGGCAGCGACGGATCGGGCATGAGCTGCACCGCCGCCCACATGATCGACTGGGCGCTGTCGTCGAGGATGATCGCGCCGTCCATCTTCGACAGCTCGCGCAGGCGGGTGGCCGAGAAGCTCACGACGAGCGAGAAGCCGCCGTTGGCCACCTGCTCGACCGAGCGGTCCCAGCCGAGCACGATGAGGGCGCCGGTGCGGCCGCGCAGGATGCGCTCCAGCCCGTCGCGCAGAGGAGTGCCGGGCGCCACCATGGCGAGGACCTCGCGGATGCGAACGTCGGATGCGGGCTCGGTGGTCATCACGCCTCCTGTCGGGTCGGGTCGGACGTGTCAGTGCGCGACAGCCGCTGCGCGGTGGCGATGGCCTCGTGGATGGAGCCCACCTCGTGGATGCGCATCCCGACCGGCGGACCGGCCGCCGGCCCACGGGCACGCAGGGCCCGCGCGGGGATGATCGCCTCGGTGAAGCCCAGCCGGTGCGCCTCGGCCAGCCGGCGCTCGAGCGAGCCGATGGGGCGCACGTCGCCCGCGAGCCCGATCTCGCCGAAGGCCACCAGGCCGGCCGGCAGTGCGCGGTCGGCGGCGCTGCTGGCGATCGCCAGGGCCACGGCCATGTCCGTCGCCGGCTCGGCCAGGCGGACGCCTCCGACCGTGGCGACGAAGCAGTCGGCGGTGGCCAGCTTGACCCCTGCGCGGCGCTCGAGGACGCCGAGCATCATCGCGATGCGCGAGGAGTCGAGGCCGCTGGTGACGCGCCGCGGCTGCGGGGCGCTGGTCGGCGCGATGAGCGCCTGCACCTCCGCCACAAGGGGCCGCCGACCCTCGATCGTCACCGTGACGCACGTGCCGGGGGCGGGGTTGCGGCGGTCGCCGAGGAACAGGCCGCTCGGGTCGGCGAGGCCGATGATGCCGTCGTCGACGAGCTCGAAGCAGCCGATCTCGTCGGCGGGACCGAACCGGTTCTTCACCGCCCGCACGAGCCGCAGCGGGCCCTGCCGGTCGCCCTCGAAGTGCAGGACGACGTCGACGAGGTGCTCGAGGGCGCGGGGACCGGCGACCGAGCCGTCCTTGGTCACGTGTCCGACGAGCACGACGGTGATGTCGCGCGACTTGGCCAGCGCGATGAGGGAGGCCGCCACCTCCTTGACCTGCGTGACCCCGCCCGCTGCGCCGTCGACCTCGGCGCTGCTGATGGTCTGCACCGAGTCGAGGATGAGCAGGGACGGGGCGGTGGCATCGACCTGGCCGAGCACGCTGCCCAGGTCGGTCTCCGCGCAGAGGTAGAGCTCGTCGGCGATGGCCTCGATGCGCTCGGCGCGCAGTCGCACCTGGGCGGCCGACTCCTCGCCGGTGACGTAGAGGGCCCGACGGCCCGAGCGCGCCCAGGTGGCCGCCGTGTCGAGCAGCAGGGTCGACTTGCCGACTCCGGGCTCACCGGCGAGCAGCAGCACGGCCCCAGGCACGAAGCCGCCGCCCAGGACGCGGTCGAGCTCGGGCGTGCCCGTGGGGATGGCGTGCGCGGCGGCGATGTCGACGCTGCCGATGGGGACGGCGGGGGTGCGGCTGGCGACAACCGCGGTCGTGCGCGCCCGCACGGCGCCGACCTCCTCGACGGTGCCCCACGCCTGGCACTCGCCGCACCGGCCCACCCACTTCGCGGTGGTCCAGCCGCAGTCGGTGCAGCGGTAGGGCGCGACCTGAACCTTGGCCACCGTCGCTACCTCGGGTCGGCGGGGTGGGGCGTGAGGCCGAGGTCGAACCGCTTCTGCTGGAGCAGCAGGTCGCGGGCGCGGCACAGCCGGGCCAGCTCGTCGTAGGCCGACTGCCCGATGAGCGCGACGATCTCGTCGCGGTTGGAGACGAACACGGGCTCGGTGCCGATGTGGGCCTCGGTGTTGGCCGTGCAGTACCAGGGGAAGTCGTGCCCGCCTGCGCCCCAGTCGCGTCGTTCGTACTCGCCGAGGACCACCACGAGGTGCTCGGTGCCGTCCTCGTAGGTGCGGGTGTCGTACGAGCGGCGCAGCGGAAGCTGCCAGCAGACCTCGGGCTTGGTCTCGATGTAGGAGACGCCCTCAGCCGCGGCCAGGTGGTGCAGGGCGCACCCGTAGCCGCCCTCGAACCCCTCGTCGTTGTGGAAGATGCATGCGCCGCGGACGACGCGGGTCTTCTCGGAGCCGTCCTCCTCGACGACCCAGCCCTTCTTCTCTCCCACCTTGTGCTGCTGCCACGTCTCGGGCGTCAGCTTCTCGACCCACTTCGCCACGCGCTTGCGGTCCTTCTTCTCCGAGAAGTGCGCGCCGTGCACGCAGCAGCCCGCATCGGGCCGGCTCCCGTCGATACCCGCGCAGCCTCGCCCGAAGATGCACGTCCAGCGGGAGGTGAGCCAGGTGAGGTCGGCCTTGATGAGGTGCGTGGAGTCGGCGGGATCGACGAACTCGACCCACTGGCGGGGGAAGCCGAGCGGCACTTCGGGCATGGCCACACCCTACGTGGTCGAGGCGACGTCGCGGTGAATCGCGTGCAGCGCTGACTTCGGCGGAGTCGATGCTGCGCAGGGTGCGTCGGCCCGCTAGTTTCGTGTCGTGCGACTCGGCGTTCTCGACCTGGGATCCAACACCGTCCACCTGCTCCTGGTCGACGCGCACTACGGGGCCGCGCCGGTGCCCGCCTCGAAGCTGAAGATGCCGCTGCGCCTGTCCGAGCACCTCAACGATGCCGGCGGGGTCGAGGAGCCCGCGATCGGGCAGCTGGTCGACTTCGTGGCCCGTGGACTCCGCCTGGCCGAGGACAAGGGCGCCACCGAGGTGATGGCCTTCGCGACGTCGGCGATCCGCGAGGCCACCAACGGCGAGCAGGTGCTGGCCCGCGTGCGGGACGAGACGGGCCTCGACATCGAGGTCCTGTCGGGCGAGGACGAGGCCCGCATGACCTTCCTGGCGGTGCGCCGCTGGTTCGGGTGGTCGAGCGACCGCATCCTCGCGTTCGACATCGGGGGAGGATCCCTCGAGCTGGCCTCGGGAACCGACGAGGAGCCCGACGTGGCCGTCTCGGTGCCGCTCGGTGCCGGGCGGCTGACGCGCGACTACCTCGTGGGCGACCCGCCGAGCCCGGAGTCCGTCCGCGAGGCCCGTCGGCATGCGCGGGCAGGGATCGCCGAGGTGGCCGGACGGCTGCGTCGCGTCGGGGAGCCGCGCCTGGCCGTGGCCACGTCCAAGACCTTCCGGCAGCTGGCCCGCATCGCCGGTGCCGCCCCCTCGAGTGAGGGCGTGCACGTGCGCCGGGTCCTGCGGCTCGACGACGTGCGCGAGCTGGTCCCGCGGCTGGCCGGGATGACCGCCACGCAGCGCAGCCGGATCCCCGGCGTCTCCGAGGGACGCTCCGAGCAGATGGTGGCGGGAGCGGTGGTAGCCGAGGCTGCGATGGAGCTGCTCGACGTGGACGAGCTCGTGGTCTGCCCGTGGGCCCTTCGCGAGGGCATCATCCTGCGACGCATGGACGGACTGCCACGATGAGCCAGGCCCCCGCCCTGCCCGAGAACCTCACCGACCCGGTCGTCGGCCTCACCGCGGCGGACGTGGCCGAGCGGGTGGCGCGCGGGCAGGCCAACGACGCCCCCGACGCGCGCAGCCGCAGCCTCGGCGACATCGTCAGGGCCAACACCTTCACGTGGTTCAACGGGCTCATCGGCTCGCTGTGGCTGGTCATGCTGCTGGTGGCGCCGATCCAGGACTCGCTGTTCGGCTTCGTCATCGTGGCCAACACCGGCATCGGCATCATCCAGGAGTGGCGGGCCTCCCGGACCCTGGCCAAGCTCGCCGTCATCGGCGAGGCGAAGCCGGTCGTGCGCCGCGACGGAGCCGACGTCGAGGTGAGCCCCGGCGATGTCGTGCTCGATGACCTCATCGTGCTCCGGACGGGCGACCAGCTCGTCGTCGACGGAGTCGTCGTCGAGGCCGACGGGCTCGAGATCGACGAGAGCCTGCTCACCGGAGAGGCCGACCCCGTCGACATGGTCGAGGGGGCGCCGGCGATGTCGGGCTCCTTCGTCGTCGCGGGCTCGGGCCTCTACCAGGCGACGCGCGTCGGCAAGGACTCGTTCGCGGCCGGGCTCACCGAGCAGGCCAAGAAGTTCCACCTCACCAACTCCGAGCTGCGCGACGCCATCAACAGCTTCATCCGCGTCGTGTCGTTCCTGCTCATCCCCGTGGGCCTGCTGCTGCTGTGGTCGCAGCTCGTCCGTGCCGACCTCCCGGTCGACGAGGCCATCCGGGGGACCATCGCCGGCGTCGTCACGATGGTCCCCGAGGGCCTGGTCCTGCTGACCAGCATCGCCATGGCGGTGTCGGTCATCCGGCTCGCCCAGAAGCGGGTGCTCGTGCAGGACATGCCCGCCGTCGAGGTGCTGGCGCGCGTCGACACGATCTGCGTCGACAAGACCGGCACGCTGACCGAGCCGGGCATGAAGGTGCGCGACGTCGTGACGGTCGGCGACCCGGCCTCGCTGGGCGGCACCACTGCCGACGGGGCCGACCGCCTGGCCGCAGTGCTGGGCGCCCTCGGCGCCAGTGAGTCGAACCCCAACCCGACGCTCGAGGCCATCTCCGAGCACTACCCCTCGCCGGGGTGGACCGTCACGGGGTCGGTGCCCTTCTCCAGCGCACGCAAGTGGTCCGCCGCCACGTTCGAGGGCCAGGGCACGTGGCTCCTGGGCGCACCGGAGATGCTCATCGCCGACGGCGATGCCGTGCGCGGGCGCGCCGACGAGCTCGCAGCCGACGGGGCCCGGGTGCTCCTGCTGGCGAAGGCCGATGCCACGCCCACCGCTGACGAGGGCCCCGGAGCCGTCGAGCCGGTCGCCCTCGTGGTGATCAACCAGCAGCTGCGGCCGGACGCCGCCGAGACCGTCGCCTACTTCCTGGCGCAGGACGTCACGGTCAAGGTCATCTCGGGCGACAACGCGACGACCGTCGGGGCCATCGCGATGCAGGCGGGCGTGCCCGGGGCCGACAAGCCCGTCGACGCCCGCGGCCTGCCCACCGACCCCGCCGAGCTGGCCGAGGTGGTGATGGCGTCGAACGTCTTCGGACGGGTGACGCCGGCGCAGAAGCAGGAGATGGTCGACGCGCTGCACCTGAAGCAGTCCACCGTGGCCATGACCGGCGACGGCGTCAACGACGTGCTTGCCCTGAAGAACGCCGACCTCGGCATCGCGATGGGCTCGGGCTCGGGCGCCACGCGCGCCGTCGCGCAGCTCGTCCTCCTCGACAACCGCTGGTCGGTGATGCCCAGCGTGGTCGCCGAGGGCCGTCGGGTGCTCGGCAACATCGAGCGGGTCTCGGACGTGTTCCTGACCAAGTCGTTCTACGCCATGATCATCTCGATCGTGGTGGGCATCACGGCGATCACGTTCCCGTTCCTTCCCCGGCACCTGTCGCTCATCGGCGCGCTGACGATCGGCATCCCGGGGTTCTTCCTCGCCCTCATGCCCAACACCGAGCGCTTCCGGCCGGGCTTCCTGCGGCGCGTCCTGCTCTTCGCCGCCCCGTCCGGCGTCATCGCCGCGGTCGCCGCGCTCACCAGCTTCCAGCTCGCCCTCAACGCGGGCGAGCCGCTGCTCAGCGCGCAGTCGTCGGCGACCACGACCCTCTTCATCGTGACCACCGCCGTGCTCCTGCAGTCGGCCCGTCCGCTGAACGCGCTGCGGCTCGCCATCGTGGTGGCCATGGTCGTGGCGTTCCTCGGGGTGCTGTTCATCCCGTGGTTCTCGAACTTCTTCGCCCTGTCGCTCGGCCCCGAGAAGTACGCCGTGATCGCGATCGGCGTCGGGTTCGCCGGTGCCCTCCTCGTGTGGGTGGCGACGATCATCACCGATCGCTGGCGCCGGGCATGAGCCCCGCGCCGAGGATCGGGCTGTCGACCTCGTCCGTCTACCCGGAGACCACCGCCGCGGCCTTCGAGATGGCGGCGTCGCTCGGCTACGACGGCGTCGAGGTGATGGTCGGCACCGACACCACGAGCCAGGACTCCGACGCGCTCAAGGCGCTGATGGACCACTACGAGGTCCCGGTGCTCTCGATCCACGCCCCCTGCCTGCTCATCACCCAGCGCGTGTGGGGCACCGAGCCGTGGGGCAAGCTGCAGCGCGCGCAGGCGGCGGCCGAGCGGCTCGGCGCCGACACCGTGGTCGTGCACCCGCCGTTCCGGTGGCAGCGCGAGTACGCGCGCGAGTTCGTCACCGGGCTCGAGCGGATGAGGTCCGAGACCGAGATCGTCTTCGCGGTCGAGAACATGTACCCGTGGCGGGCTGGCCCGCGATCGATCGCGGCCTACCTGCCCGACTGGGACGTGCGCAACGACGACTACCCGCACACCACGCTCGACCTCTCGCACACCGCCGTGTCCCGCAGCGACGCCGTCGAGTTCGCCTACGACCTGGGCGACCGCCTGGCGCACCTGCACCTGGCCGACGGCACCGACTCGGCCCGCGACGAGCACCTCATCCCCGGCCGGGGCGACCAGCCGGTGGCCGAGGTCCTCGCCGTGCTGGGCGCCCGCGAATTCTCGGGCTCGGTCATCGTCGAGGTGAGCACCCGCCGGGCGCCTGACCGGGCCTCCCGAGAGAGCGACCTGGCGGAGGCCCTGCAGTTCGCACGCCGGCATCTGGCCCCTCCCGCATAGGCTGGGATCGTGGCCAGCGACCCCCGCAGCATCAGCCCGCAGGACGCTGCCGGCGCCGTGCTCTCGGCCGCCCGGCTGGCGTTCGCGTCCCGGGGGTACGCCCAGACGACGATGAAGTCCGTGGCCGCAGCCGCGGGAGTCGCGCCGGGCGTCGTGAAGTCGCTCTACGACAACAAGGAGCGGCTCTTCGCCGCGGCCATGAGGCTGCCGTTCGATCCCGGCCAGGCCGTCCCGGAGCTCATCGCTCCCGGGCTCGACGGCATGGGCGACCGCCTCGTCCGGATGACGCTGTCGCTCATGGGCGACGAGAACGTGCGACGCGACCTCACCCGGCTCATCCAGTCGGACCAGGCTGCGGCCATGTCGGCGGGCGCCGCGCGGGCCGCGATGTCGCCGGACGAGTCGGCGGCGGCGCTGGCGCAGCTGCGCTTCCTCACCGAGTACGTGCAGATCACGGTCGTCGACCGCGTGGTGGCCGCCCTCGGCGTGCCGGACGCCCGCCTGCGCGTGACGCTCATCTCCTCCTACCTCGTGGGGGTCTCGACCACCCGCTACCTGCTGCGCATCGAGCCGCTCGCCTCCGCGACCGACGACCAGGTCGTCGCGCTCGTGGGCCCCGCCATCCAGGCGCTCCTCGACCCGACCCGCAAGCCGGGCGAGTAGTCGACGGTGATACGCGAGGCACTCTCGGCTGTCGCACGCAATGAGTCGCTGGGCACGCTCATCGGCAGGACGCCGATCGGCCGCGCCGTCGTGGGCCGCGTCGTCGGTGGCGACTCGCTCGACGAGGCGCTGGCCGTCGCGGCCGGCCTCGGGGACGACGGGTTCTGGGTGAGTCTCGAGCGGGCCGCGCCCACCGTCGACTCTCCCGAGGCGGCGGAGGCCGTGCTCGCCGAGCTTCGTGCCCTGATCGACCGGCTGGCAGCGGAGGGCCTGGCGGAGACGTGCGAGGTGGCCGTCCTGCCCGAGTCGCTGAGCGCGTCGGGCGGTGCCCTCGGCGACGACGCCTTCGTCCGCCTCGACGCCCTGTGCGACCACGCGGCGAGCGCGGGCGTGCAGGTGATGGTGGGCATGGGACCGGCAGTCGACGTCGAGCGCACGGTGGCCTGGGCGGCGGCGATGCTGGAGCGCGGCGCGGTCGCCGGGCTCACCCTCCAGGCCGGCCTCCGGCGCACCGAGGGCGACTGCGCCCGGCTGGCCGGGCACCGGATCAGACTCGTCAAGGGCGGCCACCGCAGCGGCCCGGAGGTGGGCTACTCGCAGCCGCTGGAGGTCGACAAGGCCTACGTGCGCTGCGCTCGGACGCTGCTGCGCGGATCGGGCGAGCCGTCGTTCGCCACCCACGACCCGCGCCTCATCGAGGTCATCGAGGGGCTGGCGGCGCGCTACGAGCGCCCGCCGCGCTCCTTCGAGTTCGCGTTCTACATGGGCCGCCTCGAGGGGGCCCAGGAGCGGCTGGCCGCGTCGGGGCATCGCGTGCGGGTCTACGTCCCCTACGGTCCCGACTGGTTCGCACGGCTCGTGGGAGGCTTGGCCGAGCAGCCCAGCACGATCGCCGCCGCCGTGCGGTCGCTTCTCCCGGGATGACGCAGACGATGCGGAAGGCGTGATGACCATGCGGATTGCCGTGCTCGGTGGCGGAGTGATGGGGGAGACCCTCGCGAGCGGGTTCCTCCGCTACGTCACCCCGTCGCCCGACCTCGTCGTCGTCGAGAAGCGGGCCGAGCGTGCACAGGAGCTCACGCAGGTGCTGGGCCTCGCCGTCGCGGACGGCCCCGATGCGGTGACGACCGCTGACGTCGTGGTGCTGGCAGTGAAGCCGCAGGACGTGCCCGCGGTGCTCGCCGAGCTCGGCGGCCTCGTGCGGCCGGGCAGCCTCGTGATCTCCATCGCGGCCGGCATCACCACGTCGGCCATCGAGGGGCTCGTTCCCGCGGGCGTCAGCGTCGTCCGGGCCATGCCGAACACCCCGGCGCGCGTCGACCGCTCGGTCACCGGCGTCAGCCCGGCGGCGGGCTGCACGGCCGAGTCGCTGGCCCTCGCGGTGCGCCTCCTGGAGTCGGTGGGCGCGGTCGTCGAGGTTCCCGAGTCGCTCCAGAACGCCGTCACGGCGGTGTCGGGCAGCGGGCCGGCGTACGTCTTCTTCCTGGCCGAGGCGATGATCGCCGCAGCCGAGGATCTCGGCCTCGATCCTGCGACGGCGCAGCGCATGGTGCACCACACGATCCTCGGCGCGGCCACGCTCCTCGAGTCGTCCGGCGAGACTGCGCAGACCCTGCGGCGTAACGTCACATCGCCGAACGGCACGACCGCAGCCGCCATCTCGACGATGGAGGAGCTCGGCGTGCACCAGGCCGTCGTGGCCGCGATCGCGGCCGCGCATGACCGAAGCCGTGAGCTGTCAGGAGGCTGATCGTGGGAGAGCGGCTGGGGGTGGTGTGGGACGAGCGGCTGGCCGAGTACGACTTCGGTCCGGGCCACCCGCTGGCTCCCGTGCGCGTCCAGCTGGCCATGCGCCTGGCGGCCGAGTTCGGGCTCTTCGCGCACCACGGCGTCCAGATGCTCGGACCGGTCGAGCCGGTCGACGACGAGCTGATCCTGCGGGTGCACGACGCCGACTACGTGGCGGCGGTGCGGCTGGCCTCGTCCGACCCGCACTTCTACGACGCCGCGCGCGGCCTGGGCACGACCGATGACCCCGTCTTCCCCGACATGCACCGGGCCGCCTGCCGGGTCTCTGCCGCGTCGCTCATGGCGGCCCAGGCCGTTCACCGCGGCGAGGTCGACCACGCGGTGAACCTGGCCGGCGGGCTGCACCATGCCATGCCCGGGGCTGCCGAGGGCTTCTGCGTCTACAACGACATCGCGGTGGCCATCGCGTGGCTGCTCGACCAGGGCGTGGAGCGGGTGGCCTACATCGACGTCGACGTGCACCACGGCGACGGCGTCCAGGAGATCTTCTGGAACGACCCCCGGGTGATGACGATCTCGATCCACGAGGACCCCCGCTCGCTGTTCCCCGGCACCGGTCACCCCTCCGAGACGGGCGGCCCGGCGGCGCCCGGAACCGCCGTGAACATCGCCCTGCCCGCCGGAACGAACGACCAGGGGTGGCTTCGCGCACTCCACGGGGTGGTGCCCGACCTCCTCGGTGCCTTCGCGCCCCAGGTGATCGTCAGCCAGCAGGGCGTCGACACGCACTTCGAGGACCCGCTCGCGCACCTCCTCGTCTCGATCGACGGCCAGCGCATGGCGTTCGAGGCCCTGCATCGGTGGGCGCATCGCTACGCGGGCGGACGGTGGGTGGCCCTCGGCGGCGGCGGCTACGAGTGGGTCGACGTCGTGCCGCGGGCCTGGACGCACCTCATCGCCATCGCCGCCGGTCAGCCGATCGCCCCCGAGACGGCCGTGCCCGACGGCTTCCACGAGTTCGTCCTCGAGGCCCTCGGCCGGCAGGCGCCCGGCCGCATGACCGACGGCCGCCAGCCCTGGCCCAAGCCCATCGACCAGGGCTTCGACGCCGACGATCCGGTCGATGCCGCCGTGCTCGCGACGCGCACCGCGGTGTTCCCGCGCTGGGGCCTCACCGCCGAGCCGGGGCTGTGGTTCTGACCGCTGCCGGTGTCCCCGTGGCCTCGTGCGCACCCCAATATGGCCATTCAACTATCACAACCATCACACGGGCCACTAGTCTTCGGTTCGCCACGACGCCGTGTGTCTCCGGAGGGGAAGCCGGGGCGGCGCGTGGCAGAGAGTTCGGTGCACAGATGTCCACGACCCCTGATCGGGCGTTCGCTGAGGTCCGGTTCCTGACCGTCGCGGAGGTTGCCGCAGTGATGCGCGTCTCCAAGATGACGGTGTACCGGCTCGTCCACAACGGCGAGATGCCCGCGGTGCGCGTCGGACGCTCCTTCCGCGTCCCCGAGCAGGCGGTCCACGACTACCTCCGCGACTCGTTCGTGGAAACCGCCTAGCAGGGCGCTGGACCCTCGGCGGTAGGCTCAGGGAGCCAAGAAGGACAACGAGCGGGCCCTCGGGGGTTCGCCTGACCAACATCGGGCCGCGTGGTCGGCCGAGACAAGGACATTTGATGGGCTCAGTGGTCAAGAAGCGGCGCAAGCGGATGGCGAAGAAGAAGCACCGCAAGCTGCTCCGTCGTACCCGGGTCCAGCGCCGCAACAAGAAGTAGCGTCCGGCGTTCTCCGCCACGGCATGAGGGGGTCTGCACATGGGCCGCACCGTGCTGGTCACGGGCGTCTCGAGGTACCTCGGCGGACGCATGGCGGCTCTCCTCGCCGCTGATCCCGGCATCTCGAGCGTCATCGGGGTCGACGTCGTCGTTCCCGACAGCCCGATCTCGGGCACCGAGTTCGTCCGCGCCGACATCCGCAACCCCGTCATCGCCAAGGTCATGGGCGAGGCCGGGGTCGACACCGTCGTGCACATGGGCGTCATCGCGACCCCCAAGCAGGCGGGCGGGCGGTCGACGATGAAGGAGATCAACGTCATCGGCACGATGCAGCTGCTGGCGGCCTGCCAGCGGACGAGCAGCGTGCGGTCGGTGGTCGTGAAGTCGACGGCGGCGGTCTACGGTTCCGGTCCCAAGGACCCGGCGAAGTTCACCGAGGACATGGAGCCCAAGCACACGCCCTCCTCGGGCTGGGCCAAGGACTCGGTCGAGGTGGAGACGTACGTGCGCGGCTTCGCGCGTCGTCGTCCCGACGTCACCGTGACCACCCTGCGGTTCGCGAGCTTCATCGGTCCGCGGGTGCAGACCGCGACCGGCGCCTACTTCTCCCTCCCGGTCATCCCCACCGTCCTGGGGTTCGACCCGCGCATGCAGTTCATCCACGAGGACGACGGCCTCGAGGCGATCCGGTGCGCCGTGCTGCGCCCGAGGCGCGGCACCTACAACATCGCGGGCGACGGGGTGCTCCTGCTGTCGCAGGCCATCCGCCGCACCCGGCGCGCGACGATCGCCGTGCCACGGCTGTTCTTCTCGACGGTGGGGCGCAGCCTGGGCACCACCGGCCTGGCCGACTTCTCGCCGGAGGCCGTGCGCCACCTGACGTATGGTCGGGGCCTGGACACCACCGCGATGCGCCAGATCCTCGGCTTCGAGCCGACCTGGACGAGCGAGGAGGCCTTCATGCAGTTCCTGCGCCGCGACGACGCCCGCGAGGTGGCTGTTGCCTGACGCGGAGATCATCCCCATGGAGCCCGGCAAGGGCCCGTCGAAGGCTGCCCGCATGGTGGGCAACACCGGCCCGAGGCCGACCCGTCCGGTCCGTCCGACCACGCCTGAAGCAGCGGCCGATGCGCCCGAGGCGACCGTGCCGGTCAAGCGCAGGAAGCGCGTGCTCGTGGAGCCCGAGCCGTCCGCCGCCGCGGAGCTGGCCGAACTCGTCGAGAACCCGACCGAGGAGGGCTGGCTCGACTTCGCCCGCCGGCGGCTGTCCGGCGACTACGGCGTCGACGACTTCGGCTTCGACCCCGAGCTCACCGACCGCGTGTTCCTGGCCATGGCCCGGCCGCTCTACCGGTCGTGGTTCCGCGTGGAGACGACCGGGCTCGAGAACGTCCCGTCGGAGAGCGGCGCCCTTGTGGTCGCGAACCACTCGGGAACGATCGCGCTCGACTCGATCATGGCCCAGGTCGCGCTGCACGACGAGCACCCCGCGCACCGGCACCTGCGGATGCTGGGGGCCAACCTGGTCTTCCAGACGCCGTTCGTCGGCGAGATCGCGCGCAAGGCCGGGCACACGCTCGCCTGCCACCCCGACGCCGAGCGGCTGCTGTCGGCCGGTGAGCTGGTGGGGGTGTGGCCCGAGGGCTTCAAGGGCATCGGCAAGCCGTTCAGCCAGCGCTACAAGCTCCAGCGCTTCGGCCGGGGCGGGTTCGTGTCGGCGGCGCTGCGCACCGGGGCCCCGATCATCCCCACGGCCATCGTGGGGGCCGAGGAGATCTACCCGATGGTGGGCAACGCCAGCGTCGTGGCCCGCATCCTGGGGCTGCCGTACTTCCCCATCACCCCGACGTTCCCGTGGCTTGGCCCGCTGGGGCTTGTCCCGCTGCCCAGCAAGTGGCTCATCCACTTCGGCGAGCCGATCCCGACCGATCACTACCCGCCGGGCGCGGCGGACGACCCGATGATCGTGTTCAACCTCACCGACCAGGTGCGCGAGCAGATCCAGCAGTCGCTCTACCGGCTGCTCGTCAAGCGTCCGTCCGCCTTCAGCTAGCCGAACGGCGCCCGTCGCCTGGCGGCCCTAGGCCGTGCGGCGCACCCGCCCGGCGGCGTAGCCGACGACCAGCCCGACCGCGACGCCTCCGGCGCCCGCGGCCGCGGGCAGCGCGACCCGCTTGAACTGCTCACGGCGGCGGAAGTCGCGGATCTTCCAGTCGTTCTCGCGGGCATGGGCGCGCAGCGCGGGGTCGGGGTTGACGGCCACCGGGGTGCCGACGGCCGACAGCATGGGGATGTCGTTCGAGGAGTCGGAGTAGGCCGAGCACCGCGACAGGTCGAGTCCCTCGCGCACCGCCAGCGCCTTGATCGCCTCGGCCTTCGCCAGGCCGTGCAGCGGGGGGCCGTCGAGGTGCCCGGTGTAGACCCCGTCCTTGACCTGCGACACCGTGCCGAGCGCGCCGGTCAGTCCGAGCCGCTTCGCGATCAGGCTGGCCAGCTCGATCGGGGTCGCGGTCACGAGCCACACCTGCTGGCCCGCGTCGAGGTGCCCCTGCGCGATCGCGAGCGTGCCCGGAATCAGCTTGTCGATCATGGTCTCGTCGAAGACCTCCTCGCCGAGGCGCACCAGCTCCTCGACGCGGCGGCCCTCGACGAAGGACAGCGCGGCCTCGGTGGCGGAGGCCACATCCTCGAGGTCCTCCGAGCCGCTGAGGACGAACTTCAGCTGCTTCACGCCGAAGCCCAGGAGCTCGCTGCCGCTGAAGTACTTGCGTCGCGCCAGCCCGACGGCGAAGTGGAACATGCTGGCGCCGCGCATCATGGTGTTGTCGACGTCGAAGAAGGCGGCCGCGGTGGGGTCGGAGCCCGGCTCGTGCGAGGCGTCGGCGCCCCCGGCCCTGGCGGACGCCTCTCCGGCCTGGCGGTAGCGCGACAGCACGTCGCGCCGCTCGGGGGCGTCGACCGGCTGGGCTTCTGAGGGGGAGACGTTCACAGGGTGAGAGTACCCAGCGGTGGACGCGGGTGTGCCAGACTCGGATGGTGAGCGCGAACATCGCGGGTTTCCTGCACGACTCGGCCCTGCGGCATCCCGATGCGCCGTGCATCGTGGCGGGCGACCGCCGCTACACGTGGGCCCAGGTCGATCGCGACGTGTCGGCCTACGGTGCCGGGCTGCTGGCCCGCGGCCTGCATCCCGGCGACCGCGTCGCCATGCTGCTGGGCAACACCTACGAGTTCGTCGTGGCCTACTACGCGGCGGCCCGGGCCGGGCTCGTCGCCGTGCCGCTCAACCCCGCGTACACCAGCGCCGAGGTGGCCGTCCTCCTGGCCGACTCCGGCGCCCGCGTGCTGCTCGTCCAGCCGGCCACGCGCACGGTCGGCGAGGAGTCCGCCGCCGCGCTGCCGGGCTGCGAGGTCATCAGCGTCGTGGGCTCGGAGTGGTCGCGGATCGGCCGGTCGGGCGAGGGCGTCGTGCTGCCCGACGACACGACGCCCGACACGCTGGCCCTCCTGCTGTTCACGGCCGGCACGAGCGGCCGGCCCAAGGGGGCGATGCTCACCCACGGTGCCCTGCGGGCCAACATCGAGATGCTGCTGTCGCTGTCCGACCCGCCGGCCGTCGTCGATGCCGACATCGTCCTGGTCGTCCTCCCCATGTTCCACGTCTACGGCCTCAACACCGTGCTCGGACTGGCGATGGCGGTCGGGGCGACGTGCGTCCTGGTCGACCGGTTCGATCCCGTCGAGTCACTGCAGGTCATCGCGAGCGAGGGCGTCACGACGGTGGCGGGTGCCCCGGGCATGTACCAGGCGTGGTGCGCGACGCCCGGCCTGCGCGAGGCGATGTCGACCGTGCGCGTGCTGTCCAGCGGAGGCTCCCCGCTTCCCGCCCGCGTCTACACCGAGTTCGCCGCGCTCACGGGCCTGGAGATCTTCGAGGGCTACGGCATGACCGAGACGGCTCCCGTGGTCGCCACGACCCTCGTGTCCGGGACGCCGAAGGCCGGGTCGGTCGGTCGTCCGCTGCCCGGCCTGGAGATCCGCCTGGTCGACGAGTCCGGCGTCGAGGTGGACGACGGAGACCCGGGCGAGGTGTGGGTGCGCGGGCCGTCCGTGTTCCTCGGCTACTGGCCCGAGGCGGCCGGCGGACCCGATGCCGAGGGCTGGTTCAGGTCCGGTGATGTCGCGTACGCCGACGAGGACGGCGACCTCCACGTGGTCGACCGGCGCCGCGAGGTGATCCTCGTCAACGGCTTCAACGTCTACCCGCGGGAGATCGAGCTCGTCATCGACGACATGGACGGTGTCGCCGAGGCGGCCGTCGTCGGGGTGCCCGACGACACCACCGGCGAGGCGGTGAGCGCCCTCGTCGTGGCGCGCTCCGGCCACGACCTGACGCCCGAGCAGATCGCCGCGCACTGCGCCACCCGGCTTGCGCGCTTCAAGTGCCCCACGACCATCCGGGTCGTCGACGAGCTGCCGCACTCGGCCACCGGCAAGGTGGCCAAGGGCCGGCTGCGCGACGTCTACGGCGACACCGGCTACGGCACGTGACGACGAGCCAGGCGCGCATCACGCTGATCGGCAAGCCCGGCTGCCACCTCTGCGACGATGCGAGGGCGGTCATCGCCTCCGTCTGCTCCGAGACCGGAGACACGTGGCGGGAGCGGTCGATCGAGGACGATCCGGTGCTCTTCGACGAGTACTGGGAGCGGATCCCGGTCATCCTGGTGGACGAGCGGCCGCATGACTTCTGGCGGGTCGATCCGCAGCGACTGCGCGCCGCGCTGGCCGCGAGCCCCTGAGCAATCCCCTCGCGGACTCCGATAGTCGGTCGCGGACGTCCGGTCAACTTTGTGCCTTCGTGCGCAAGTGCCTAACCTATGAGGGTCGATAACGGTCCGCGGAGCTCAGGTCGGCCCCGGATGCGCGTTCGACCAGCGTCCTCGCCCCTTATCTTCCCCTGGAGCACCGTGTCCCTGCCCGTCCGGCCCGCCGGCTCGCCCGCCGACCGCCGACGCCCGCGCGACCAGCACCGGGAGATCCCCGACGCGACCGTGGCCCGCCTTCCGGTCTACCACCGCGTCCTGGGCCAGCTGGCCGACTCCGGGGTCACGACCGTCTCGTCCGAGGAGCTCGCCGGCGCCTGCGGGGTGTCCTCCGCCAAGCTGCGCAAGGACCTCTCGCACCTGGGCTCCTACGGCACCCGCGGCGTCGGGTACGACGTGCGCTTCCTGGCCTACCAGATCTCCCGCGAGCTCGGCCTGACCCAGCCGTGGGGCGTCGTCATCGTCGGGGCGGGCAACCTCGGCCACGCCCTGGTGGCCTATCGCGGCTTCGCGTCGCGCGGGTTCGAGATCGTCGGCCTCCTCGACTCCCATCCTGATGTCGTCGGCCAGCGGCTCGGCACTCCCGGCCGCGAGGTGGCCGTGTGCCCCATGGCCGAGCTCGAGTCCGTCGTCGCCACCGGACGCGCGCACATCGGCGTCATCGCGACGCCGGCCGAGGCAGCGCAGGGCGTGTGCGACCGCCTGGTCGCCGCCGGCGTGCGCAGCATCCTGAACTTCGCGCCCGTCGTCCTGGCCGTTCCCGAGGACGTCGAGGTGCGCAAGGTCGACCTCGCGGTCGAACTGCAGATCCTCGCGTTCCATGAGCAGCGCCGCAGCGAGGAGCACGAGCCGAGGTTTGCACATCCGTCGAGCGACGCCGAGACGTCGTTCGATCCCGAGTCGCTGGGAGAGGCGATCAACGCATGACAACGAGAGTCGCCACCACGAAGGCGGGCGCAGCGAAGGCTGCCCCCGCCAAGGCAAAGCCCGCCCCCAAGAAGGCCGCCCCGGCCAAGAAGCCTGCGGCTGCCGCCAAGCCCGCTGCCGTGACGCCGGCCCCGGCCGCCTCGGCCAAGAAGGCCCCGGCGGCACGGAAGGCGTCGTCCAAGCCGTCACCGGTTGCCGTCGTCCCGGCCGAGCCGCAGCATGGAGTGGTGAGCGAGACGCCGGCCAAGGTCGTGCAGCGCAAGAAGACGACCCTGGGATCGGTGGCCCTCGTGGCGTCCGGTCCCGGCGACCCCGAGCTGCTGACGCTGCGCGCGGCGAGCCTGCTCGCCGGCGCCGAGGTCATCGTCGTCGATGCGGACGCCGTGGCGGTCGCCGAGGCCCATGCCGGTCCCGACACGGTCATCACGGTGGCCGTCGACGCTGCAGGGATGCCGCTCGACCAGGCGGCGCGAAGCGCCCTCGTCATCGAGTCCGCCCGCGAGGGCCGCACCACCGTCCGTCTCATCGCCGGTGACCCGGTCATCGACGGAACCCTCCTGCACGAGGCCGGTGCGCTCCGCAAGGCGCGCATCGACTTCGAGGTGGCGCCCGGCGTCAGCGAGGTCACCGGGGTCCCGGCCTACGCCGGCTTCGGGCTCACCGGTGGCCGCACCCGGCAGGTGCGCATCGTCGACGCCAACGACACCGAGCTGGTCTGGGCCGATCTCGTGTCGCCCCGCACCACGGTCACCTTCCTCAACGGGGCCGATCGGGCCACCGACATCGCCGCCCGCCTGGTCGCGGCGGGCGCCGACGAGCGCACGCCGATCGCCGTGACGCGTCGTGGCACGACGGTCGACCAGCGCACGCTCGTGTCCACGCTGGGCGAGGTCGCCGCGGCGTCGAAGGCGGCCAAGCAGGCCGGTCCCGGGCTCGTCGTCGTCGGCGAGGTCGTCGCGCAGCGCGAGAAGCTCGACTGGTTCGAGGTCAAGGCGCTGTTCGGCTGGCGCATCCTCATCCCGCGCACCCAGGACCACGCCGGCTCGATCGTCGGGCTCCTGCGCGGCCACGGCGCCGTGCCGATCGAGGTGCCGACCATCTCCGTCGAGCCGCCGCGCACCCCGCAGCAGATCGATCGCGCCGTCCACGGCCTGGTGTCCGGTCGCTACGAGTGGATCGGCTTCACGTCGGTCAACGCCGTCCGCGCCATCCGCGAGAA
>Ga0075163_10003984_pt1 | contig 19829 bp, 15 predicted proteins | sample JI1023141ADNA_FD_71478 | JGI IMG/M metagenome (GOLD analysis project Ga0075163, IMG submission 71478) | Wastewater effluent complex algal communities from Wisconsin, to seasonally profile nutrient transformation and Carbon sequestration -... | ecosystem: Engineered > WWTP > Effluent > Algae...
CTGTGATGAGTCGTGTTTTGGCAATGAGCTCTTGTTCCCTGATGTATTCGGGATTAGCAGCGAGGAAAGATTGAAGTTGTTGCAGTTGTTCAGGGTTCAGTTGTCCTTCTGCCTGGTCAAGGAGCCATTGTTGAATATTGGCTGCGGTGATCACCTCAGACTTATGCAACGATTGTTTCTTTTCAAAGATGTCTTCTTCAATGTTGTCAAGCTTGATGAGCTCAAATGATTCAAACTCCTGTTGTAATTCAGGATGCTGATCTAAAAACAAAAACATCTCGGCTACCTGCTCGGCGCTGAGGCTCCCTTCGAAGTAATCGAGGAACCAGCTCTCATAGTTGGTGCGGTTGATGTTCATTTCAGATGACATTTTCGGGTTTGCCGATGTATTCTTTGAGGGCAAGTCGTGCCCGGTAGATGTAAACTTTTACCTGCGATGGATTTAATGTAGTGATTTCTCCGATCTCTTCGTAACTGTATCCTTCGTAATCGCGGAGCATGATGACGCTGCGTTGTATTTCAGGGAGTCTGTCGAGGGCTTCGCGGAGTATTTGTTTGAGACCGCTGTATTGTCCGCTGCTGTGGCTGAATTGCTCTTCACTTACTTCGTTCCATTGTCCCTGCTTTTTTGCACGACGAAGTTTATCGAGCATGGTATGGTACGCAGTGGTGTATAAATACGATTTTGATTTCTGCGGGTCGATGTTGGCTACGTTCATCCACATTTTTTCGAAAGCATCCTGTACAATATCTTGCGCGAATTCTTTGTCCCGCGTATTGTGCAGAATGAAGCGATATACCCCGTCAGCATGGGTATCTACACATGTATTGTACTCTTGTGTGGTCACGTTAGGTAAAGTGCGTCGTCAGGTATGTGACTCCCTGCTGTTGCCTAAAGTTACTTGATTTGAGGTGGATTTATATAAAGTATTGAAATACAGATAATAAATTGATGTATTAGGTCTGATTTTTTCTGTTTCCGGTGGATAAGACTTCCATAATTCAGTCAATTTTAATCGTTGGGACTGTATCTTTGCGGCCATGTCTATCAATCGCTTCTTCCTTCCGTTTCTATTGTTCCTGGTGTTTAATTGTTCTACGCATAGTGCGTTGGCGCAGGATTTAAGTCGCCGGCAATTCCCGGGTACAAAAATTACCATCTTACTTCCGTCTGATTTCGAACATGCGGGACGTTATAACGGTTTTCAGGGCGATAGCGGGAAAGTGAGTGTGATGATTTCTTCAGTTCCAACTTCACTGGAGTTGAATCTGAAAGCATTTACTCCTGAATCAGTGAAGAAGCAGGGTGGCGAGTTGGTGCAGGTGGAGGATGTGACCTTGTCAGGAATTAAATCGAAGCTTATTGAAATCCGTCAACCGATGAAGCAGGGTGAGTATCGTAAGTTCGTGACACTGCTCGGCGATACCGGTGGTGCAAATGTGATCAGTGGCTTTGTTCCGGCTGATGATGCAAAGGCTGTGGCGGCAATGAAGTCGATGATGTTGTCGGTGCAGTATGATGCGAAGATGGCGGATAACTTTTGGGAGGGAGTAAGTTTTACACTCGATACAAAATCTTCAGGATTTACTCCGGAGAAATACAGTGCGGGCGGATTGATCTTCAGCAGAGGGGAGAAGTACAAGAAGGATCAACCGATGTTGGTGGCTGCTTCTTCGGTGAGGAAGATCAATGTGAAGGATACCCGTGAATCTTGTCTGAAACGTTTGAATTCATTGCCTGGCCTGGATAGTATCGAGGTGAAATCAATTCAGCCTATTGAAATTGATAAGATGCAGGGTTATGAAATCGAGGCCTATGCGCTGGATGATAAAAAGGACAAAGTGCTGATCTATCAGGCCATGATTTTTAATGGGACTGAACAATATTATCTGGTGGTGGGTACTGCTGCTGCCTCGTTCAGTGAGTATCTTTCCCTCTATAAATCGATTGCCTTGTCGTTGAAACGAAAATAAACGAGTCGGTTGGTGGATGGCGATCAGCGCTGTTACTTCCAGAATTCGCTCGCTGCATATTTTTTACTTTTACAAAAAAAATACAATGGCTACTGTCTCCAGAACTGCTATTCATCCCTTGCCTGATTATTTCGACCGCTATATCGTTCAGGCACCTTCGGATGATTTACTCGATGCATTGGTGAAGGATGGTGAGCTCTTTCGTAACCTCGATTGGGATCGCCTGCACCGTATCGGATTTACTGTTTATGCTCCGGGAAAATGGACGGTGCACGATTTGTTTCAACATCTGATTGATACGGAACGAATATTTTGTTATCGTGCTTTGCGTTTTGCCCGCAACGATAGTACCGCTCTGGCATCATACGATGAAGATGCGTATGTATCAGAAGCAGTGGCTACCAAAAGATCGCTCGATGAATTGAAGGAGGAATTTCTACAGCTACGTGCTGCTACGTTATGGCTGTTCCGTTCTTTCTCGGCGGAGATGTTGCAGCGGAAGGGGATTTGTTTTGAACGCGAAATGTCAGTAGGCTCAATTGGGTTTACTATCGCCGGACACGTACAACATCATCTGAAGGTGTTGCAGGAACGGTACTATGGATTGGTGGAGTAAACGAGGTTTATAAAATTCCGGTTTACAGTTTTAAATAAAGGTCGATGAAGAAAAAAATAGTGGTCATCGGAGGCGGTTTTGCCGGACTTCGTTTGTGTAAAGAATTAGATCGGAAGGGATATGATGTACTGTTAATCGACCGGCAGAATCATCATCAGTTTCAACCCTTGTTCTATCAGGTCGCAAGTGCACGTCTGGATCCGTCGAGTATTTCGTTTCCTTTCAGAAGCATCTTTCATCGTTCAAAGAGAGTGGATGTTCTTTTTGCAGAAGTGTCTGCGGTTGTTCCTGAGGAGAAGAAAATTAGAACAGATGTTGGTGATGTTTCCTATGATCGTTTGGTGATTGCAACGGGCTGCCGTACCAATTACTTCAATAATTCCGATCTGGAGAAGTATGCCTTTTCCATGAAAACAACCACGGAGGCTTTTCAAATCAGGAATCAGATTTTGTTGGGATTTGAAGAGGTTGCAGCGAAAGGATGGGAAGCTTGTCCGGGCAGCGATGCACTGGTGATTGTTGGTGCCGGACCTACAGGAGTGGAGTTGGCCGGCGCATTTGCTGAAATGAAAACACAAATGTTGCCTGGAGATTTTCCGCACGTCGATTTTTCACGTTTGAAAATTATTTTGATAGAATCAGGGAAAGAGACGTTAGGGAATATGAGTGAAAAGTCGCGCACTGCTTCGGGAAAATTTTTAGAGGAGCTGGGAGTGACCATTCGCTGTGGTGAAGTGGTGGCATCGTATGATGGTCTGAACCTGGTGTTGAAGTCCGGGGAGCAATTGCAGTCCCGTTATGTCATCTGGGCCGCCGGTGTAAAAGGAAATTTAATTGATGGATTGCCATCTGCAGAAATTGTCAGAAACAGATATCGGGTTGACAGGCAGTTTCAGCTGAATGGCTATTCGGATATCTATGCCATTGGTGATATCGCTTATATGGAAACACCGAAATGGTCTGCAGGAATGCCACAGATAGCGACAGTTGCTATCGAACAGGCAGTACTGCTTGCAAAGAACTGGTCGTTGACAGATCGTGGTAAACCTACTGCAGATTACGAGTTTCATAATCCGGGGTCTATGGCGACTGTCGGAAAACATAAAGCAGTTGTTGATCTACCCTCTATTCAATTCAGCGGACGACTCGCCTGGTTTTTCTGGATGTTTCTTCACCTCATGTTGATCCTGAATGCAAAGAATAAACTGATCATATTCATCAATTGGGCCTGGAGCTATATTACCAATAATTCTTCACACCGGTTAATCTTCAAAAAGGGATTGAAATAAAAAAGCAGCTCCCGTATAGAAGCTGCTTTACAAATTCGTTGGTAGTGATCAGAAATTGATATCTGCTCCAATAGCGATTACATCAATGCTGTTCTTCGTTTTCACTGTTACTTCCAGTGGTTGAGCAAGCAATGCAGTGATCTCAGTATTTTTGAAGAAGGTATGCATATAACCAAATGTAAACATCACCGAGTTGCTGATTTTATAACTGCAACCGGCGTTGATATTGATGTTATCATCCGGTAATGTTTCAAATGCACCCGCTTTCGTGAAGTAACCATTTCGGTCATCATATTGGAAATCGGTGAATCCACCACCAATACTCACCAGGAATTTTTTACCGGTTTGGATGGTAGTAGCCAGATTTACTGTGATTGCATTTCCTGCCAGTTCACTATAGTTATTTTCGTTGGTGAGTGGAGTAGATTTACCCCAATCAGCACCGGTTTGCATGTAGTAGTTAAAGTCACCATAGATCTGTACAGTTGAACTTGCTGCTACAGCCATTCCGATTGCCAACGTCGAGGGTAAATCGCGACGACTCGTAGCACCATCTTGCGTGATACCGAACTCATCGTTTTCCTGATTGGTTTCAAAATCGAGTTTTACAGCCGTTTCATAACGTGCAGTAAAACGAGTGCGTGGATTCATCTGGATCATCATACTGAATACACCGCCGAATCCGGAGGCATCCTCTGTAGTTTTCAGTTCCATCGTTTCATCCGGTAAACCGAGTGGCGATTGAGTCAATGTTAATCCGGCAGAAGTTTTATTTGTACCATCAATGAAACGTCCTGCAAATGCAAACGAGATACGATCATTGGCTGCAAATGCTGCTCCAAGAGTAGTAGTGAGATAATAGGAAGAAGCCTTCATGTATTGTCCTTCGTAGGCACCATACGCTCCTTGTGCTGCCATCAATGTTTGTAAACCGATCAGTTCGGTATTGATGCTGCCTTCAGGATAGTTGGCTGTTGCGCCACCACCGGCCATATACACACCGGTAAAGAGACTAAAACGATCTTTTTTATAGCTCATGTACAGGTTCGGCAGGAACAAGTCATTGCCATCCTGTGTAAAGGTCTGCTCACCTGCACCCAGACCGAAATCGAAGGTATGTGAAGGCTTGCGGAACAAACTCTGGTTGCCAATATTAATATGGAAACCATCGTTCATTTTAACCAGACCGGCCGGATTGTACACAACAATATCACCGGCATCAGTTGCAGCGTTACGGGCCGGAGTACGTACCCATTCAGCGCTCATGTTTACTAGATTGTCATGCTGTGCCTGCGCAGTAACCGTCAACAGACATAGACTCAATAAGAATTGAATTTTTTTCATGGTTTGGAGGGATTAACCTGCAACCTTCTACGCACGATTAACCGGAAGGTTACTAAATGCAGTATTTAAGCCGGAAATACCTCCTTGGGAAACCCGAAAAAGTGGAGAATACTAGTGCTATGTACACGTGGAGACTTAAACGCGGCGGTTAGCGGCGATCACGTAGCGAGCGCGGCGGGGGGCGAAGAGAAAAAAACAGTGAAAATCATATTTTTCTTAATCAATCAGTGGCCAAAACTCTCGTCAAGCAAATCCGCGAAAATCTGTCCTATCCGCACAATCTGCGTTCCCAACACTTCACCTTCGTGAACACAGATAAAACGGATTTTACTGATTCCCGCGGATCTATTCCTTCTAAGAAATTTAATTACGCTCTAATTTGCCAATTTGCCCCCGAGGTGCCACGAGGCAAGCTCCTGACTTACGCGTTCCTTACTCGGGGCCTTCGGCAATTTATAATGATTAATGTGCTTCCAGCCAGTTAAGTCCTGTGCCGGATTCTACAAGGACCGGAACGGTTAGCGGAAGTGCATTTTCCATGAGCTCTTTTACCAATGCTTTTGTTTCTTCCAGTTCATCGCGGTGGACATCAAATACCAATTCATCGTGTACCTGAAGAACCATTTTACTACGCAATTTCTTTTTACGAAGTGCATCATGAATATTGATCATCGCTACTTTGATCATATCAGCTGCTGATCCCTGAATGGGTGCATTGATGGCATTGCGCTCGGCAAATCCACGTACGGTTTGGTTTTGGGAGTTGATATCGCGGAGGTATCTTTTCCGTCCGAGTATCGTTTCTACGTAACCTTGTTTGCGGGCTTTCTCAATGGCACTGTCCATGTAATCCTTGATGAGCGGATACTGGATAAAATAATTTTCAATGATGGATGCAGATTCTTTTCGTGGAATATTTAATCGCTCGGCGAGTCCGAATGCGCTGATGCCATAAATGATTCCGAAGTTGACCATCTTGGCTTTGCGGCGCATATCGCTGTTGACTTCTTCCAGTGGTACTCCAAACACTTTAGCAGCTGTAGCGGAGTGGATATCGACGTTGTTGCCAAAGGCTTCCAATAAGCCAGGGTCCTGGCAAAGATGCGCCATGATGCGGAGTTCAATCTGGGAGTAATCCGCCGAAAGTAACAGGTGGTTTTCATCACGTGGTACAAAGGCTTTCCTGACTTCGCGTCCACGGGAGGTACGAATGGGAATATTCTGGAGATTGGGATTGTCGCTACTGAGTCGTCCTGTAACTGCTACCACCTGATTGAAGGTAGAGTGGATACGACCGGTCATCGGATTCACCATTTGCGGTAAGGCGTCAACGTAAGTTGATTTGAGCTTTACAATCTCTCGGTAATCGAGTATCTTATCTACGATGGGATGTTTGCCACTTAGTTTGCTGAGAATATCTTCGCTGGTGGCGTATTGTCCCGTTTTTGTTTTCTTGGGCTTCTCGGCAATCTTGAGTACTTCGAAAAGTATATCTCCTACCTGCTTTGGCGAGGAGATATTGAATGGTGTGCCGGCGAGTGCCTGAATTTCTTTGTCGATGTTCCTGATATCTCCTTCAAGGATTTTACTGAATTCAGAGAGCGTTGGGATGTCCAGTTTTATTCCTTCCCGCTCCATGGCTCCTAATACAGGTATGAGAGGAAGTTCGACTTCATTAAATAGTTTTTCTGTTTGTGTTTCCTGCAGCATGGGACGGAATTTCTCCATGAGCTGTAAGGTAACATCTGCATCTTCAGCAGCGTATTCTTTTATCTCCTCGAGTGCCACATCGCGCATACTTCCCTGATCCTTGCCTTTTTTTCCGATGAGTGTTTCAATGGAAACCGGCGCATAACGAAGATAGGTTTCAGCGAGTACATTCATGTTGTGTCGCATCTCCGGCTGAATGAGGTAGTGGGCTACCATGGTGTCGAAGATCGGCTCGCTAACCTGTATGCCATAGTTGGCGAGTACGTTCATGTCGTACTTGATGTTTTGTCCGATTTTTAAAATGGTTGCATGTTCATATACCGGACGAAATTCTTCCAGCAATTGCTGTGCTTCTTGTTTATCTGCCGGTACCGGAATGTACCATCCATTGTGTGCGGAGGTGCTGAAAGATAGTCCAACCAACTCTGCACGCAAAGCATCAATACCGGTCGTCTCAGTATCAAAACTAATTGCTGTTGCTGCTAATAATGTTTTAATCAACGCGGCTCTTTCTCCTGCTTCAGTGACTGCGATATACTGGTGATCGGTATTGCTGATATTGTTAAAGTTAATATCTTCTTCGTTGGTTTCTTCAGTGTAAGCTACAGCTGTAGAAGCAGCAGATGCTGTACCAAACATGTCCATTTGTCCGGCCGAATTCACTGCAGGAACAGCTACCTGAATTTCTTCTCCCAATATCTGTTGTGCCAGTCGACGGAATTCCAGCTCTGTGAAAAGTTCAGTGAGTGCTTCTTTGTTGGGTTCGCCTAAACGAAGGTCTTCCTCTACAAATGGTACCGGCACTTCACAATGAATCGTTGCCAGTTGTTTGGAGAGAATCGCTTTGTCTTTGTTGTTCTCAATTTTTTCTTTGAGCTTTCCTTTCAGCTGGTCAGTATTCGCCAACATATTCTCAACTGATCCAAATTGCTGCACGAGTTGTGTCGCCGTTTTTTCTCCAACTCCGGGAACTCCGGGAATATTATCAACCGCGTCACCCATCAAACCAAGGATATCAATAACCTGCGCCGGACGCTCAATTCCATATTTCTCACAAACTTCTTTTACTCCCAGAATTTCCGCGCCGTTTCCGAGACGAGCAGGTTTGTAAATATGCACATGCTCTGTCACCAACTGACCATAATCTTTGTCGGGAGTCATCATGAATGTTTCGAATCCCGCCTGTTCTGCTTTCACCGAAAAAGTTCCGATGATATCATCAGCCTCATATCCATCCAATTCAATTACCGGAATATTAAAACAACGCACCAACTGTTTGATGTACGGAATCGAAATCGCGAGGTCTTCCGGCATTTCATCCCGATGTGCTTTGTAATCTTCAAATGCTTCGTGACGATGTGTAGGAGCCGCTGTATCAAAAACTACTGCAATATGAGTGGGCTTCTCTTTTTTAAGAATCTCGAGTAAGGTATTTGTAAAGCCGAACATCGCACTGGTGTTCAAACCTTTGGAATTTACACGGTGATTATTGGAAAACGCAAAATATGCCCTGAAAACCAAGGCCATCGCGTCGAGAAGAAATAATTTTTTAGGTTCAGTATTCATTCGACTAAAATACTCTAAAAATTAATAGTCAACGAAGAATTCCGGAATTTGCAAATGAGCCAATTAGTCAATTAGCCAATTGTAATCTTAGTCTTTCGGACTCATGGGATACAGTGTGCCAATTCATTCCACGATGGGAACACAGAATAAACGGAATCACTGATTCTCGCGGATTTATTCTTTGTAAGAAGTTTAAATACGTTCTATTTTGTCAACTTGCCAACTTGCCAATCCACCAATTCACCAATCCACCAATTCACCAATCCACCAATTCACCAATCCACCATTTCACCCACGAGGTTCACTTTGCTCACTCGGGGTCTTTGGCTAATTTCTATATTTGTGGTTATGTTCATCGACGAGCTGCGCGAATATTGTATAGCCAAACCATTTACCGAAGAGACATTTCCCTTCGATGAGGATACCCTCGTTTTTAAGGTGATGGGAAAAATGTTTGCTTTGATCAGCTTGTCCGAGCCGGATACGGTTAACCTGAAATGTGATCCTGAATATGCTTCGGAACTGCGTGAACGTTATATTGCAGTACAGCCGGGTTATCATATGAATAAAAAAATGTGGAATACCGTCGCTTTGCAGTCGGATGTGGATGAAACACTCCTGCGAAAATTAATCGATCATTCGTACGAGGAAGTAGTGAAAGGTATGCCGAAGAAAATCCAGCGTGAAATTTTGGGAGGGGAACACGGATAAAGCTGATTTAGCGGATTGGCACGGATTTATTCCTAATGGACCATGAACCTTGAGTTCTTTTTAACCTCGGTACTTACTTCTGAAATAATCTGTAAGAAGCACTAAGATTTTATTCACTCACCCGATATCCTTTCTGCCAATAAAACCATCGTGCGTTGTGATTGCGTAGAGGTAAAAAATAAATACTTCGGTTCGCCGGATTTGATGCCGAGTGATTTTGTGACATCAGCAGCGTTGACCGGAAAATTATAAAATACTAACTGTGCCGGATTTCCCTCCAGTGCTGAATTAATCTTTTCTTTTTTATAGGGTAGAACCTGTTCAATGCGAAACATCCTTCCCGGAAAATCAACGAGTGGAGTCGGGCCGGTGAAGAGATGTGAGTTGGGATGGAGCAATTTTAATCCAAACTTTTTGCAAATGCTCCGCCATGGTCCAGCTTTGCGGATCGAGGCATTGGGTTCAAATAAATATTTTTCCGGTTCGCCGATCGGCAAGGGTAGTGTCGCTTCTTCTTTCGGCTGAAAACGGAATTCGCTTTTTATGTTTCCGGTGTCAATGCAAATGATATCAGGTGCGGAAGATTTTTCAGCGAGAAAGAACAAGAGTTCGCGGCATTCGTCCTTGCGGGAGATGACTTCTACACGAATTGTTTCCGGAAGCAAACGGAGTCCTTCGCGGATGTCGAGCATGGGCGCCAGTTTTACGAGTAACATTGCATCTCCTGTAAGCAACGTTGCTTTTAGTTCCAGCAAATTGGGACTTAAATCCTCTATCCGAAATACCTTTTTACCGCTATCACTTCTTCTGGATGGATCGAGGAAAAAAATATCTGCTTGTTCCGGCAACATGGCTGAAGTTTCAGCGGCAGTTCCTTGAAATACCTCTACGTTTTGAAAGCCCAGCAGGTTAAAATTATACCTTGCAGCTGCGCATCTTGCCGCATCAGGTTCGCAGTAAAAAACTTTCGTGGCAGTTCGTGCAAATGCAAGGGTGTCGATTCCGAGTCCGCCGGTGAGGTCAACAACCACCTTACCGGTAGCCCAAACGGCTTTATGTTCTGCTGCTTCTTCCGATGAACATTGTTCCAGAATCATCGTGTCCGGGTAAAGAATTTCCGGATGCGCATAGAAGGTGGGTAGCTTATGGCGGGCTGTCTGGCGTCCCTTCACCTGGGTCAGCAGTTCCTTTAAGGGCAGATCCTTGCGGGCAGCATATCTCAATGCAAGATCCGGAACAGGTTCATTTTCATGCTCCTGAACCCAATCGATCCACATTTTGGGATCAAATACGGGATTCTGCTCCATCTCCTGCAAAGAAAGGACGAAAAATGCATGTTTCCCCGTGGGATTTACGGATATTTGCAGTCCCGAAAAACCGGACCGGAATCATGATGAAAAAACTGGCTAACTACTTCTTTCAGGGTCTCCTGTTTGTGGTGCCTATCGTAGTGACTTTCTATGTAGTGTATCTCGCCATCTTGTGGATGGACAATTTATTACCCATTCAGATCCCGATTTCTGTTCCCTGGAGTGATGACTTTAAACTTCCCGGCTTGGGCATCCTGATCATCCTGGCGGTCATCACCGTTGTAGGTTATATCGGTACCCGTTTCGTGCGGAATCCATTTTTTATCTTGTTTGAAAATCTAATGGAACGGACTCCCTTGCTGAAGGTGATTTATTCGTCGGTGAAGGACCTGATTGAGGCGTTCGTTGGAGAGAAGAAGCGGTTTAACCAGCCGGTGTTGGTTACGGTAAATAAAAATCCATCCGTTCAGCGAATCGGATTCATTACTGAAAATGATCTTTCGGAATTGGGTCTTGGAAAAGAGAAAATGGCAGTGTATCTTCCGTTTTCATATGGCTTCAACGGTCAGCTGGTGATTGTAGATGGTGATCAGGTACAAAAGCTGGATGCTTCCGGTACGGAAATGATGAAGTTTGTAATTTCGGGGGGCGTAACAGATATTTAAAATGCGAATGATGAATACTATGAAGAAATTAATTTGGATGGTGCTGCTGTTCTCTTGTTGCAGTACAATTTCGTTTGCGCAGAAAGTGAAAGTGGAACATGCGCTTGAACAACTGGGTGAAGGATATAACTCTGCATTTCGGGTGAGTATACCTCATGCTTCTATGAGAACTGTGGAGAAAAAATGGAACTCGTTTCTGAAAAGTAATAAAGCGAAAGTGCGTTCATCGAAAGGAACTATCAAGGGAGAAAATGCGATTATCAATGGACTTGGTCCGGATACATTGCAGATTTTTTCGAAACTGATAGAGGATGCGGATGGAGTAATGCTGAAAGTTGCTTTCCAGAAAGACGGTACATATATTTCTCCGGATAGTGATGGTTCTTACAATACGCGTCTGGAACAACTCCTGACTGATTTCGCGATGGAGATTTCCAAAGATGGCCTCAATGATAAACTGGCAATGGCCGCTAAGTTATTGAAGGATACACAACGTGAACAGGCGAATCTCGAGAAGTCTAACGAACGCATGTCTTCTGATAATGAGAGCATGAAGAAGAAAATTGCCGAGAACGAATCTAACATCGAAGAGAATAAAGCACGTGTGGAAGAGTTAAAGAAAAGAATCAAGGAACAACAGGGGAGCCTGGAAATTCTGCGAGGAAAATTCGGTGAATTAAAATAACAAAAAAATAAAATCGCGGTTCGCACAATCAGCTGGCGAACCTAACGTTAGTCCATTCATAATTTATGTCAACAGGAGATACGATTCTTGTGCTTGGTGCAGCCGGGCAAATTGGTACCGATCTGGTTACCACCTTACGCGAAACTTATGGCGGTGATCGGGTGATCGCTACCGATGTAAAGGAACAAACCGGTTATCTGGCCGAGAGCGGACCGTTTTATGTACTCGATGTACTGGATGCGCAGGCCGTAGCCGATATCATTCGCACCAATAAGGTGAAGGAAGTATATCTGCTGGCGGCTTTGTTGAGCGCAACTGCCGAGCAAAAAATGAAAACAGCCTGGAAACTGAACATGGAAGGGTTGTTTATTCTGCTGGATATTGCCCGCGATCTGGGTGGCTTAAAAATTTTCTGGCCGAGCAGCATCGCTGTTTTTGGTCCTACCACTCCGCGCGACCTGACTCCTCAGTATACAGTGATGGAGCCGTCTACGGTGTATGGTATCAGTAAACTGGCCGGTGAGCGCTGGTGTGAATATTACTACAATAAGTTCGGAGTAGATGTACGTAGCATCCGCTATCCCGGACTCATCAGCTATAAAGCATTACCGGGTGGAGGTACTACGGATTATGCCGTGGATATCTATCATCAGGCTCTGGATAAAGGTCGCTATACCTGTTTCCTGAAAGAGAACACCGCATTGCCGATGATGTATATGCCGGATGCGATTCGTGCTACTATGGAGCTGATGTCGGCGCCGGCTGATAAAATCAAAATCCGCAGTAGCTATAATCTGGGTGGTATCAGTTTTACTCCCGCTGAAATCGCTGCGGAGATCGCGAAACATGTGCCCGGTTTTGTCGTAGACTATGCCCCCGACTTCCGTCAAGAAATCGCCGACTCCTGGCCCAACAGCATCAACGACGACCGCGCCCACGCCGATTGGGGATTCCGATGTCAATACGACCTCTCCTCCATGACCGTCGACATGCTGAAGCACCTGAAAGAAGCACGTCTTACTGTCTGAGTCGTCCAGTGTATTCACCGGAAGATTGATTTCTTTTAATCATAGTTAATCATAACTTTCATAATTAATCAGTGGCTAACCTCGCTGATTTACTGAACAGACATTACATGAATCATCCATTATACGTTACGAATTCCCTGTCGCGTCAGAGGGAACAGTTTATACCTTTAAATGAACCTTTTGTTGGATTGTATGTATGCGGTCCTACGGTTTATGGAGAGGCACATCTGGGACATGCACGTCCCTATATCACTTTTGATGTGCTGAACCGTTATCTCACACATCTGGGATATAAAGTCCGCTATGTACGCAATATCACCGACGTAGGCCATCTCGAAAACGATGCCGACGAAGGAGAAGATAAAATCGCCAAGAAAGCCCGACTCGAACAGCTGGAGCCGATGGAAATTGTGGAGCTCTATACCAATAGCTTTCATGAATCCATGCGTGCGCTGAACAATAACCCTCCCGGCATTGAGCCGCGTGCATCGGGTCATATCATCGAGCAGATTGAAATGATCAAAAAAATCATCGATAACGGTTACGCCTATGCGTCGAATGGTTCGGTGTATTTCGATGTGCTTTCCTATAGTAAAAACAATGATTACGGTAAGCTGAGTGGCCGAATTATCGAAGACCTGATTGCCGGAGCCGGAAATGAACGCCGTGAACTAGAGGGACAGGAAGAGAAACGGAATCCTGCTGATTTTGCGCTCTGGAAGAAGGCATCTCCGGAACATATTATGCGTTGGCCTTCACCCTGGAGCGATGGTTTTCCGGGATGGCATATTGAATGCTCGGCGATGAGTAAGAAGTACCTCGGAGAAACGTTTGATATTCACGGTGGCGGAATGGATCTGCTGTTCCCGCACCACGAGAGCGAGATTGCACAGTCGAAAGGAAGTTGCGGACAAGCTCCGGTGCGTTATTGGATGCACAATAATATGATTACCATCAACGGACAGAAAATGGGTAAATCGCTGGGGAATTTTATCACCCTGCGTGAACTGTTTACCGGTGAGCATAAGTTGTTGCACCAATCGTATAGTCCGATGTCGATCCGCTTCTTTATTCTGCAGGCGCATTATCGCAGTACACTCGATTTCTCCAATGAAGGATTGCAGGCTGCTGAGAAGGGAATGAATCGTTTGATGGCAGCCGTGGATCTGATTGACTCGCTGAAGCCGGGAGATGTTTCCACTTCTGAGGTGAAAACGTTGCGCACAAATGCGTTTGCCGCCATGAACGACGATTTGAATACGGCCATTGCAATTTCACAGTTGTTTGAAGGTGCCCGTATCATTAACTCTGTAAACGGAGGAACGGAAACATTGACTGCGGAAGATATCGCTCATCTGCGTGAAACTATGCACCTGTTTGTTTTTGAAATCCTCGGATTAAAATCAGAAGTGAAAGGTGATAGTGATGATCTGAATGGAGTGATGGACTTGTTGTTATTGTTGCGCGCAGATGCAAAGGCAAAGAAAGATTTTGCTACATCGGATAAAATTCGTGATGAACTGGTAAAACTGAATTTCATAATCAAAGATGGTAAAGATGGTACGAGTTGGTCAAAAGCATAAGCAGTTGTTCCGGCAGTTCATGCTGCTGGCAGGAGTTTGTGTTGGACTCTTCTCCTGTAACAACGACGGTGGCAAGAAAGGAAATGATACTTCACAACCAATTCCGGCTCAAACAATGAAGGCACCCTCTTTCAATGCCGATAGTGCTTTTGCATTTGTAAAGCAACAGGTGGATTTTGGTCCGCGGGTACCTAACAGTAACGCACATACGAAATGCGCCGACTGGATGGCCAACGTGATGAATGGATATGCGGATACGGTCATCGTACAGCGTTACAATGTCACTGCCTTCGACGGGAAAGTGCTCAATAGTAAAAATATCATCGCTTCTTTCCGCCCGGATCTGGGTAACCGTATTCTGCTTTGTGCTCATTGGGATACACGCCCGTTCGCTGACCAGGATACTGAAAGAAAGAATGAACCGATTGACGGTGCCAACGATGGAGCAAGCGGTGTGGGAGTGCTGATGGAAGTGGCTCGGCAACTCTCTATTGCAAAACCTAACCTGGGAGTTGATATAATATTCTTTGATGCGGAAGACTACGGACAGCCTGACGACAGTGAGTTTCCACCGATGGAAGATTCGTATTGTCTCGGTTCACAGTATTGGGCAAAGAATCTCCATACACCGAATTACATCGCACGTTATGGCATCTTACTCGATATGGTGGGTGCCGAACATTCTACATTTACTCAGGAAGGAACCTCTGTTCAGTATGCTCCTTATGTTGTTGATCTCGTTTGGAAAACTGCCGCATCAGCCGGATATAGCGACTACTTCCTCATGCAGAAAACCAAAGGAATCATCGACGATCATTTTTACATTAACCGGATTTCTGGTATTCGTTGCGTTGATATTATTCACTATGATTTTAATACCACTTCCAATTTCTGGAAGCACTGGCATACTCATGGCGATACCATCGACAAGATCGATAAGAACACACTCAAGGCTACAGGGCAGACATTGTTGGAGGTTCTTTTCAGAGAGATTCCGGTCTGATTTATCGAATGCTGGTTGTTTCGGGTTGAACTATAACGGGTTTTTCAATGATAGTTTCATGAATTAAACCCCGAAATGCAAAAGTTGTCTATACAACATCGTACCTTTGCGATCCCTAGAAACACCTAACTAATGCGCCGTATATTAATCGTCAGTTTATTTATATTCAGTTATTTAACCTCTTTTTCTCAGCAACCTGCCGGCGGACAGCGTGACAGTGCCCGATTCAAGGCGATGATGAAGGATTCGTCGTTTATGAAGAACATGGCTCCGATGGGTAAGGTGATCGGTTTACTTCGTGATTCTTCCAACCGTGAGCCCCTGGCTTATGCTTCCATTGCTTTGATAAAAGTTCGAGATTCATCGGTGGCTGGTGGTGCATTAACAGATGAGAAGGGTGTGTTTCGGATTGAGGATGTGATGCCTGGTCGTTATGTTATCCGTATTACGTCGATTGGTTATCGTCAGCTGGATTCTAAACCATTTATGCTGACACCACAGGAGCCCTTGAAAGATTTTGGGAATGTATGGATGCCACCTTCACAGAAGATTTTAAAGGAAGCGGAGATTGTAGGGGAGAAGGCGGAGTATGTGAATTCATTGGATAAAAAAGTTTACAACGTTGATAAGACATTGGTGAATGCCGGAGGGTCGGTGTCGGAGGTGTTGCAGAATATTCCTTCGGTGAATGTGGATATTGATGGGAAGATCAGTTTGAGAGGCAGTGAGCAGGTAACGGTTTTAATCGATGGGAAGCCTGCCGGATTAACGGGTGATAACCGCGGTGCTATTCTCCAACAACTTCCTGCATCTGCTATTGATCAGATTGAAGTAATTACCAATCCTTCTTCGAAGTACGACGCCGAGGGAATGTCTGGGATCATCAATATCAAAACCAAGAAGGATAAAAATATTGGTCTGAACGGAACCTTAACTGTTGGTGCCGGAACGAATGATAAATACAATGCAGGTTTGCAGTTGAATCGTCGTTCGAAAAAGACAAACATCTTCTTCAATTATGGTTTCCGTGACGATCGCCGAACCAATGAAGGAAATAGCTTGCGTACGAATACCTACGGAGATGCAATTTCTTATTTCCGTTCATTGAGTGATGGTACCAATGATAATCTTTCGCATAATTTCCGCTCGGGAATTGATATCTTTCTGAACGATTATAATACACTTGGGTTTTCCGGAAGTTATAATGCACGTAATGAAGACCGCCGTGAGTTATCAGTGACTACAGTGGAGAACGAATTGAATCAGGTGGTGAGCGGATTCGACCGGCTTTCGAAAACGAAGGAGGAGAACTCAAATATCGATGGAAGTATTGATTACCGGAAAACATATCGGAACAGTAAGAAGGAATTAACAGCAAACGTTAACCTTACGCGTATTAATCGTGATAATGAAAATAGTCTCTATACATTCCTGACTGCCTCTGATGATCTAAATCAACGCATCTTCACTGACGGTATATCTTATAACGGAACAGCGCAACTGGATTATATTCTTCCGAAGGAAAAGTATAAAGTGGAGATGGGTTTGAAATCGTCATTGCGTAACAACGATAATGAGCAGCGTTCAGATCGTTTTGATTTCAGTAACAATAGCTGGAATGAAGATGTGTCATTTGCTGATCAGTTCATTCTTACCGAGTGGGTGTATGCCGGATATCTTCAGTGGACAGGTCGATGGAAAGTGTTTGACCTGAGTGCGGGTTTAAGGGCGGAGCAAACATTCATCACCGGTGATTCAAAAAGCGCTGACACTACTTTCACCCGCGACTTTACGAATCTGTTTCCTTCAGCAGCGGTGAAATATAGTCTGAAAGATGGTCACGATATACAGTTAAGTTATAGCCGTCGAATTAATCGTCCGCGGGAAGGGCAATTGAATCCGTTCCGAAATGTGTCCGATTCACTAAATGTACAAGTGGGAAATCCTTCTATCATGCCTGAACTGACTCACTCACTGGAGTTCGGCTATACTGGCCGTTATGGTGAACAGAATGTTTCTGCGAATGTGTTCTATCGCTACACTGATGATTTTTCACAACGTTACCGTACGATCGATACTGCTACCAACATCTCTACCATGACCTTTGTGAACTACAGCACGGCAGAGAACCTTGGATTGGAACTCGTCTTCCGGAATACCATCTATAAAATCATCAATACCAGTTTGAGTTTAACAGCTTTCTACAATGCCGTAGATGGTACTAATGTTGGCAGTGATCTGGTGAGTGATGTATGGAGTGGTGATGTACGTGGTTCGGTGGCTGTAAAGCTCGGGAAGCAATTCTCGTTTCAGTTTACAGGGAACTATATGGCACCACGGGAGCAGCCGCAGGGAACATTCAGAGGTATGAGCGGAGTAGATTTCGGATTCAAATACGATTTCAAAGGAGGTAAGTGGACACTCAATGGCTCCATCACCGATATCTTTGATACCAGGAATTTTGATATCGATAACCGCGGCGAAGGATTTCGTCTGGAAGCTATTCGTAAACGGGAATCGCGTGTAGCCAGCTTCACCCTGAGTTACCGTTTCGGAAAAGCTGAATTGAATCAACGAAACCGCCGTCAGTCGACTCGTCCTTCCGATTCACAGCAAAATGATATGATGGATTTTTGATCAATGTAATTGTTACTGTAAAAAGGCATCATCATGGACAGGAAAAACTTCATTAAGCAATCAGCAATCATGGCAACCGGATTATTGACACTAAACGAATTCTCTTCCTTCGCTGCCGAAATGGCCGGAGAGAAAGCAAGAATGCCTGCGATGTTTGTTGGGCATGGAAGTCCGATGAATGCCATCGAGCAGAATGAATTCAGTGCCACCTGGAAGAAGATTGGTGCAGCTTTACCGAAACCGAAGGCGATTTTATGTGTTTCTGCACATTGGATGACGAGTGGGAAAACACTGGTTACAGCCATGGAGAAACCAAATACGATTCATGATTTTTATGGTTTTCCGCAAGAGCTCTTTGATGCGAGATACCCGGCTCCCGGAGCACCGGAAGTGGCGAAGGAAACCATTGCTATGGTTACTAAAACCAATATTGAGGCGAGTCAGGAATGGGGCCTCGATCATGGTTGCTGGTCGGTGTTGTTGCCCATGTTTCCAAAGGCCGATATTCCGGTGTATCAGCTCAGCCTCGACCTGAATAAACCACCCCAATGGCATTATGAACTGGCAATGCAGCTGAAGGGTCTCCGTGAGAAAGGAGTGCTGATTGTAGGAAGTGGAAACATCGTACATAACCTCGGGCGCATGCAGTGGAATAACAATGCATTTGACTGGGCCATTGAGTTTGATACATGGTCGAAGCAGCGAATCGAAGCAGGCGATCATCAGGCGCTCATCAACTACCAGGCGAAAGGCAAAATCGCCGATCTTTCTATTCCTACCAACGAACATTATCTCCCGCTACTTTATGCAGTTGCCTTGCAGGATAAAACAGATAATCTGCGCTTTTTCAACGAGAAAACAATGATGGGATCTATCTCCATGCGCTCCTTGATTTTATCCTCACACTAAACCGTGTTTCCTGTCGTTTGAAGGATAATTTCACGGAGTTGACGGTAACAGGAGCTAATTCTTGGTAAAAAACCTTCCTAAAGCTGTCGGGCTGCCGTGAAAATATTTAATTTCGTCGGTCTATGGGCAAACAGCAGGGCAGCAACGCTTCCTTTCGTAAATACGTAAAATATATCTGGGTGCTGATTTTCGCGCCGGTGGTCTTTGTTTTTGCGATGGTCGGTCTTACCGCTTTGGGAGTATTTGGCGAATTGCCAACGTTTGAAGAACTCGAAAATCCAAATAGTAGTCTGGCCAGTGAAGTGTACTCATCCGACATGAAAACGCTCGGCAAGTATTATATCCAGAACAGGGTCAATGTGCATTACAAAGACCTCTCTCCGCACCTGGTAAATGCCTTGAAGGCGACAGAGGATGTGCGTTTTGAAGAGCATAGCGGCGTTGATATTAAAGGTTTGATGCGTGTTTTTGTGCGTACCATTATTCTCCAGCAGGATGCAGGTGGAGGAAGTACGATCTCTCAGCAGTTGGCGAAAAATCTTTTCCCTCGTGAGGAGATGAGTAAAATAGGTTTGGTTTTTCGGAAGCTCAAAGAGTGGATCATCGCTGTGAAGCTCGAACGGAACTATACTAAACAAGAGATCCTTGCAATGTATCTGAACACAGTGGAGTTTGGGAACAATGCATTCGGAATAAAATCAGCAGCCACTACATATTTCAATAAACAGCCTTCCGAGTTAAAAATGGAGGAAGCAGCTTTGTTAATCGGAATGCTTCAGGCACCATCGCGCTATAATCC
>Ga0075163_10003985_pt1 | contig 19828 bp, 15 predicted proteins | sample JI1023141ADNA_FD_71478 | JGI IMG/M metagenome (GOLD analysis project Ga0075163, IMG submission 71478) | Wastewater effluent complex algal communities from Wisconsin, to seasonally profile nutrient transformation and Carbon sequestration -... | ecosystem: Engineered > WWTP > Effluent > Algae...
TGCGCGGCATGGGTCGCAACGCGCGACGGTCCCACGCCGCGCAGCCCCGATCAAGCGCCGCGCCCCGGCCAGCCCGCGCCCGCGCCTCGCTTGCACGTGCACGACGTTCGGCTCGCCCGGGGCGGCGACGTCGGCGAGGACGCTGGACGGCGCGCGCGCGAATTTGATACGTTGCGCGCACATGCCATCGAGACCGTCACGTCGGACCGTGCTGCGTGGGACGCTGGGCGCGACGGGGGCCACGCTGCTCGGCGGCTGCCGCACGGACCCGACCCGCGAGCTCGGCCACGGGACCGCGAGGCCGCCGGACGCGAGCGCGCGGCTCGTGGCCATCCGCCTGCAGGTCAACGCCCAGCAGCGCACCGCGGAGGTCGACGTCGACGCGTCGGCGCTCGAGCTGGTGCGCGAGCAGCTCGGGCTGCGCGGGTCGAAGCTGGCGTGCGGGCACGGGGTCTGCGGCGCGTGCACGATGCTCCTCGACGGTCAGCCGGTCGCGAGCTGCCTGTTGCCGGCGACGAGCCTGAACGCGCGCGCGCTGACCACCGTGGAGGGGCTGACGGGCGCGGGCGGGCTGCACCCGGTGCAGCGCGCCTTCATGGCCGAGGACGCGCTGCAATGTGGGTACTGCACGCCGGGCTTCGTCGTCGAGGCGTCGGCGTTCTACAGCGCGTGGCGGGCGGCGCACGGCGACGCGGAGCCGGAGCGCGACGTCGTGGCGGCGGCGCTGGCGGGGCACCTGTGCCGCTGCGGGGCCTACGAGAACATCGTGCAGGCGGTGCGTCGCGCGTGCCGCGGGGACTACGAGCGCGAGGTGGCCGCGCCGCCGAGACATGAGGCGCGCGACAAGGTCACGGGCGCCGCGCAGTACACCGTCGACGTGCGGCTGCCGGACCAGCTCGAGGCGGTGATCCTGCGCTCGCCGCACGCGCACGCGAAGGTGCGCAAGGTCGACTGGACGCAGGCGCTGGGCCTGCCGGGGGTCGCGGGCGCGGTCGACATGATGAACGGCGCGACCACGGTGCGCTTCGCCGGCCAGGAGATCGCCGCGATCGCGGCGGTGGACCTGCGGACCGCCGCCGCGGCGCTGCAGCGCGTCGCCGTCGAGTATGAATTGTCGACGCCCGCGATCGGCATGGCCGCCGCGCGGGCCCCCGACGCGCCGCTCGTGTACCCGACGATGAGCGCCCGCCGCCACCCGACCAACCACAGCGAGGGCCCGATGCTGCCCGAGCGCTGGCGCGGCAACCTGCGCGGCCCCTTCACCCTGTTCTCACACCACGCCCCGAAGCTGCGCCGCGCGATCAAGGCGATGCGCGCCGACGGGGCCCGCGGCACCCTGATCGAGGGCAAGTTCACGACGCAGACCCAGTCGCACTCGTGCCTCGAGCCCCACGCCTGCGTCGCGCACTGGCACGGCGACGCGCTGACCGTGCACCTCTCGACGCAGGCCGTCAGCCAGATCGCGGAGGACATCGCGACCCGCTGGAAGTTGAAGGATGCGCAGGTCCGCGTGCTCGCGCAGCACGTCGGCGGCGGCTTCGGCAGCAAGGCGACGCTGTCGCCGGAGGTCGTCGCCGCGGTCGAGCTGACGCGCCTGACCGGCAAGCCGGTGCGCGTCGCCCTCGACCGCCGCGAGGAGCTGACCGTCGGCGGCGCGCGCCCGGCCCACGAGACCTCGCTGACGCTCGCGGCCGACGCGAAGGGCGATCTGATCGGGGTCTCTGCGACCTCGCACGCCGACGGCGGCGCGGCGGTCGGCTCGACGAGCTCGCTGCTGATGCGGATCATGTACGCCGACTCGGCGAAGGACCTCGCCGACTACGACGTCCTGACCCACACGCCGCCGTCGAAGCCGTTCCGCGCGCCGGGCGGTCCGCCGGCGTTCTGGGCGCTCGAGCAGGCGGTCGACGAGGCGGCGATCCGCCTGCAGGTCGACCCGGTGGCGCTGCGCCGGCGCTGGGATCCGAACCCCGCGCGCCGCCTGCTCTACGACTGGGTCGAGCGTCTGCCCGCGTGGCGCGACCGACCGCCGCCGCAGCACGACCGCGGTCGCCTGCGCCGCGGCGTCGGCGTGGCGGTCGCGGGCTGGATGTACTTCGTGCAGCCGTCCGCGCGCGTGCAGCTCGAGTCCGGCCCCGGCGGCTTCGTGGTCTCGACCGCGTGCCAGGACATCGGCAACGGCACGCGCACGGTGCTCGCGCGGACGGTCGCGGCGACGCTGCAGGTCGCGCCGTCGAGCGTCGAGGTCCGCATCGGCGACTCGAACCTCGTGAAGGGCCCGATGAGCGGCGGGAGCCGCACGACCGCGTCGCTGGTGCCCGCCGTGCGCGACGCGGCCGAGCAGATGCGCGCATATCTGATCGAGCAGGCGGCGCAGCGCCACGACGTGCGCGGCGTGCCCGGCCAGGGCGGCGTCAAGCACCCCGCCGGCCTGCTGCCCTGGAAGGACATCCTGGCCACGGCCCCGCCCGCGAGCTTCATCGGCGCGCGCCGGCGCGACCGCGGCGGGTGGTTCTTCCCGCCGATCGTCGGCGGCCTCGCGGTCGGCAAGTACATCGCCGGCGCGCTGCACGTGTTCGAGGTCGAGGTCGACACCCGCCTCGGCCGCGTCCGCGTGCTGCGGTCCTTCAACGGCGTCGCCGCCGGCCGCATCGTCTCGCCGGCGCTCGCGCGCAGCCAGGTGCTCGGCGCGGTCACGCAGGGCATCAGCTACACGCTCTACGAGGAGCGCCGCGTCGACCCGCGCAGCGGCCAATTGCTGACCGGCGGGCTCGAGGACTACCGCATCGCCGGCATCACCGACGTCGGCGCGGCCGAGGTGCATTTTGAAGAGGGCGGCTTCGACAACGCGGCCGGCGGTGTCGGCCTCGCCGAGCTCGTGACGCTCGCGCCGGCCCCGGCGATCGCCAACGCGGTGCTCCACGCCACCGGCTTTCGCCCGCGCGACCTGCCCATCCGCCTCGAGCGCGTGCTCGCAGGAGTGACCGCATGATCGAGTTCCCGAACACCCGGGCCGCGCTGGTCCACATCGCCCCGGGCCGCAATATCCGCGCCGGCGGCACCGACCTGCACGAGCGCCGCCACCTCGGCCTCGCCGCCGGTCCGCTCGCCGACCTGCGCGACCTCGCGGAGCTCGACACGCTCGTCGCCACGGACGCCGGGCTGCAGCTCGGCAGCCGCGTCCGCGTCGCTACGATCGCGGCCGACGCGACGATCGCCGCGCGCTGGCCCGCGCTCGCGGCCGCGGCCGGCGGCCTCGCGACCCCGCAGATCCGCAACGTCGCGACCCTCGGCGGCAACCTGCTGCAGTCGGTGCGCTGCTGGTACTTCCGCCGCCCCGGCGCGCGCTGCTTCCAGGCCGGCGGCAAGGTCTGCGACGCGCGGGCCGGCGATCACTCGCTGCACAGCTGCATCGACCTCGGCCCCTGCCTCGCCCCGCACCCGTCGACGCTGGCCGTCGCGCTGCTGGCCTTCGACGCCCAGGTCGAGGTCGCCGGCGGCCCGCAGTCGGCGGAGACCGGCGCGATCGAGGCCTGGCCGATCGCCGCGCTCTACGGCGACGGCTCCGACCCGACCCGCGCGCATCGCCTGCCGCCCGGCGCCGTGCTGCTCGGCGTGCAGGTCCCCGCGCCGCAGCCGGGCGAGCGCAGCGCGTTCCTGCGGACCAGCAGCCGCGCGCGCGGCGAGTGGCCGATCGCCGAGGCGGTCGTCCGCGTCACCGTCGCCGACGGCGCGATCCGTTCGGCGAGCGTCGCGGTCGGCGGGGTCGCCAACATCCCGCTGCGCCTCACCGCCGTCGAGCAGCGCCTCGTGGGTCAGCCGCCGACCCCGGCCCTGCTGCAAGCGGCGGCCGACCTCGCGGCCGGGGGCGCCACGCCGCCCCCGGGCGCCGCCCACAAGCTCCCCATCCTCCGCGCCACCGTTCACACCGCGCTCGAGCGGGCGCTCGCAACCTGACCCGAAGGACAGGCGATGAAGCCACGCAAGACCGAGACCCCCGAGCCCGCGCCGACCTGCCAGTTCCTGCGCTGGAAGGGCCACTCCCGCGAGTCCCACCCGGGCGAGCAGCGCTTCGCCTTCGCCCGCAATCAGGTGCCCTACACGTGCCTGCGCACCTGCCAGCCGTGGGGACCCGACGACGAGCCCGCCGTGCCCGAGGGCTGCGACGGCGGGCGCGCTTGCTACGAGAAGCCAGCTCTGCGCGACGCCTGATATGTGCGTGAGCGGACGGGACGCGCGCGCTGTTCACCGCTGCGCGAGCGCGTCGCGGCTGCGCCACCCGGCGTCATCGCGGCTGCTCGCGGAGATGGCCGCGAGCGCCTCGACGACCGCGTCGCGCACCGGATAGTAGCGCCCGCACTTGCCGTCGACGCACCGCTGCGAGCCCTCGGGCGAGTAGCGGTCCTTGCGATGCGCGCGCAGGGCCGGCATGGCCGCGCGATGGCCGATGCGCCCGAGCGCCTCGGCCGCGACGCGCCGGGTCTCCGGGTCGCGGTCGTCGAGCCATGGCACGAGGGACAGGGCCAGGCGGCCGGCCTCGTCGAGGCGCATCGAGGTCTCGCACTTGCCGCCGACCGGGGTGATGTGTCGCTCCCAGCTCGATGAGCCGCGCAGCGACAGGCCGTACTGGTCCGGGTCGCACGGGTCCGTCGACGGCCGCTCCGCGATGGCACCGATCGCCGCGAGCGCGCGCATGCGCACCGTCGGCGCCGCCGCCGTCAGCAGCCCGCGCAGCGCCGGCAGGGCGTCGCGGCCGGCGACGTCGGCGAGGCCCTCGATCGCGTGGATGCGCCGGTCCCACGCCTCCGGGCCGCGCGTCGTCAGGCGCCGGAGCGCCGCCTCGCGGCGGTCGGCGGGGGCGCGGCCGAGGGCCTCGCGCAGCTGCGCGGGCTCGAGGTCGCGGCCCGCCGTGAGCAGCGCGCCGCGGTACAGGCGAGGCACGTCGAAGCCGGCGAGCGCGAGACGGACGGGGCCGTAGTCCTCGGCGTCGGGCGCGGGGGTCGGCCACATGTCGCGCGGACCGTCGATGTCGAGCAGGCGCTCGGCGACGGCGACGCGGCAGTCGCCGACCTGCTCGGCGCTGCGGATCGCGCCGCGCACCTGGTTCTCCCAGCGGTACGCCGTGCTCGACCCGCACATGCCGCCGCCCGGGTCGGCGCGCCGGTACAGCGCGCCGGCCAGCGTCGCGTCGCCCTGCAGCTCGACCGCGAGGGCGAGGTCGCGGAGCACGTACGAGTAGCGCGCGCCGCCCCACGCGAAGGTGTCCTCCGCGGCGCGGTCGAGCGGGCCCGGGAAGCCGAGGCTCTGCAGATAGGCGCGACCGTCGCGGGCCATGCCGGCGACGTCGCCGGACTCCCGCGCGAGCTGGATCGCCCCGGCGAGCCGCTCGCGCTCGGGGTCCGCGGGGCCGGGCTTGCGCGGCGTGCCCGCGTTGCCCTCGACCGCCGCGCCGACCTCGGGGCCCGCGTCCGCGACCGCGGCGAGGAAGTACGCGAGGTCGTCGAGCTCGGTCGCCGTCGGCACGACCCCGACCGCGACGCCGCCGCGCTCGCGCACGATCAAAAAATCTCCGAGCCCGGCGCGCGCCGTCGCGACCGCGGCCGCGTCCGGCGCGGCGCAGCGCGAGCGCGCCGTCGCGGCCGCCATCGACCGCGTCAAGATCCGCCCGATCGCCCGCCCCGCCTCCCACACCGCGCGCCGCTCGAGCCGCATCAGCGTCGGCGCCACGTCCACGCCGCCGACCTCGCCGAGCGCCTCGGCCAGCCGCGCCACCGCCCTGTCACTCGCCAGCGCCGAGCACACCGCCGTCGCCGGACACGCCGACGCCGCCGCGTCGAGCAGACGCACCAGCGCCGCCGCGTCGAGCCCGGCCGCCAGCGCCCGCTCGCCCAGGCCGGTCGGTCCGCTCGCCGCCAGCTTGCCGCGCGCCACCGCCTCCGCGGCGGCCGCCAGCGCCCGCTCGAGCGCCGTCGCGTCGGCCGGCAGCGAACTGTCCGCCTGCCCTGTCGCTTTGGACATGCCCGAAAGGCCAGGTTGCACCGCCGCGCTCGAGCCGGCCGTGGACGTCGCCGCGGGTGACGCGGCCGCGACGGCCGACGGGACGGACAGGAGCGCCAGGGTGAGCAGCAGGGGTCGCATCGCCACGCAAGACAGCGGCCGTGCGCGCGGGTTCCCGGCCGCGCCGTAACGTCCGCGCCCGCGGGCGTCAGGCCCGGGCGGCGTCCGCGTCTTCGGACTCACGGGCGAGGAAGCGGGCGAGCGCGGGCAGCTCGCGGTCGGCCACGAACGAGAAGCGGTGGTGCAGCTCGTGATGCTGGATCCCGTGGAGGTTGTCGCGCGAGAACAGCGCGGCCCACATCAGCTGCAGCGCGCGCGGCAGCTGCAGCTCGCCGTGCCCGTACAGGCGGGGTTGATGCAGCGCCCAGTCGAAGATGAACCAGCACGCCGTCGAGCCCAGGCGGGTCAGGGCGATCCACCACACGATGTCGGCGCCGGCCAGCGCGAACAACCCGGCCGACATCGCCGCGTTGTAGATCAGCGCGGTGCGCAGGGTCGGCCCGATCTCACGGACGCGGCGCACGAAGTCGAGGAGCGTCAGCTCCGGCTGGAAGAACGCCGCCGGGGCCGCGCGCCACCACGGGCCGTGGGTGACGGCCCCTTCGGGGTCGCGCAGCGGGTCACCGGGGAACGCGTGGTGCATGCGGTGATTCTTGGTGAGCTCGCGGCGCCCGAGCTGCAGCGGCCCGTGCACGATCATCGCCGCCTGACGCAGCGGCCGCAGCGGGTTCTTGGAGCCCTTGCGGGCGTGCATCGCCTCGTGGATCGCGTTGAAGTTGCGGATGTACGCGCACAGCCCGACCACCATGAACACCGCCGGCGGCAGCACGCCCTGGCACAGCAGCGCGAAGCTCCCGAGCAGCAGCGCGTGGTAGCCCAGCGCCGCGAGGTCCCGAGCCAGCTCGTCCTCGCCCTGAAACCGCGCCGCGATCGACTTCGAGCCCACGTCCACCATCGCCATCGAGACTGCTGTTGAAAGATCCGTGCCAGCGGCGATCCGTGGCGCGACGCGGGTCCGCGGACCGGCCGTACGTCCGCAGCCGCGGTGTCCGTGGACGCCTGACCACCCGCGTCCGCCAGGCGCGACCGTGACCTGTCCCGAGAGTCAGGTCGATGGCACGAGGATCCGCGTCGCCCGCGGGTGCATCGTGTACACCGCGCGGTCGACCGTCCCGACCTCGCCGTCGACGTTGACCAGCGTCGGCTCCGCGAAGCGAAACGCCAGCCGCCGCGCCCGAAACCCGACCACCCGCTCGTCCTCGAGGTGCGTCCCCTGCCCCATCTTCAGCAGCAGCCCCGCGAGCCCCGTCGTCGTCACGTCGCGCACGAAGAACACGTCGAACAGCCCGTCCGACACGCTCGCCTCCGGCGCCAGCGGCCGCCCGCCGCCGACCGTCATCCCGTTGCACACCGCGAACAGCGACAGCGGGCCCTCCCACTCGAGCGGCCCGAACTCGGTGTCCGCCGTCAGGTGCGCCGCCGTCGGCGTGTGTTGCAGCAGCACGCTCGCGCCGGCGAGCACGTACGCGAAGCGCCGCGCCACCGACTTGAGCTCGCCGCTGGTCGCCTCGGAGACCTCGCCGAAGTAGCCGCCGCACGACGCGTTGGCGAACCACTCGCCGTTCATGTCGCCGAGGTCGAGCGGGGCGGCGCGGCCGGAGGCCAGGCAGGCGAGGGCCGCGTCGAGCTCGCGCGGGATGCCGAGGAAGGTCGCCAGGTCGTTGCCGGTGCCGGCCGGGACCACGCCGAGGGTCACGCGCGCGAGCGCGTCGGCGCGGGCGAGGCCGTGGACGCACAGCTGCACCGAGCCGTCGCCGCCGGCCACGATCACGCGGTCGACGTCGGCCTCGCGCCCGAGCGCCTCGGCGGCGGCGAGCATCTCCTCTGCCGTCTCGCTGGCGCGCAGCTCGACCGGGCAGCCGAGCGCCTCGGTGAGCCGCGCGGGCAGGTCGGCGAGCGAGCCGGCGGAGCCGCCACCCGCGTTGGGATTGAACAGCAGGGCCGTGCGCACGCGGCAGGATAACCCGAGTCCGGCGATCGACCACGTGCGTCCCCGCGAACTCGCCTCGCGCGGGCGCGTCCCCGCGAGCACGTCCCGCGAAGTCGTTCAGCGGACTCGCAGATCGGTAATCTGCTTGCCTAGCAGCGTGAGGGCGTGTCGCAGCCCGCTCTCGAGGTCGGCCAGCGTCGTCAGGCGCCCGAGCGCGACGCCGCCGGCGACCATCGTCCGGGCGACCTCCGCGCCGACGCCGACGAGCAGCGGTGCGGCGCCGAGCAGGCCGATCGCCTGGGCCGCGCGCAGCAGGTGGGCGGCGACCTCGGCGTCGACGACGGGCACCCCGGAGATGTCGAGGATGACCACGCGCGAGGCGTGGCGCGCGACGGCGGCGAGCAGCGTCGTCGTGATCGCCGCGGCCCGCTCGCCGTCGATGCGGCCGATCAGCGGCAGCACGAGGACCCCCGGGTAGAGCGGCAGCACCTGCGCCGAGAGGCGAAGGATCTCCTCGGCCTGGGCGCGGACCACCTTCTCGCGGGCCGCGACGTACGAGTCTGCCATCGCCGCCGCGCCGGCGTAGGCGATCCTCGCGCGGGCGTTCTCCCAGTAGATGCGGGCCTCGGGGTCGTCGGCGAAGATCGCCGCGAACTCCTCCGACACGACATCGAAGCCGATCCCCATCCCCGCGAGGATCTCCGAGACCGCGACCCCCATCGCCGAGCGCTGGGTCCCCAGCGCGCTCAGCATCGCCACGAACATCGCCGGCTCGCCGCGCTCGAGGTCGTGGCCGACCGCCGCGTAGACCCGGCTGATCGACGCCCGCTGGGCCGCCAACGGCAGCACGCGATAAAACGGGATCTCCGCCGCCTGCACGCGGCCGCACGACACGTCGACCATGTGGTCCAGCCGGGCCTGGAAGGCCTCGACCACCCGCTTCGCTGGCAGCTCCACCGCCGCCGATCATGCCCGCGACGGCCCTGCGAGTAAACCGCACCCGTTGCGCACCCCTCTGCGTTCGCATGAGTCCCCGCCCTCGTCGCCGTGCGCGATCGGGCGCCGCCATGTTCACGGCGTTATGACCCGCGCGAGCGTCCACGCCATCGCCACCGCACCGAGCGCATAACCTGTCCCGAGAGACAGCCACCGGCGACCTCGCTCGCGCAGCGGCGCCGTCGCCACGACGACCGCCGCCGCCACCACCGCCGCGAAGCCCGCCTGCCCGAGCTCGACGCCGACGTTGAACGCGAGCAGGGCCCGGGCCACGCCGTCCGCCGGCAGGCCGACCTCGGCGAGCGCGCCGGCGAAGCCGAGGCCGTGGAGCAGGCCGCAGCCGAACGCGAGGCCCCACGGTGTGCCCGGCGCGGGCGGCAGCACCAGCGCGCGGGCGAGGAACGCGATCGACAGGGCGATGCAGGCCTCGACCGGCGCCGCCGGCACACGCAGCAGCCCGAGCGTCGCCGCGGCGAGCGTCACGCTGTGGGCCGCCGTGAACGCGGTGAGCGTGGCCAGGAGCGCCAGCGCGCGCCGTCGCCACGGCGCCGCCGCGCGCAGCGTCAGCAGCGCCAGACCGGCGACGAACAGCAGGTGATCGGCGCCCTCGAGGATGTGCGTGACGCCGAGGCCGACGTAGCCGCCGGCGTCGAGCGACCCGCGCTCGCCGAGCGCAACGCTCGCCGCCCCGGCCCGGACCACGTGGACCTCGCTGCGTCCGTCGGCCCCGCGCAGCTCGACCACGACCTCGCCCGCGCCCTCCGTCAACCCGTCGATCGTCAGCGTGCCGCGCGGCCCCCCGGGCCCGCACGCGCCGCGCCACACCCGACCGGCCCCGAGCTCGCGCGCCGGCGAAGTCCACTCGCACGGCGCCGGCAACCGCGGCTCGATCGCCTCCGCGGCCCCCGACCGCCCGCGCAGCGCCGTGTCGGCCGGGACCCGCAGCACCGCCTCGACGCCGCCGTCCGCCGCGACGGAGACCGTCAACACCGCCGGCCGAAACTCGTGCCCCCGCGCCACCCGTGACCCCGACAGCGCGGCGAGGATGACGAAGGTGACGGGGATGACGAAGGTGACGGGCGAGTCACGAGGTCGACGGCGCAGGAGCATCGCTGCGCCGATGAGACGCGATCGCCCCGCCGCGAGCAAGCCCGCGGTTTACCCGCGACATGCGGTCTTCTATGCTGCGTGCTCCGGTCCCGATGCCCCCTCGCATCCCGCACGCGCTGCTGCCCGCCACGCTCCTCGCGGCGAGCCCCGCCCGTGCCGCCGAACCACCATCGTCCGCGCCGCGGCCCGAACCACCGCCGGCATCGCAGCCGCTGTGGATCGAGACCTCGCCGGCGCCGATCGCCGGGCCATCGGCGCCGCGTCCGACGACGCCGTGGCTGCTGCGTCACGCGCCGACGCGCAACACCTTCGAGCTCGGGCTGGCCCTCGGGGCGCTGTTCCCCGCGACCGGGCACGCGCTGATCGACGCGGAGATCCTTCGCGACAGCCAGGGCATGTTCTACCAGCGCTACGAGCGTTTCGCGGCCGACTTCGCGGTGCGCCTCGCCTACTTTCCGCTGCCGATGTTCGGGCTCGAGGTCGAGGGCGCGCTCGCCCCGACCTACACCCGCGAGCTGCGCGAGCGCGCGAACCTGTACGGCCTGCGCGGCCAGCTGATCGCCCAGCTGACGCGGTGGAGCGCGACGCCCTACCTCGTCGCCGGCGGCGGCCTGCTCGGCACCCGCGGCGCCCTGGGCACCGACCGCGACCCCGCCTTCCACCTCGGCCTCGGCGGAAAGATCTTCGTCGACGATCACCTCGTCCTCCGCCTCGAGCTGCGTGACACCCTCGCCGAGGGCGTCACGGCCGCGCTCGTCAATCACATCGAGCTGTCGATCGGCCTGTCCCTGCGCCTGCGCCCGCGCGCCCGCAAGCCCCGAGGACCGCCAGCGAGGACGCCACCCGCGCGTGTTCCCGCGCGGACGGCACGCAACGCCACGCCCTGAATTCGGCTACCGTGGCGGGCTGGATCGTCGCGATTCGGAGCACCCATGACCAAAGACCCCGCATTCCTGGCGTATACGCTGACCGTCGTCGTCAACTCGATCAACATCCTGTTCCTGTGGAACTACAGCGGCGGCGCGCGCGGCAAGACGAAGACCACGCCAAACCCCGAGGACGCGCGGACCGTCGTGCAGGGCGCGGCGGTCGTCGAGTCGGACCCCGAGGCGGTCGCCCGCGTGCTGCGAGCGCACCGCAACACTTTTGATAACACGATCCCGTTCCTGCTGCTCGGCGCCCTGTTCATGGCCCAGCGGCCCGACGTGCTCGAGTTTCAGATCTTCCTCGGGGTGTTCACGGCGGCGCGGCTGATCTACTCGTACACGTACCTGGCCGGGCTGCAGCCGTGGCGCACGCTGAGCTACGGGATCGGCGTGCTGGCGACGCTCGGCCTGATCGTCGAGGTCCTCCGCCACGCCTTCACGTGATCAGAGCACGCTGAAGCCGACGCGCAGGCCCGGCAGCGGGTGGATGCTGTTGCCCTGCTGCAGCCGGCTGTCGGGGACCAGCAGGACCTCGCCGATCAGGTGGACGCTGCGCCGCAGGTCGACGCGCAGGCCGACGCGCGCGTACGGCAGCAGCCGCACCGACTGGTCGCGGTCGGGCGCCTTGCCCGGGAGCCCCGGCAGGTACTCCGCGAGCGGCCCGAACGTGAACCCGAAGCCGCCCCCCAGGATCGGCGTCACCGCGAACGGCAGCGGCATCAGGTTGATCTCCGCGTGCAGGTTGCCGGCCGCCGTCGGCGTCGTCGTCTTGATCAAACGCGCGGTCCCGCCGATCCCGAAGCCGAAGCTCGCCACCCAGTGCGGCATGTATTCGACGACCAGACCGAGCCCCTGCGACACGCCATACAAAGAGACCGCCGCCGCGAGCTTGTAGCTGGCCCGGATGTTCGATTTTAATAAGAGCAGCCCGAGGCGCGGCGCCTCGGGCTGCCCGGGCTGCATCACCACGACGGGGCGCGGCGCGACGCTCGACGCCGGGGGCGCAGGCACTGGCGCGGGCGCGGGCGCGGCGACCGTCACGACCGGCTCCGGCGCCGAAGTGCCCACCTTCGCCGCGGTCGGCGGAGCGCCCACATTCTCTGCACCGGGCGCCGCGCCCACATTCGCCGCCTCCGGCGCGGCCGCGGACGCGCGCGCCGCGAGCAGCGCGGCCGCGAGCCCCGGCGCATATCGTCGCATGTTCATGTTGCTGAGGGCCTTCATGGTCGGTTCATTTAGCGGCGCAGCTCGAGCGGCTCATTATATTTAATAAAGGCCCAGGAGAACACGGTCGCGCGGAGCTCGGCGGTCTCGACCTCGCGGGCCCGGATCTCGAACGCGCCGGCGCCGTCGTCCTCGTAGGACAGGGTGACGTTGCGCGGGTCCAGGACGTCCGCGGCGGTCAGGATCAGCATGCCGGTCCGCGGCGACTCGCCGGGGACCTCGAGGCGATAGGCGCCGGGCTCGTCGAGCGCGCTCATCACGAAGTCCCCCGCCGCCAGCCGCGTCTCGCCGGTGACGCCGTCGTGGACGCCGCCGACGAGGCCGACCGCGTCGAGGGGCACGTACAGCAGCGACAGCGAGTCGCGCGTGAGCACCTTCGTCTCCTCGACATCCGCGCGCTCGTCGGGCGGGACCCTGGCCTTGTCGAGGGCCTCGGCGAGGCTGGGGCGGGTCAGGCCCTCGCGCGCCACGCTGTTGCTCTGGACGCGCAGCTCCCAGCCGGGGGCGTCGCCGCGCGGGGCCGCGGACACGACGCGGTTCTTGCCGTCGGCCCCGACGGCGAACAGCAGCCCGTCCGCGCCGGCGTCGACGTCGAGGTCGACGAGCAGGCGCTGGTCGTCCGCGGTCGCGTCGGGGTGCGGGCGGATCATCGCCTGCGTCAGGCCCTGGCCGCGGATCAGCGTCCCGTCGGCGAACAGGTGGCCGCCGCGCCAGCCGCCGCGGAACGGGAACCACGCCATCGCGACGTCGATGTTGATCTCGTTGAGCACGCGGAGCTCGACGTCGTACAGCGCCTTCACCGAGGGCGTCGCCGGGTCGGCCTCGGTGTCCTCCTCGTCGTCGTCCACCACCTCGCGCTGCTCGCTCGCGCCGACCTCCGTCGACGACACGCCGATGATGCCCTCGCCCCAGCTGTTCCAGCTCGTCGCCACGCTGCCGACCACGCCCGCGCGGCTGTTCTCGGCGACCGTCGCCAGCAGCACGCCGTCGCCGCTGGCCAGCGGGACGCCGCCGGTGTAGCCGGTGCCCGGGTCGCGCGACTCGGCGGCGCCGTGGAACACCTGCAGGTCGCCGCGGTTGGCCTGCGTGATCGACAGGCCGGGGATGCCCTGCTCGGCGAGCGTGACGCCCTCGTACTCCTCGCTGTCGGGGTCGACGGTGCCGGCGACCTCGACGCGGGCCGCGGTCACGCGCGAGAACGCGGCGAGGCGGTGGCGGTTGACGTCGGCGGCCGCCAGCGCGCGGTCGTAGATCGCCACGTCGCCGAGCTCGCCGTAGTAGGCCGCGCCGGAGATGTTCTCCGAGCGGCCCAGCAGCGCCCGCGCGCCGTCGAGCGCGAGGTCCTCGCCCTCGGTGATGGTCTCGGTGACCAGCGCGCCGTCGAGGTAGAGCCGCAGCTTCTCGCCGTCGCCGGTGGCGACCACGTGCGTCCAGCGGTCGGACAGCACCCGCTGCGTCGCCTCCGCGAGCGTGCGCAGCCCGGTCTGATCGCGGTGCACGATCGTCCACGCCACGCCCTCGGTGAACTTCGTGCCCTCCGGCGCGACCCCGAGGAGCACGTCGTCGTGGAACTCGAAGGTCGGCGGCGCGTCGGTGTCCGCCTCGGCCGGGACCTCGACCGGCGGGCGGTCGTTCGTAAAAAGCACCTGTCGCGACCCGCGCAACGTCGGCCGCACCCACGCCTCGATGGTCCACTTCTCCAGCCGCGGCAGCGGGGCCCCGACGTGGATCGCCGACTCGCCGTCGAAGGCCCACGGACCGGCGCCCTCGCCCGCGTACACGCCGTCGAGCTCGGGGCGCGCGTTGTTCCAGTTGACCGCGCTGCCGCGCTGCGGGCGGTAGTACAGCAGCGGCGCGTCGGCCTGGATCGCCTGCGCGACGTCGACGCCGACCTGCTGGTCGTGCAGCGTCAGGAAGAACTCGTGGCCGGGCTCGAGCTTGTACTCGCCGAGGTACGGCGAGAACGTGCGCACGCGGACGGTCTCGCCGTCGGGCCAGAACTCCATGACACGGAAGTAGCCGCTGCCGCCGAACTCCGAGTCGGTGACGCCGGGCTGGAAGTTCTGGACCAGCTGGTGGATGACCTGGCCGTGGTCGCCGACGCTGGTGAGGCGGCCCTCGCCGTCCTCGACGACGTGGCCGCTGAGGACGAGGCGGACGTTCGCGTGCTTCTTGACGAGGCGCGACCACAGCTCCTCGCCGTCGCTCATCGCGTCCTCGTCGCGTTCGAACGGGTAGTTGTGGGGGTTGGCGAACTGGGTGCCGCCGTAGGGGACGTACTGGTAGCGGGCGTTCGACGAGTAGAGGTAGGCGTGGGTGACGATGATGGCGCGGTGGTCGGGGTGGGCGGCGAGGACCTCGTCGGCCCAGGCGACGACCTCGTCGCGCGGCCCGAACTCGAGCGCGACGATCAGCCACTGTTTGCCGCCGGCCTTGAACTCGTGCCACGTGTTGAGCGTGCTGTCCGGCTCGAAGAACCCGCCGATCGTGCTCTGGCGGCCGTACGGCGAGTTGCGGCCGAAGTACTCGTCGCGCGTCATCAGCGTCCAGCGGCTCTGCGCCATCCCGTTCATGCCGAGGTCATGGTTGCCGGCCACCAGCGAGTACGGGACCTTGACCGCGTCGCCGTCGTGCAGGACGTCGAAGAGCCCGCGCACGATCTGCCACTGCGTCGTCTGGTTGTTGTTGACGATGTCGCCGAGGTGGATCAAATAGCGGATGTCGTACGCGGCCGCGTTCTCCGCGACCCACCGCACCTGGGCCGCAAGCGCGCCGTCCCACTCGAAGCCGTACACGTAGCCCTGCGTGTCCGGCATCACCACCAGCGTGAACGCCCCCTCCGGCGGCGCCTCACCGCGCGGCAGCGGCGGCGGCTCGCCGCAGCCCGCGAGCAGCCCGCAGCACGCGAACAAGCCCCGGCCCACGAACGACCCGACGAGCGCCGGCCCGCGCCCCGCCGTCATCGTGACCTGCCCGTCCGCGCCCACGGCATCGCAGCATCATGCCAAAGCCCCGCGCGCGCGGCCAGACCGGAAAGAGGCCCCGCGCCGCGGCCCGGGGCAGCGGCGCGGACCAGCGTTACAGACCCCGAGCGCGCGTCACATCTCTTTGTCGCCGGGGTCACACATCCAGCGGTCCGGGGTGGCCGGCGCGGCGATGTCGTCGGCGGCGATGACGACGAGCCGCCGCTCGCGGCGCCGTCGTGTCATCGCCGACGGCGGAGTTTCGGCGTCCGCGCGCTGCAGCGGCTCCGCGACGCCCGGCTCGAGCTCTAGCGCGCGTCGGGGCGGCCGACGGCCCTGGCGAGGGCCGCCTGCAGGGACGCGAACGAGAACGGCTTCTGCAGGAACTCGGCGACGTGGGTGCCGATGAACAGGTCGCGGATGTCGCCGGTGGTGTAGCCGCTCATCACCAGCGCGGGCAGGTCGGCGCGCACGCGCTGGAGCTCGCGCAGCACGTGGTCGCCGCTCATATCGGGCATGGTGACGTCGAGCAACACGGCGCTGATCTCGGCGCTGTGGCGCTGGAACATCGCCACGCCCTCGAGACCGCCCCGGGCCTCGAGCACGGCGTAGCCGAGGGCGATGAGCTGGCGCGCCAGGAGCCGGCGCACCGCATCGTCGTCGTCGACCAACAGCACCAGGCCGCGACCGTGCAGCTTCGCCTGGGGGAGCGTCGGGGTGAGTTGCGCCGACTCGGCGGGCTTCACGGCCGGGAACACGACCTCGAAGCGTGAGCCCTTGCCGGGGGCGCTCTCGACGCGAACGCCGGCCTGGTGGGCGTGTATGAGGCCGAGCGTGGCGGCGAGGCCGAGGCCGCGACCGACCGTCTTGGTCGTGAAGAAGGGCTCGAAGATGCGGGCGACGACCGCGGGCGGCATGCCGACGCCGTCGTCGTCGACGCCGAGGATGACGACCTCACCGTCTGGCAGGTCGACGTCGAGGCCGACGCCCTCGAGCGGGCCGGGCCCGACCTGGGAGCTGCGGAGCGAGATGGTCACCGCGCCGCCGCGTCCGCGCACCGCGTCGCCGGCGTTGGTGACCAGGTTGAGCACGATCTGTCGCAGCTGCGTCTCGTCGCCGAGGATCGCGGGGAGCGTCGGCCCGAGCTCGAGGCGAAACGAGGCCTCCGGCGGCAGCGTGGCGCGCAGGAGCGGCTGTAAGGCCGTGATCAGCCGCGGGAGATCGACGAGGTTGCGGATCATCGGGCTGTTGCCGGCGTATGCCAGCATCTGGCGGCACAGGTCCGCCACGCGTTCGGCCGCCGCGTCGATCTCGTCGAGGAGGACCGCCAGCTCCGCGGGCTCGCTCGCGCTGCGGCGCGCGAGCGCGACGCTGGTCATCACGCAGGTCAGGATATTGTTGATGTCGTGGGCCACGCCGCCGGCGAGCAGCCCGAGGCCCTCGATGCGCTGGCGCTCCTGCATGCGCCGCTCGGCGCGCTGGCGCTCGACCTCCCCCTCCTTGCGCAGGGTGATGTCGCGGCCGATCGACTGGAACTCGACCAGGCGGCCGTCGGGGTCGAAGAAGCCGCGGTTCACGAACTCCATCCAGCGCAGGTGTCCCTCGCTGTCGAACACCCTGTTCTCGACCGTGACGACCGGTTCGCTCGGGCTCACGCGCGCCAGCTCGCGCTCGACCCCGGCGATGTCGTCGGGATGGGCCACGGGTCGCCAGGCTTGACCGATGAGCGCGGCCCGGCTGCGGCCGAAGAAGCGGCAGTAGGCGTCGTTGACGAAGCGCAGCGTGCCGTCCGGGGTGAGCCGGCTGATGATGTGCGTGTCGGTGTCGACCACGGCGCGGTAGGTCGCGGCCTCGCGGTCGCGCCGCGAGGCCTCGGTGATGTCGATGCCCTTGACGAGGATCCACGCCGGACGTCCGGCCTCGCGCGGCAGCTCGCGCAGCGACAGGTCGAGGCGGTGCCAGCCGTTGGCGGGCTCGTGCAGGTCGAGCTCGGCGCGCACGGCCTCGCCGGCGGCCACGCGGGCGAGCGCCTCGGCCAGCACCTGCGCGGCGCCGGGCGACGACCACGGCGCATCCACCAGCTTGCTGCCCACCAGCGCGTCCGACGACCCCGTCAGCGCCAGCGCCATGCGATTGGCCCACACGACCACGCCGTCGGTTGCGAGCACAGCGACGAAGACTTGGACGGTGTCGAGGACGGTCGCGAGGTCCTCCGCGCCGATCGGGGCGGGTGAGATGGTCATCGGTTGCCCCGCTCACGCTGTCGCGGTCGTGCGGTCCCGCGTGATCCGCCAGTCGTGGGTCGGATCCGCGGCCCGGGACGCGTCGCGGTGTAGCACGGCGAGCAGCGCCTCCATCGCGTCGAGCACGGTCAAGATCCCCCTCAGCTCGCCGCGCTCCATCACCAGGGCGGCGCCGTACTTGTGGTCGACGAGCACCCGCACCGCCTGGGCCAGCGGCGTGTCCGGTGTGCACACATACGGGCTCGGCGTCGCCACCTGCTCAACAGTGTAGCGCTCCGGATTGACGCCCTTGAGCGCGTAGACCTGCGCGATGTCGCGGTCGCTGAGGATGCCCACGAGGTGGCCGTCGACCGTCACCGGGAGGTGCCGGGCCCGGACCTGGAACATGCGCACCGCGGCGTCCGCGAGCGAGAGCCCGCCGTCGAGCGTCACAGGGTCGGGCGTCATGAAGTGGTGGACCAGCGGTGTCTCGAGCTGCATGGGACTGCGACAGCAAACCACGTGCCAGCGCCAACGCCGCCGCCCACACCCGCGCGGCTCGGTACCGACGCCTGCGACTCCTCGACACCCTCCGCGCGACGCAAACGGTGCGCGCGGCCGCAGCGCGTGCATCACGGCGTCGGCGAGCGGCGAAGCTGAGCACGCGACCCGTCGGGCAATCGGCGTGCCAGCCCACGTCGACGCCATTCGGGCGTCCGGTCCGACGCTCGCGCAAACCGTGCGTCGCGGCGCAGGAGCGCCGACCGTGCGCGGGGCGACCGGTGGCCGCGTCGGGACCGACCGTGTGGCACGGGGCTTGCTCTCTGACCGCGGCCATGACGACCCCCGCCGACACCTGGATCCTCGGACTCGACCTCGGCGAGCGCAGCCGCGGCGCGGTCTGCTTCGCCGACTGGCTCGCCGGACCGGAGCACACGCTCGCGGTGCACGTGCTCGAGATGTGGACCCGGCCTTATATCCACGCCGACGTCGCCTCGGCGACCCGCGAGGTCGTGGTCCGTCTGGCTGGAGAGCTGCACGTCCCGCCGCCGACGCGGATGACGGTGATCGACGCCGACACGGCGGAGGCCGGCCTGGTCCGCGCGGCCGAGGGCGCCGCCGGCCTCGTGATCGGTCGCGCCGCCGGTCACGACGAGCAGATGATACGGGCGCTCGGCCCCGTGGCGCGCCACGTGCTGCGCAGCCTGCCGTGCCCGGTCGTGGTCGTTCCGCGCGACCTCACCTCGGTCGCGCCCGGACCGATCGTCCTCGCCACCGACCTCGACGCCGCGAGCGAGGCCGCCGTCGGCTTCGCCCGCGAGCTGGCGGCCCGGCACGGCCGCGAGCTGATGGTCGCGCACATCGTCGAGGACCGCACCAGCACCCTCATCGACGACGCGGACCCGTACTGGCAGCGGGCGCGTGAATCCTACCGCGAGGAGCGCGAGCAGAGCGTCCACCGCTGGATGGCCGAGCGCGCGTTGATCGGTCACCCCCGGGTCACCCAGGGCGGCGTCGTCGAGGAGCTGAGCAAGCTCGCCGCTGCCACCCGCGCAGCGATGGTGGTCGTCGGCTCCCGCCGCCTCGGCGCCATCGGTCGGATCTTCCTCGGCAGCACCGCGTCGGCCCTCGCCGGACGCGCGCCTTGCCCCGTGGCCGTCGTCCCCTCCGAAGCCTGACGGCGCACGAGCCCGGCGATGGTGAGCCGGGGCACAACTTCGGCACGCTCTGGGATATGATCGTCCGCTGGCCCTGCAACGGTGCAACGAGTGAGCCGCGGAGCATCGCCCGACGTCGCGAACGACGAGACCCTCGCCTCCAGTGACGGGTCTCCGGGCGCCGTCGACCCGCTCGCGCTCGCAGACACGGGCATCGGCGGGTATGACACCGACACCGCGTCGACGCAGCGGACGGCCGCGGGCGCGGCGACCGGCCCGCGCCGCGGTCGTTACGTGCTCCTCGCGCTCGTCGGCAAGGGCGCGATGGGCGAGGTCTACTCCGGCTACGACCGCGAGCTCGACCGACGGGTCGCGCTGAAGCTGCTGCGGCCGCGCCCCGCCGACGACGCGCGCGGCCGGGCGCGGATGCAGCGCGAGGCCCAGGCGCTCGCCCGCCTGTCGCACCCCAACGTCGTCCAGGTCCACGACGTCGGCGAGCTCGACGGTCGGCTGTTCGTGGCCATGGAGTTCATCAAGGGCGAGACGCTGTGGACCTGGCAGGCCCGCCACGACCCGGCGACGCCGGCGGGCCGCCGCGCGATCGTCGACGTGTACATGCAGGCGGGCCGGGGCCTCGCGGCCGCGCACGCGGCCGGCATCGTCCATCGCGACTTCAAGCCGA
>Ga0075163_10003986_pt1 | contig 19827 bp, 14 predicted proteins | sample JI1023141ADNA_FD_71478 | JGI IMG/M metagenome (GOLD analysis project Ga0075163, IMG submission 71478) | Wastewater effluent complex algal communities from Wisconsin, to seasonally profile nutrient transformation and Carbon sequestration -... | ecosystem: Engineered > WWTP > Effluent > Algae...
AAAATGACTGCATTTAATGTAAATAAAGAACAATTATTACCAGCGCTGGCTATTGTTGCAGGTGCAGTTGATAGAAAACAAGCTTTCCCTATCTTGGCTAATTTTTTAATTACGCTTAAAAATCATTTTATGACGATTACAGCAACCGATTTAGAAATAGAAGTATCTGCCGAATTACCTATTACTTATGAAGATGAACCATTAAGTTTTACTGTCCCTGCTAAAAAAATGATGGATATCATTCGTGCACTTGAAGATAAATTAGAGCCAAGTTTTTCATTGCAGCAAGATTTATTTATTATTAAAGAAAAGCGAAGTCAGTTTAAATTAGCTACTATGCCAGCTGAAGACTTCCCTGCCTCTAAACAAGATGCGTCTGTAATAGAATTATCTTTGCCAAGGTTAGCTTTTCTGCATTTATTGCAATCGACACATTTTGCGATTTCTCAACAAGAAGTTAGAGCGTATTTGAATGGACTCTTACTTGAGTTTAATCCAAAATCGATTACGGCTGTCGCCACTGACGGTCATCGTTTGGCCTTGAATCAAATTGAGATTGTTCAAGAACCTGCGTTCCATCGCATATTATTACCAAGAAAAGGCGTTCAAGAAGTTTTAAAGTTACTTGCCCATTGTGAAGATGAAACCATACAACTGTTTGCGGGGCTTGATCATTTTAAATTAGTCACGAAACAATTTGTATTGTTTTCAAGTTTAATAGAATCTCGTTTTCCTCCCTACGCAAAAGCCATTCCTAAAGATCATGATAAAACGGTTGTCGTTGATACGGATGCGCTAAAACGTTCCTTATCACGAATTGTTATTTTGGCCAACGAGAAATCACGAGCCATTATCATGCAAATTGAGCCTAACTTATTAACAATTATTGCAAATAATCAAGAAAAAGAAGAAGCATTTGATGCGATTGAAGCGGAAACCACGGGTGGTGCTGTAAAAATTGGTTTAAATGCAAATTATTTAATTGATGTTTTGTCTTATATTTCTGATAGCAAAGTAAAAATATCGTTAGGCACCGAAGATGATAGTATATTAATAGAATCTATGAGTGATGCCGCTTATCGATATATTATTATGCCGATGAAAATATGATTCTTGAAACCTTAAAACTTTATGCCCATCGTAACTTCTTAACCTTCGAAACACAATTTCATTCAGGTTTAAATATCATTTGTGGTCCTAATGGCTCAGGTAAAACAAGTTTTTTAGAAGCACTTTATGTTTTATCGACAGGGCACTCTTTTCGCACACGTGATATCGCCCCACTCATTCATTATAATGAATCTCAATTGACAGTTTTTGCAAAAACACGAGATGATCAAACGGTTAGTATTGCTAAATATCATCGTCAGCCAACTCAAGTAAAAATAAATAATCAATCTTGCACTAGTGCAGCAGTGCTTACAAAAATGTTACCTTGTCAGGTGTTTTATGCTTCAATATTTCAAGTTATTGATGCCGGTCCCTCAGTAAGACGTGAAATCCTGGATTGGGGAATGTTTCACGTGAAACATGATTTTTATGAAACATGGAAACAATACCGACGCGTGTTAAAACAACGCAATGCATTGTTACATAAATCCAACAAAAAAAATGATTTTTTAGTGTGGGATAAAGCATTAGTCGAACTTGCAGATGTATTAGATCAAATGAGAAAAACCTATTTTGAACAATGGTCTCATCATTTTTATGACCAACTGTCACAGCTAACAGACCTTGACTGTGAACTTGAGTATTATAAAGGTTGGGATAAACGTAATACACACGTCTCACTTCAAAGCGTTCTTGATGAATCATTTGAAATGGATAAGGCTAAAAGATACACACATCACGGCCCACATCAAGCGGATATTTTAATTACACATCAAGATAAAAAAGCCAAACACCATTTTTCTAGAGGTCAGCAAAAGCTAATATTGCTTGCTCTAAAAACAGCGCAAGCTCAGATGTTGGCAGAACCTTGTATTTATTTGTTTGATGACTTAAAGGCTGAGCTTGACGATAAAAACTTTAATAAAACAATGGATTATGTGTCGAATTTAAAGGGGCAAAAGTTTGTGACGTTATTAGATGATGCGCTATGTGATGAAGCAAGCTTTAAAATATATCTTATGTAAGTTGGGCTAAAGCCAAACTTACATAAGATATACAAACACAACAGCCGCATCTTAATTGACTGTCGTGATTAAAATTAAGATTCGGCAAGCATGGATATGCAAATAAAAGATAGGGATCTCACGTTAATAATGCTATAATCATAACAATTTTTTATCCCATGGAAGCAAGCTTTGAGGACTGTTTATGAGTGATAATGCAACTTACGATTCAACCAATATTAAAGTACTAAAAGGCCTAGATGCGGTTAGAAAGCGTCCTGGTATGTATATTGGTGATACAGATGATGGCACAGGTCTTCACCATATGGTGTTCGAGGTCGTTGATAATGCAATCGATGAAACGTTAGCTGGTTATTGTACGCAAATCAACATTCTCATTCATGCAGATGAGTCGATTACAGTTAGAGATGATGGTCGTGGGATTCCGGTTGATATTCATAAAGAAGAAGGTCGTTCTGCTGCCGAAGTGATTATGACGATTTTACACGCAGGGGGTAAATTCGATGATAATTCGTATAAAGTCTCAGGCGGCTTGCATGGTGTAGGTGTTTCTGTGGTTAATGCGTTATCAGAAGAGCTGCACTTAACGATTAAGCGAGATGGTAAGACACATGAACAACATTATCGTCATGGTGTACCAGATGCGCCACTTGCGGTTACTGGTAATGCTGAAGGAACCGGTACGCAAGTATGGTTCAAACCAAGTGCCGCAACTTTCTCAAACATTGAGTTTCATTATGATATTTTGGCAAAGCGCTTAAGAGAGTTATCGTTTTTAAATTCAGGTGTGTGTATACATTTACTGGATGAGCGCACTCAAAAAGAAGATACTTTTGAGTATGAAGGTGGGATTAAAGCCTTCGTTGAACATCTTAATCGTAATAAAACAGCAGTTATTCCGACCGTGTTTTCACTATCTTCGTTTAAAGATAATATTACCGTCGAATTAGCGATGCAGTGGAATGATTCATTTCAGGAAAATATTTTTTGTTTTACGAATAACATACCTCAACGTGATGGTGGTACCCATCTAGCTGGCTTTCGAGCAGCATTAACACGAACGTTAAATGCTTATATTGAAAAAGAAGGCTATGCTAAAAAAGCGAAAATTGAAACAACAGGTGATGATGCCAGAGAGGGTTTAACAGCGGTATTGTCTGTAAAAGTTCCCGACCCTAAATTTTCATCTCAAACGAAAGATAAGCTGGTTTCATCTGAAGTAAAATCAGCCGTTGAATCCGTTGTTGCTGAAAAATTAAATGATTTTCTGCTTGAAAATCCTGCTATGGCTAAAAGCATTGTCGGTAAAATTATTGATGCAGCAAGAGCAAGAGAAGCCGCGCGTCGCGCCAGAGATATGACAAGACGTAAAGGTGCGCTTGATATCGCGGGACTACCCGGTAAACTTGCTGATTGCCAAGAAAAAGATCCAGCCTTATCAGAGCTTTACATCGTCGAGGGAGATTCTGCGGGCGGTTCTGCTAAACAAGGGCGTGATAGAAAATTCCAAGCAATTTTGCCGCTTAAAGGTAAAATCTTAAACGTTGAAAAAGCAAGATTTGATAAAATGTTAGCTTCTCAAGAGGTTGCAACATTGATTATCGCGTTGGGCTGTGGGATTGGTGTTGATGAGTATTCCCCTGATAAAGTGCGTTACCATCGTATTATTATCATGACCGATGCCGACGTCGATGGCTCGCATATTCGTACGTTGCTATTGACATTTTTTTATCGACAAATGAAAGAGCTACTTGAACGCGGTTATATCTACATCGCGCAACCACCGCTATATAAAGTGAAGCGAGGCAAACAAGAACAGTATGTTAAAGATGATGACGCGTTAAACGAATATCTTATTCAATCGGCCCTTGATGATGCGCATTTTTATGCGAGTAAAACGGCCGCCCCTATCGGTGGCTCAGAATTGACCGCATTGGTTGCGCAATATCAGCGTGGTGAAAAAATTCTTAAGCGCTACTCGAGAAGATTTTCTCCTGTTGTCTTAAAAAGAATCAGTTATCTGCCTATGCTTCATCAAGCTGATTTTTCACAAAAAGAAACCATGAGTCAATGGGTAAATGACCTACAATTAAGCCTTCAATCTGTAGCGAATCAAGTTCAGCAATTTAAAGTTGAACTTTATGAAAACACAGAAAAAGGCATGTTTTTCCCGTTGATTGTCAGTACACATCATGGCATTGAAACGACTCAAACCATTGAAGCTGAGTTTTTCTTGAGTAAAGATTATAAAGAGCTTGCGAGTTTAGGGGCTAAAGTGTCGACTTTGATTGAAGAGGGCGCTTATGTTCAAAGAGGTGAGAAAGCCTGTGAGGTTGATACCTTTGAAGCGGCACAAGTTTGGTTAATCGATGAAGCGAAAAGAGGACAATCGATACAACGCTATAAAGGTTTAGGAGAAATGAACCCAGACCAACTTTGGGAAACTACCATGAATCCTGAAACAAGACGTATGCTTCAAGTCACGATTGAAGATGCGGTTGCAGCTGATGAAATATTTACAACACTCATGGGCGACCAAGTTGAGCCTCGTCGAGAGTTCATTGAGTCTAATGCATTAAAAGCTGAAAATATCGACATTTAAATGGGTAGCCCGGCTTTAGCCGGGCCATCATAGCTGAAAAATATAAGCATCCATGCAGAGAAGCTCAATCCTTAAGCCGGTCCTTTATCAACGTCCTGTTGAAACATTCTTTCTTCCCTGCCATTTTAGTATAGGGATGAATGAATAAAATACCTAGTTAATAATGCCTAGAATCAACCAAGATATCTCTTAAATTTTACTAAGAAATCAGAGCCGCGCGCGTAAGCAAGCGTTCACCACATTATCAAGCTTCAGTGAACGCTTGCTTACGCGCGCGGCCCTGTGTAAACTCATCTAGTCATTCACCAGGGGTGCTTTGAATTGTCAAAGCTGAGAAATACCCTAATACCTGAACAGGATAATGCCTGCGTAGGGAGTGTGAGTAATATGCTTAGCGCGCTCACGCTCAGCGATTACAATCCTCCTTTATATTTGGAGGAGCATCATGCGATTTTTTATAAATAAACCCGCTTTTTTTTCTCACCTCTTAATACAATCTGAGCCCCAATTAAGGAGCATTTATAATCATCCATTTAATCAGGGATTATTTACAGGGAATTTAGATGTACATATCTTTCGTCATTATTTATTAAATGATATTTATTATTTAAGCCAGTTTCAAAAAGCAATAACGACCATGATGTGCCAAAATAAAGGCTTACCCGTCGCTCGAGTCTTTCAAACATTAAGTGATATGATAGGTACTGAAGAAGCCATGCATGATGCTTATCGACATTTTTATGATACTGATGAGATAAAATATTTTAAACCTGACGCGTGTATTTTGCCGTATTGTGATTTTATCCGGGGGCTTGAACAAGCGCCTTTATTAGTGCAATTAAGTGGGCTGGCACCTTGCTTATGGACCTATCGCTGTTTGCCTGTAAAATATTCCCAGCATTTGCGAAATGATGCACATCTTTATCAAGACTGGGTTGAAACATATCATGCGCCTGCCTTTGTTGGCATAACATCAGCGCTCGTCATGCATATTAACACAGTAGCCAATGGCGAATTATTAGAAACTAAAAGCGCCGCTAAAGACGCATTTAAAAAGGGGACCGCTTTTGAGTTGGCCTTTTATGATGAGGTATTTTATCTTCATTCTCCGCAGGTCCGAATAAGGGACTAAAATGTTCTGGCGGAATTTCTTTATCAGAACGTGGCGCATCAACATCAGGTTGATGCATCCAATCTTCGATTTGGACAGCCTGCTTAGACTGATGGTCCTCGCCTAATAGCCTGTTTGTTATTTCAGTGGATATTATGACGGAGAAGGCGAATGATAGCAGAAAAAACATCACAGGGAAGATAATGAGGGCGGCAATAACGATAACCGGCACTAACAATAAAAAAGTTGGGATCATGGCCATAGATTTCATCGCAAGCATAAATAAAGAGATGATAGGGCGTGTGTCTTTGGGTTCTACTTTTTTAGATAAGAAGTCAAGTAGCAAAAACGCCGTACCAAGCAGAAGAATCGGAGAAAGAATAGCAAGAAGTATGCTTAATAAGGCGACGAATAAAAATGCCCCGACAATACCGAGCGGCATAGAAAGAATAAATGATCCAATAAAAACGGGTTTTCTCGCTATTGCCATAATTCGCAACTAAATAGACATTATGTTGATTATAATAACACAGTGATTTGTATTTGTAAAAGCCCGCTTTCACAAGTCCGTTTTCGCGCGCCTCTCTTGTCATCCCGAACGCAGAGAGGGCTCCTGATTAGGGCACAGTATCTTTACTTGGGAGATCTCTCATTGCATCTTGGATGACACATTATTAAATATCTAACTTAAACTCGGAGCTTAATGGAACGGAACCACCAGTATCGCATTCTTCGTTGGATGTTATGGTATTTGATGAAGCTCTACCAAAAAAAGAAGTTAAAGGGACGATTAAATAGCAATCGCCACCAAAAGCTATTTTAATATTTTTTAAGAGTTCGGCCTGGTGTTCAGTTGGCGTTGTCTGCAATTTTGTCCTGAGTGCATTTTTGGCCTCGTCCGGGCATTTTTCTAGTAAAGCCTTAGCTAATGTTGGGAAATGTTGAAATAGCTCAAGGTTGAACATACTTGTAAGCCCAATGTGGGGCGTAGCCATTTTGGGGTCCGTAAGCATTTTGATTTTTAGTGCAATATCAAGGGCTTTTGACAATGAATCTGTGAAGTTACTCGTATTGGTTGCAAAACAACTTAGGGTGCTTCTTTTGAAGGCTGATAGGCTTTGGGGTGGGCAGCTAAGCGCTAAGTGATAAGCTAAGTCTTCGATTTGCCGGCTATCAAGGGCCTTAAGGTCTTTTTGGATTTCATTGTAATTTAGCGCAATAAATGCATCATAAGCGCTAGCAGCGCCGAGTATGTCACCTAGGTCAAACATGATTTACCTCCTTGGTCGTCTAAGTTTCGCAATATATCATTATTAAACTTGAAATGCAGCCTTAAAATGTTGGGCCAAGGCCCAATCCACGCCTTAAATTTGTTTTTTTTTAAGGCAATTTGTAAATTATTTTATTTAATGTCTATACTTATCAATAACAAAACTTAATAAAAGATGTAATTGCTCACTCACCCCTACGCCCCGCGGCTTGTCCGCGGGGTCTAGAAAACTTGCAGCACAGATGGATCCCTCGGACAGGCCGCGGAACGTAGTAGGTGGGTAGTTACGACAACATAATAAAAGGAGTATTTATGGAAAAGCAACATTGTTTACAAGACTCATTTTTAAATGAGCTGTGTAAAGAGAAGGTCCCTGTGTCAATTTTTTTAGTCAATGGCATAAAGTTACATGGGGTGGTTGATGCGTTTGATCAGTATGTGGTGATGCTAAAAAGTACGGTCACACAGATGGTATATAAGCATGCCATATCAACGGTTGTCCCTTCAAAAATGGTAGAAGTGCCGGTTAGTGAAAGTTAAGGTCATCTTTCATAAGCGACAATAAGCTTTTTTGTGTTTGTCCACCATAAGCGATAGTTGCAAGCTCGCCATTGGGATTAAACACAAACGTCGCAGGAACCGCTTGTACCATGCCAAGGCGTAAGGCATCGACGGATGCTTTGTTTAGCGTTGGGTAATTAAGATGCGCCGATTTTGCCATTGCTTTAGATTCATCTAATGGCATATCATCATAATTAATCGCAAATAATGCAGTTGTTTGTTGATGATTTTTGTAAAATTGATTGAGTTCTTTGATTTCATCTAAACAAGGGTGACACCAGCTTGCCCAGACATTTATCAAAAGCCATTTGCCCTTTAATGCTTGTGCGTCATAGTGATGGCCATCAAGGTCTGTAAGCATTGGCCATGCGAAGACTGAGAAGGGGATTAGCATTAATATTACGAGTCGTTTTAACATGGTGTATTCTGAAGGTTAAAAGGGCAGTATATCATACATCAGTATCGACAACAGCGCCGCGCAATTATATCAGAGCCGCGACTGTAAAGGAGCGTTCACAGGCCTGGTTAACCGCTCCTTTACAGTCGCGGCGTTGTTAGTTCGGCCTCAAGCTTTGTGCATTTTGGGCCTCTGCCTGCTGCGCTTTAAACATCGCATAATGTTGCCCCGCATGCTTAGCTGTGGTTTTAGTCCTTCTCCAGTTAACAAGATGAATGCCCGCCTCTTTATTGGGCTTAGCTGTTGTATGAAGTTCTTTTCTATCTTGATTTTCAGGAAGCACCGATGCTCTGTTTGCCTCATCTTGCTCAATATTCGCCCTCTCATCATCCGTTAGAGGGGCAATTTTCCCTTTAAAAACAAAAGGCATCGCTTTCAATTTTACGGCCAATTGCAATGCATCTAATTTGCCTGTAATTTTACGATAACCTTGTGAGCTTGGGTCTTCTCGCATTAAATCATCATATTGTGTTGGCGATAATATTTTGATGACTTTTATATTTTCTCTAACATAAACCTCGCCCTGATATAAGACAAACATCGGCTGGGTTTGACGCTTTGTTAAATCAATATCAGGGAGCTTTTCAAAGCCACCGAAGTTTTGTTGTTTCGGGATTTTTGCCCCATGACATACCCGCTCAATATCATGTAACGAAAGGGTCATGCCATCGACACAGTTTTGAAGATTAAGTTTGTTTTTTTCACTATCGATTTCACCATCGCCTTGCGCTGTCGTGGCTTCATCATTATCTTGAGATGTATCGTAGACATCATCAACGGTAATGCCATTTTCGTTGTCTTCATTATGCATGCAATTTACTAAAAGCCCGCCTAACTTATCGCCAAATTTTTCACTTAAAATTTGACGTAAAAACCCCATGCGAGACATGTGTCCTGAGGCAAAGCCATCACTATAAAAATGAAAAGCAAATAGTTCGATGCCAACGGCTAAGGCGTGATGTCTATGTGATAATTCGGTATAGTTTTTTTGACAATATGCGGCATGGTAGCCTGATGAGTCTTGGATTAGTTTATCGATATAAGCGGCATTTTCAGGCTCGACTGTAGCATCAACCGAGTAAGTTTCGTCATTTGCTAATTGATTTAAGTGATATGCTAATCGTGCATGTTTTAGTGCAAGTGAGTGTCCGATAATATAAGCGCGAATCGACCAGGGCATGAAGTGATCATTATTAGAAGTTAATTTTTTGCCATAATCTTTAACTTTAAAATAAAAGATCAATTGATGAATATAGCTGTTAATTGTCGATTGCGGAAAATAAGTTGATTCCTCTATTTTAAATATTTTATCGATGAGCTCGCGGTCATTAAGGGCACTTAAATCGGCATAGGCCTCGTGCATGCCGTTTATTTCATCAGGTTCAATATCGTCAGCAATGATTCGCCCACCCAGCTCAACGGGTGTTTCATTAGGGTATCTTGTGGGGATATTTAAAATACTACCTAATCCTGCTTTGGTAAAATAATCACCAGCCATGGAAACAATTTCGCCGGATGTCACCTTTAAGGCTTCTACGGGTTCAGGATCTAGACCGTTATGACGCATGATAGTGACATGCAACACATCCTCTTTGACACTAAGATAAGGATTAGCTTTGGTGCTTACATATCGAATGCGATTGCCTAATTTTAAATGCTCAGGTGTTTCCATTATCTGTCCTTGATTTTTGGGCTTAGGAAATCAGTATAATGCGTTTTTTATTTTTATATAAGATTATATTTCAGTAACTACACACCAGCACGCGACGTCCCGCGGCTTGTTGAGGCACGGGTGGTACCTGGGCAGTTACATATTTCGAATAATTTGCGTTAAATTTACACTTTATTTGATGAAAAAAGGGTATAATGGCTACAAATCGTTATGAGGTGTTATATGTATTTGTATCAAGGCTCGCTTGCCGCACTTGCTATGCTTAAGAATCATATCCTTTTTCAAACTAAAAACGCTGATGATGCTGCCGGTAAGCGAGCCTTTGACGCAGATAAGCCTCGATTACAATGTTATGGGCAAGACGATTTTAAAAATATATTTGACCAAGGTTTTGGTGATAATAGAGAATATTTACAAGGTGTTATGGATGGTAGAGCTTTATCAAGCTATTTATTGACGAGCGAGCATTTTCCTTTCAAAAGGCAAGATGAAGATTATGAAATCTATGAGTCAAATTTGTATAGCGCAGGTTTTGCCTTTATTAAAAAAGATAAAGATAAAAAAGAAGTGCTTTGTAGTCTTAGCTTAACGTGTCGTAAAGATGACCCCACAAAATGGGTCCTGACCTTGTCTGTTGGCGCGACCCAGGCCTTTAAAGATCAGCAAGTATATATTTTGTCATCAGTTAAATGGCCGCCTTTTTATAAAAGATTGATTCAAAAATTTGAATTTGGCACGGTTTTTAAGTCATATCGAAAAGAAAAGCTGAAACATCGGTTTAGAGAGACTATCGGCGATGCCTCTCTTCAGTTATTATTTGATGAATTATCCAAAAATATCGACGCAAAAGTCAGTCCCGCTGCAACTTTTGAGCTGTTTCAATATTTTTACGGAAGAAATATTGAAGTTGAACAGTCACGGCTAAAAAATAGCCTCCCTCGTACTGTTGACTTTTCGAATCCTATTTTAAAAGTATTAAGTGCATTAAATCTGCATGAAGATTACAAACAAAACGATTATTTTAATTCACGTTCTGATTTTTATAAAAATGTTGCATATTTTGAAAAGCATTTTACTAAAAAACTTACAGGCACTGTTTATGAAGAAAAAATGGCAGAAGTCTTTTGTTTTAAAGCATATATGCATTTAGTTAAGAACGGCATATCTAAGGCCCATGCCATTGAAGCCGTTAACCGATTATTTAAAACAGGTATCGCAGCAAATTTAAAGCCTGAGACCATTGAAGCCATCGATTTAAAATCCTTAAACCAATTTTTAGACGTTGTCACGTTTTTTTCTGAATGGACGGATACAGATAATCGTGGTGCGTTCAATAATATTGCTTGTACAGTATTTAATAATGCTAAAAAGGCAGGCATATTTGAAGGCCTGACGTCACAATTAACGAAATGTCAAACGTATTCGAAGCAAGCCTTATGGTGTCAACTCGTGCTGCTTTTTCCAGAAGAACGTGAAGCGCTCATTAAGAGTAAGCAATCATGGTTTCGTTCTTTCGAGGCTAACGCAATAACGGCTTTTTTTAATACGAGAAGGTTAGACTCTTTTTGTGAAAACAAAACCTATCAACAGGTAGTGGCATTTTTTGAAAACATAAAGGCTACTGATAAAAAGATGAATGCGACGTCTCGTGCCTCATGGGTAAAATTAATTACGTTGTTTGCCTCAGAAGGCCTTTATGATGCTCAAAACCCGAGTACATGCTATGAGACTTGTTTTAAGTTAAGTGCAGAGCAAAAAGATTGGTCAGTCGTTAACTTTAAACAATTGATGGTGCTAAAACAAAAGGTTTCAGTTGAAACAAATGCTGACGTTAAAGCGCTACTTGAGAAGTTTTACAAGAAATGTGTGCCTTGTTTTTATAATGCGTATATTAATAGCGCTAAAACGCCGCATACCAAACTTGTGTTATTTCATGAAATAATGGGGCAAGTGACGCCTGAGAGTCCTGACGCTATCCAAAAAATACATGCCGCTGTCATGACGGCAAAGTTTAATGATGACTTTAAGCCTGAGTGGGCCGAATATCGTGAACGAATTATAAAGCTTCAAAAAGATAACATTAGAATGAACCTGATGGATATGCAAAGTAGTAAATGTGAGCTTCTGCATGTCATCAAGAAGTTTAATGAAGATGATAAATTTTTTGAAGTTATCAATAGCATTGAATGTCAATTGGGTTCTATTTCGCTTAAAACAGCGCTTGAGAAAAGTGCATTACGTGAATGCCGAAAGGCATTATATGAGGTCATTGATAATCAATTGCAAAATAAATACGCCAATCCCGAGGCATTTAAGGCTGCACTGCTGGCTGCACAAAAGCCTTTTGATAAAATTGTTAACTCATCTTATTTCCCTATGCTTAAACATCTGTTTGTTATTATTGCCAATGCCGTTATTTTGTTTTTTACCTTTGGTCAAAAGCATATAGCACACTACCAAAAAACAGGCGATTTTATGTTTTTTACAAGGAACAAGGCTTCAGCCCAGATGCGCGATACTGTGCGTGCTATCCCAAACGTCATCATTAGTGATAACTTAAGTCCAGCATAACTATTCACTCTATTGAGCCACCGCTACGCCCCGCGGCTTGTCCGCGGGGGCTAAATGGGGAGCACCAGCACCGGATCCCGCGGACAAGCCGCGGGAGGTAGAGAGTGGGCTAGCCGTGACAGTTCATCAACGTTAATGTCTATTTTATTGCCTCTGGGTTAATTAGTTTGACTATTTCTATTGTACTTTTTGTGAAGATCTGCTTAATATTAATAGGTAGGTAATGGGGTTTAGCTAAGGATTGCACATGGCCCGCACAAAAATAGCAATAGACACATTAGTTGATAAGAAGAAGGGGCCTGCGTTGCCTTCATCGGGTCACGTTGTGACATCCGTTTTAACACAGGATGGCAGCTCTGCCTATTTCAAGCCGGTCATTCAAGTCGCCCCTGGCGCAAATCCTGATACCCCAAAAGCCGATGATGAAGATGTTAAACGAGACCCAACCTATCCTGATTACTTAGCGCGTGATGCTGTAGCGACCAGTGTATTAGGTCGATATGTGCTCGGACCTCGCATAGATGATAATGCCCTAGTCTATGACAAAGATGACAACATTTGTGGCACCATTTCTTATGCGCTTGATGGCTTTCGTTCCTTTTTGACCTCAAGAGAGTCGCTTCCTGACGATAGGATTGAGCAATTACAAGGCAACCCTACGCCTGAAATTTTATTAACCTCAGGTATTGCAAGAATTGCGGCGTTTACTTGGAGAAACCAAGAAGAAGATTTGCACCCAGGCAATTTAGGATTGGTTTTTATTGAATTGTCGGATTCAACCGTTGAGACGATTAAAAAAAATGGCATCACAATGGTAAAGTTGGGCCAGACTTTTTATGAAATAGAAACTGACAATCTTCTCATGATAGGTCAAAAAACCTATGGCGTGGTCGCGGTCAACATAGACCATGATATGTCCAATTACCCTTTAACCTCTATTCTTAAAGGTCCTAGAATTATTCATGGTTTGACCATACCGCTACCCAAAGATGCCTTACAGTTAAATCCTAAACATTTGGATGATTGTTTATCAAGCTTGCAGTGTACTTATTGGCCATTTAACGTTAATTTGGCGAATTGGTTTTTAAGAGACTGGCCTAAAAATAACAATTTTTTTAAATGTTATATGGCTTTTAACAGTTTTGAAGCATTGCTGACCAACCCTACGTATTTTCAAAAATATCAAATACAATTTTATGAGGCATTATTAGAGCAATTATTGGTTTATAACCCTGCGGACATTAAAGCGCGGCTGGTTGAAAAATTTGGTGATGAGCCTTTGGATTATGATAACCCTGAAAAGCTCGATGCAGCGAAAATACGAGAGCTTGAAGCGTATTCTCCTGAGGATTTTAATAAAACCACGTCAAAAGCACCTTATGTCGACCACAAGCTTAAAATGATACAAGATAATTATAATACGTTATATCGTATGGTTGTTTGGTATCAGGGATGCTCAAAAGATAAAAATCTCATTGGGGCAGACCAGCCTTCGTTTGTCTCATTTTTAGCCGCACACCCAGAAGCTTATCATAAAATTATGGCAAGGCTTAAAGCACGAGAAGAGTTCAAACCGGGCTCTTATAATTTAGAGTATATTAAAAGACGCTACGAACAAATCTGGCGTGATGCTCACATCCCTATCTTTGCCTCGATTAGTAAGGAGTTTGAGCCACTTATCAATTCAATCTCAGAACGTTATAAAAGAGCTCCAATAAAGTCGACACCTGCAAATTTTGATGATAAAAAAATTACGACAGCCTCGGCCGTTGTTAAAAGGGTAAAATGTGAATTCCCCCCTATTAGCGCGGATGAAAATAGCTTTCTTGCGCAAGCTTATCGAAGATTAGTCGATTGCTATAATCGATTTAATGATGCATTTGATGCTTATACAGCATTGCCACTCGAAAAATTAGGGGATTCTGGCAATTTGAAGTTTAAATCAGAAATGGTTTTATTGCTTTTGGAAATGGCAATTGTTGATAAGAAACCGCCAGATCAGACGACGGTTGACGAGGTGAAAAGGAAGAAGTTGATAGCTGATTTAGTATCGCCTACAGAAGAGTGGGTAAAATCTTGTAAATGCTTGTATGAAAGACTAGAAAATCTTTCTGTTGAGATGGATTTTAAAGTACACACAGATAAAGACAAAGATAAAGGGAAAACTAATTATGGCATTCAGATAATTCACGACCATTATGATGATCAACATATTGTGTCACAGTGTTTTACCTTAATGAAAGAGAGTGTTGATAAGTTAGAGTCAGCAAAATTTACTGAAGCACTAGTCCCAGTTATTGAGGCTTATGCACCATCAGCCTTGTTTTTTTGGTCAACTAAAAAGCGAGAGCCGATGAAGGATTATTTGCTTTGGTCAACGGCGACCAACAGTCAAAAGCTTTGTTTTATTTTGAGTCAGGGTGGGGTCGCTTCAAACTCATTAAACACGAGCATCATTAAGAAGTTGTTTGAGTTGTGCGCGACGACTTTAGATAATTCTGGGGGGTATGCGTATACCCCCGTGAGTCAGGCAATAAAAGATAAAGTATCTGTTTATGAAACGTTTGCTGCTGAATGGCAAAAATTGGCTGCTAATGATGCGACGAGTATGGACCCTGTTTGTGGTTTGCTATTTGATATAGCAGCTAAATGGTCGCAATCGAGTTTTTACGCCATTGTTAGAAGCGCACTTGATCAATATAAAAAGGAAACACAGGGTAGTCGAGTCAAAGAAGTTGAGGGCTATTTGAGCAAAGGTTACGCGAATCGTCATGTATTAGGCTTGATTTTGAGTAATGGTGAAGAGTCTTCATCGTTAAATAAAATAGTATTACGGTATATACTCAATTCAGCCAGAACTACGCTTGAAAAAAATCCTGGCTTGGGGGATGAGAACAAGGGGTATAAAGTGTTTAAGCAGACGACGCCTTCTGATGAGTTTTTAGATTTATTAAAAAACCATCCTTGCCTGAAGCGTATCGCTAAGGTTAATTCAGTCCCTGAGAGACCTAAGTTAGAAGATAAAACGCAGTCCCTGGGGATGGCTCATGCGTAATGAGTTCGTTGCACATCCATCAGAGCCGCGACTGTAAAGGAGCGTACACATACGCCTGTGTACGCTCCTTTACAGTCGCGGCTCTGTAGGTGCATTTTTCCTGCTCTTTGAGGTATAATACGTTTTTTTTCACAGAAGCCCAAAGATAATGCATCAGCCCAGAAAGCGTTTTGGTCAAAATTTTTTACAATCAGAGCCTATTATTTCAGCCATTGTGAGTTTAATTCATCCACAAAAAGCAGATAATATGTTAGAAATTGGGCCTGGGCTTGGGGCGTTGACAGCGCCTTTATTGTCTGTGCTTGATAGACTTACAGCAGTTGAGCTCGATAGAGACTTAATTGCCAGATTTAAAGACATGCCATCACTGGCCTCTCGTTTAACGCTGATTGAAGCTGATGCGCTAAAAGTAGACTATCATCAATTTGGTGAGGCGCTGCGTGTCGTGGGTAATTTACCTTATAATATTTCAACCCCCTTAATTTTACATCTCTTGGACTATCATGCCGTTATTAAAGATATGCATTTTATGTTGCAACAAGAAGTCGTTCAGCGCATGGCGGCCTCTCCTGGCACGAAGGCATTTGGTCGTTTATCCGTGATGGTTCAGTATTTTTGTAAAGTCGAAGCACTGCTTGATGTACCACCGGAAGCTTTTTTTCCAGCACCTAAAGTGAATTCACAAATTGTGAGATTGACGCCTTATCAAACCTTGCCTTATGCAAAAGTATCCATGCCCCTGTTTCAAAAAGTTGTGATGCAAGCATTTTCTATGCGTCGGAAAACGCTGAGTAATACGTTAAAGCCATTGATTCGTTCTGATGAATTAGTAAAACTAGGCATTGATCCTAAGGCGCGCGCTGAACAACTATCTGTGAATGATTATGTGAAATTGGCTATTTTTTTAGAAAAATAGGTTACACTTAATCTAGCACAACTTTGGAGAATATTGTGTTTCTTAGTCCGCGAAAAAAAACTGGTAAAACGCGTGCGATTACTGAATTACATCGTATTCAGCCGGCATCTCTTTGGTTAGCCGATGAAAAGCGTCAGGCTCTTGCTACTAAAATGTTTAGCCATATTGCCTTAGATGAAGGTCGTAAAGACAGTCATTGTAAAGCCTTAACGACGAGTTTTATTGAGGCCTGTCAAGGCTTACCGGAAACAGCAAATCGTTATTATTCAGAAGTCGGCGGCTTAATCGATCATGCGCTTAATCGTACAGAAGCCGCATTAGAGCTATTTAATCAATTTTTGGTTAAATCCGGTGATAACTTGAGTGAAGACCAACTGCTATGGCAATATGCCTTATTTTCAGCGGCTTTATTAAAAGGCATTGGCAAACTCTACCTCGACTATAATATTGATGCCTATGACAATAATGGCTATTTTCAGTCCAATTGTAATCTCCTCATTCAAAGTTTGATGACTTCAGGTAAATATTATTATTTTACCTTTGAAGGGGAGCATGATGTTACGTTTAGACGTCGTTTAAATCTTTTACTCGCAAGAAATCTGATGCCACAAGCTGCCTTCAATTGGCTCGCTAATAATCGACAAGTATTTGCTATTTGGCTTGCGCTATTAAATGAAGACATGGCTGGCAGTGGCGGTCTGGGCGCTATTTTGGTGCGTGCGGAGGCGATTGCGTTGTCTCGTTATTATGATGATATGTTAGACAGGATTAATGCGCAAAGTGGCAAAAAACGTATGGGTACGTTTATTGATGCAGAGCCTGAGTCGCTAGATAATAAAGAAATACAAACCGGCTTGGCGTTTATCAAATGGCTTCAACAATCCCTAGAATCTTCACAGATTATGATTAATAAATCTCCTTTATTTGCAGTACCTGGCGGCATGATAATGTGTGCTGAGATGTATAAATTGTTTGTGCGTGAGCATCCTGAGTATAAAAACTGGATGGCCGTTCAAAAGGCATTTTTATCGCTGGGTTTGCATGATGATACCCATGGTGATGAAGCCCAGTCATTTATGGATAAACATACGGGTAAAGAAGTTGAAGGTCATGTATTTTCAGCCTATGCGATGGCGTTGCCCGATAAAGTTGCTTGTTATGAGGCAAAAACACAAACGATAACATCGCAAAATTTAATGGATGTTGTTTATCAAGTGGCAGAACTTGATGGGCTTAATACCGCTTTGAAGCTTAATGAAGGTTTAATGCCAGCCCTTGATGCGAAAGGTATATGGCAAGAAGTCAAAACGGAGGTTTCAGCACGCCTAGACACAGGTTTGAGTCAACGTGGCTGATTATGCGATTGGCGATATTCAAGGCTGTTACGATGCTTTAATGCGCCTGCTTAAGCATATTGATTATCAAGACAGTGACAGGCTTTGGTTTGTGGGCGATTTAGTGAATAGAGGCCCAGATTCTTTAAAAGTATTGCGATTCATAAAAAATTTACCGCTTAAATCGCCTATTACATTAGGCAATCATGATTTGCATTTATTGGCCGCAATCTTCACGAAAGATGCTTGGCGAAATGCTGATGATACGTTGCACGCGGTATTAGCAGCAGAAGATGCCGAGGAGCTCGGTCACTGGCTGTTGCATCAGCCAATACTTGTTCATGATGCACAATTAAATGTTGTCATGACGCATGCGGGCATTGCACCGATGTGGTCTTTAGATAAAGCAAAATCATTGGCATTGGAACTTGAAACGGTATTGAGAAGTAGTGAGGCGATTCATTTTTTATCCCATATGTATGGCAATGAGCCGCATCGATATGTAGATTCACTAGAAGGGATCCCAAGGCTTAGAACGATTACAAACTATTTTACCCGTATGCGTTTTTGTGATGAAAAAGGTGGGCTAAACTTGAGTTATAAAGGCACGGTAGCTGATGCCCCTAGTGATATTATTCCTTGGTTCTTAGTGCCTAATCGTCTCCCCATTGAAGCGGATATCGTTTTCGGACACTGGGCTGCTTTAAAAGGCGTGACGAATGATGCACATATTCATGCGATAGACACTGGGTGTTTATGGGGTGGGAAGCTTACAGCGTTAAGACTTCAAGATAAACAACGTTTTTCTATTTAGAGATTATCTCGCAAAATGGGCCTTAGAAAAGGCTACACGTGCCTCAGGTGTTTCTGTACTGCCACCTAAAGATGCGATATGTGCCTCAACTTTACGATAGCGTGATACAACCCCTTCTCGATTGGCAATTTGAATATTTAACCCAGGCCTTGCATTAAGCTCAAGCATCAAAGGGCCTTTTTCTTTATCAAGGACAATATCAACACCAATATAACCAAGGCCTGTAAGTTCATAGCAACGAGACGCAATGTCTAAAATGGTATCCCAGTAAGGAACGGTGATATTAATAATAGGATTTAAGGTATCAGGATGAAAATCTATCGTATCGTTTTGAAAGACACCACCCAATGTTTTGCCGGTCGCCAAATCAATACCGACCCCAATGGCGCCTTGATGGAGATTGGCCTTGCCCCCAGATTGTCTTGTAGGAAGACGTACCATGGCCACAACCGGATAACCTAATAACGTGATGATTCTGACATCGGGAATGCCTTCATAAGATACTTCTGCAAATACAGGATCAACCACCACGCGATGCTCAATAATGGCATAATCGCTATGCCCACCTAAACTATAGGCACCAGAGAGCAAGCAAGATAAATGATAGGCCAAATCATTAGAGGTTAGTAATTTTCCATTGATTTGACGATATCGACCAAATACCTTATCTGTCATAACTAAAATGCCATCACCGCCCGCACCATGTGCAGGCTTTATGACAAAATCTTTATAGGGTGCGAGAATGGTATCAATGTCTTTAATTTGGTGCTCTGATTTGATGAGCGCATAAAGTGATGGAACGGCAATGCCAGCAGCTAAAGCCAGATTTTTTGTTTTGAGCTTATCATCAACTAACGGATATTTTTTTCGGTCATTGTATCTTAAAACAAAATCAGCATTGCGCTGATTGATGCTTAAAACACCTGCCCTTTTTAATCGTAAATAAGTGCGTATCATGACTAATCCTTAGTGGCTAGCACTTTAAAGCGCGCAAGCTCAAGAAGACGATAGCCTCGATATTGACCAAATAGCAATATTATAGCGAGCAATACAAGTAATAATTCAGGGAATGCAAAAACTAAATACTGCAACGCCGGCCAACTCATCGCCCAGTATGCGATGACGGCTGCAAGCATACTGCCTGCGCCTGATTTTAATGCCTCAGATGGACCCCGTTCATCCCAAGTAATACACATGCGCTCAATGGTCATGGTTAAGATAACCATGGGGAACAATGCAACAGAGAGCCCGGTATCTAAGCCTAAATTTTGGCTAATGACACTAATCATAATCATTAATAAAATAACAACTGTTAAAATTGCCGCAAGT
>Ga0075163_10003989_pt1 | contig 19823 bp, 18 predicted proteins | sample JI1023141ADNA_FD_71478 | JGI IMG/M metagenome (GOLD analysis project Ga0075163, IMG submission 71478) | Wastewater effluent complex algal communities from Wisconsin, to seasonally profile nutrient transformation and Carbon sequestration -... | ecosystem: Engineered > WWTP > Effluent > Algae...
ATGTCGTCGTTGCGCTCAGAGAGGGCTTTCATCACCACAAACCCTGCGACACCAATGGGGCTGATGGGAGCTTCGGCCCCCCCACACACCATAAGGTCGGCATCACCGCGTTCAATGTGATTTGCTGCAGAAACAATGGCATAGTTGGATGTTGCGCATGCTGTTGAAATGGAATAATTAGGGCCTGTAAATCCGAGATCAATGGCAAGGAGTCCTCCTGCCATATTGGTAATGATAAAGGGGACAAAGAAAGGGGTGATCCGATGAAATCCTTTTTCAAGAAGTGTTTTGTTCCCATCAGAGAAGGTATGCATTCCTCCCATGCCTGAGCCAATAAGGACGCCGCAGCGGGATTTGTCGAGCTTGTCTAAAGCATCGCCGCTAAGAGCAGCATTTTCCATCGCCTTTTTTCCAGCGACCATGGCGTAGCGGATAAAGGGATCAGCCCGGCGGGCTTGCTTTTTGTCCATGTAGTCCCCGACATCAAAGTCTTGGACTGCTCCTGCAAAACGGGTAGGATACTCCGCGCACGGGAACTGGGTAATTGGCTTGATTCCACTTTTTCCTTCAAGGAGACTTTGATAAAATTGATCGACATCGGTTCCAAAACAGGAGACGACTCCCATTCCTGTCACAACAACTCTTCTTTTTCTGCTCACTCTACTACCCTATTTTCTTCTAAACATAAATCTAAAATTTTTCCTTCTGGCCAAAGACGCTCTAGTTGGTATTTTTCCCGCATCTCTGGGATAAAAAGATGGATCACAATATGCAAATAGTCAAGAACCACCCAATCGCCATTTTGCATCCCTTCGACATGGGCAGCCTTTTCTCCTTCTCCTTGCATCAGACGTTCGACCTCTTTAGCAAGAGCAATGACATGGCGGTCTACATTTCCATCCGCAATTAAAACGAAGTCGGTCATCGATGAGATGCCCCTTACATCGAGAGCGATGATGTTCGATCCTTTTTTATGATATAGCGTTTTAGCAATTTCTTGAACGCGATTTTGAGTCATGAATATTTCCGTTTTCTTGAAGAACTAGTATAGAGTATTTTGATGAATGTAGTCTAGAACTTTTCCTGGAAGAAGATGGCCACAATATAACCTTTTTTTGAGCCTCTCCCGAATCTCGGTGCTACTGATATCCATGGCAGGGATTTGGATCAACCCCTTTTCAATGTTCCATTTGATAGAATCGGGGAGGTGATTCAATTTTTCTCTATTAAATCCATGACGGATCGCTATAATAGGGGGGGCCATTTCAAGGAGCTGCTCAATATCTTTCCACTGATCAAATCCATAAGCAGCATCTTCTGCGACAATCAGGCGAAGCTCTCCCTTGATTCCCTTGAGAGCATCGATGGTATAGGAGGGCCCCTCTTTCTTGATCTCTTCGTCATAAAGATCACAGCCTGGAACATCTTCAAGGGCTAATTGCAACATGTTTAAACGGTGGTAGCAAGGAGCTATAGGGGGAGCTTCCCCTTTTGTTGGGGAAATTCTTGCTGGGGAATATAAGATTTGATCGACAAGTCCTGCCTCAAGAATGCGGACACCGACATTGATATGGCCGCTATGAATAGGATCAAATGTGCCCCCAAAAAAACCAATCTTTTTCATAAATGGTGGTTAAGCTCTCTTGGAATCACAATTTTACCCTATCACCGCCATTTTTACTGTCATTTTGGCATCTTTAGGGTAATTTTGCAACAAACACACTTAACCTATTGAAAATAAGAAAATTAAATAATTTCCCAGGCGTTCTGTTTGGAAACTTTCAGGAGCTTAGGACTAGGATTAACGGCAACAGGAATGCCCGCCGTTTGAAGAAAAGGGAGGTCGAGATGGCTATCGGAATAGGCAGTAACTCCCTCTAGTGCTACCTCATTTGTTTTTGCAAGCTCTCTGATGTAACGTGCTTTTCCCTCACCGAGAAGAATCGAATCGACCATCTCAAAATTCCCTTCATCATCAACGGCGTACTGCGATGATACCCATTCACTCACTTCAAGATATTCAGCAATGGGCCCCACGAGAAAGGAGGGAGCATTTGAAAGAATCACGGTATGGTGCCCCTGATGCTGCGCCCGGCGGAGCCGCTCAAAGGTGGGAAAGTAGAGGAAACGATAAAAATCTTTTTTGAGAAACTCTGCAACCTCTTCTTGAACAAGGCTTAAAGGTGCCCCTTTTAAAAACCGTTCGAAAACTTTTTCGTGGAGCCTTGTGAGGGAAAGATTAAAGAAGTGGTGGCGCACCGAATAAAAAGCGGCTTTAAGAAGAGAAATGGAGCGGTAAAATCCTTTGGATACGAGGTAGCGATAAAAAAGGACGCTGGAGTTAGAGGAGACCAGTGTATGGTCTAAATCAAAAGCGCTTATATGTTTCAATTCAGATCAATTTTTCTTCAAGATTTTCTAGTGCTTCCACTTCTGCATCGTAGTGGATCTTCGCACTATCATAAAGTTCACGATAGGTCATCGCTTTTTCAAAGTCAAGGTTTGAGGTTCCCATTTCTTTCCGGTACTCTTCCATCTGACTTTTAATAACTTCTAGGTGAGTCGCTCTTTCATCGTATAGACTTTCTAAGTCTTCTTTAGAGCTTCCCTCTTCTTTTTTATTTAAAATGAAACTTTTTAGATCGGCAAATTGCCTTTCAATGAGGTGGATATCCATTTGAGAAAGATTCAACTTTCCATAAATGATTTGGAGTGCATCTTCTTCTTTCTGAAGATCATCTAAAGAGGCCTCTTTTTCTTTATGAATAAGATTTTCTAATTTTTCCTTGAGCTCTTCGATTTCCTTTAAGGCTGCTTGTTTTTTCTCTTTAACTTTCTGATCGATCTGATCAAGAACGCTGCTCCGCGCTTTTTGAATCCTCTCCTTGAACTCTTTGATATGATCGCGAGAAAGAGGGGCTTTTCTCATCTCATCTTGAAGAGCGCCCGAAACCTCTAAAATTTTAGAACGGTTTCGATTTTCTTCTTTTTCGCAAAATTTCTCAAAGTCTTCAATTTTTGGAAGAAATTCTTCATAATTTTTCTTCTCTTCTTCGAGCCGCTCACCCATAGACTCTCGATATTCTTTCTCTTTTTCTTTGATCTTCTCCCAACATTCGCTGAGGATACTCCGGGTCTTATTGAAACTTTGTGTATTCAGCGTTAGATGTTTTGCTAAGCTTTGAAGATTTTTGATCTCATCACGAATTGCAAAGTAGGGAACTTTATATTCTCCTTGAGGGAAACGGGACTCTGCAAAAGCGTCGATATCTCTCACAAAGTTTTCACTGATCTGTTTGATGAGCTCTTTTCTTTTAGGGAAGATTGCATCGCCTAGCTTTGATAGACGTTTGAGGATTTTATTTTTATGGCTGATCCGCATATCAATAGCAAGAATCTCTCTCCGAAGAGCATCAAGACGAGAAACAAGGGTTTTGAGAAGGTAAAGCTCCTGCTGCACTTTATGATATTCCCTCTCATTAAGAGAGAGTTTTTTTAGCCCTTTAGGGAAGTTGAAGTGGGGGATCCCTTGAATGAGAGTTTCATATTTTGTAAGATCATCCTCAAGCGCTCCAATTGCTATCTCGAGTTGTTCTACAGCAAAAGCTGCTTGTTCATCATTGATTTCTTTAAGCCTCTGGGCTTCATCCCCAAGTTCGGTATACTGACTCCAGAGGTGATTCCTTTTGATTGGATTGATTTTCTCTTTGAAAAGAGGGCCGATAAGCTTTTTTATATCCCAAAAATCTCTAAGATTTCCCTTCTCTAAATCTGAAAGGATTCCCCTCATAAACTCAAGGGCCTTTTCAAGCTTTGCTTCAATCTCTTTTTCTTGATCGAATTTCTCTTTGAAATCCTTGAAAATTTCAGATTCAAATTTTTGCTTGTTTTCTTCTAATTCTTTTTTCTCTTCTGATTCCATGACTTCTAGGGTTGATAAGGGATTGCAGCTCTAAGCAATCTTAAGGCAACCCTCAATTAATGGAAAGAAGAAATTCATTTCCTGCAAAAAGATTGTTGGTGTAAGCTGACCAATAAACTTTGGATTAAAAATGGAATTTTCACGACGTAAAGCGATTGGCGGGGCTCTTTTGGTGGGAGGAACGGCAATTGGCGCCGGGATGCTGGCCCTTCCTGTAGTGACAGGAATGGGGGGCTTTTTGCCTGCAATTGTTATTTTTCTTATCTGTTATCTTTTTAGCGCCTGCACAGGGCTCCTTTTGCTTGAGGTCTGTTTATGGATGCCGAATGACTCCAATATTATTTCGATGGCTCACCATCTTTTAGGGCCAGTGGGAAAGGTCGTCGCATGGGTTTTATACCTCTTTTTATTTTATTGTTTAACGATTGCATATGCCGCAGGTGGGGGAACGTTTATCTCTGAGGTTTTTGGAGGAAGACTCCCCCATAGTTTGGGAGTGATTCTCTTTACGGCTATTTTTGGAACGTTTGTCTACATTGGAACAAGAGCGGTTGATCGGGTGAACTTTCTTTTGATGATCGGTCTTGGAGTGAGCTATCTTTTTTTTGTTGTTTTAGGGATGGGAGAGGTGAAAGGGCATCTTCTGACGCGGGTCCACTGGCTACCAGCAATGATGGCTCTCCCAGTGATGTTTACCTCTTTTAGTTATCAAGGGATTGTCCCTAGTTTAACGACCTATATGGAGCGCCACCCTAAGATGATCCGTTTTGCAATTTTAGGAGGAACTTCTCTCCCTTTTCTCGCCTATATCATTTGGGAATATCTGATTTTAGGAATCGTTTCTCCTGAGGGAGCGCATGGCCTTTTAGCAGCAGAGAAGATGGGATATAGCGCTATTGAACCGTTAAAGTATGCCCTTCCTGGATCACCGATCTATCGGATTGGGCAATCGTTTAGCTTTTTTGCCCTGACGACCTCTTTTTTAGGGGTCACTCTGGGGCTTCTTGATTTTCTTTCCGATGGGCTCCAAATCGCAAAAGTGGGATGGAAAAAGATCCTCCTTGCTGCGATTGTTTATATCCCTCCAGTGGTCATCGCGATTATCAATCCGAACATTTTCCTTAATGCGTTAGGGTATGCAGGAGGAATAGGATGCGCTCTTCTACTTGGCCTCCTTCCTATCATCATGGTCTGGGTCGGAAGATACTACAAAGGATACTCTGAACTTCAAAGGCAACTTCCTGGAGGGAGGATTCTCCTTACTTTTCTGGGAATCTTTATCGTGTTTGAGCTTTCGATCGAGCTCATCAAAGAACTCATGTGATGAATTGCCCTTGTGGAAGTGCTAAGCCTTTTGCAGAATGCTGCGAGCCGTTTCTAAACGGAAAAAAGGATCCTCCCACTCCAGAAGCATTGATGCGTTCCCGCTATACAGCGTATACTCTTGGCCATCTCGACTATATCGAGAAAACAATGCGGGGCGATGCCTTAAAACGTTTTCATCGGAAAGAAGCGGAAGAAAGTGTGAAAAACACCGAATGGTTAAAGCTCGATGTTCTCTTCAGCGAGGAAGAGGGAGAGGAAGGGACAGTGCAGTTCATCGCCACTTTTCGCATTGGAGGGGAAGAGCACTTGATGCACGAGATTAGCTCTTTCGAAAAGGTCAGGGGGAAGTGGTACTACACAAAAGGAATTTTGAGTTAAGGTGGAGAAATTCCTCTTTCCAATAGTAGTGATCGAGAAGTCCTTCGGTGGGATAGCCCAAAATAAGGTGGGCCATAAATAGGGCTTCAACCGAAGCGAGGCCTCTCTTGGGATCAACGCATCCTGTCTGCTTGCGGGGATAGGCGGTCCGCACATTTCCGGGAAGACTTCGCCGGGCCCATTTGTCTGGATAAGGGATTTGTCGGTGCATCACTGCTGCGTAGTTCCAGGTTCCATCGATCAGAAAAAGTTGTTTTCCTCGATCTTTTGCGCTGAGTGGGGGGGCGTTTAAATCTAAAAGGAGTCCCTCCTTCAGGAAAGGAATTTCGTCGATGGGATAGGTTAAAAAGTGGAGATCTTCCCGCTTTTCTAAGCCGTGAAGGCTACACTTTTTGAGGTTTTCTTTCCGGTGTCTGAGAATAATTGTAGGGAGAAATAGTGTTATCTCCATGAAGTGACCTTCAAAATCTCCTTTGGAATTTCAAAGAGAAAGCGAGAAGGATTGCAACTGACAAGCTTCCCGTGGTGGGGACGTTTACGGGACATGCTAAGGCATAGGGTTTCCATAGCGCGGGTAATGGCAACGTAGAGGAGACGGCGCTCTTCTTCGATCCCTTCCTTGGTTTGACTTTTCATATGGGGAATGAGATGATCTTCAAGACCGACAAGGAAAACAGCGGGAAACTCTAGTCCTTTTGCACTATGAAAGGTCATCAAGTTCAGTTTGTCTTCTCCAAAACGATCTTTTTGGTAGTGTTTATTGTTATCGAGTTTTGTGGAGGAGAGGAAATCGTGGAGAGAGGTCTCCTCTCCTTTTTCATAGGTCTGAAGAGCTGAGATGCAGGCTTGAACGTTTTCCCACTTTAGCTCCCGCATCTTATCACTTTTTACCTCTCCGAAAATAGCATCTTTGTAGTGGATCGTTTCAATAAGCCACTTTAGACCTTCCGATAAAGAGGAATTCTCGAATTTTTCTGTCATGTGATCATAAAGACGGATAAAACTCTCAATCCCTCCGATCCCTTGAGACGTGAGGGAAAGTTCGGGATGTTTCCCTTGCTGGATACTCCGTATGACAGAGAGGAGGGGAAGTTTTTCTCTTCGGTTGAATTGAGTAATGGTATCGAGGGTTTTATCGGAAATCCCCCGCCGCGGATAGTTAATAATACGGAGGAGCGCTTCTTGATCTTTAGGATTTGAGAGGATCCGGAGATAAGCCATCAGATCTTTAATCTCGCTCCGTTCAAAAAAGTCCATCCCTCCAAACACTTGGTAGGGAATGCCGCGCACCCACCCTTCATCACTTTTCCAGGGGGTTTGCATCAAAGCAAGCTCAAAAGAGCGAGAGAGATTGTTAGAGCGGTAGAGGATCGCCATATCTTTAAAACGATATTTTTTTTCTTCTCTAAGTTTTAAAAGGCGTTCAATCACTGCATCGACTTCTTCTTGCTCGGTTGGAGCATTAAAAATCTCAAGGGTTTCTCCAGCGCCTGCATTGGCTTGGAGAACTTTATCGTGACGGTGAACGTTATTCCGGATCACAGCGTTTGCTGCGCTCAAAATATGAGAAGTTGAGCGGTAATTTTGTTCAAGTTTGATCGTTGTCTCAGCAGGAAAATTTAAGATGTGCTCAATTTCTGCTCCCCGCCAAGCATAGATCGACTGATCGTCATCCCCTACAACGCATAAATTCCCATATTTTTCAGAAAGAAGGGAGGCTAAACGATACTGAATCGGATTCGTATCTTGGTACTCATCGATCATGATGTAACGAAACTGGTCTTGATATTTTTCGAGTACTTCAGGGAAGGTTTCAAAGAGTTCTACAGTGAGTGTCAAAAGGCTATCAAAGTCGAGAGCATTGTAGGCTCTCATCGCAATCCGAAGGGCTTCATAAACCTCTTTGATAAAGGTATCTTGTTTGGGATCGCTCGTCTTAGGAAGATCTTCTCCTTTTAATCCTTTGCTCTTCAAATAGGAGATCGCAAAGATAATGGGTTCTAAAGAAAGCTCTTCTCCTTCGTAGAGCTCCAATGCAACCTGCTGGATCAGGCGACGCATGTCCTTTTCATCATAGAGGGTAAATTTGGATGTAAAACCAAGGCGATGAATTTCTTTCCGAAGAATTTTCATGCAAAAGCTATGAAACGTTGAAAGGAAAACTTCTTTTGCCTCTTTTTGGGGAATAAGGGTTCCTACTCGCTCTCGCATCTCTGCAGCGGCTTTGTTGGTAAAAGTCAGGCCAAGAATTGAAGAAGGAGAGACCCCTTTACTGCGGATAAGATGGGCAATGCGATGAACCAAAACGCGGGTTTTACCACTCCCCGCCCCAGCAAGGATGAGGACCCGGCCATCGGTGGCCTTAACCGCTTTCTGTTGATTCTCGTTGAGCCTTAGCACAAAGTTCTGAAAGGTTAGTCAGTTCAATTTCTATTTCTTCAGGAGTCAGTTCCTGATATCCCTCTCTGGGATGGACATTAATCATGAGCCCTTTGGGAAGGGTAGGGTAGACTTTTCGAAATGCCTCGCGGTTTACCCTCTTGAAACGGCTCCGATCGTGGGCTTTTCCCCATTTTTTTGTGATCGTAATCCCTAAGCGAGGAAGAGAGGAAACCTCCCTAAGGTAAAAAAAAAGGATACGCTTCCCTACAAAACGCTTTCCCTCTTGATAAACCGTTTGAAAATCTCGCCGCTTCAATAACCTTTGAAAACGAGAAAAGGTGAGCCTCACGCTGCGAGATATTTACGTTTTTTGCGACGTCTACGGTTGATCAATTTTCTCCCGTTTGCTGTCTTCATTTTCGAACGAAAACCGTGGGTCTTCTTCCGTCTTCGCTTACTAGGTTGGTAGGTCCGTTTCATAACACCAAATCATTATAGAGGGAATTGCAAACTCCCTCTTTGTTTAAAAATTCCTCGCCATTTTACACCACCCGCAATAATTATTCAATCCCCCTCTTGCAAAAAAGGATTAAAAAAATAGTTGTTGTTTTGAAAAAAAAATCTATCGTGTATTCTAAGGAATCTATGGAAAAGGACTTTTAGTGCAACCGAAAACTTACTCTAAAGTATCTCATGGGATTGATGTCCAATGTATCGACTCCAAAGCGCTCTATATTTTAGAAAAATTGCGCGCCTCCGGATATACGGCCTATCTTGTTGGAGGGAGTGTCCGTGATCTTTTACTTAAGAAAAAACCAAAGGATTTCGACATCTCTACAAGTGCTAAGCCTGAGGAGATCAAAACCCTTTTTCCCAGTGCCATCCTCATTGGAAAACGATTTCGCCTTGCTCATGTCCGCTTTGGGAGAAAAGTCATTGAGGTTTCGACCTTTCGCGCTGGCGATATAGAAAATGAGGAGCTGATTACTGAAGATAATATTTGGGGAACCCCTGAAAAAGATGTCCTCCGCCGCGATTTCACGATCAATGGCCTTTTTTACGACAGTGAAAAGGAGGAGGTGATCGACTATGTTGGGGGCTATCTCGATATTGAGAAAAAAATTTTAAGGGCTATTGGACAACCTTTTTTAAGATTTAAGCAAGACCCTGTCCGGATGATTCGGTGTTTAAAATTTCAGGCCCGTTTTGGATTGGAAGTCGAGGAAGAAGCGCGGCAAGCTTTGATTGATTGTAAAGCTGAAATTATAAAAAGTGCTCATGCCCGCGTTTTAGAAGAAATGCTTCGGATGCTTGAATCGGGGGCTGCAAGAAATTTTTTCCAGCTTATGACCGATCATGGCCTCATGCAACATATTCTCCCTGCACTGGCCGAGCACTTAGAAACCCCTGAAGGGAATGAAATTTATGCTTTTCTGGAGGAGGCGGATGGAACAATTCAAGAGCCCCACCAAATGGGGCTTGAGCGCCCTGTCCTCCTTGCCTGCCTGACCTTTCCTTTAATGGAGCGTCATTTGCATACCCAATTTATTGCTCGAGAAAAAATCCCCCACCTTGGCGATATCTACCGTGAAGCAGATCTTTTATTTGATACCGTTTTCCACACCTTTTTTAGAATTCCCCGCCGCTTAAAAATTCGAACGATGAGCATTTTAATTGCTCAGTATCGGATCACCCCCTTTCAAAAGAAAAAAAATCTTAAAATTCGGATTCCGCGCGCTCCAGAATTTCATCTCGCCCTCCAGTTTTTTAATCTACGGTGCCGCTTAGAACCGGGACTCCAAGAAATTCATGATCAATGGCATGGGATTTATAAGGAAATGGAACATACCTTGCCTAAATCAAGAAAGGATGCACATCATCCTAAGCGTCGTCATTGGAAAAGAAGCTCATGATCTCGACCCCCTATTCAGAAGATGTTCATTTTATTGGCCCTCCCCTTGAAGATGGGCCTATGCCTACCCTTTTTTATTTTTCCCTTTCTGCAAAAACAAGTTTAGAACAAGATCCTTTTAATCAACCCGTTCAGTTTTTAGAAGGGACGCCCATCCGGATTTTTTCTGTCACCCTTCCCGCCCATGAAAACAATCTTCCTCCAGAAAATGCAATGGATGTTTGGGAAGAGAGAATGAAGGGCGGAGACCTTGTCATCCCTCCTTTTATTGAAAAACTGAAAGGGATTGTAAACGAGCTGAAACCTCATATCAAAGGAGGAAATCTTATCGCAGCAGGACTTTCACGTGGCGCCTATATTGCCTGTCATTTAGCTGCTGTTTGTCCAGAAATTACCCACCTCTTAGGATTTGCTCCCCTTACCCGTTTTCGGGCAGCCAAAGAGCTGGATCTTGAAATACTTGTTCCCTCTCTTTATAATCGGACCATCCGCTTTTACATTGGAAATCACGATACCCGGGTAGGAACAGATCATGCCTTTTCCTTTATCGATCATTTAGCAAAAGAGGCTCATAAACATCGGATTCGCTCTTCTCCCATCGAACTCATTGTGGGTCCCTCTATCGGCTACCAAGGGCATGGAACCTCTCCTAAAGTTTTTAAAGAAGGGGCTGCGTGGGTGAAGGAGGTCTTATTATGATGAGTGACCTTTTTATTTTTGCCGGAGAAGTCAGTGGTGATTTGCATGGAGAAAAACTTCTCAAAGCGCTCTATGCTCAAAATCCCAAGCTGAAGGTCAGGGGTGTAGGAGGGCCAAAAATGCGCGGCGTTGGAATGGAGTGCATCATCCCTATGGAAGAGTTTCAAGTCATGGGATTTATTGATATCCTTTCCTCTCTTCCTAAGCTCGCCAAACAATTTAAACAGATCAAAGAAGAGATTCTCAAAAATCCCCCAAAAGGGGTTGTCACAATCGATTATCCTGGCTTTAATCTTCGTCTAGCAAAAGCCCTTTTTAGGAAGAATTCTCCCTCTAAAAGGATCCACTACATCTGCCCAACCGTTTGGGCGTGGGGCAAAAGGAGGATCCCTCAAATGGAACGCTCCCTTGACCACCTCTTAACGATTCTCCCTTTTGAGCCTTCCCTTTTTAATAAAGAAAAACTCGATGCTCACTATGTAGGCCACCCTTTAATCTCGAGAATTTACTCCCATGAGTATGACCCCTACTGGTATCGAGAATATGGGATGGAAAGTGAGCGGCAAATCCTTTCCCTTTTTCCAGGAAGTCGAGAAAAAGAGCTCATCCGGAACCTCCCACTCCAGGTTAAAGTCGCAAAAAAACTCCAAAAAGAAAATCCTGAGCTGGTTTTAGCCCTTTCCCTTTCTGATGAGAAGCTCTGCCCCTTGATTGAAAAAGAGGGAATTGGATTGAATATCATCTCTCCTAAGCATACTTATGAGCTGATGCGTGCCTCTCACTTTGCAATAGCCACTTCCGGAACGGTAACTCTTGAGCTTGCCCTCCACCAAATTCCCACTGTTGTGACTTACGCCATCCATCCTTTAGATGTATTTCTAGCGCAAAAAATTTTCCAGATCAACCTTCCTTACTACGCCCTTCCCAATATCCTTTATGAAGGAGAACTTTTCCCTGAACTCTTCGGCCCTCATTTGAAGGAAGGGGCCCTCTATAAAAAGGGACGAGACTTTATGCTTAGCGAATATATCCGCTCTGCATGTATCGAAAAATGTAAAAAATTGAAAATTCTTCTAGGAAATGAAGACGCGAGCAAAGAAGCTGCTCGCGTCATTCTTGACTCAATCGGTTAATAATCTCTTCTGTTCATTGTAGCTGGGGTCATTCCTTTTGTCATGAACCATTCAACACCACCCTTAAACCCTTTATAACCGATGATATTATGAAAGTTAAGAATAACCAATCCCAACACATAGGTTACCGCTCCTACTGCAACATCTTTTGTAAAGAACGACCGGACAAAATCTTTAGAAACCGCGGGAGTTGCTACGTGATCTTTAATCATTTTAAGACCATCAATCACACACTCAATCACACACTTTCCTCCCCAGTACATCGCTGTTGCGGGAGCAGAAACAGCGAGTGCCATAACGCCAGAAGCAATTTTTGCATCAGGCTTATACCTCTGAAGAGCATAGAAGAATGCGCCTGCTAGGGCCATTCTTGTCAGAGCATAAGCAAAGACGCGTGCTGCTGTTTGAACTGTCGGATCATTTCGATTCCAAGCATCTGCATTTTTGACAGCCCAAAGTTGACCAGCCATTGTAACCAAAGGCTGAGGGATTAAGAATTTCATATTTTCCATTTTCATTATCCGTTCCTCCGTTAATGAACAGTTTAAGTTAGAGCATTGTACATCAAAAAAAATATTTTAAATCAAAAAGTTTTTTTGAAAAAATCGATGTGGATGTTTATCTACCCGTTCTCTAAAATGATTTCATGCTTAAAATTTATGTCGACCGGCTAACAGATGGCCAAACAGAAGTGATTGAAGAGATGGTTTCCCCAGAACTTCTAGAGATTAAAGAAAAAGATCTACAGTTCCAAAAACCGATTAAACTCTCTGGAAAAGGGTACCTTGCAGAAGATCACTTGATTATTCAGCTTGAAATAACAACTGAAGCGACAATGCCGTGCTTGATTTGCAATGCATTCATCCAAAAAAAAATTACCGTTTCCTCCTTTTATCACACGGAAGAGGTTGCAAATATTAAAGGACATATTTACGATTATACGCAGCCTATGCGAGAAGCTATTTTACTAGAACTCCCTTATAGTGTAGAATGCATGGGAAATTGCCCCAAGCGGGGAGAATTAAAAAGTTATTTAAATAATGGGGATGTATCCTTCCCCTTTTCAGATCTTTAGTTAGGAGAAAGACCAGTGGCAGTCCCACGTAACCGACATTCAAATGCGCGAAAAAACAGCAAGCGTGCACACCACGCAAAGAAAGAGAAACATGTCTCAGTTTGCTCAAACTGTGGAAAAATGCACCTCCCCCACCGCATGTGCCAATTCTGCGGATTCTATGGAGGGCGCGCAGTCATTTCAGAAGAAGCTGCGGAATAAAACTCCTACGATTGGTATCGATCTCTTAGGTGGAGATTATCATGATACCCATCATGTGCTTCAAACCCTTCATGCTCTCTTTTCAGAGAGCACCACTCCCTTTTACCTTACGGTTTTCATCACTCCAGAAATGACAGAGGCGATCGAAGCGTTTCGCATTTCCTGCAAGTTAAGAGAGGAGCAACTTAAAACAATCGTCACTGAAGAGGTGATCGAGATGGAGGATGACCCCCTTCATGCCATCCGAAAAAAGAAAAATGCTTCAATGTGCCTGGGGATGCAACTTTTAAAAGAAAAAAAACTCGATGCTCTCATCTCGACAGGAAATACAGGAGCGCTTATCGCCAGTGCAAAAACAACCCTCCCTATGATCGAAGGGATTTCTCGCGCAGCACTCATTACCCTTCTCCCTACACAAAAACATCCCGTAGCTGTCATCGACGTCGGGGCTAATATCGAATGTACCCCTACCCATCTTGTCCACTTCGCAAAAATGGGAGTCGCCTACCAAAAAAGTCGAGGCATCAAGAAACCAACTGTTGGCCTCCTTAATATTGGGACCGAAGAAAAAAAAGGACGGCGCGAACTACGCGAAACCTATCAACTCCTCCAAAACTTTAGTCCTGATGACTCTCCCTTCTTGGGAAATATCGAAGGAAAAGAAGTTTTTACTGGAGAGATCAACGTCCTTGTAACTGATGGCTTCACAGGAAATGTCTTCCTTAAAACCGCTGAAGGCATTTCTTCCTTTATTCTCAAAACACTCAAGAAAAATAAAAGTTTAATCCCCTTCTCCAAACCCCTCCTAAAACGACTTGAAGATGAGCTCTATTCAGCGGAGTCTCCTGGAGCCATCCTCTGCGGTGTTGATGGCATCATCCTCAAATGCCACGGCGATAGCACCCCCGAATCTCTCAAAGATGCCTTCCATGGAGCCCTTGCCCTTGTCGAAAGTCACTTTCTGAGTAAGCTCAAGTTCGAAATGACGAGATCATTTGGAAGCGAAACCGATTCAAAATTTTCTGGATAAAGTTTGGGAAATCAGATATGCTTATGATTTGCGAACCTATCGATAAACTGGAAAACCGATGAAAGAAATTTTATTAAATGTAACCTCTAAAGAAAAAAGATGTGCGGTCCTCAAGTTTGGAAAACTCCAAGATTTGATTGTTGAACGAAAGTCCAATAGACAACTCACCGGAAATATTTACCGTGGTGAGGTGATCAACATCCTGCATAATATTCAATCCGCTTTCATTGCGATCAATGAGGGTGAAAATGGCTTTATCCATATCAGCGACATTGTGGAAAATACTCAAAAGTTCCAAGAGATGTTTGATATGGAATTCGATTGGGACTATGACGTAAGTTCTATTAAACCCCATGAGCTCAAAGATGCTGATATCTCGAAATTTATGGAAATTGGCCACCCTGTTCTTGTTCAGGTTGTTAAGGAACCCATCGGAACAAAGGGAGCAAGACTCACTTCAAATATCACCATTCCTGGACGCTACCTTGTCTTGCTCCCTAACACCCCTCATAGGGGCGTCTCACGAAAAATCACAGACCGCTCTGAAAGGGATCGGCTGAAAAAAATTATCCGCGCTTTTGAAATGCCTCAAAAGATGGGGCTTATTTGCCGCACTGCGAGTGCAAGTGCCTCAACTGATGAGCTGATTAGCGAAGCAACTGAGCTTTTAAGTACCTGGGAAAAGATTCAGGAAGATTTTAGGAGTACCAACGGTCCTTCTTGTCTTTACCGTGAGTCCGATCTTGTGAAAAAGGCCGTGATGAAAGCGATCAACAAGAAATATACACGGATGCTTGTCGATGATCACAAAACCTACCAATATTGCCGGAACATTTATAATCGTTATAAGGGAGATCACATCCTCAAACTCGAATGTTATCGCGATAAAATCCCGATGTTCGATCGGTTTACCATAGAAAACGAAATTGAAAGATGTCTGAGAAGAAAAATCTGGCTTCAAAGTGGAGGCTACCTCTTTTTTGATAAGACAGAAGCAATGTATACAATTGACGTTAACTCGGGGAGAAGTACCTCTTCTAATGAAAATATTGATGTCGAAGAAACGCTCGTTCGTATCAACATGGAGGCTGCTGAAGAGATCGCGCGCCAACTCCGTATTCGAAATATTGGAGGACTCGTGATCTGCGACTTTATTGATATGCGCTATCGCCGCAACCAACGGCGCGTTCTTGATACTCTTAAAGAGGCGATGAAAGAGGACTCTGCAAAATGTACCATTTTGGGAATGAGTGACTTTGGTCTTGTTGAGATGACAAGGCAACGGACACGAGAATCGCTCATCCAAACGCTCTTTGTCCACTGCCCTTACTGCTCTGGGAAAGGGATGATCAAAAACTTTGAAAGTATTTCGATTGAACTTGAGCGGGCGATTAAAAAGCTCATCACTCTCCACAACCATCCAGAAATAGAGGTGGTTGTTCACCCACAGATGGATGATTACCTCTCAAAAGGTGACAAAAAACTCCTAGAACAATTAGCTAAAAACTGGAAGGGAAAAGTTGTATTTAAACAAAATGATGAGCTTCACTTGAATAGTTTTGAGTTTTATTCTCTAGATGACAGGCAAAAGATTGAGTGGTAAATTCGAAGAGCTTTTAGAGGCGATTGAGCACTTAGCCTCGTCTCATGAGATTCCTGAAAAAATTCCCCATATCTTTCGGCAATTTATCGAAAGTTACAAGCAAGTGATTATCGACCATGGAGAAGATCCAGAAGAATATATTGGGATTTTTGATACCTTTATCAAGCTCGTAAAATTCGAATTCAAAAAACCCTTCACCTTTCAGCCTTACCACGAAAAAATCCGAAAACCCATTGACTATTACCAATTTGGAATTGATTTTTTGCGTCCTCTTGTTGATCTCGAAAACTCTTCTTTATCAGGGATAGAAAATTTGGAGTACATGGAGTCTCTCCTTAAGAAAAAGGAAAACGTCATCCTTTTTGCCAACCATCAAATCGAAGCAGATCCTCAAGCCATCAGTATTCTCCTAGACAAAACCCATCCAAAGTTTGGAGAAGAGCTCATTTTTGTAGCAGGAACGCGGGTCACCTCTGATCCCCTAGCAATTCCCTTTAGTATGGGACGCAATCTCCTTTGCATCCACTCAAAAAAATATATCGATCACCCTCCGGAACAAAAACATGAAAAGCAGATGTATAATAAACGGACGATGGAGCGGATGGTCAATCTACTCAGTGAAGGAGGACATGCAATCTATGTTGCACCGAGTGGAGGGAGAGATCGTGCAAATTCCGAGGGAATTGTTGAGGTTGCTCCTTTTGATCCACAAAGCATTGAGATGTTCTATCTCATGGCACAAAAAGCAGGCTCATCTACCCATTTCTTCCCCTTAACCCTTTCAACGTATCACCTTCTTCCCCCTCCTGAAACAACTGCCTTAGAGCTTGGAGAAACACGGATCACCCGTGGGGGAGCAATCCATATGCATTTTGGCAAAGAAGTGGACATGGAAAATTTTCCTGGCGCTCAAAAAGCTACAGATAAGAAAGATAAACGACGGATCCGCGCAGAGTATTTATGGAACCTCGTCAATGAAAAGTACGAAAAATTCCCAAAGTAAGAGGATTTAATATGAGAAAGTATCTCTTTATATGGATGTGTTTGATAGCAACGATTTTATCAGCAGGTGCCCCAAAAGGATATGAAGATGTTGTCGATCAATGCACACTCCAAATTCTCACCCCCTCATTAAATGAAAGGAAAACCGCAAAAATTCGCCTCGATAATGGCCTTGAAGCCTACTTGATCTCTGATCCTAAAGCCAATCAGTCAGCAGCAGCCCTTTCTATGGAGGTCGGATCTTGGAACGATGATCCTCAATACCCTGGAATTGCTCATTTTTTAGAACACCTCCTTTTTATGGGATCAGAAACCTATCCAGAAGAAAATGCCTATGACAAGCAGATTTGGGATAATGGAGGGACGCTTAATGCTTACACCGCTCCTGATCGGACCGTTTACGTTTTCTCTGTCAACAATGACGCTTTTTCAACAACACTGGATATGTTTGCCCACATGTTCACCGATCCCCTGTTTAATCCATCGGGGATTAAACGAGAACTTCATGCTGTCGATCAAGAACATGATAAAAATATCGAAAGAGATGGCTCAAGAATATGGATGATTTTCAAAGAGACAGGAAATCCCCATCATCCTAATGCTCTCTTCAGTACAGGAAATGCAGAAACCCTTGGAGGGATCCCCCAAAAAGAGGTCAAGCGGTGGTTTAAAGAAAACTACAGCGCCGATCGCGCTCACCTTGTCCTCTATTCAACAGAGCCGATTGAAAAGCTTAAAAGAGAAACCGTAAAGCTCTTCTCTCCCATGACCAAAAGCTTTTCCTCTCCAAAGAAAATCAAAGAAAACCTCCTTTCAGAGCAGCAAAAAGGGAGTCTGATTGCTATTAAACCTTTTAAAGAGCTCCGCTCTCTTTCAATCGAATGGGAACTCCCTCCAGAATATGTCGAAAACCTCGACCATCACTCTCATGAGCTTCTTGGATACATTCTTGGGGGGCAACATCCCTCAAGCCTTTATACTCATCTTAGAGACGAAGGACTTATAGAAAATATCTCCTCAGGACTCATGCGTGCTGGAAAAACTTCTGGCCTTTTCTCGATCAGCTTCGATCTTACTCCACAAGGAGTTGAAAAGTATGAGACAGTCATTCAAGAATGTTTTGAAGCGCTCAATAGTCTCAAATTAAGCGGAATTCCCCCCTACCTTTTCTACGAGATGAAGACCATGGCAAAGATTGACTATGAGTTCCAGTCCCGGATCGCCCCTTATGCATTTGCGGAGCATCATGCTGACTCTCTGATCGATGAACCTCTAGAAACCTATCCTCAAAGAACAGTCCTGCCAGGAGAATTTAATGTAGAAGAGACCGAAACCTTTTTAAAAGAGCTCAAAGCTGAGGATGCAACTTTCTTTATTATCGCCGCGCCAGAACTCACAGGTCTTTATCCCGATAAGAAAGAGAAATGGACAGGAGGAGAATATACCGTTAAAAAACTTTCCCCTCAAACCCTTGCCTCTCTTGAAAAACTTCCCCAACACCCTACCATTACCCTCCCTGAACAAAACACCTTTATCCCAACAAATTTGAAACTCGTCACCCAAGAAGGGCATGACCAGATTCAGAAAACTCCCCATCCCAAAAAGCTTATCGATAATCACTACGGCACGTTCTACTTCTGGGAAGATACCCAGTACCAAGTCCCTGAAGTTGCCTCTCTTTTCAATATCCACACCCCCCTAATCGATGGAAGTGCACGGCAAGAAGTCCTCTTTGATCTTTTCTCCTATACTCTGGATGAAAAACTAGCCCCAACCCTAGCCTATGCAAATGCGGCATCATTGAGTGTTAGTTGCCATCCTAATGATATGAAATTTACCCTTTCTCTTAGCGGTTATAGCGAAAAGGCTCCCCTTCTTCTGATGGAAACCCTAAAACACCTCAAAAACTGCAAAATGACAAAAGAAGAGTTTGAAATTTATACCACCTCTCTTAGAAGTAGCTACGCAAATATTGGGAAAGGGATGCCGGTAACACAAGCCTTAGAGATCTATCGAAACCTCCTCTTTAGCAACTCTCCTCTACATACTGAAAAGCTTGCTGCCCTGAATATCCTGACCTACGACGACTATCTCTCCTTTGCTGATCATCTTTTTGACGAATGTTACATCGAAGCAACTCTCACGGGGAATATGACTGAAAAAGAGGCTCATGACACATGGACCCTTGTGCATAAATTCCTTGGAGCCAAACCCTATCCGAAAAAAAATCATGAGAAAAAACAGATGCTCGTCCTTTCCCCCTTCCAAGGACCCTATAAAATCTCTGCACAAACACCAAACTTAGGAAACGCCGCTGTTTTGGTCGTTCAAGAAGGTCAAATGACCTTTCCTAAAAAAGCCTCTCAAGTCATCCTAGGGACAGGAATGCAAGAAGACTTCTTCGATACTCTCCGCACCAAACAACAAACAGGATACATCACACAATCAAAAAGTGGAGAAGAAGATGAGCAACTCTATAGCCTTTTCCTTGTCCAATCGACCACCCACCAACCCGATGAACTGATTGCCCGCTTTGAACTCTTCTTAGAAACAACCATCAAAGACTTTGAAACTACCTTCTCTGAAGGACGCTTTGAACTCATCAAAGGGAATACAATCACACTCCTAGAAAAACCCCCGACAAATCTAGGGGAGATGGCTGGACAACTCCATGCCTATGCCTTCACCCATCAAGGGGATTTTGATCGAAGACAAAAGCTGATCTCAGCCCTTAAAAATCTGACCTATACCGATTTTAAAGAAGACGCCATCTCCTTCCTCTCCCGTCAAAACCCCAAACGGATCGCCATTATGCTCGAAGGGAAACAACCCGAGGGCAAGACCTTCCGCTACGAAGGGATCACCGCTGAAACCCTCAAAACCGAAGGAACCTACATCTCCCTCCCCTAATCGTAAAAATCAAGAAATTCACCGCCTACTTTCGTTGTGAAGGAGTTCACAAGCACTTTAGGGGTACAACATAAAATTCCTATAGCTAACATCATTAGTTGTTTGCTGTAATGCGCCTTATCCGCATCAAAAGGCTGGATCAAAGCATCATCTATCCCCTGTTTTTTAAGCCAGGTAAAGAGAAAGTGCCTGAGAGCATGGGGGAATAGAGGCTGAGACACTTTTGCTTTATCTGAATATTTTCGAAGAA
>Ga0075163_10003992_pt1 | contig 19812 bp, 16 predicted proteins | sample JI1023141ADNA_FD_71478 | JGI IMG/M metagenome (GOLD analysis project Ga0075163, IMG submission 71478) | Wastewater effluent complex algal communities from Wisconsin, to seasonally profile nutrient transformation and Carbon sequestration -... | ecosystem: Engineered > WWTP > Effluent > Algae...
ACATATGCTATTAACCACTGTTAAACTGGTAAATATTTTTAAATCAAAGTCAGAAGCAGACAGTGCAAGGAACGCTTACATAGCAGAACAGGGTAAAAAAGATTCTATCAATGCTATTGCCCAGTTAGTGAAAGATGATAAAATTTTGTCTGACTACATTGCAAAAAATAATATCAAAGCAGTAAAAACTGCAAATGGTACTTATGTAGAGATCATTCAGCCTGGCACAGGTAATATGATTGATACTTCTGTTGTGGTTAAGACAAATTACACCGGCAGAACAATCGATGGGAAAATGTTTGACAGCAATACAGATCCTTCAAAAGGTCATGTTATGCCTTTCAATGTTAATATGACAAATAACCCTGCATTGGGTCAGCCGGTTATTAAAGGCTGGACAGATGGTTTAAAACTCCTCAATAAAGGAGCCAAAGCAAAGTTCTATATTCCTTCAACGCTGGGATATGGTGCACAGGGAGCAGGTGAAGATATAGCTCCAAATTCTGTATTGTTATTTGATATTGAAGTGCTGGATGTATTAAATAAAGAGCAGGCATTGGCAGATATACAGGTTCAGAATAAAAAAATGCAGGAAATGCAGAAACGTTATATGGACAGTGTTTCCAACCTGCAAAAATCAGCAGCACCGGAAGCTAAAAAATAAAAAGCATAGTTACTTTTAAAAAAAAAGGCAGCTCAGGTATTTCTGAGCTGCTTTTTCAATTTATTGTTATGATCATTTCAGCAACGTGTATACGCTTCAACCAGGTTAACTGCTTCTTTAGCTTCTTTCACATCATGTACCCTTAATATAGAAGCACCGTTATTAAGCGCAAGTGTATTTAAAACTGTTGTTCCATTTAAAGCTTCAGCAGCAGAGATATTCAGTGTTTTATATATCGTACTTTTCCTGGAAAGCCCTGCAAGAACAGGTTTATCAAGCATTTTAAAAACAGAAAGGGATTTTAGCAATTGGAAATTATGTTTGGCTGTTTTAGCAAAGCCAAAACCGGGGTCAATGATTAGTTCGCTTATGCCTGCAGCTTTGCAGGAATCAATTTTTGCTATAAAATAATCGAGTACTTCTTTAACCACATCCTCATAATTTGCCTGCTGCTGCATGGTATCCGGAGTTCCTTTCATGTGCATACAAATAAAAGGAACCTGCAGTGAAGCAACTGTTTTGATCATATCGCTATCCATTTCGCCACTGCTGATATCATTCACAATTGAGACTCCGGCTTTAACGGCATTATCTGCAACGGAACTATAAAAGGTATCAATTGATAAAACAATTTCCTGGTTATGCTGCCTTATTTTATTTATTACAGGCAAAACCCTTTCCCATTCTTCTTTTTCAGAAATACGCTGGCTTCCCGGGCGGGTACTTTGTCCGCCAATATCAAGTATATCTGCGCCTTCCTCAATCATTTTTTCTGCCAGTTCCCATATTTTTTCCGGGCCCTTACTGATATGGCCTTCAAAAAAAGAATCTGGGGTAATATTAAGGATACCCATCACCAAAGGTTTTTCCAGGCTTAGCAGTTTTCCTTTGCAGTTAAGTGTAAACATTTGAAAGAGTAATTGTAATTTTGAACTTTCACGCAAATTAAGTAATAAATTACGGGTAATAGAAAAGGGTATGACAACAAATGAACAGTACGACCGGGCGGTAAAGCATAGCAAGGATACATTTATTAAAAAGACGAAAGATTACGGAACATCCTGGAGGGTTTACCGTACCATCTCCATTGCCGACCAGATTTATATCAAGGCAAAAAGGATTCGTACTATACAGGAAAAGAAAACTCAGAAAATTGAGGATGGTATTAAAAGTGAATTTGAAGGCATTCTGAATTATGCAGTGATAGGCCTCATACAACTTGATATTGGCAGCGATGAATCTGAACAGTTACCGGTAAACGAAGTTGAAAACAGGTACGATGCTAAAATAGCAGCTGCTAAAAACCTCATGCAGGATAAGAACCACGATTATGGGGAAGCATGGCGGGAAATGAGCCAGGAAAGTTTTACCGACCTCATACTGGCCAAAATTCTGCGTATAAAGCAGATCATTTCCAATGAAGGTGCCACATTGGTGAGTGAAGGAATAGATGCCAATTTTTTTGATATTTTAAATTACTCAGTATTTGCCCTCATATTGATTGATGAAGGCAAACAATCAAAATAGATTCATATGAAAGCAACTGTTACCATTGCGAGGATCATTACCGGACTTTTATTTATTTTTTCAGGATTGGTAAAGGCCATCGACCCACGTGGGCTTGCTTATAAAATGGAAGAATTTTTTGAAGTATGGGCAAATGCCGGATTTATGAAAGGTTTGATGGAAACCCTTACTCATTATTCGCTCTCTTTTTCTATTATTATGATCACCCTGGAAGTAGTGCTTGGTTTGGCATTGCTGATTGGCTGGCAAAAGAAACTGACTGCCTGGTTGATACTATTGCTGGTTCTTTTCTTCACTTTCCTTACTGCTTATGTATTATTCAGTGGTAAAATAAGGGCGTGCGGTTGCTTTGGAGATTGTATTCCGCTTACACCTATACAAACATTCAGCAAGGATATTATTTTGCTCATTCTTGCAATATTGATGGTATGGCAAACAACGTATATTAAACCGCTGGCCAAACCTTTCTTTTCATTTTTATACATTGCTGCAGCAACAGTCATCACATTAGCTTTGCAATTCTATGTGTTAAAACATATGCCTTTGGCCGATTGCCTTCCTTATAAAAAGGGCAATGATATTCTCAAGCTGCGGGAAATGCCGGCTGATGCTGTTCAGGATAAATTTGATTATGTTTTTGTTTATGAAAAGAACGGAGAAAAAAAGGATTTTCCTGTTTCCGCATTACCAGACAGTACCTGGAAATTTGTAGAAAGGAAACAGACGCTTATTGAAAAAGGGAAGAACAATGTTCCATTGATCAATGATTTTTCACTTTCCGATACAACTGGAAATGATGTAACAGTAGAAGTACTTTCAAATGCTGACTATTATTACCTGTTATTTATTAAAGAAGTTCCGGAAGGAAAAAATAAATGGTTGAATGATTTTAATAAGATCAGCAGTAGTGCTGCAGCAAAACTTAAGAAAGTTTATGTTATAACACCACAACGGGATGCTGTGAGAAAATTCCTTTTCATGAATGACATCAGGGTTGATGCAATTTTTACTGCAGATGCAACAGCTATCAAAACTGCTGCAAGAACAAATCCGGCCTTATATAAAATGAAAGGGCCTGTTGTTGAATCAAAATGGGGTTGGGCAGATTTTGATAAAGTTGATCGGTAAAGTTTGTACGTGCTGTTTTTAGTTGAAAAGTTAATAGTTGAAAAAGTTCATAGTTATGAGTGCATAGTGTTATACTAAAATCTTAAATGAACTAATAAACCAGTTAACCAATAAACCTGCAACCAATTAAACTAACAAACCAGTAAACCAAATCATTGATCTACCTCCTTAAAAAAATATCATATTCTTTTCTTGTATTGATTGGTATTGTTGCATTGGTATTTATCATGTTCCAGGGCTTTGGTGATCCTGCAAGGCTGGTAGCAGGGCAGTCGGGCGATAAAAAGACAATTGAGAATATCCGCAAAGACCTACACCTGGATGAACCAAAATGGAAGCAGTTTCTCATTTATCTGAATGATGTTTCACCCTTAAGTTTTTATAGTTCTGAAGAAATTGAGAATAAAAAAATTGCAGGTTTATTTATCGGGGGGAAAACAAAATTTGTGCTGAAATTTCCATACCTGGGCCGAAGCTACCAGACAAAAACGGATGTAAGTAAAACCTTGCTGGATGCCTTGCCCGGCACGCTGGTACTGGCATTTACAGCCATGTTGTTTGCATGTATACTTGGGATATCCCTTGGCGTTATTGCAGCGGTAAAAAAAGGTAGTTGGGCAGACCAGTCTGCTGTTTTCAGCAGTATTGCCGGCATATCTGTCCCATCATTTTTTATGGCAATCATCATCGCTTATTTATTTGGCATTGTATTGCATGCATATACCGGGTTAAATCTTACCGGAAGCCTGTTTGAAATAGATGAACTGACAGGTGAAAAATTCCTGAACCTGAAAAACCTGGTACTGCCTGCGTTCACACTTGGTATCAGGCCACTGGCAATCATAACACAATTAACCAGAAGTTCTATGTTAGATGTGCTTGGCCAGGATTATATCCGCACAGCTTATGCAAAAGGTTTAAGTAAGCGTACCGTTATTTTCAGGCATGCATTGCAAAATGCACTCAACCCGGTAATTACCGCAATTACGGGATGGTTTGCTGAGTTACTGGCGGGAGCTTTTTTTGTTGAATACATTTTTGGCTGGAAAGGTATAGGGAAGTTAACGGTAGATTCATTGGAAAAACTAGACTACCCCGTTGTAATGGGTGCCGTTTTATTCAGTGCCATTATTTTCATTTTTATTAATATTGCTGCCGATGTATTGTATAGAATTATTGATCCGAGAATTAAAGTGGTTTGAGGTTTGAGGTTTGAAGTTTGAGGTTCGATGTTTGAAGTTGTTAAAGTTTTATAAAATGCTATAAGTTTAATTCATTGTTTTATATATGAAGCTTCTATAAAATAATAAATATTTAATTTCAATTTCTTTTCACATTTTCTTCTGAAGTTATTTCTCCTGTTGGTATAGTATTTGTAATCCCCAGATTATGAAAAGACTAAATGTATTACCAGCAATTTTTTTAATGATGCTATTATTTGCATCGCAGTTTACCATGGCTCAGAAAAGAACTTCAGAATCTCAGGTATTTGACAAAGGTACTGTTACTGTCAGTTTGGGGGTAGGATCCGGCATTGATTATAAGAATGTGAATGACAATGCCACTTTTGGAACTAAAGCAGCACTTGAGGTAGGGATATGGCAGGCAGGCCCCGGCGTTATTTCTTTGGGTGCAGAGATAGGCGGAGCATTTTCAAGTGGAGGTAAATACAATGATTTCCGTTCCAGCACCCTGGTTGTTGCCGGCAGATCAGCATGGCATCATGGCTGGAAAGTTAAAAGACTAGATACTTATGCAGGTATTTCTGCAGGTGTTGGCTTTCATCACCACGATTACAACAATGGCAATAGTGTGAAATTAGACCAGGTTATTCCGGTGTTTTCTCCATTTATCGGTGCATCATATTTCTTTACGCCTTCATTTGGGGCAAATATAGAAGCAGGCAGGAATATCAATGCCATCCAGGTTGGTTTGATCTTCAAACTTAGATAGAATTTTTTCAATTATTTTTCTAATAAATAAATGCTTCAGTATTATATGTACTGAAGCATTTATCATTTTAGTGAAAAAAGAGTTGGAATTAAAATTTTACGAAGAATTTCATACCGTTTATGTTCTGGAGTTGTGACCCTGATTTAACCGCACCCTGGAATTCTTTTCTTTCCATGGATGAGTAATAAGTATATGCAAACCTGTCAATACTTTTTATCCTCCCTTTAAATGCTTTATCTTCAAAAGAAGAATAATAAACAAAATTGGTATTACCCATCGATTTTATTTTGCCTTTAAATGCTTCATTATCGAAAGAACTGTACCAGCCAAAATTCACAGAACCTGCTTTTTTTATTTTTCCCTTATAAGCATCATTATCAAGCAACATATAATATTCAAAAATGGCTGTACCTATGCTTCTTACTTTACCTTGTAATTCTTCCCTGTCGTACGTGCCATAATAAGTGATATGGTTTCTGCCAATATATTTCACTTTTCCACGGAAAGCCTCATTTTCTGTAACGTTATAATATTCAACACGGCCCGGGTAAACATCCAGTTTAGACATACTTGGTATTCTTTCAGAAATCACTTCGTTGCCCCAGGCTGTAATAGTTCCGGTTTCGGTCATACTAACTGTTACACCTTCATCCAACAGAAAGAAAATAGATTCTATTACACCATCTTTTGTAAGGTTTACCCTTGATATCTTTTGGGCAAATGCGGAAGTGAACAAGATGCTTATGATTGTTGCTAAAAATATCTTTTTCATATTGTAATAATTGAGCTTGTTGTAACAGTTAATAAACTTAACTATTTAATAAAGTTAAAAAGAATTCCCGATAAAGTATTGAATTTAGTTCTCCCGGGGCACAGTTTATGAATTCCTTAAAATGGCCCAAAATCTGTTGATTTTATATTTTGTCTTATTTATACGATATGGCAGTAAAATGACCTGGTAAGTAGTGGTTAATGCCATTTACTTAAACAATTAACAATAAACACTGAACTTCTTACCTTTGTACCCTAAATCACAAATCAAATGAAGGAAGTATATATCATTTCTGCTGTACGTACCCCAATTGGTAGTTTTGGAGGTTCATTGAAAGGATTTTCTGCCACACAATTAGGCGGCTTTGCCATTAAAGGCGCACTGGAAAAAGCAGGTATAAAACCTGAACTTGTTAATGATGTATTGATGGGAGCTGTTATTCAGGCAAACCTGGGCCAGGCACCGGCCAGGCAGGCTGCTAAATTTGCCGGATTACCAAATGAAGTGAATTGTACTACTATCAATAAGGTATGTGCCAGTGGCATGAAAGCTATTTCACTGGCAGCTCAAAGCATTATGCTGGGAGATGCTGATATTGTTGTTGCTGGTGGTATGGAAAGCATGAGCAATGTGCCTTTTTATATTGACAGTATGCGATGGGGTAATAAATATGGGAACACTCAAATGATAGATGGCCTGGCAAAAGACGGTCTTACAGATGTATATGATGGTAAAGCCATGGGTAATGCCGCAGAATTGTGTGCCAGTACCTGCGGCGTGAGCAGGGAAGAGCAGGATGCTTTTGCTATTGAAAGTTATAAACGCAGCCAGGCAGCAATAACTGCCGGCAAATTTGAAAATGAGATCATCCCGGTTTCTATACCACAACGCAGCGGCGATCCGCTGATCTTTGCCAAAGATGAAGAACCGTTCAATGTTAAGTTTGATAAGATTGCTTCCTTAAAAGGAGCGTTTGTTAAAGACGGAACGGTTACTGCCGCCAACGCATCCACGATGAATGATGGTGCTGCGGCATTGGTATTGATGAGTAAAGAAAAGGCATCAGAACTGGGCCTGAAACCAATCGCCAGGATTGTAAGTTATGCAGATGCTGAGCAGGCTCCTGAATGGTTCACTACCACACCATCACTGGCTGTTCCAAAAGCTGTGACAAAAGGAGGATTGAAAATGGAAGACATCAGTTTTTGGGAATTAAATGAAGCATTTGCTGTTGTTGGAATCGAAAACAGCAAACGCATGAATCTGGATCCCTCAAAAGTAAATGTAAACGGGGGAGCAGTTTCCATTGGCCATCCGTTGGGATGCAGCGGTGCAAGGATCATTGTTACACTCATCAACGTATTAAAACAAAATGCAGGGAAATATGGCGCTGCAGGGATTTGTAACGGAGGTGGCGGAGCAAGCGCAATGGTTATAGAAAGTTTATAAAATAAATGTCATACCATCATAAGGCGCTCTTACTTCGGGAGCACCTTTTTTATTTGTAATTCTTTGGGAATAATTAACTAATTCAAAGGATGGTCTACAAAATATAAATCTCCAATATTTTTGCATAAATCCTGCCTCTGTGAGTTAACAACCTAATAAGTAACATTTTCGTATACAAGTATATGTAAGTGTTTTGTATATTTATCTTCATGAAAGAGCGTTTATACAAGATTTTGAATATAAAACATTCGGAATCTATACAGGTTTTCGATTTGTTAACCGTTCAATTTTTTATTGGCCTTGCAAACGCTTTAATTAGTATCATCGCTTTTACCCTCTTTGTTTATAATTTTCCGGTTGATTATCTTCCTTTGGTTTACCTGGTCATTGCAGGGGTTCTTATAATGTTTAATTTTATTTATGAGAAACTGGAGCATCGCTTTTCACCGCTACAATTAATTAAATACATTACAGGGTTTGCTGTAATTCTAATGATATTTTTATGGATTGGTCTTACTTATGGAAATAAGGATCATTTTATATTTATGTTGCTGGTTTGTAGTGTGTTGATTTATATGATAACCGGTTATGCATTTTGGGGGCTGGTTTCATTACTTTTTAATGTTAGGGAAAGCCGTAGGATATTTTCTATTGTAGGGTCGGGCGATATTCCTGCAAAACTGATTGGGTACATAGCAGCTCCGTTATTAATTCCTTTTGTTGGGCTCAATAACCTGATCTGGCTGGCTGTTCTTTCAATGGGTATCAGCCTGCTTTTATTCAGCAGGTATATTAAGAAAAAGAACTGGGAAACGATCAAGCAAAAATTCCATAAAGAAGACCATCATGTTGAAGATGTTTTTAACAAAAAAGATTTTGTAAGCTTCTTTTTTAAGAACAGGCTGATCTTTGCCATCTCATTATTGTCACTCATCAGCTACAACGTATTTGTGCTGATTGATTTTACTTTTATTTCTCAGGTAAAACTGCGGTTCGAAAACATTACTGACCTGGCAGCATATATCGCATTATTCTTTGCATTTGGCAGGGTGATCGCATTGACATTCAAATTAATTTTTACCAGCAGGGTTATTGAGAGGCTTGGGGTTATTTACTGTTTATTCATTACCCCTATAGTTCTTTTTCTTTTCTGTATGTTGTTTTTTGCATTTGGTGACCAATCAAAATATACGCTTTTCATTTTTGGTTTAATGGCAATGATTACAGAAGTACTCCGGTCAACTATGCAGGAACCGGTTTTCTTTATCCTATTTCAGCCGCTGAAAGAAAAACTAAGATTAAAGGGGCATATCATTTCAAAAGGTTACATGTATCCGCCTTCGCTGATTATCGTTGGAGTATCATTGTTATTATTATACCGTTCAGGAGCAGAAATGAGCATCATGTTCGCTATTAAACTATTGATCGTTAATCTTTGTATCTGGGCAGGGATAATATTTTTAATAGGCCGTACTTACCTGAATACCATCCATGCTTCCATCCGGAAAGGAATTTTTACCAGTGATGATATTTATATCACAGACAATAACACCATTGAAATTCTGTTAAATAAAATTGAAAAAGGAGATAAAACCGATGTTATTTATGCGCTGAATCTATTACAGAAATCCGGTTACCCCGGGTTCAATGAATTGCTTGAAAAGAAACTCCGTGAAGGAAATGATATTGCCGTGAAGAAATTTGCCCTTGAATTGAGTGAATCTGCAGGAAAAATAAGCTTGGACGTTTTAAGGAATATGTTGTTTTCCGAAACCGATGCAGAATTAAAACAAAAAGTAATTTCCCTGCTCTGCAAACATGACCCGGAATTTTTAAAAGAAGCTTCAGAAAATATAAGCCATAATGAATATGCAGTGAGAAAGATCATTGTGATAAACTTATTGAATCAACGTGAGTTTAATTATTTATTCATAGCAGGCAATGAAATCAATAGCCTGTTGTATTCTTCAGTTCCGGCAGAACGGGAGTTGGCTATTGAGATTATCAGTGATGTAAAACATGTTCAGTTTTCAGATGCATTAGCTGCATTGATTGCAGATGATGACATTTCAGTAAAACGGGCTGCTATATCCACAATTTGTAAACTCAGGTTGCATAAACTGATACCGTCAATTATAAACCTGCTTGATCAGCCTGCAGACAGGAATCTTGTTTTGAAAGGCCTGCAACTCTACGGTGATGATCTTTTTGAAGATATAAATAATATAGAAGGTACATATGTAAGTGATTTTGTAAAAATTGCCGCCAGGGTAAAAGGACCTTATTCAACAGCATTCCTTTTATCTCATTTGGATGATAATAGTGATGATTTGAGAAATAAAATTGTTCATGCACTCTGGGCAAAAGAATATGAATTTGCTTCATCGGGTGAATCGGAAAAATTAGGATTTTATCTGAACATTTACCTGAAGTTGGGGCTGGATAAGATCAGGGACTATCACAATATCCCGGAATTTAAGGATAAAGATATTATTAAAAGGGCTATTTTCAGTGAAGTTAAAAATGATCTTTCCTTATCCCTGAAAATTGCAGTATTGTTATACAGGAAAAAGGAGATCAACCGTATCCTGGAACTCATGGAAATTGATAAGCATGATAAATTGTATAATGCAATGGAAATGCTGGAATTGTTATTACCAAAGCGGATATCAAAAGATATGAATCTTATTTTTGATTTTATTCTAGATCCGGCCGGCAGTATTCCGGGTAACATGCAACAGGAAATAAATATTTTTTACAACAAAGTAATTTTTAATTCCCCAATGGCATTTAATCCCTGGACGAAAGCTGTTTGTGTTTATTCCTCCTGGCGTAATAACCAAACCGACTTCCTTATGAAATTGAAAGATAATCAACAGCCAGATTTACATTACCTGGTTAAGGAAACAAAGGAATATGTAATTGAAACACAAAAAAATAAATCATGATTATTATTGAAAAAATTCTGCTGCTAAAAAATTCGGATATTTTTAAAAATTGTAATGAAGTTGACCTTATTGAAGTTGCTTCAATCTGTAAAGAAAGCCAGGTTGATAAAGATGTTACGATATTTAAAAAGGGGGATGCAGGTAATTGTATGTACTTTATATATTCTGGTAAAGTATCTATACATGATGAAGAGCACCAACTGGCTACTCTTTCTGAAAATGAAATTTTTGGCGAGTTGTCTTTACTGGATTCAGAAACAAGATCTGCTAGTGTTACAACTTTAACGGATTGTATTTTTTTAAAAATTGAACAGGAAGCTTTTTATGATGTAGTGGCTATCAATACTGATATCCTGAAGGGAATTATGCGGACTTTATGTAAACGACTTAGAGAACAGGACAGGATCACTATTGAAATGAAAAAGAAAATTTCCTGATAATAATTAAATGATCACTTGTAACAGGATCATGCCGGAATTAGATGTTCAGTTAAAGTTATGCAGGTTTAAAAAACAGCTAATTTAATGAAGTTTTGAAAGATTTTTCAATTTTACAGGCTCCCTTTGTAACAGGGATGACCTGGTATGAAAATGATGGTCTTTAAGGAATTTTAACTGAAGTTTTTTCCAGTCTGTTTCATCTGCAACTACTCCATAGTGTAAAAATTCGTTTTTTAACCGAATGGAAATTTCTTGAAAATCATTTCTTCCAAGGTAATCCAGATCAGCATCACAAATTATTTTTTGTAAAAGTGTTCTGGGTTTTTGAGGTACTTTAGTTGCCATGATGATATCAAGTATCAGTTCCTTTTCCGGATCATTAAATTTGAACTGTACACTGTCTTCCAGGAATATAGCACAGCTTTTCTTTTCATGTTCAGCATATGTTTCCAGGAATCCTGTATCATGATATAGCGCGGCAACTTTCAAAAGATACAATTCCGTTTCATTTATACCTTCCTCTTTTGCAATTCGCTCAGCATGCCTGATCACATCGATTGTATGATCTACAGAATGATATGATAATTCCGGAGCCAATCCGGTTAATTTCAAAATTACATGATCATATATTATGTCAAAATCACTTCGGGGCATGCTGATTCATGAATTTATTATACAATTATTAATTATTGATACCCAGGTATTTTGTTGATCAATCAGATCACTATCAGCTTTAAAGTTAAACATGGCGGTTTTAAAAACAAATTAAACTTTTTGATTTTTTCCCGGATATTATTTTTACCGGAAAACTATGCAGATATAGCGCTTATATATAAATCCTCCACTTTTTTCCGCGCCCAGGGTGTTTTACGTAAAAATTTCAACGATGAGTTTATAGTTGGATTACTTGTAAAACAATTGATCCTGATAATGGAGCCCAATTGCTCCCATCCAAAATGATGAACCAGTTCGGTGAGTATCATTTCAAGGGTTTTACCATGTAATGGATCATTGGAATGCATGCGTAAAATTTATATAAAGGTATTGATATGTCAATAAATATTGTATGCTTTAATCATATTCTATAAAGATTATACCTTCATCCTAAAATATTATTAAACCTGAATAGCAATGAAAGCAAAATATATTTGCTACAGCAAAGAAACATATTCGCCAGAAGAAATGACAGAGCGCAGTACATCACACCTTGCTTTCATGGATCAGCGAAGAACTGTAAGGGATTTTTCTTCAAAACCAATTCCGGATGAAGTAATAAAGAACATCATCATGGCAGCATCCACTGCTCCTTCAGGTGCACATAAACAACCGTGGACATTTTGTGTTGTAACAAACCAGGAATTAAAAAAAGCGATCAAAGAAGCTGCAGAAAAAGAGGAGTTTGAAAGTTATCACAAACGGATGCCCGAAGATTGGCTGGAAGACCTGAGTTACCTGGGTACCGACTGGCACAAGCCATTCCTGGAAATTGCTCCGGCACTGATCATTGTATTCAGAAGGCCTTATGAAATAGAAAATGGCAAAAAGCGAAATAATTATTACGTAAATGAATCTGTGGGCATTGCATGTGGGTTTTTATTAGAGGCAATACACTTTTGCGGACTGGTTGCATTAACACATACTCCAAGCCCCATGAATTTTTTAAGCCATATACTCAACAGGCCCGAAAATGAAAGGCCATTTTTATTGATACCTATAGGATATCCGGCTGATGAAACCCTGGTTCCGGACCTGGTTAGAAAAACAGAAGAAACCGTATTACAGTTTTATAAATGAAATTTTCCCGTTTTTATGAAATTTACCCAAATAGTCAGATTTTCTGTTCAAATAAACTAAAAAGTAAAATTTTCAGGTTCAGAAGCAACCTTTAAACTCATTTAACAGTTAATCACAATTTGTTTGTGTGCCTGTGATAGAATAAATTTGCATCCATTCAATTTTAAATAGTATTTAAACAAAATAGCAGCATGCGACAAATTGCCTTTAGAGAAGCTTTGCGGGAAGCAATGCAGGAAGAGATGAGAAGGGATGAACGGGTATTTTTAATGGGAGAGGAAGTAGCTGAATACAATGGCGCTTATAAAGTGAGCCAGGGTATGCTGGAAGAATTTGGCGAAAAAAGGGTAATAGATACGCCTATTGCAGAACTTGGTTTCGCTGCAATAGCAGTTGGTGCTGCTCAGAACGGATTAAGGCCGATCGTTGAATTCATGACCTGGAATTTTGCAGTTTTACCTTTAGATCAGATATTAAATACAGCCTCTAAAATGCTTGCCATGAGTGGCGGGCAGGTTGGATGCCCCATCGTTTTCCGCGGGCCGAATGGTTCGGCAGGGCAGCTGGGAGCTCAGCATTCTACGGCTTTTGAATCGTTATATGCAAACATTCCCGGGCTCAAGGTAGTTTCTGTTTCAAATCCTTATGATGCAAAAGGCCTATTAAAAAGCGCCATTCGTGATGATGATCCGGTTGTTTTCATGGAAAGTGAAGTTATGTATGGCGATAAAGGAGACGTTCCTGAAACAGAATATTTGTTACCAATTGGCAAGGCTTTTATTAAAAGACCCGGTAAAGACGTAACGGTTGTTAGTTTTAATAAAATGATGAAAGTAGCGCTTGCTGCTGCTGAAGAACTGGCTAAAGAGGGTATTGAAGCTGAAGTGATCGACCTGGCTACTATCAGGCCGCTCGACTGGTTCACTATCCTGGAAAGTGTGAAGAAAACAAACCGGCTTGTAATTGTAGAAGAACAGTGGCCCTTCGCATCTGTTTCTTCTGAAATTTCTTACCGGATACAAAAAGAAGGGTTTGATTACCTGGATGCACCAATACGAAGAATTACATCAGCAGATGCTCCCATGCACTATGCCCCAAACCTGGTAGCTGCGTATTTGCCTGATGTTCCCCGTACTGTTAAGCTTATCAAAGATGTGATGTACCTAAAGAAATAAACTATTGTGTAACATATACAAATATGTACAGCGTATACTCCTGTTCTCATTTCTGTTAATTGGCAACCAGGCCATATCACAGAATTTTTTTGCCAGTGTTTTTGCAGGCAGTAGTAATTATTCAGGTGAACTGCAGGAGAAAAGATTTAGTTTCAGTCAGTCAAATCTTGCTTTTGGCATTGGTTTATTATTTGAAGCCAACGAAAAACTACTCATTCGTGGCGATTTTACTTATGGAAGGATCAGCGCAAGTGATGAGTTTAGCAGTAAAAACAAAAACAGGAACCTGAGTTTTTATTCTTATGTGTATGAATATTCATTGGGTGCAGAATATGTATTACTTGATCTTTACCGTTACAGGGTTTCCCCATACCTGATGACCGGCATAGCTTTATATGATTTCAATCCATTTACAAAGGATAATGACGGCAACAAGATCATGTTGTCTGAGTTAAGCACAGAAGGACAAGGTTTTTTTGATGGAAGAAAGGATTACAAATTACGCCAGTATTCAATACCTATTGGGGGTGGTATTCAATGGGCCATCAATGACAATAAAAGGATTGGTATTGTTTTGGGCTTTCGTAAAACTTTTACAGATTACCTGGATGATGTAAGTACAACTTATGTGGATGAACTGGTATTGGCTGCCAACAGGGGCCAGAAAGCAGCAAATATTGCGTACAGGGGGGATGAAGTTCCGGGAGGAAGTTCAACTTATCCTGCCGGTGGAACCCAGCGTGGGAATCCTAAAACAAAAGATTGGTATTATTTTACCGGTATAACTTTCAGGATACGACTTACACCCAAAAAAAGAGAAATAGAATTCAGGTTTGATACTAAAAAATCAAGAAAGTCAAGATTGGGTTGCCCTAAACTATATTAGTACTGCAATTGTTATTGTTTTACATTGTATCTATGGCCGGGTAAACTAACCGGTTTTTCATAAGAAATTAAATCTTTCACGCTCAAAGTAATTGTATTAAATGGCTTATCGTTCATTGGAAGAATGCCTTCTTGACCTGGAAAAGAACGGGCAACTGATCAGGGTAACGGAAGAAGTAGATCCCAACCTCCAGATGGCGGCTATCCATTTACGTGTGTTTGAGGCCGGAGGTCCGGCACTGCTTTTTGAAAATGTGAAAGGCAGTCATTTCCGGGCTGCATCCAATATTTTTGGTACACTTGAGCGAAGCCGGTTTATTTTCCGTCAAACACTTGATTCAGTGCAACAAATGATCGCTTTAAAAAGTGACCCGTTAAAGGCAATTAAACAACCAATCAGGAATTTTAAAACCGGACTGGCTGCTTTTAAAGCATTTCCCCTAAAGAATCCTTTGAATAAACCGGTACTTTACCAGGAGATTAAAATTTCCGACCTGCCCCTGATAAAGCACTGGCCAATGGATGGAGGCGCTTTTGTAACATTGCCGCAGGTATACACAGAAGACATTGATAACCCGGGAATCATGCATGCAAACCTGGGCATGTACCGCATACAGCTAACTGGAAATGAATATGAATTGAACAGGGAAGTGGGGCTGCATTATCAGTTACACCGGGGCATTGGAGTACATCAAACCAAGGCTAATAATAAAGGACAGCCATTAAAAGTGAGTATTTTTGTTGGAGGGCCACCTTCACATACTGTATCTGCAGTGATGCCCTTACCCGAAGGGATAAGCGAAATGACTTTTGCAGGTGTTTTGGGCGGAAGGCGTTTCCGGTATATATACCAGGATGGCTTTTGCATCAGCACTGATGCCGATTTTGTGATAACAGGTGAAGTGTATCCCGGTGAAAATAAACCCGAGGGGCCTTTTGGCGACCACCTGGGATATTACAGCCTTCAGCATTCATTCCCGTTAATGAAAGTACATAAAGTATATTCCAGGAAAAATGCCATTTGGCCTTTTACTGTTGTTGGCAGGCCGCCACAGGAAGATACCAGTTTCGGGCAGTTGATTCATGCCATAACTGGCAGTGCTGTTCAGCAGGAAATACCAGGCCTGAAGGAAGTGCATGCTGTAGATGCAGCCGGCGTACATCCCTTGCTGTTAGCTGTTGGAAGCGAACGCTATACACCTTATGCCAAAACAAAACAGCCAGCGGAGTTGTTAACCATCGCCAATCATATTCTCGGAACAGGCCAGCTTAGCCTGGCAAAATTCCTCTTTATCACTGCAGCTGATGAACAACAGGTTGTGGCACATGATGTAAAGGCTTTTTTTATATTTATGCTTGAAAGGATCAACCTGCAACGCGATCTTCATTTTTATACCAATACCAGTATTGATACACTTGATTATTCCGGTACAGGACTTAACATGGGCAGCAAAATTGTACTGGCTGCTTATGGGCCGCCATTAAGGAAACTGGCTACTTCAATTCCCGTTTTTTACGAATCACTGGATGAATACAAAGAAGCATCACTGGTTATGCCTGGAGTTATTGCCTTAAAATGCAATGCATTTACAACTTATGAGCAAACAGCTAAAGAAATGGCAAAACTGGACGACCAGTTAAAAATACATGGTGAAAACAGCAACGGAGCCGGTGAAATTGTTATGATCATTGTTTGTGATGATCCTGCATTTACAAGTGCTCAATTGAATAATTTTTTATGGGTAACCTTTACTCGTTCTAACCCTTCACATGATATATATGGCGTGGATGCAAGTACTGAAAATAAACACTGGGGTTGTAAAGGGCCAGTGATCTTTGATGCAAGGATTAAACCCCATCATGCTCCAGCCGTTGAAAAAGATCCGGCTACTGAAAAAAGTATAGAACATATTTTTAACAAGGGTGGGAGTTTGTACCGGAAATTATAAGATCAATATCAGGTTTGTATCAGTTTTCATTTTTCCTGATTACAATTTTTGTGTTAAATTCTGACAGTACTTCATCAAAAAATATTTTAGTGTTTTTATAATCACTGGAAGGTATCTTATGTTGTTTCAATTCCAGACGGGCAGTGGTTATCAGTTGATTTTTTTTCTGGTCATACACATACCTGGCGGTAAAACTGCCATATTCAAAATCAAGTTCTTTTGTTTCCGGTAATGCTTCCAGGCTGAATCCTGCGGGCAGGTTATAAATGGTTGTATCAGTTTTTATAAATGGGCTGTTAAAATAATAATCCTGTGTGCGTTTCTCTGTATTGGGTAAAACAGATTTCCATATCTTATAAACCCTGGGATTCAGGAATTGCTTGTTGCCTGCTGAAAATGCTGGAATCTTATCAATCTCCATTTCCACCAGGTAAGAAGCATTATCCGATTTAACTTCCGTGAACAGAAAGTCATCCGGTTGCAGGAAGCCTAAAGTATTAACCAGGTAATTTTTCTGTTCATCTTTCTTATCAGACATTAAAAACGGATTATTAAATTCTCCTTTGGTAATTAAATTAACCTTTACATTACCGGAACCATCTTCACGTAATGTTATAGAAATATTCGTTTTAAACTGATTGTTGAATGCAATGCTCTTTGGTGTAGATACCAGTTTTCCGCCTTCACCGGTTATCAATAACGCATTCCTGTTTTCTGTAAAACTGCCCAAAACGCCAAATTCATTGGTATTGCTGGTGCATTCAAGCCATACAGAGTCTTTGGCCATGGGTATACACAAGATCACATGGTTAAAGTTGTTTGAGGGAAAAGCCGGGTCTACTGGTTCTTTATTGTAAGATGCATTAATGAGAGCCTGGTGACTTTTTATACCAACCGCATCCAGGCATGCCTGTGTGTAATTACTCAAAGCCTTACAATCGCCATATTTCTTTTTATCTACAAACGAAGCTTCAAAGGGTTTAAAGCCACCAATGCCCAGTGTTATCAGCACATACCTGCAGTTTTGTTGAAGATAACTGTAAATGATGGCAGCTTTTTCACGATCATCCGATGCATGTTTAACCATTTCCCTGAAAAATTCCTTTCTTTCTGTACTCAGATTTATGGCTTCTTTAGAAAGTGAACCATACCAATATCCAAATTTTTCCCAGCTTGTCATATCTCCGCCATAACCGTCCAGTTCAAATTTATTGGGTGCAAGGATGATACCAGGGAAATAGCTTTCATAGCTTACACTGCCATCTTCATATTTCAATGCTTTCATATCACTTACAGTCCATTTATATACTTTTTTGGAATCATCATTTGTAATGGCAGGGGCTACTTTAAATCCTCTTTCCTTATATCTTATGTCGAGCGAAGCAGGAACACTTACGGTGAAAGTGCTGTTCATTACCGACTGGTTAATTGACTGAACCCAGTATGCCGGGTAAGATAACAGCCCATTGTATTTTATTTCGTAATCCATCTGAATATGCACCGGGTAATTACTGGCTGGTATATTCAAAAAATAATATTTTCCGTCTGAAACAAGCCCTTCCCCGTAATTGAAAAATATTAAATCCTTTTTATGATACTTCTTTACCTGTTTTCCATAAGAATCATATAATGTAATTGTTGCTTCTTCCAGCGAATGGAACTTATCAGCATAACAATCAAATTGCAATTCATCTTTTGCCGATTCATTCAAAACGGTTACGAGTTTGTGTACTTTATAATATGCCTTATCATGTGCTTTAATTTCAAATACGATGTCTTCTTCCCGTTTAATGGAGTTGGCATGTTGCCGTAAGTTTTCTGCTACAGGTAACAATGCTGAAACCGGTAATTGTGCAAGCAATAACCGGCTTGAAAACAACAGCGCAGTTATTAATGAAATATATTTACTCATGTTATTATTTCTTTTTAATTACTACCTGTTCATTTAATGCAGCCATCATTTTTTTGTAAAACTCATGAAATCATCATAGTTAGCTGAAACATAAAACGGTTGCTTGAAATCTATATCAATTTTCATATTGAGCAGGTTATCCTTTGAATCCATATTCCTTGTAAACTGTGCAATTCTGCCGGGCATCGCCATGGAAATATTCTGAGGTAATGCGTCAAATACATAACCTGCCGGTATTGTAAAATTTCCGTAGATCGAATAATGCTGTTTGAACCCAAAATCTATATCTGTGATGCGCTGGTCTTCAATAAAAGGATTGGTTTCAAAACCTGAGAATAAATTGGTATTGAAATAACTGTAACCCCCGGAACTATTCAGGTTTGTAAGGAAGTTTATTTTTTGAAAAAAAGGCAGGGAATCATTTTCTGCATTTTTAAATGAAATTTCACTGATCTTAACAGAAGGATAAGGTTTAATGAAATAATCCTGTTTAAAATTATCGGCGTTGCCGGTATATGATTTTATACGTTCCCTGCGGGCATAATCTGAACAAATGATCTGGCATTCGCCATTCATAACAGCATTCTCATCAATAGTGCCTTTAAGCGCTAACGTGATATCATAATGATGGGTATTGTCTATCACGTCAAAGATCTTACCGCCGCCATCTTCTACAATAAAACCCCTGGTGTTAACGATATTAACTGGTGTTAGCTGGTAATTTGAAAATTTATCTGATCCGTCCAGCACAACATATCCGTTGTTTACAGGTACATATACCATCAGGGTATTAAACTGGTTAAGGAAGGGGAATGTAGCATTGATAAGGCCATTATCCCTTGTACTTAGCAGGATCGGGTTTGCCCGGATACCTGCTTTGCGTAAAATGTTGATCAATAAAAGGCTGATATCTGCTATGTTTCCTTCTTTCTTTTTCCAGGAATCTGAAACTCCGGCATCTGCATAGATGGCTTCATTGTCGTAACAACGCATGCTGCTGCGGATGGTATTGTAAATCAGTTTGATCCTGTCTTTAGGCTCATTTAATTTTAATGCTTCTGCAACCAGCGGATCCAGTTCGCCTACATTTTTTGCAAGTTGCAAACCAAAGTCGGCATCTTTCATCAGGCCTCTTGAAAGATCTGTCCAGCTGGATCTTAAATTTTCAACATTTCCGTTTCCGAAATCTACACGCGATAACTGGAATTCGATCCTT
>Ga0075163_10003993_pt1 | contig 19812 bp, 18 predicted proteins | sample JI1023141ADNA_FD_71478 | JGI IMG/M metagenome (GOLD analysis project Ga0075163, IMG submission 71478) | Wastewater effluent complex algal communities from Wisconsin, to seasonally profile nutrient transformation and Carbon sequestration -... | ecosystem: Engineered > WWTP > Effluent > Algae...
TCGCGGCGTTCGCCCAGGAGGCGAAACACGAGCCACTCGTCGGGATATTCGCGATCGGGTTCGATCTCGCGCGCCAAAGCCTCGGCACGCTCGATGCACGCGATGGGGTTCGGCGCGGAACGCGCGACGCGCTCAAGGGCGACGAAGAGGGGCGTGCGAAGGGCGGGGAGTGGGGGCACGGCGGTGGTGTGGTTGGTGCTATATGGGAAAAAGGGTCAGGCCGTTGCGCCCGCGGGTGCACGCATCGCGTCAACCTCGCACCATGCGGGCGAGGTGTTGGGAATGAGCGAGAGTGCGGCTGCCTCCGCGAAGAACCTTGCGACGGCTTCCTTCTCGCGGGAACCAACTTCGTAGCGAAGCAACTCGCCGAGGTACGTCGCGGCGAGATCGACGGGCCAGTTGGCCTTGAGCGCGTGGGTGCGCACGATCCAGCCCAGACGCGTCGCGTTGTGGCGGCGTTGGCGATCAAGGAGCAGGGCGGCATGCCGCAGCCGCGGCGCGTCGGGCCCGGACAGTGCCTCGGTCCGGCACATCCACATCGCATACACGAATGGCAATCCCGTCAGCGCCTTCCATTGTTCACCAAGATCGAGTTGGTGCGGGTACTCGCTCTGTGGCGGATGATCCGTGACGACCTTGTCGCCGATGAGCAGAACCGTCTCGGGCCAATCGGCCCCGGGAGCACGTCGCAACGCGGCGAATTCGTGCATCGCCGGTTGCACGTCAAACTTCTTCGCCAGAATGAGGCGTGCGAGCGCGACGGACGTGTGGCTGTCCGTGTCCGCGTGCAGCGTGGTCACCCTCTCGAACGGCACGCGAGAGAACAAGCGCACGGTCATCGTCGGGCCATCGCACCCGATCATCCCGACGGGCAACAGCGTCAAGGGCACCGGCGAGCGCACCGCGTCCACGATCGAGCAAAGGCCAAGATCCGCCTCACCACTCGCGACCATGTTCGCGATGCGAGAAGGAACCGCGGGCAAGAGCGACAGCCCCTCCATCTTGGAGAGCCCCTCGACGAGCGGGGCGGTGTTCAGGAATCGAACGCACGCGATGCGGATGGGCTTCATGGCTTGGGCACCTTCAGCAGATTCAGGCTTGACAACCTTCATTCGGGAATCCGCACAATCTGGCTTCGCTGAAGGCTCCCTTTTTCCGCGCCGATCTTGCGTTGCTGGTACCCAGCGCCGTTCACAAGGTTGTACGGGAACTTCTCGCGGGCGGCCCGCAGACGCGTGCCATCGGCCAGGCCGGGGTTCTTTTCGTCGTATTCAGACTCGTCGTATGCACCAATGAGGACCATGCTCTTGGAGCGGCCGTGGTAGTAGTACGCCTCGTCCCCTTCGCGCCGCAGTTTCGCGGCGGCCTGTTCGGCGAGGCGGCGGAACTCCGCGAGGTCACTGGCGGTTGCGGGCTTGTTGTCGAGGCGGCCGTACACGCCGACCTGCAGGGTGTACTTCGCTCGGCGGAGGGTGTCTGCCCGGACGGTGTTGAGGTCCAACTCCGGGATGCTCCCGAGCACGGTGAGGTTTGGCGGCGGGCTCAGGACCGCACCACTGAACGGCCGCTCGCCGTTCACCTGGAACTCGCGAATGCGCTTGAGGTCGGCTTGGGCCTTGGGATCGGAAGCCGAGGCGTACCGCCCGTAAGCGACGACGAGGGTCCTGTCCCGTTCATCGAGATAGGCCTCGCGCAGACCGCCGAGCGTCTGGACACGTTCGAGGGCCGCCCGGGCAAGGTCGCGATCATCTCGCACGCCGGCGATCGCGATCGACCAGACCCCCTCGGCCTGCTCACCCCGAGCCTTGGCAGCGGCGGGTCCTTGGAAGAGTTCGCCCGCCTCGGCGGATGGTCCGGGGGCCGGCTTGGAGGTCCCAGAGCAACCACTCAACGAAGCAAGCGCGAGGCCGACGGCGGCCACGTTGAGGGCGGAACAAACTTGAATAAAACGTGGTGCCAGTCGAGGGTGGTGGCGATTCGTCATAGTCTTGCGCCTGCAGAGTTTGCCGATCTGAAAAAGTGACACAAGTCGACAAGAAATCTGGCTGGTCCGAGTCTTGGTTATGGTTTGTAAGTCTCGGACTTGCATAAGGTTAGGTGCTTGAGTCGGACATTGGTGTATTTTGGAGGGTCGCTCAACCCACCGTCGATAGACACTACGCAGCCGGATAGGACGGAGTTGTCCGGTGAGTGGTACAGGTTGGGCTCCCGCGGAGTGCGGATCAGCCCGGCCAAGGAGTGTGGCGAATGTCCGATGTGTCCCCTATTTCTTCGGTGTCCGCAAGTCGTGTGGTGGGCGGCCCGAGCGCACCAGGTCGGGATGCGTCCAGCATGATCGAGGCGGCGCCCGTGCGGCGTCAACCCGATCAGGTGGAAGTATCCGAGGTGGCCCTCTATATGAACAAACTGCGTCAACTCGCGCCCCGCGAGGAGATGGTCGAGGCCGCCCGCGCGCAGATCGCGGCCGGCACCTACGACACCCCCGAGAAGTTGGACGCGGCCTTTGAGGAACTCCTCAAGGATCTGTGATCCGACCGATCTGCCGGCGCACGGCTGGCAAACCTGAACAGTCAATCCGTGAATGAAAAGGACCCGGGCGCAAGCCCGGGTCCTGTCATTTTCAGTGCTCGCCGTTGCCTCAGCGGCCCGCACCCTTGAGGTGCGTCTCCAGGAATGTCGAGACCCGGTTCATGTAGTGCAGGCGATTTTCGATCTTCTGGGCGCCGTGTCCCTCGTCGTGGAAGTAGACCTGATCAGGGTCATAGCCGCGGCGCTGGAGTTCTTCGGCCAACTGCATCGCCTCGCCAACGGGCACGCGCGGATCGTTGAGGCCGTGGCTGATGAGCATCGGGACGCGAATCTTGTCGGCCTTCAGGAGGGGCGAGACCGAGAGGAGGAACTCGGGATCGCTGAGCGGGCCGTACTCGACCTCGCGCAACTTGCGGCGGTAGCCGCTGGTCTGCTCGAGGAAGGTCTTGAGGTTCACGACGCCAACGTTGTCGATGCCCGCGCCAAAGAGACGCTGCTTCTGCTTGCCGCTCTCGACGCGTTCCTGATCTTCGACGAGGCAGGCGACGGACATGAACCCGCCGTAACTGCCGCCCATCGTGCTGATGTTCCCCGCGGCCGCGTAGCCATTGTCCACGAGCCACTGGGCGGCGTCGATACCGTCACGCACGCTGTCCCAGCGCTTCTTGTAGTCGTCCATCATGTGGAACGCACGGCCATAGCCGGTGCTGCCGCGGACGTTGGGCATCATGATGCCGAACCCACGCGTCAGCAGATACTGCATCGTCGACGAGAACGAGGGCCGGTGCTGCCCTTCTGGCCCGCCGTGGTAGAGGACGACGAACGGGATCCGTGTGCCCTTCTTGTAGCCAGCGGGCGTGAAGACGAACGCGGGAATCTCGACGCCGTCGAAGGCCTTGTACTTGATGAGCGAGGGGAGCGAGAACGCGGCGAGGTCGATGCCCTGCGTGTCGGTGAAGGTGAGTTGCTTGACGTTGGTCACGGCGAGCGGCGCGTCACTGCCCGCGGCGCGTTCGGGGATCGTCGCGGCGAACGTGAGGCCCGGAACGCGGGCGTTGCTGAGGCTCCACTTCACCTGGCGGCCACGCAGCGACACGCCGCCGACGACGCCCGGCTCGATCGCGGGCATGGTGACGGGGCGGAAGGAGGGGAGTTCAAAGACGTGGGCCTCGCCGAAGCCGTCGGCGTTGATGACGACGGAGAGGAGCGTCTTCTCGAGGTTCATGTCGACCTCTTCGACTTCCTTGCCGTCGAACTGCGGCAGGGGCTTGCTGATCTTGCCGGTCGCGAGGTCCTTGAGGTACAGCGACTTCACTCCATTCTCCGCGTCGGACGTCAGGAGCACGGCCGCGTCGCCGGGCATGTAGCCGACGGTGCCGTTCGATGATGTCGCGACCTGATCACCGCTTGCAGGTGGCAGGATGCTCAAGTCCTTGAGTTCGCCGCTCGCGAGGTCGAGTTCATAGACGGGGCTGTTGGAGATCGAGAAGTAGCGCCCGACGAGGAGCCGCTTGCCATCCATGCTGATGCCGCCCGCGGACCACGAACCTTCCTTGTTGAGAAGCGTCGTGCGTGCGCCGGTGGTGAAGTCGTGCTTGTAGATCCAGAAGTCGGTGGGGCTGTCGTCGTTGCCGGTGAAGATGATGCCGCTGGAGTCGGGGAGCCAGAGTTGGGCCGAGTACTGCACGGTCGGCTTGCTGGTGACGGCGGTGAGTTCGGTGCCGGGCTTGGCATCGGCGGCGAGGGTGTAGATCTGGTTGTTCTCGTTGCCGCCGACGCTGGCGGTGATGATGAGGCGCTTGCCATCGGGTGAGAGGCCATACCCCGCGGCGCCGTCCTTGAAACTGGTCAACTGCTCGCGTGGCGCATCGAGGCTCGCGACGCCGCCCGAGTAGCGATAGATCTGATTGACGCCGTCGGGAAGGTCGCGGACGAAGAGGACGCCATTCTCGGCGAGGGTCGCGCCGCCGGGCGTGCGGATCTTGACGAAGCGCTCGAGGAGCTGGGCCTCACCGGCAGCCGATCGCCATTGCGTGGTTTGGTCGTACACCCAACGGTCTGTGCACCCCGCGAGCGTTCCGGCGAGCGTGGCGACTGTGGCCAAGAGGGCGAGCGAGAGGACGGGGCGGACCATGCGGGACTCCTTGAAGATGACAAGGTGACAGGGTGACCGGGAGACAAGAGAACAGGTGAACAGGTGAACAGGTGAACAGGTGAACAGGTGAATCAGAGATGCGCCTCAGCGGAACATCACGAACAAAAACCCGATCAGGACGACGGCCGCGGTGACCATGACCCACACGGGCAGGCCCTTGGGCTCGCTGGAAAGCGCGTGGCCGCACTTCCAGCAGACGGCGGCGTCGTCGTAAAGGTCGGTCTTGCACTCGGGGCAGGGGCGCGTGACGCCGCCGAACTGCTCGAGGTCGGCCTCGCTGGGGCCTTCGTCGAGGTCGTCGGGGTTGTGGGGAGGCCTCCCCGGCTGGCGACGCTTGGTGGTCATGGGCAAGGGTAGGTAGAGAAGCGGCATTCGTGATTCGTGATTCGGCATTCGTGAAGCCTTGAAGGCGACGTGGGGGTCTCCGGGTATCGTCCCGAATGCCGAATGCCGAATGCCGAATGCCGAATGCCGAATGCCGAATGCCGAATGCCGAATGCCGAATGCCGTCCCCTATATTCCCTCATGCACTGGACCCCACTCCTCCTCGTCGCCCTCGGCGGTGCGATTGGCTCTGCGGGCCGTTACCTCGTGGGCGAGGGCGTGAAGCGTGGGTTCGGCGATACGTTCCCGTTCGCGACGCTCGTGGTGAACGTGCTCGGCTGCTTTGCGATCGGCGTGCTGATGACGTGGTGGGGCGCCCCGGGGGGCGGCTCAAGCACAGGCGCGAACGCCAACCTCCGCTTCTTCTTCATCACCGGCCTCCTCGGCGGGTTCACGACCTTCTCCGCCTTCGGGATGGAAACGCACCGCCTCTTCACGTCGGGCCGCACGGAACTGGCCCTGCTCAACATCGCCTTGAGCGTCATCATCGGCCTCGCGGCGGTGGGGATTGGCGTGAAGTGCGGTCGGGCGCTTGGGTGAGTCGCGCGCGGAAAGGGCTTCCCCCCTGCCCGGGTGTGTGGTAAGGTGAGGGCTTCCGCCGACCCGCGTGGGTCGTGTGCCGCGTTCGTTTGAAGCAGGATCCTCGCCATGAACCAGTCCAAGGCCGTTCTTTCGCTCGCCGCCGTTGCTTTGCTGATCACCGGGGCGGTGCTGCACGCGGGCCCCCTGACGCCCCCCGTGGGCCCGGTGGCCAGCACCGGCAAGACGTTGACCGAGATCGAGCCGCGGATCGCCATCAGCCCGACCAACACGCCCGGGGACAATGACAGTTCGCCAAGCCTCTTTAAGATCACGCAACCCGGCTCGTATTACCTCACGGGCAACATCGCCGGCGTTGTCGGCAAGCACGGCATCGAGATTACCACCAGCGGCGTCACGCTCGACCTCTGCGGCTTCGACCTTGTGGGCGTCCCCGCGATGGGGTTCTTTGACGGGGTGAGCGTCACCGTGGCCAACCTGTCCAACGTCACCGTGATCAACGGCTCGGTCCGTGGCTGGGGAAGTGACGGCGTCGACCTGGGGTCCTTTGCCGTGCTCAACGGCCGCATCGAGGGCGTGCACGGGAGCGGCAACGTGGGCACGGGCGTCCGGGGCGGCAACTCCTTTGCGGTCGCGAACTGCTCGGCGAACGCCAACACCGGATTCGGCATCGTCGTGGGCGGCGGGAGCGCGGTCACCAACTGCACGGCGAGTTCCAACACCAATACCGGCCTGTTCTCGTTTACCGGCTGCACGATCACCAACTGCGCGGCGTTCTCCAACGGCATTCTGGGCTTTTCGGTGAGCACCGGCAGCACGGTCACGAACTGCTCGGCGGTCTCCAACACGGGCAACGGTTTTTCCGTCGCCCTCGCCTGCACGGTCATCGATTGCTCGGCGTACCAGAACACGGGCGACGGCATCGTCGTCACCTCCGGCAGCACGATCGCCGACTGCACGGCAACCTTCAACTCCGGCGACGGCATCGAGGTCGGCTCTGATTGCACCGTCCGCGGGAACACCTGCGACAACAACGGCAACGGCACGAGCGACGGCGCGGGCATCCACGCCACCGGCAACGACAACCGCATCGAAGGGAACCAATGCACCGACGCCGACCGTGGCATCGACGTGGACAGCATTGGCAACCTCATCTTCCGCAACACCTGCGCGGGCAACACGACCAACTGGGTCATCGCCGCCAACAACTACTACGGGCCGATCATCGACCGGACGGGCGTCGCCACCGCCGCCGTCAACGGCCCCGCCGCCGCGGGCACGCTGGTCACCACGGACCCCAACGCGAACTTCTCGTATTGAGGGATGGATGGCGTGAAGTGCAAGCGGGCGCTGGGATGAGGCATCGGGCATCAGGAAAGACACGGCGCATGAAAAAGCCCCGGCGGACCGGGGCTCTCTTCTTCACTTCGTTTCTTCGGAACTATCGCTGTCAGCACGACCGTCTCTACTGCGTCGCGCCGCCGGGCGCTTAGCCGCCCTTGGTCCCGATCGCGGGGGCGGCGATCACTGCCGCGGCGATGGGTCCTCGTTCAGGGACTGGGCCGGTTGGGATGGTCGCGGGGCTTCTCAGTGTTGCGGCGTGTGGCGGGATTTTCTGCGGGGGTTGCACCGGCGGCACCGCGGGCCAGTCGTGCTTCCACGCGCCCTTGGCCCCTGCCAGTCCTTCGTATCCGATGCGCACGGGCATTGCGCTCAGGCGGTCGTAGAGCCGGGCTTCGGTCCGGATTGGCCACCAGCCATAGAGGAATATCTCCAGCGGCCGCCACATCGCGACCCAGCCGCTGATGACCAGTCCTTCCCTGAGCAAGTCGCCCAGGCCCGGCCCCTTCATGGCGTTGGCAAAGATGTCGCCCAGAGCGACGGCGACGATCAGGAACGCGAGCCCCACCAACAGGCTCATGCGGCCGATGCGGAGCAACTGGCGCAATCGGCTCCGGGTGGCGCGGGCGCGGTGGGCGAAGAACTCGGAGATGGCGTCGCGCAACGCCGCGGACTCGTCGCCGTTGTCCTTGGGCGGGGGCGCACGCTCGAGATGGACGAGGAGTTCCAGGCGTGCGCCGCGCGGGGCCTCGCGTGCCCAGCCGACCACGAACTCTTCCGCGTCGGGATCGAGGTCTCGCTGCCGGAACGGGGAGGCATCGATCGAGTTGAACAGTTGCTTCAACTCTGCGACGCGCACCTCGATCAACTCGCAGAGCGGCGGTGGGCGTGCAGCACCCATGTCAATCCTCCCATCGATGGGACGCGTGGAAGCGTGCTCGCGCTGGGCATCACCGTCTCACGCGAGCCTCGGCCGCAATCGGTCGGAGAGGATAAAGAACGTGGGCGCCCAGAGGCCGACGAAGATCCCGAATCGTTCCGCGTGGGCAGTGTCGCCGCCTTTGTAGAACATCCAGATGCCGATGGACGCGGCAATCGAGAGAAAGCCCGCGACGAGGCAGACGGTGCTGAGGGCTTTGGACAAGGAGGGGGACATCGACGGGGACACGGAGGAGGACACGGCGGGAGATACAGCCGGAGATACAGATGGTGGCATGGTGTTAGAACTTTCTAAGGAAGTGTCGAGGAACTGTGAGAGCGTCTTACTTCACGTGCTGGGCGAGGAACCAGACCTGCAACTCGCCGGTGCGGATGACGTCGGAGACGATGATGTCGTTGGTGCCGACATCGCCCGCCGCGGCCGCGTCGCGCGCCATCGCTCTGGCTTCGAGCAAGATGACCTCATGTGCGTGGAGCAGGCGTGCCAACTGGGCGTCGCTGTCCTCGGCGCCCTTGGGCGGGCGGGGGATGAGCGTGGCCTCGGCGACATCGGCGGCCATGGCGATCGAGACGCCGCCCAACGTCTGCACGCGTTCGGCGAGCAGGTCGACGAGCGCGGACTGTTCCCCCGCGTGCTTGTCAAAGAGGAGGTGGAGCATGTAGAACGTGGGGCCGGAGACCTGCCAGTGGTGCTTCTTGTAGAGATCGCGCAGCGTGATCGTGTCGGCGAGCAACTGCTGCAGACTCTCGACGCTCGCGAGGGCGGCGGTCGCGTCCATGGCCAGGGCGGCGCGGTGGACGTGCTCGAATCCCTGCACTTCGCCATTGGCGGAGGGCGTGACTGGTTCCTTGAGGTGCTTGCGGTCGTCGCGGGTGATGGTGGGGGTCTTCATGAGTGTGTCCTCCGAAGATCTCGTCCAATCGCCAGAGTGGCGGGGGCGCTGTGATCAACGTGGGATTGTCATGGTGCTGCGCCGCGCAAACTACTGAGCACGCTGCCCTCAATCGGTGCGGGTGGTTGTCCAGCGGGCACTGGGGAGTGGGTCGGGGAAATAGCCACATGGCAAAGGTGCAAAGGTGCAAAGAAGAAAGAGGCCCCGGAACCACCTTCAAGTGGGCCGAGGCCTCTTCTCTTCATTTGGAAGTTTGCATCTTTGGTCTTTGGCCATTTGACGCTTGCGTCAAGCCGCCAACTTCACTCCCTCCGGCGTCACGGCCGTGACGGTGAACCCGCCGCCCCCCCCGGATCCGCTCACGCCGAAGCGGACGTTGAAGATGGAAGGGACGCCGCGGCTGGTGCTGCGGACGGCGGTGATCTGATAGTTCACGCCCGTCGCGGCCATGCTGCTGGGCAGGGTCGTGTCGAGGAACTCACGCGTGCCCGTGGCTCCGGCGAACGTCCACTGATCGGCGGGCGAGCCCTGTGCCTGGCGGCGGACTTCGTAGATGGTGCCCGACGCGTTCTCGGGGTTGTTGCACTTCCACTTGAGGCCCAGCGCGCCGCCCTGCTCAAGGTTGATCTTGAAGTCAAAGGGCGAACCGGGAGGCGGAAGGGTGCTCGGCGTCGCGGGCGGCGGGATGAGCGCGATGTTGTAAATAGAGGGGTCGTTGGTGCTCTCGGCCTTGTTGCGGATCAGTTCGATCGCCTCGGCGACCAACTTGCCCGTGGCGGAGAGGTTGTCGTCGAACTCGTTGGTCGCGGCCTTGGACGCGAGGCGCGCGGCCTGCGCCGCGTTCCAGGCGGTGCGGGCGTTGCCCACGGCGGCCGCAAGGGCCGTCATCGCCGCTGGGGCCAAGCCCAGAACTGCAGCGTTGCTAGTCCAGGGCTCGACGTGCTGTTCGAAAAACTCCAAACGTTCAATCTTCTTACGTGGCAGAATACCCATTGCAAACCTCCGTATGTGGGGAGTGGTCGCGATGAAACATTCGTCACGACCGGCCTCGACAGGTCTGGGACATCCTCCCGAGGCAAGCCCCAACACTGGGGCCGTGGCCCAACCGGGCCGCCGCAAACGTCGGCGGTCCCAGAACCCGACTTCACGACGCGGGACAATTCGCACGCAGAAACACACATCTGTGCCAGAAACCGGCCGCCTGTTCGGCCCGCGTCAGGAACTTTGCCGCTGTTTCGCCCCGTCCCGCGCACATCCCGCGCGTCGTGGGGCCATGCAAACCTTTCGGTCAGGCATGCAAACTCTTCCGCTATGCCCGCAAGTCTTTCGAGCATGCCAGCAAACTCTCCAGGCATGCCTGCGGACCTTTCCGTCATGCCAGCAAACCTTTCGGGCAGGCATGCTTAAGTCTCGGGCACACCCGCCCACGAGCCGGGCATGCCTTCCCAAAGGTCGGGCATGGCCGCCGGGGTCTCGGTCATGTCCGACGGACTTGTGTGTGCCACCCACCGCATTGCAGGGTGAGAATCCCTAAATATTCGTTGACAATGTGGGGACCCGGTGGTAAGTTAATCCGATTATCCACAGCAGCAATTGGAAGAACTGGAGCACTCAATTGAGCACAGAAATGAAGCGACGGATTTTGGCGACAGCCCTTTTGGCAACGCTTGTGGCTTCGCACGCGACATGCCCGACCCAAGCGCTTGGTCAGGGGGGCGTAGTGGGTGGCGGTGAGATAGAGGGCGGAGCGTGCAAGGCCGGAGAGTCGTTCGCGAACAACTATCGTCCAAGCTCCTTTTGTGCCGGAACCATGTCGTACACTGGCACCATTTTGGATTGGACTCAATACACGATCCTTTCGAACACAACGACTCCGGCGTTCGGGACTTGGTACACAAACCCGGCGGCCAACTGCGGCTATTACCCGTGTTCCTCGCGAAACGCCGTCACAAACATGCAAGTTACCCACACTCAAACGAACCAGCACTGCTGGACGGTTACCGGATCAGTGAGCGTCGCAGGTAAGACCGGGCTCCTTACTGCCTTGTTTGGTGAGCTTGGCGTAACAGTAACGATTGGCGGACAACTCAATGGCTGCGTGACGTTTGCGGAAGCGTTCCAATGGCAGCTTCCGGGGAATCACTGCTTCAACAACAGAGGCCGCGATCACACCACCGTGCACACCGTTACTGGCAAGGTGGATCATGCGGACGCGAGGTACGAATGGACCTGCATGTGGAATCCGCAGGAGGGCGTCTGGGCGTCGTATAATACCGCAACATATTGCAACCCAACCACCTCCACCGGTTCGGCCACAACGTACGGCAGAACGTATCAGTTTGCGCCTCGCCCCACGAACTGCGGCGGGTTTGTGGAGACGCCCGACCCCTGCCTTGGAGTTCGGAGCGCCCCTTGTTGCAGCCCGCTTATCGAGTGTGGAGATCAGGTCCCGAACGGTGGCAATCAATGCTGTGATTGCTACTCTCCGGCTTGAGCCGCTGAAGGATCAAGGAGAACACGATCCATGAAAACGACCCGCTTCGGCTGGATCATCGCGTCGGGTACTGTCGGTTCGTTGGCTTTGCTAGGGTTGTGGTTGATTCCCGGACCGAAACCAGCCGGCGCCGAGAAGAAAGCTCCCGAGAGCAGTTCGCCGACCACCGGGTTGGGCGACGGCGCGACACCGCAGCGCACAGACACGATTGATCTCGTGCGCCAAGCCGAGCTGGTGATTGGGCAAGCAGTTCAAGACAAACGGGAGGGAGACACCGAAAGCGCGGTGAAACTCCTTCTGACTCTGGTAAGCGAGGCGTTTCCGCCGTCCGTTCGGGCGGACGCGCGCAGGCATTTAGGACAGATCGCCTGGGCAGCCGGAGACGTCGAAGGCGCGAAGGCGCACTTTCGCGAGGTACTATTGCTCGTCGAAGGCGTGGAAGTCCTGGAAGGCGTGGGACCAACCTCCGCGGCGGGTTCATTGAATCAGTTGTTTGTGATTTTGCTGAACGAAAAGAACTTGGAAGAGGCCCTTCGAGCGAATACCGCGCTGCTTGGGCTGGGTAGCAATGCATTGGCGTCAGATATCCTTCGGACTGCAAACGGCCACCAAGCGTTGGTGTTGACGCAAATGGGTCGAGCGAAGGAAGCGATTCCTTACGCGAGTACTGTCGTCGAAATGACCCGTGACACGCCCGAGCAGGAACACTATCTGCACGCGCTGCACCAACTTGCGACGGCCGAAGAGGCGATCGGTGAGCATGGATCCGCAGCATCCAGTTTGAGCCGGGCATGGGACGTGGTTGTTGCCCGTCCGGACCTTGCGATATCAGGTACGGCGCTTCGATTGCACAGCGCCATGCAAGCCTCTGGCGACGGAGCTGCCGCGTCTGTCTTTGCAAAGACAGCCTTTGACACTCTGTCGTCCCAAGGTGCTCAACGTCGCGCTTTGGACCCCGGAATCAGTAGCGCGGAAATGTCGCTGCTTAGTTCCTTGTGTGGTGCACACGCCTTTGGCCGACCAGACCTGTCGATGTGGGCGTACGACCAGATAGAGATGCGTGTGCAAGGCGATGCCAACGCCTTGGCGACGATCAAGAAAATGCGCAGTGACCTGATTGTTGTCCTCGAAGACCAAGGCCGGAAGTAGTCGCTAGGCGGGTGGCCGGACTCAATCTTCTCTGCGGGTGCCACTGTGCGACGCTGCTTGTGACGCCGTCCGCAGGACCGTCGCGGGGGTCGTCCGAAGACACGTCTTGCGGGTTTCGGGGGCTGTTGGTACACTTCTTCCATGTCTCAACGGGGCGCGGCGATCATGGTGGCGGCGGGGGGCGTGGCCCTCTCGTGCGTGGCGCTGGGGTTCGCCATCGTGGTGTGGTGTTCGCCGTATTCGGAGTATCCGCATCTGGCCCAGTCCTCGCGTTCCGTGGACGGGGGGTTCGTCGTGGCGGCCATCGCCCAGGTCCTGTGGACGTTCTTCGCCCTCGCGAGCGTCGCACTGCCGCCGGATGAACTCCCACGCTGGATGCGTCCGAAGGCGGCCACGACGACAGCACCGAGGGCGGCGGCCTTTACCCTCGTGATGGGCATTGGATGTGCATGCGCGGCGGTGTCGATGGCGATGGTCATCACCGCGATCGGGATGTCGGAGAAGCCGCTGCTGCAAACGCCCGCGTTCCGCTCGCTGCCGATGGGCATGTGCCTCGTCACGCAGTTCCTGGGGATCTTCGCGCTGCGCCTGAACCGCCCGCCAAGCCCGCAACCAGCCGTGGCGTGAAGAACGACGGATTGTCCTCTCCGTGTCCCTCCGTGTGTTCCGTGGTGAAGCTCTTCTCTGTGTCTCTGTGCCTTTGTGGTGAGTTTCAAGCCTTGCAGGCCGAAGGCCTGAACTTTCGTAGCCGGGGGTGAAGGAGGTCTGCCGACGCCACCCCCGGTAGATATTTGAGAGATCGGGCAGTCTGAAGGACTGCTCGTGCCGCCGTGCATGCTTGCGAAGGTTCACGACGAGTATTCAAGAGGAGCAGTCTTTCAGACTGCGAGGAGAAAACGCGCTCACCGGGGGTGTCGAAGACTCCACCCCCGGCTACTGACGGCCAGGCCTTCGGCCTGAAGAGGAGGCACAGCGAAGACTCGCATCGCGGCAACCCACCCATCCTACTTGAACCGCACCCAGCCCGTGGACGTGTCCGGCGGTGACGCGAGGCGTCGGACGCGGGCGTTCATGCGGCCTTCGAGCCAGACGCCGTCGGTCGTGCGTGCCAGGAGCGTCGGTGGGTCCAACTTGGGATCGCGTGCATGGGAGTACATGAGCGGCGCGCGGTCGCTCGTTACCCATACTTCCGCGTATTCCGACAGTTCCTCGACCAGCGACGGTCGCTCTCGCTTGGCGGCTTCGATCGCCGACGCGACCGTGGCGTTCGTGTCCGATTCCAGAAGGTACACGACGGCAATGAACACAGATTGCACGCGGCCGCCGTGGCGCATCCGGAACCTGTCCTCCGCGGTCATCCTTGAGGGGGTATAGAAGAATATGTACGCCAAGCCCGCGATCAGGATGAGGCAAACGGCGGCCGCGAGGTTGTTGGCGATTCGCTTCGTCATGACTCGCTCCACGCTCCGTGGCCCTCCGTGTGCTCCGTGGTGAAGCTCTTCTCTCGGCGTCCTCTGCGACTCTGCGGTGAGGCTTCGCTTCGTTGAACGTCCGAAGACACCTCCCCCGCCGCTCAGAAGCGGCACCCCCTCCGGAAGCCCGGAGGGGGATCGAAGGAGGCCGTCACCGCGTCATCGCCCAGCGTCGAAGGCTTTGCCTTCCGGCGCCGCGTAGTCGATCGGGTAGTCCTGCCTTGGCTTGTACATCGACTCGATCCACGCGATCACCTTGCGGTAGCGCGGGTCGTCGGTGCTGGTGATGACGGGGCGCCAGCGGACCTTGTTCTTGCCGACCATGACCTCGGGGTGCGGCGTCGCCGATTCGCCCTTGGGCATCGCCATCTGCAGGAGCGGCGATTCCGCCGGGTGCTCGTGGTTGATGAGGGCGCGGCCGTCCTTCATGCGGAAGCGGTCGAGGATGAGGAGGTTCGTGTAGACGACGCGGTCGGGCGGGATCCCCTTGTTGGCGAGGCGGAGTTTGCCCGACTCTTCGCCGCCGTGGCAGGCGGTCGTCGCGCACGTGCTCAGGAACCACGCGTTGTGGACGTCGTCGCGGAAGTTGCGGATCGCGGGCGGGTGGTCCATGACTTTCACGTCGCCATAGAACTCGCGGGCCCGCAGGCGGAACATGAACTGCAGGATCTCGGCGGGGGACTTGCGGATGAAGGCGTCCTTGGCCTCGCGCGTCGTGGGCATGCCTTCGCGACCGGCGTAGGTGTCCATGAAGCGTTGGATGGCCTCGCGCGTGATCGAGAGGCGCGGGGAGGCCGCGAGGTCCACCTCGAAGACACGCATGATGTTGATCTGCTCGTCGGTGAGCAGCGGGAAGTCGGCGTTGGTCGCCGCGACCTTGGGCTTTGGCTTGGGTGCGGCGTTCGCGGGCTGGCGCCGCGCAGCGAGGGCGTCCTCGAGCAGGATGCGCGTGCGGAGGGCCTCGGCCTCGGGATTGCCGGGATCGAGCGTGAGGACGCCATCGACCTCGGCGAGGGCGAGGTCGAAGCGTTCCTCGGTGCGCAGCCAGTCGGCGATCTTGACGCGCTCGATGAAGTCCAGGTCCTTCACGCGCTGGCGGAGTGATTTGTACTGCTCGTCGACCGTCGGGAGCGTGCGGAGGCGGTTGATCAGCGAACGCTCGAAGGGCGTCGCGATCCCCGCGACCTTGATGGTGACGGTGAGTTCATTCTGCGAGACGAGCGTGCCCTTGATCGTGCGGCCATCGTTGAGGCGGAGTTCGACGTCGGGGAGTTTGGGGGCTGCGGGGGCGGGGGGTGCGACCGCGGGGGGTTGTGCTGGGGCCGGGGCCTGCGCGGCGGGAACGGTCGCGGGGGGAGTCGCGGGCGGCGTGACGGGTTCGGCGGCGGGCGCGATCACTGGTGCGATCGCTGGTTTCGGCTCGGTGTCCGTGTCGGGCGCGTGCTCGTCGGGTTGGTTGTACACGTTGAATGGCGCGGCGACGTCGAAGTCTGGCTCTGAGTTCACGGCGAGCGACACGGCTTCGGCAAGCCGGTACATCAACTCTTCCTCTGTCAGCTCGGTGTCAACGTCGGGCGCGTGCTCGGTGGGTTGAGCGATCGCATTGCTCAGCACAAACGCGGCGAGCAGGCCCGCGACGCCGAGGACTTTCATCGCGCGCGGCAGTGTTGACGGCCGTCCCTCGTGAAGAGGTCGCACGCCCGTGGGGCGTGGATCGGTCGCTGCGTGGTCGTCGGGTTGGCCGGCCGTCTTCGTCGCGTGGACGAGTCGAGCCCGTGGTTGGTTGGCCATTCCTTGGAAGTGTACCGCATCTGGGGCGTGCGTGTTCCCGGATAGTGGTGGGGTTGTGACAGATGGGGAATGGGCCGGTGAAAACGCCCCAAAAGAAAACGCCGAGGGATGGCCCTCGGCGTTGGTGCTCAGGTTGGTTCGCGGATTACTTGGCCTTGGTATCCGTGACCTTCAGGCCCGGGATTCCTTCTGCGCCGACGGGGATCTTTGCGGTGGACTTCGCGACGGCGTCGCCGATCGGCTCGGCCCGCCCGCCCAGGTGCTGCGCGAGGAACGCCTCGGTGACGGCGTAGAAGCCAAGGCGATTGCTCGCCTTTGCGAAGCCGTGCCCTTCGTCGGGGAAGAGGACGTAGGTCACGGGAATGTTCTTCCGCGTCATCGCCGAGACGATCTGGTCCGCCTCGCTCTGCTTCACGCGCGGGTCGTTGGCGCCCTGGCCGATGAGCAGCGGCTTCTTGATCGCGTCGACCTTGGTGAGGGGCGAGCGGCTGTCGAGGAACGCGCGGCCTTCCTTGGTGCTTGGGTCGCCCACGCGGTTGACGAGCACGGGATAGAACGGGGCCCAGTACGGCGGGATGTTCTCGAGGAGCGTCGCAATGCTGCTGGGGCCGACGATGTCCACGCCGCACGCGAAGACGTCGGGCGTGAAGGTGAGGCCGACGAGCGTGGCGTAGCCGCCGTAACTGCCGCCCATGATCGCGACCTTGTCTGAGGTCGTGATCTTGTTCTTGACGGCCCAATCGACGGCGTCGAGAAGATCGTCGTGCATCTTGCCCGCCCATTCCTTGTCGGCGGCGTTGACGAAGGACTTGCCCAGGCCGGTGGAGCCGCGGAAGTTCACCTGCAGGCAGGCGTACCCGCGATTGGCGAGCCACTGGCTCTCGGGATCGAAGCCCCAACTGTCGCGCGCCCATGGCCCGCCGTGGACGTTGAGGACGAGCGGGACGGGCTGATCGGGCGTGCCGTCGTTGTTGGCGTCGGACTGCACGGGAATCGTGAGGTAGGAGACGAGTTCGAGGCCATCGCGGCTCTTGATGACGATGGGCTTCATCGACGCGAGCGTGGCGTTCTCGAGGGACTTGCGATTGCTGAAGAGGTAGGTGGCCTTGCCCGCCTTACTGGTCTTGGGGTCGCGCTCGTAGCGGTAGTACTTGACGGGGCCGTTGTCGAGCATGGACGCGACGAGCCACGCGCGGTCGTCGGTGGTGCGGCTGACGATGTTGAGGTCGCCGGTGGTGACGGTCTTGAGGTAATCGAGGTCGACCTGGATGGACTTGTCGAGGACGGTCCATTCGTTGCGGAGGTAATCGAACGCGACGGCCTGGATTGCTTCCGTCGTTGGGTGGACCATGAGGCCGCCGACGTCGGCGTGAGCGTCCTCGGCGATGACTTTCTTCTCGCCGGTGGTCATGTTGATGGCGAAGAGGCCGCCGGTGTTGCGGCCGCGGCTGTCGCTCATGTAGAGCCAGTCGCCGGCTTTGTCGAAGCCGATGGGGCGCGTGGTTTCGGTGTCAACGCCGTCGATGGTGGCGAAGGATTTCCATGATTTGGTCGCGTCCTTCGCGCTCAAGTCGCGCTGGAAGATCTCGAGTTGCATCGCGGGCGTGAAGCGCATCGCGAGGCGCACGCGGTATTGGCCGTCAACGACGAAGCCGACGTATCCCTCGTTCTCAAGGACCTTGGTCATCTCGCCGGTGAGCGTGTTGAGGCGATAGACGTCATGCAGTTCGGGGTTGCGGTTGTTGAGGCCGATGACGATCTCGTTGGGGAAATCGTGACTGGATGCGAGGATCTCGGCGGTGGGGCGCAGGGGCTTGCCGTTGGGCTGCATGATCGGCTTGCCGTCTTCGCCGAGGATGTTCTCGAAGGGAGTGAGGTCCTTGTCGGCGAGGGTCTTGACGTCGACTGCGTGGAGTTTCCAGTTCTCATCGCCGCCGTCGTCCTGCATGTAGAGGATCTGGGCGTTGTTGTACGCCCAGAAGTACTGGCGGATGCCGCGCTTGGTGTCCTTGGTGACTGGCGTGCCCTTGGTGGGCTGGTCGATGGGTGCGACGTGGACGTTCATGATCCCGTCGATGGGCGCGAGGTAGGCGAGGAACTTGCCGTCGGGCGAAAGTTGCAGGTTGCCGACGTCGGGGTTGCCGAAGAGGACCTCGCGGGCGAGGATCGGAACGTCCTTGGCCTTGGGCGTGTCCGCCGCGTTCGCCGTGGGCGTGAGGGTGGTCAATGTGGCAGCAGAAACAGCCACGCCACAAGCCGCAATCAATGACAAGAACTTCAGGTGCATGCCAACCGTCCCTTTTCAGCGCCCCCGCGCACACCGCAAGCCTTCGTGTGTGCACCATCGGGCTTTGTTTGCCAACGCTCTCACGCTTGCATCGTCGCATCGATTGTAGTCTGCGCCTGACGCGTGCTTCGCATGGCGTACCACCTGCGGATCGCGTTGCCTGCGGGCCTCTCAACACCAACGTGCAGCAGCCACGCGCCAGTCACGGCGGCCGCCACGGCGCAGAGCAGTGAGATGTTTGCGGGCATCCCACGCTTGGCGAGTTCACGCGCCAAGATCATTCCCAGCGACGCGTGAATGAGATAGAGGCAGTACGAGATGCGACCCAGGAAGAGCAGAGGCGGCACCGCGAGCCAGCGCAACCATCCGCGCGTAGCCCCGAGCACGAGCCCCGCACACAACGTGATCGCACCGACATACTCCCACCCTGCCATATCGCCACGCTTGCCGAACATGGCGCGCCGGATGATGTCCGCCGCGCACAGCGCGAGCAGGACTGCGTGCCGCCGGCGAAACGCACTGCGCGAGTCGTAGAGCACCATGCCAAGGAGGAAGAGGCTCATGAACCTCGTGAAGGCCAGCGTGCACAGGCTGCTGAAAACGAGCCCGCCCATGACGACAAAGCACCATCGCAAGCGCCCCATCGCGAGCAGCCCGCCCATGACGAGGTAGAACCACATCTCCTCGCGCAGCGTCCAGTAGACGCCCTCGATCGCTCTCGCGCCGGGCACTGCCACCATGGGCAGGTTCAGCATCGCCTGCCAGGGAGTCACGCTATAGCCCGGGTACCCCCAAATCGAGATTCCGGTGTACGTCAACACGCACCCTGCCCAGTACGCCGGGAAGAGCCTTGCAAATCTCGACGCGGCAAAGTCCGTGACGCTCCGCGTTCGGTTGAGCGTCATCAGGATCACGTACCCGCTGATGACAAAGAACAGTTGCACGCCATAACGCCCCCAAGGCACCGTGAACCACACGCGATCAAAGCCCAGGGCCTGATACTCCGGCGTCTGGGCCAACCAACTGGGGAAAAAGTGGAAGAGCATGACGGTTGCCGCGGCCACTCCGCGCAGCGCATCAAGTTCCTTGACTCGGTGGGTCTGATTCGAGAGGGGAGAATCCGATGACGATGGAGTGTCGGGCATCCAAGGTGCTCCGACGGGTGCGATCCCAACCCATCCCTCGCGGACGGGTACCAACTCCCGTTGGGCTCGGACTAATCGGAGAACACGGACGTTCGCCGACGAGCGAGCCTTTCGAATCCAAAATGCCCAGGAGAGGACTTGAACCTCCATGCCCTTGCGGGCGCTACCACCTCAAGGTAGTGCGTCTGCCAATTTCGCCACCTGGGCGGTGGCACCGTTCCCTTCCAGCGAACCGGCCGGGGCGGTGGGGGAGAAATATAGCCGCGTCCGAGGGCCAGAGGAAGCAATCGCGAGATCGGGCAAACCGTACCAAACGCCTACCATGCCGCGTTCGCATTCCCCGGCCAATCCGCGGCCCGACCATGTTCCCACGAAAGGGCGTCCCGACGTGACCGCCATGTCCACCCACTCCCCCTCCATCCCCAATCACCTCGCGGCAGTCGCGGCCAAAGCCCGTGCCTCGGGGCTGTTTGCCGCCGTTGAAGTCCATCCTCACGGTGTCGTCTGCGAGGCGAAGGCCTCCGCCGCCCCCGCCCAGTACCGGGTGACGTTCGAAGGCTCCCGCTGGTACGTCGAAGTGACAACCGCCGACCGCTGGCTCAGCCACTCGATCGAGGCCGACCTGCTCAACACGGGCGACCACCTCGAAGAACTCGTGGATGAGGAACTGGTCGAACTCGGGGCGACGCCCCT